>Ga0157378_10001396_pt1 | contig 21720 bp, 16 predicted proteins | sample M65metaG_FD_115309 | JGI IMG/M metagenome (GOLD analysis project Ga0157378, IMG submission 115309) | Miscanthus rhizosphere microbial communities from Kellogg Biological Station, Michigan, USA - M6-5 metaG | ecosystem: Host-associated > Plants > Roots > Rhizosphere > Soil | place: USA: Michigan...
AGGCGCTCGCCGGGGGCACTGGCGTTCTTGACGAAGACGGCACGAGCCCCTGGTGGCCGGCCGGCGATCCTGAGACAAATGTAGCTTTTCCTGATCCTGCAATCGGCACGATTCCTGCGGATATGGACGCGTTCTTGGGCCTGAATATGGCGCAATACCTTCAGCCTGTCAGTAACCTTATTCTTACTAAAACTCCCCACCATCTCGTGGGAAGCCCCGACCCGGTTGCAGACAGCGGCACGCAAATTTTCCGTGCTTCTGTAATGAACGTCATGAAACAGTACGTAAATAATTTGCTGATCAGTACCACTTTGAATGTGTCTCAAGCGAGAACGGATGCAGTCAATTTCTATAATGCATATGGCATACCAGCCTACGTTGGCCTCTACATGACAGCGCAGCCGGATTCTATGTTTTCAGCAGTTGCTTGTCCCTATGCGGCGGTCAATTGTTATCCTACCCAGACCGCCAAGGGGAACAACTATTACACTTCCGCGGTGGCGACCTTTCCGCTCGCAGGAGCGGATGGGTACGGCTTCGAAGTCGGCGTTGATTATTGGCAGTATACGGACAACTCGAGTGAGCGTGGGGCCTATGGTCTCGTATCACTGAATGACAATGTGTATAACGGTGTCGAGTCGTGCGGAAAGACCATCAAGGATCCCTGGGGACTCACGACTCAACCTGAGCCTACCGGCGGGTGCTACGGAGACTTCGTCACCGCGGTTAAGGCCGGCAACCGCTTGTGGCTGAACCAGCAGTAGTTGGGCAACTCTCGCGCCGGTCACTCTTCTTATCGCCGTGCGATCCGCAACCCTTCGCGAGTCCCTTCGAGCAGCGCGCGCCAGGGAGCAAGCGATAAGCGTCGGAGGCTTGCCAGCGATGCGACGATTCCGAGGCCCGTTTTCAGCCAAGCGAAAGCAAATCGGTTCGCCAATCCATTTTGCCAATTCCGATAATACAGATAGAAATTGGCCTTCGCGAAGCGAAGGATCCAATGCTCTCGGGACCTCCCGATAGGACTGGCCTTGTGAATCAGCCGGGCACGCGGCGCAATCATCAACGTTTCCTCGGGTCCCAGTCGCGTACAGAAGTCAACATCTTCTCCGTCGCACACCCCAGCCAGATTTTCATCAAATCGGTGGAATCGAATCGATTCGGCTCTAAAACTCATCAGGCCGGCCCCTAATTTCCGAACTGCAAATGGCTCAGAGTTTCTGAAACGGTCCGCCTTCCAGTAGATTGGTTGCCGTTCATCGTGAAAAGGTCCACGGACAAAAACCGCAGCCCATAATCGGTAGGCCCACGGAGCGACATGATAGTTTGAGACAATGCCCGAAACTCCCGATACGCGTGGATGCCACTGAAAGGCGGCAAGGAGCTCTTCGACAAAATTCCCCTCCAGACAGACATCGTCATCCAGGAACAGCCAGATATCTCCCCGGGCAATGTCCATCCCCCGGTTGCGGGCTACAGCGCCGCCCGAGATTGCCGCATCCCGGAGATAATCCAGAGCAACAGCATCGCGCACTCGTAACGGCGCTTCGAACAATAACGTTTCAATTCGTCGCCTGCTTTCGTCGTCTTCGCTCTGATCCATGACAATGAGCTGAACCGGCAGGACAGACTGGTGAAGGATGCTATCGACCGTTAATTCCAGGTCTGCGGGACGACTCTTGGTCGGGATGATTATTGAGACAGAGTGAAGCATTTTGAATCACCCTCCCGCGCGGGTCGGGTCTTTCCGACGATTGACCCGGCTCGAACAATATCCTCCACATAGCCCTCAATGCGGTCCCAGGTATATTGCCTGTTCATCAGGGAGTAGCCTTCCTCGCTGATTCGCGCTCGTAGAACCGCATCATTGAGCAGGAGCAAACACGATTCCGCAAACGCGGCCGGACTGTCAGCAAGGAGCAGGTGCTTGCCTGACTCGACTTCGAGCCCCTCCGCGCCAACGGTGGTTGAAACGACGGCCTTGCCGTGCGCCATGGCTTCCAGGATCTTGATCCTGGTGCCGCCTCCAAAACGAATTGGAGCAACGAAGACGGTGGCTTCGCGAAGGTAGCTCTCCACGCTGGCTACGGTGCCGGTCACATCCACTCCAGGGATCGACTTCAGTTCCCGAACCGATTCCGTCGGATCGTGTCCCACAATCAGAAATTGAGCAGTCGGTTCATGCCTGCGGATCAGCGGCAAAATCGCAGTCGCGAAGAATCTGGCTGCGTCGACATTCGGCTCATAGCACATCGTTCCAACGAATAGAAAAATGGGAGGCCGTCCCACCGCGCGGCGGCATGGGCAGGCCGGCCGTTGCTCAAAGCCGTTTGGGACTACGGAGACTCGCTTATTCCCACCGAAAAATTTGCGGTCAACTTCCGAGCAGACGACAAACTCGTAGGGAAGATTGCGTAGATTCCGTTCGAGGCGCCGAAACTTCAGAAATTCGAGGTAGCGAAATGGAAGCAGGCGGTCCCACTCCCCATGGCGCAACCGGTGAGCGAGCTTCCGGTGTTCAAGGTCGTCCAGATCTACAATCACGCGGCAATCCAGCGGCTTGGGAAGAAAAGCCATCAAAGACAGTCTTTCTATCCAAATCAAATCGAAACTCTCCGAACAGAGGCGATTTATCAACCGTGCCCCAGCCGGCGAATTGTACCAACGCAATTGGGCGGGAACCGTGGGATGCAAATACTCGAGCAAACTCTGCCCCCATATCCAGGGCTTGGCCACTTTCGTTGATCCGCCGTTGCCCCAGGCCTTTCGAGGGAGCAGATGAATCTCGTCACAGTACTTGCGCAAAGGAACTGCGGAATCAGTTGTGTCCTCACTCTGCATGAAGGAGAGCAGGGTAACGTCAGAAGCCCGAGCCACGCCCCGCAACAGATGTAGCACGCGCTGCTTGCGCCCATTCGTTGGGGGGTATGGAAGCGTCTCCGATATGAAGAGTGTGCGCACGAAAGAGTTTCCTTCAGCCTATTAAGCTCGAACGAATCCCAAACTTACTTTGCCATGCTTGAACAAAGCCTTTCGCTCGAACGAACGCAGCCCGACGACTGTGGCCAAGAGCCCGAAACAGGTTGTCTGCCACGCTACGGTCCAGAGCAAATAGGGGAAAGATCGCCCAATCTGAGCGCCAGTGGTAAGCCAGCAGAGCGATGAAAAGATGATTCCAACCGCGATTGGCTGGGCAAGAGCTTGGCGAAAGTAGTCACCTGCCGATACGCCGAGAATCCGCAGTGCGTACCAGGGGAAGAACAATGTGCTGCCAATCAGCATGGGCACGGTTGTACCCATAGCAACTCCGAGAAGGCCGTACTTTCGCCCCCAGTAAATACTCAAGCCAAGGTTGGCGACGCCTTCGCCAATCGTCCAAAGAGCCGCTGGACCCAGGCGGTCCCGAACCGCAATGACAATTCCACAGGGTTGCTGAGCGAGCCCCACCAAATAGCCGGCAGTTAAAACAACGAGGAGTGGATAACTGGAGATAAATCTTTCGCCAACCCAAAGATTCAGCAGCAACCGGCCATCAAATATTAAAACCGAACCGATAAAGACGGACAGCAGCGCCGATACTCGATTCGATCGCAGGAAATATTCCTGGAGCTGCTGATGTTGGGCACACCCGTAAAGTTCAGCCATCCGGCCCATGAGCGGCCCACCAACTCCCGTGATGATCTGCTTGAAGTACTCCATCAACCTCGCCGCAACATTAAAGGGAGTAATGAACGCAGCACCCAGAACGCGAGCGATTACAATCGAGTCCGTGTAGAAGCGAAGTTGATCGCCTACGTTATAGACGAGAATGGAAAAGCCGTATTGAAAAAGCCCACGAAGCCGGGACCATCGTGCGAGGCGCCAATCGAGCGACAGCGTTCGATCCGACCGTAAAACCGCCCAGACATTTAAAAGTAGTGAGAACAACGTCATCGCCAGCGTGATTCCGGCGACGGCGCGGATACCATATCCGAAGTGTAACGCTGCCACGATAGAACCCGCACGCAAGGTGGTGCTCAGGACGGCGGACATGTTAAAGAGATCGAATCTGCCCAGGCTGTTCAGATATGCCCCGAGCATGCGCGCGGGAAATGCCCCAGCCACATTCAGCCCCAATAAGATCATCAGCCACGGAAAAATTTGCCGCTCGGTTCCCGACAGCCTGAAGAAGTCCGGCAACACGGGGATTAGAAGCAGCGACAGCACCAGCACACAAAAGCCAACGCCCACCGTGAAGGCGAGCGCCGAAAGTAGCGTTTCGTGCATCGCAATGGCGTCATCCGCCCCCTTGGACCATGCCACCATGCGAAACAGCGCCGGGCGCATTCCGAGGTCCAGCATGCCGTAGTAGTCCACGGCGGAAGCAACGAGAATCCAGACGCCATAGTAGTAATCGCCCAGGCCATGAATAAGGATCGGCGTGAGAATGACGGACGTCACACCCATGACCACGAGACCGAGCCAGTTTGAGAATATGCTGCGCACCATTAGTCGGTCATCTTTCCGCAACCGCTCTCGGAATGAAAATCCGAAGGGGCATCGAATGTCCTAGTTTCTGCTCGATCTGACCGGTAGCGTCCACAGCATACTCGCGGAGCGCCTGCAATTTGTCCGGTGAAACTTCGCTGCCGTAAAGGGCTTGCGAGCGGTCGACAACGTAAAAGACCTGGGCACCACGGCGAAGGTCATCCGTCACTTGCGCGAGGCTCTTATGTGCATAGAACGTCTGCCAGTATTCACCACCGCGAAACGTATAAAACTCCATGGCGGGAAATATGGGAGCCGTGAAAACCAGCTCTTCAGGGCGAGCCTTGAGCAGTTGTGGTCTGAAAAAATCGGCGATTTCCGAAAGGTACAACGGCGGCTGAAGGGTTTGTTTTGCGACGCGCGCGTCCGCAAATAGAAGTGCGGAAAACAAAGCGGCAGCGACCACATATCGGCTCGCATGCCCGAAACGCCGGCCGACAACGCAAGCCGTGAAGTACAAAAGGTATAGACAGGTGAGAGCCGTGAATTCACTGACGCCAAGGACATGCTCGAAGAACAAAAATGCCCCTGCTCCGATCGAAATCAGACAGACCAGCAATTGCTCCAGCCGCCCGGCTTCTTTGAAATAAATAAAACCGAGCGAGATCAACAGCGCGAGTGCCGGGTGAACTGGATAAATGTAGCTCGCCTGTTTCACGCGGAAGAAAGAGAAAGCCAGAACAGGTAGAAGTAGTGAGCAAACGACTGCTGCCACCAGCAGTTGTCGTTGCTTCCGCACAGACTGAATACCCAGTAAGAGCAGGGGCAGGCCAAAAAAACTGGCCTTGAGGAGAGCCGCCGGATAAAACCACCACGGCCGATACCACATCGCAGGATCGTAGCCGTGTCCCGCCATACGACTGCCTACGCTGAAAAGGAAGTAAATTCCCGTCCAATGCTGCCATGATCCCGGGTCAAGACATAAGACCAGAATTAAATGTGAGGCAGCGACAAATACAAATGAAGAGCAGGCAAGAAGAACGCCAGTGACAACTACGCCCTTGCGTTCTCTAAAAAATTGGAAAGCAAAAACGGAAAAACATGCCAACGCAAACGGTAAAACTAGCCATAGTTTGGAAAGAAATCCAAGGCCGATCGCAAAACCACAGGCGGCTGCCCAGGACAGTCTTCCATTGGTAAGGAATTTGGCAGCGCAGAACATGGCGAAGCAGCCCGCCGCGACGACAAGCGGCTCAGGCATCGCGACCCTTGCGTAGGTTACAGTGCCGGGATTCAGCAAGAAAAAAGCAAATGTGAGGAGGGCCGCAGTGCGTTCCTCCATTATTAACTCGACGAATCCGTACAGGAACAGCGCACCGCCTACCAAAATAATTACATTGGCGATCCTGAGCGCGAACACGGTCTTCCCAAAGATCAGGATGGATGCCGCCAACAGGAACGGATATCCAAATGGCTTTGTGCCGGGTGGCCCGAGTGGGTCCTCGGAGACCACGGCAAATTGATGCGGGTTATGAAGCAGGTTTAGCGCTGATACTCCAAAGCGTCCTTCGTCGCTTCCCAACTCGGACGTTCCCAACTTCACGATCGCGAAGGCCATGAAAACCAGCAGGACAATCGAGACGGCCCATACGTGCAACCGCCGTTGCCCGAAGAAGGACTCCGATGAACAGTCCCATGCTGACGGCGAACTCCCGAGGATTCCGGCTCGATTCTCAAGCGTTGACGACAATCGGTTTCTCCGAGCGTTCGTGAAAAGCAATGGTCGAACGCACTATCCCCGGCATGCACATCGTCAAAAATATCGTTAACCACAGCAATTTCTGGTACTGGCCCGAAACAAAAAAAATCGCCACGAAAGAGCCCAACAAGCCTGCCTGGAGGCTCAGCGCCGTGCGCTCGAAAAAAGGGAGCCGCGCGCGGAGGGCGAACGTGCGCAGGCGACCGAGGGTTAGGACGCTGCTGGCGAGAATCCCGAGGAAAACGATGAGAGCCGGAAGCCCCAACTCGGCTCCGATCTCGATGTAAGCATTGTGGGCAACGGTGTCAACGATCCTTGCATCATGCTCGTATTGGGGTACCAGAGGTTTAAAGTTACCTAGGCCGATGCCGAATATCGGGTGAGTTTCGATTATCTTGAGCCCACCCCACCATACGACGGTGCGTGAATCCTCGGCTCCCAGGTCAACCTGGCTGGGGTGCAGCAAGCGGTTCAGTGGGGAGACGGGCAATATAAGAGATATGGGAAGGACAAATAAGCCCACCAGCACAAGATTTCGGACGCGTTCGCGCGATTGCCACACGAGGAACAAAAACGCCGTCACTAGCCCCAGGAACCCGCCGCGGGAAGCGCCGAACGTAACTGCGAGCAGTGTCACGCTGAGGCAGGCGGCACAGAAGGCGCGCTCCCAAATTCGTCTCGATCCCATCATGAGGTAATACGCGGCTGGCATTGTTAATAAAGCGGAAATCGTAAAGTAATTCGGGTCGCCGACCACCCACCCAGGGCGAAAGTCTGCAAAAAGATTGTGATTTTGTTGCCACTCGCGAATCATGTACAAAGAAGCAAAAGCCACCGAGCCGATCGCTACAATCATGACCCATCGCAAGCGGGTGGCCGAATCCACCACTGTTACCGTGATGAAGAACAAAAACAGAAACGAGGAATAGCTCAGGAACGGGTTTAGCTGCACGATGCCAGGCAGCGTCTTCGAGAAATATGAAACCGAAGCAATCGCATAAAAAAGAAGAAAGAAGCGCGCTTGCCAAGTGCGAAGGTATGCGGGAAGAGTCCGGTTGGCGATCAGATGAACGAGGGCATATGTCGCGCTTGCTCCGCCGATATACTTGAAGACCGTGAGATCTCCGACAAACCTTCCCCAGATGTGGTGCTCGCTCAGGGGCATGATTCCGACCAAAAAGTAGAAGACCATCATGGCCGGGCCCCTCCTTCGACGGCTTTCATGTCCGACAAGGGAGCGGAAGAAAACGCCGGAGCCGGAATCTTCGCCAGCGTCTCGCGCAAAGCAATTCGCAGGGACGCCATGCTGTACTGCGCTTCAACGCGCCGCCGAGCCGCGAGACCGAGCGCGCGTCGGCGCGAGGGATCGGCCAACAAGTCCGCGACCGCGCGGGCGAATGGCATGGGTTCGTCCGCAAGTACGATCTCCTCGCCATCGACGAAGTCGAGGCCTTCGGCGCCAATCCGCGTCGAAACGATGGGCTTGGCCATCGCCGCCGATTCAAGGATTTTCAGCCGTGTACCACTACCGATACGCAACGGAACCACGCACACGGTAGCCTTCGCTATCTCCGCACGCATGTCGGGAACATTTCCTGTGAACTCGATTCCCGGGATGTTGATGAATTTCTTGATGAAGTCCGCTGACGGATTACGCCCCGCCACAACGAAGCGAGCCTGCGGCGAAAGTTGTCTAAGAATGGGATGAACTTTACCCACAAAAAAGCTAACCGCATCGCGGTTGGGGAGCCAATCCATTCCCCCCTGGAATTGAATCGTCGGAGCGGTGTCCAGATCCTCTATCAGATAACTGTCAATATCCACGACATTCGGAACCACCGTGACGTGGAGACCCGGAACAAGTGAACTCAGTAGCTGTCGATCCAGTTCCGAACAAGCCAAGACCGCGGTCGCCTGCCGGCAAGTACTCTGCTCCCACTTCCGCAATTTTTGCATTTCGGACCAAGCGTAGAGCCGTTTGAATGGGTTCAGCTCGATGGCAACATAGCGACTTAGCAACCGGTGCTCAACGTTGTGGCCGTTTAATATAACGGGCACGTCGGTGGCGGGGAGATTGACTGCGGTGTACGGCGCGTCGCACACGACCGCGTCGTACAGTCCTCGTGACAAATGAACTTCGATGGCTTCCCGCATCTTCGATGAAACGAAACGGCGGGCCGCGTAAGGCTTGGCCGTAAAAATACCCGCAAATCGGGCGAGATAATTGGTTGTAGAAGAGAGGCTGCGCAACGCCAGGGGAATGATCTCAATTGTTTGGCAGACTTGTTGGAGTTCATAATTCGTTAGTTCATTTTCGGCTTGCTCGCCGAACGTTAACAAAGTGAGCTCGTGCCCTTCGGCCGCGAGCGATTTCAATACGGCCCACGTGCGCATTCTCTGGCCATTGTTGGCCGGAAGAGGACATGCGAAGGAGAGGAAGAGAAAGCGCATAGGGTTAATTGTGCCGATTCCTTCCATTCCGAACTGGCGGCCAATAGAAAAGACGCAATGTCGACGCTCTCACTTCCAAGCTCGCACGACGATCTGCTTACCAAGAATTTCTGTGGTTGGGGGATCGGACTTGAAAACTTGACCGCCGAGGCGAATCGCCTGCCCGAGCGCGCTCCAATACAAGTGCAATGGGATCTTGAAACGGCTCAATTGCTCGCGTTGGCTGAAGGCCCAGGTATTCTCATAGGTTTGCGGCCTCACCGCGGGATTGCCTCGGCGCAAATCGCGCACGATTGCCAATGGCCGATCGTGTAACACTCGATATACTGCTGCCGAGAACGCGCGTGGCCGCACTACTAGTATCTGCCACTTCACGAAACCAGCTTTTTTCAATAATTCCTCAAGATTTTCAGCGCGGTCGAAATACGTGACGCCGTCCCCTCGCGGCGGCGGTGTGTTGGGAAAAGTCAGAAACAACTCACCGCCTGGACGCAAGACCTCAGCGAGGTTGCGTAGAGTTGACTCCGGGTCGGCCAAGTATTCGAAAACGTCCAGACCGAATGCGGCGTCAAACCGTTCTTCCAACCGAGCAGCCAGTCCTGAGATCGTGACGTCGGCCGTTACAAAGCTAAAATTCGTTCCTGCCCGCAGTTCTTCGCTCAACTCATCAATCGTTTCGGACGCGACGTCCAGCAATGTCATGTGCCTTACGCGGTGAGAAAGCCAGTAAGCCGTAAATCCGGAGCCCGGGCCGATTTCCAAAACGTCCATTTCTTGCGAAAAAGAAACAAACTGGCACAGGATTTCGTCGCGGATTGGGAAGTCGTGCAGCGGCGCCTGCCAGATATCGGAAAGACGCGATGGTCGCCTTCTCGGAGCGTGGGCCGAGGAATGCCGGCTATTCTCGCCTTTTTTGGGAAGCGCGATATTCATTGAGAAGCTCATGATCGTGTATTCGTTAAGAACTGTTCGTAGTTCGTTGTAATACCCATGGCCAAACCGCACCACGGTGCTGTGTTGTGGCTCAGTTCCAGCTTGGATGTTACCGGCAGGAATGAACGCACCTTCTCCCAATCCACAACGGTCCGCGAGGTTCCATAGTTATTTTTCGACAGGAAGGGCAGTCCGAACAGGACTTCGCTGGCAGCCTGATAGACGCGGTCACGCGGAGAGGCACGCCATCCGATGCGAATCCAGCGCCGCCAGTTCTCCAAGCTGCCATTCCAGCCCTGCTCCCGGACGACGTGTGCCCAGCCGCGAAGGCGACGGGAAACGGGCTGACATTTCATCCATCGTTCCAGGAGTTCATGGTTGTTGTTTGTCACCGAGGTGCGCGTGAGCAGAGCCAACTCCCATCGCCAGAGCAATTGTGCGTATCCGATTGCCTCCTCCCACCATGAGAAACCCAACTCCGTCGCGGCTGCTGAATTCGCGGAAGCATTGATCTTCTCCTCCGAAAGCTTCAGCTGGGTACACTCGATCACCCGATCGCAAAAGCGTCGGAGGTCGAATGGGAAGTCAACATCTCCCTGTCTGCTCTCGGCGAAGGCTCGCAGGCGTTTCTCTCGCTCGGAATAGGATGAGGCATACTCACCCGCAAACAATAAAAACGAGGTGGCCATGTCGAGATAAAGCTTGATCGTGCGATACAGCAGGCGTGTTGACAGCTTTTTGGGTTTCTGCTCCAGCCCGTCCAGAGAATCAAATTGCTCGACGATTCGGTTGGAGAGCAGGCGCCAGCCGTCTTCCAAAGGAATCTCCGCGCAAGCGAAATTGGGGATGTGGGCCAGGACTGCGGGATCTCCTCCCACGACCAGTCCGCAGTTTCGAAGTTCATAATCGAAGATGTTGGGGCGCAAATTTTGCAGGTACCTGAGATGGGCCGCACTGAGGCAAATCTCACCCGTAATCCCGAGTTCGTAAAGGGCCCTTTCGATGTCGTGTCGAACGAGGTTCAGGGCCGATTGATGTGGCACGGCAGCGCTATCGTGAAAAATGAGCAGGAACTCCGCGTCACCGAGCAACCGCAATGTGTTTGTTTCTTCCACAACGGTTGCTTCGTTGCGTGCCAGACTTCCCGTCAAAATAACGGCTCGAAGAGAAGCCCCGTGTGCCTGAAAGCACTTTCGTGCAGTCTGTGTTCCGACGGTTTCCCGAAACTGACCCGTCGCAACCAACCCTGGGCTGCTGGAAATGTGATTGCATAGATTGTCGATCTCAGAATCGTGTGTGAAGTGCCCCCTCATTGGTTATGCCTCACGGTCGGCACCGAGATCGGCGTTGAGGTTCCGGTTTTGGGAATCTGGCTGATGGACCGGGACGTGGTTCGGCAAGTTTCCACAGCGTTCTGATACAGATCCTGGGTTTGGCAAATCTGCTGCTGCTCGGAGAAGTGTTCCATCACCCACTTGCGTCCGGCTGCCCCCATAATCCTGCGAAGTTCCGGTTGCCGAAGCATGCGGCAAATCGCAGAGGCTAAACTCTCCGGGTCGCCTGGCGGAACAGTAAAACCTGTTTCTCCATTGATGACCGCCTCAGGAGTTCCATCCACCGCGGTCGCGACCATCGGGCAACCCGCGGCCAGCGATTCAATCGCGAAAAGCGGTAAACCCTCCCAGAAGGAAGGAAGTACTGTGAGGCACGCGAGCGCCAGCCAATCCGTCACATTGGATTGGTAGCCAAGAAAACGAACAGAGCCCTCCAAGCCCTTCTCGCGGACCTGAGTTTCAAGTTCGTTCCGCAAGCATCCGTCCCCGAGACAAACCAGGCGGACGCGCGGAAATGCGAGTCGCACGGATTGCATGGCCCGCAGCAAAACCAGATGTCCCTTTTGCGGTTCCAAACGTGCTGCGATGAGCAGGACGGGATCGTCCTGGTTGAATCCGAGGGAGGCCTTCAGGCCTGCCGGGGGAAGATGATCCGGATCGAAGCGTCTGAGATCGCATCCGTTGCGGATGACAACGATTTTGTCGCGGGGAAGGCATTTCTCTTCCGCAAGGTAATGCGCATTCGCCTCGGAAACGGCGACGTAGCGATCGACAAAACGACCGACAAATCGATCGACGGCGAACCGTGATTTGAACCAGCCACGGCGCCATCGTTCGCTCAGATGCGGCGTTTCCAAAATCAGTGGAACCCTGCACAGCCAGCCTACGGGCGATGCGAACAAGCTGCTGGAGAACAGATGCGAATGCAGAACATCGACACGCCTTTTCCGTAGGAGCATGCCGAGTCGCCAGGCAGCTCGAATCTGAAACGGCTTTTGCAAACAGAGAGGAAAGACTTCGACATCAGATGGAAGATCGGATCGCAGCTTCTCGGCAAGTTCTGACGGGCAGACCAACAGCATGCGGAAACAAGTGCGATCGAGCCCCCGCAGCAGTGTGAGCATGTGCTCTTCTGCTCCACCGCGGGCGCGTGTGTTCGTGAAAAACAACACCGAAAGGGGTCGCATACTCATCGGCTGGGCACTGCTTCCTTCAGGCACTGGAAAACGTCACTTATGGTATGTAAAGTTGCGGACGGAACGTTATTGCTCAAAAAAATCGCGTCAGAGTCCGGGTCATCCGGGTGGTAACCATGCATCCCGACGGGCGACCAGCCGTACCCGTTGAAATCACTGCGCGATATGAGCCAACCCGGATGAAGTAAGAAAATTAACTGGCCGTAGCGTTGATCGGGAAAGTAAACGCCAAGCTCCTGCAACTCGCCGGAACTCACGACTCCTCCGCATGTAAGGGTCTTCAAGTGTTCGGTGATGATTCGTCGGACTCCCTCATCGAAGAACCAGAACCTGGCCATGGTGGAGTCATAGACGGCCAAATAATCCCGCGGCATGCGGAAACCCAAGGCTTCCACTCCCTCCAGCAAATCCACGTGATGCTTAACCTCCGTCATCCCGTGATCCGAGAGAATCGTGAAGGACATTTGGGAATCGATGTGTCCCGCCAGGCGGTACAAGTCACGAAGTTCAGTCTCGTACCACTCCAGGCGCTCCTCCAACTTGCGGCCATTTCCGCAGTGCATATGAAGAAACATATCCATCTCGCTGAGGTAGAGGAAAAAGAAGCTGGCCTTTCCGCCTTGCAGGTCACGCCGTGCCTGGTCAAAGATCGCTTTGTCTGTCCATTCGCGGTAGGTATAGACGCACGACGGGATCGCTTCCTGCTTCATGGAGTCAAAGATGGAGGGAGCACCCGAGATGCCACCAGGTGCGTAAAGGTCGCGCTTTTCCACCCAATTGAACCACGGAAGAATTCGCGGACTCACGCAGCACTCAAACGCGGGGCCGAGCCCCAACAATCTGCGGCCCGCTTCCTTCAGGAGTTTGCGGGTAATTCGATTATCCAACAATCGATCTGGCAGGAATCGGAGGTGCCGGAGCCAGCGGAAAGGAGATCCAACTGGATCAAAATAATAAAGATTCCAGTGCCCATTTTGCGACGGCGGCAAACCGGACAGAATGCTGGGGATGGCTCCGGAGCTATACCCCAGCACGGTGCGTAGCGGCATGCGAAATGGAAGCAGGTCGCAAAGAAACTTGCGGCCCTCAAGCAACTGCCAGCCCAGGGCATCAATCAGCACAAATATGCGAAGCTTAGGTCCGAGGGTCACGAGGGATCCTCCAGAACCGCTGCCCCGGGGTGGGCGCCCAGAAATTTATAGAGCATTTGCTTTGTCAGTAACAATGCAAGTTCTTTTCCGGCCCTAATTGTATAACTCAGTCGGCTGCGCGTGAGCAGTCGGGCATAAGAGCGCTGCCCGGTCAGTGAGTACACAACAACTCGGTTCATCAGGTTCACACCAGGGTGGGCGGGCCAGCTTCTGGAGGTACAAACGGCCCGATAGCCCGTATTCATCGCGACTTCCAAAATTTTTGGAGAGAGGTCCCCATAGGGAACAGCTACGAACTGGGCTTCGACTCCCAATCGGTCCTCTAAGATGGTCCTGGAAAGCTTCAGTTGTCGTTCGGTTTCGCGAATTGGCAGTCGGGAAAGATAGAGATGATCGTGGCTGTGCGATTGGAAAGACATTCCAGCGCTTTGCATTTCAGCGATCTGCTGCCAGTTTAAAAATCCTTTTGTGCCAACGGTTGCCGTGTTGATAAAAAAGACAGCCGGATAACCGGTCTCCAGCAAGAGCGGAAAAGCGACTTCATAGTCCGAGCAGTTGCCATCGTCGAATGTCAATGCGAGTTGCAGATTCTGCGGCTTGTATGAGTCTGAAGCGTTCCAAAACTCATCGAGTCGCACGACCCGGCCACCCTTCCGCCTGATGAGCCCCAGATGTTCGCGAAATCGGGCCGCTGAGATCCAATATTTCCTTTCGCGCAGAGGACAATCAGGCGCAGAGGAGTGCGTCAGACCGTGATACAGAAGCACCGGCATGCCACGGAGCCCGAATCGATCGCGAACTAGCTGACCCGTTGCCAAATTCCCTCCTCTCGGCTGAGTAAGAATCGAAAAAAACCGACTAGGAAGGCCACATTCATAGCCAGCAGAAAATAGCCCATGAGTGCGAAACGAACTCCGCGCATGTGATTGCGAAAAACAAAACCCACGCATCCCCATGCCAAAAAAAGCAATTGGCCCAGGAACACGGTGCGATAAACGAAGCCGTCGAGCAGGAATGCGCTACTGATTAGGAGCGATAGCAGGAAGAATGGAAGAAGCCACCGCAAAAGCTTATGGGAAATAAAAGCCAACCACGCAAATCCGCTCAGGCTCGATTGTAAAAGCCCGTTCAACGCCCGGAAACTTCCCATAGCGAGCCGCACCCGCCGCGTGAACTCGCCACTGACCGAAGAGGCCGCGATGTCCGTTGCAATGGCCTCCGGATCATAGTGGACTTCATAACCCGCATCGCGGGCGTTCATCGGAATTACAAAGTCTTCGATTACCGTTGAGGGAAGCAGCGGACGATAGGCCGACCGGCGCAATGCGAATATGGCTCCACTGGCTGTTAGCGTGGCGCCCAACCGTGCTTCCATTAGACGCAACATACTTTCATATTTCCAATAGATGCCTTCCGTCTGCTGGGATTCGGAAGTCCTTTCGAATTCCAAAGCCCCACAGACAACTCCTATCCTTGGGTTCGAAAAATGCCGGGTTAGATTGCCGACCGCGTCGGTGGCAAATACGGTCGAGGCATCGGAAAAAACCAGGATTTCGTGTTGCGCTTGTGATACGGCCACGTTCAGGGCGTTTGCTTTCCCCTTCCGATTCGGCAGCAGTATGGCGCGCATACCAGGCTCCACCACGGAACCCAAAATTTCATTGGTGCGGTCGGTTGAACCATCAGACACAATTATGATTTCAAGTTTTTCGGGTGGATATTTAATCTGGCGAAGATTCACTATCTTTCTTGGCAAACAGGCTTGCTCATCGAAAGCGGGAATGATCACCGTGACCGTCGGCAGTTGTGAGGGCGGCAGGCGCGAAGTTCTGCGGTTGCGTCTCCCGGCGAGGTACCGGAAGTCACGGCGGATTTGAGAGAGGCTGTAAAGGATGAATAGAACAACCGGATAGAAGAAGTAGGTCTGTCCGATGAGGAGCAGGCAAGCCCAGAAAGTATATTGAGCGATCCTCACGGTTGAACTCTCAACGCCCACCTCGGCCCCACAACAAAACCTTAGTCGTCCGCAACACGATCAAAAGATCAAAGCCGATCGAAAGGTTCTGGAGGTAGAACAGGTCGTGCGCCAGTTTCTCGCTATTTTCCGTAACCGTGGAACAGTAGCCCAGTTGAATTTGGGCCCATCCGGTGGCCCCCGGGGTGATGGTCCAGCGCAAAGCGTAGTGCGGAATCTGCTTCTCCAGATACTCCTCCTCTTCGAGTGCAAAGGGGCGAGGGCCGACGAAATCCATATCTCCCGCAAGGATGTTGTACAGTTGTGGAAGCTCGTCCAAATGTGTACGGCGCAGCCAGCGTCCCAAGCGCGTGAAACGCTCGTCATTGACTTGAGCCGGCCTGAAACTTACTTGCCGAGCGATCTCGTTTCGCATGGAACGAAACTTGTAAAGCGTGAAGACGCGCCTGTCCTTTCCCACTCGCCCCTGGCAGAACAGGATGGGTCCATCGGACTCTGCAAACACAGCAAGCGCGATCACCACCATCAGAGGTCCGCACAGAATTAGACCAAGCAATGAAAAGACAACCGAGGTTGCACGTTTAAGAAGCAGCAGCGCCGGAAATGGCCAAGATCCGAGAGAGTCGGATCCCCGGGGCACGACACTTCCGTCGAGTAGAACCTTTCCCGTCATCTTTTCGTACAACGTTGCTCCATCTACAAACTTTACTCCTCGCTTCTCGAGTCGCCCCAGGAGAGCGACGGGAAATTGGTAACCGGGCTCGCAGAGGGCAACAATCACCAGGGTAATTCGCGCGCTTTGGACCAAAGCGGGGAGATCCTCCAACCGTCCGACGTGTGGGTACGCTGTCAAAGAATCATTTTGTTCTTCAGACGGGCTCAAGACCCCAAGCAGTCTCATGGCGAGCTCAGGGCGCTTTTCAATCTCCTGGGCCAGAGCAATGGCAAGGTATCCGCTCCCAAGGATCACGACGCGCTCGGAATGACGTCCGGAGCGGTTCAATAGTTGAAATACGTGGCGGGAGGAAGCCAAAGCGAGACCAGCGATCGCTATTCCAAAGACAAAGTTGGCGCGCTCAAGCCGCGCTTCGGGGAAGATAAAATACAGGAACGCCAAGAAGACCGAAGCCGTTCCGAAAACCTGGAACAGTCGTGCCAGAGTTTCGCGCTGATTCCCCAGTACGCTGGAATCGTATAGGTCGTAATAATACATACAGACCATGAGTGTCACGGACACGACAATGATCTTGAGAATTCCATTTTCATAGCTTAACCAGAATGCGATCTGATTCGCGGAATGAGCCACGCTGACAAGCAGGAACGTCATAACGATCAGACACACTTCCGACACTGACAGAACCAGTGTTCGCGTCGGAAAATAAACATGAAAGAGTCTGATCATGGTCTGATGGCTTTCGTTCGATTACTTGGTTGCTGCCGCTCTGCGTTGTTCTTGGGTCAAGTTCCGTTTATCAGCCCGGTCGCGATCAGCCAAAGAAGGACCCGTGCTGGCATTGAAGACAATCCCGCAGACGAATGCTTTGTCTAGCGCCGCTAAACTTTGTTCTACCGACTTCTTGAGCGCTACGTTCTGACGTACGACCAACAGGACGCCGTCGACCGCCATCGCCAGGTACCGGGGATCCGCAAAGTAGTTGATGGACGAAGTATCGATAATGACCCAATCAAAAACTGCGGATTGGCTTACGAATTCCTGAAGGGCGGGCTTCTGAAGCAATTCCGCCGGGTTCGTTGTAGCAATACCAGCGGACAGATAGTAGAAACCGAGGGGCGTCACTCGACGAATGGCATGTGCGAGATCGATCTGGCCGGCAAGATAGTCAGCCAGCCCGGGTCTTGGATCGAGCCCCAGCGTTGCAGGCCTTGGGTGACGAAGATCGGCGTCGACAAGAAGGACTTTCGAAGCCGAGCGCGCCAGCATAGCAGCAAGATTTATCGCGGTAACTGTCTTCCCCTCATGCGGAAGCGGACTAGTCACGAGAATTGTTCGCAATCTACGTTCTTGGCGAATTTGCACCAACCGTTGACACAAGACCCGGAAGCTTTCCTGCGCGGATTCCTGAAACTGCCCTGAATCTAGAACTCGTTCGTCCGCCCGCGGACGGCAGGTGGCGTCTTCTGCATACGCAAAAATGTCTGGCTTGGGATGAAAGTCCTCTCCCAAATCGCGCGCCGGTTCTCCCGAACCTTCGGGCTGTACATATTCAGCGGCCGCTGGAGGCACACTCTGACAAGCAGGAACCTCGAGGATGCGGGGACTTTTCTTGGTTGCCGCGTCCGACTCGGCAGAGGAAGGAACGGTTCCGAGACTCAGGTCACCTTTCCCGGCCCAAACATCAATAGAACTGCACAAATCAGGCCATAGGTCACCTTTGGGCTCGCGCATGTTCGTTGTGATTTGCCCACTCCCGTTCGTGGGGTGACGCGGTGACTGAAACATTGGCCCTCCCTTTCGTTCGAGAAACTATTTCTGATCGTGTCCATACTCAGCCTGCCAGGTAGGTGTAGACCCCAATAGCCACCGATGCGACCAAGAGAACGACGGCTCCGAGGGCCTCGCACCAGGAGAGAAAGCGGATATGAATTCTCTCCTGACGTGATTGCAACACCGGAACATGGACGAGTACAGGCACAGAAAGCGACTCAAGAAGGCTGAGGTCGCTGTGCAGGGCTTCATCCGTAAGCTCCAATAAGGCTGCCAGCCCTAAACCCGCGCACAGCCCCAGAACCCAACCAATGGCGATGATTTCCAATCGATTCGGCTCAGACGGCTTCGTCGGCAGGTTCGGAGGATCGATGATCCGGAACTGCTCGCCCTGCTGCCTCTTCTCGAGGTTTGTCGCCAGCTCGGACTGCATTTTCTTCTGCAACAAGGATTGATAATTCTGACGAGAATTTTCGTAATTGCGATTTACTTCGGCCAGTTGCTGTTCGCGCAGTGGGGTCAGATCCAGCCGCGACTCAAGCTTGTCGATTCGCGTGTGCAACTTCTTTGATGACTCCTGGTAATCCTCAATCTGCACCTTGTTGACCTTAAGCTGGCTCTCCGCTTCGGCCAGGGGCACGGAGCGTGGTGTTGCGGCGATGTCAGCCGAACCCCCGTCAGACGATGTAGTATCCGTGCTGTCCTCCAACTGCTTCCGCGTCTTTTCCCAGTTGGCAATCTGATCCTGGAGCTTTTTGACATCGGGATGGCGCTTCGTGTATTTCGTCTCCAGGTCGGTCAATTGCTTTCGAAGGTCTCGGATCGTCGTGTCCGCGACCGCGAGTGGAGATGCCGTGGCGTTGCCGTCGACGCCCGCGACAGAATCCTGAATTGTTCGATACTCGCTTTGCATGGATTCCAAATAGATTCTTTCTTGTTGCGCACGCTCGATGGCGGCCGAATTGGTCTCCAATTGGGACTGCAACCCGGCGAGCATCTGAAGCGTGCTCTGCTGTTGTTCGGGAAGTTCGCCGATGAAGCGGATTTTGTATTCCCTGAGGCGTTGTTCCTGCTGCGCCAGGTCCTGCCCAGCCTGCTCCAATTGGTTTTCCAGAAAGCTGGTCGTGCCCACCGATTGTTGGCTTCGCGCCTGGAGATTCTCGTCAATAAATAGCGATGTCAGATCGTCGGTGATTTGCCGAGCGACCTGCGGGCTGCCGTAGAGATAAGAAATCCGAAAGGCAGTTAGCTCATCCTGACGCCTGGGGGCTTGCACCAGTTCAATGCGAATATCACCCCGCATCTTGTCGACAATCTCATCGCTGTTCGTGTGTTTCTGCAGTTCCGGATAGAGATTGAACCGTTCGATCAGCTTCTGAAGTCTCGTGCGACTCAGAATCTGTTGCGTCATGGTTTGCAATCTGTCCTGGAGGTCTGTCACAACGTTGGGAGTGACATAGAGTTCTGGTACCTTCTGCTGTTCGACGAGGATCAAGGCTTCCGAGCGATACTTCGCCGGCCAAAAATATGCGATCCCGAAAGCTGCAAACCCACACAAGAATAATGGCGTCAGTACCCACCAACGCCGCCGTACCATCACGCCCCAATAATCCTGAAAACGGATCGGGCTTGTCTGCAACGTGTCTTCCATCTTCATTGGTTCCCCAAAACGATCCGGTGAATCCGATACGAGAACTGGATTGAAAACAGGTTGCGGTCAATGTTCACTACAAGAGGGGATTCGCCGCTGCCGCGTTGGTGCAGAAAGTCGTACGCAAGCCGGATGTCAACTTTATCTGTTAGCGACCGCTCCATACCAAATTCTGCTATCACGCTTGAGTAAGTGCCGGCCAGGGCCCCCGATCCGAGGCTGCTGTTCTTGCCATAATTCAGGTTCCAAATTGTGTCCCAACGTCCGATCAGTCTCCGCCATACTGTTGGCTGCCACCTGACGCTGGTTCCTACTGACGTGCTGACCACCGCTCCGATCAGTCCGCCGCCGTTAGAAACCTGGTGCTGCGCACCCAGTTCGAACACGCTCTTTTCTAATCGCTTCGTGAGCGTGCCGCCGAACCCCCAATTCCAGCTTGCGGACGAAATTGGGACGGAGATCGAGAAGGTGGATAACGAAAAATAAATCGGCTCAGCCAGCTTAGAACGCTGCGGGCCTCCAAAGACACTGATCGTCACGCTCGGGGAAATTTGCTGCGCATACGAGAGAAAAACGCTATGAACGGTCGTGCGTGACTCTGGTCCAAAGTGAATCTGTTCGAACTGGTAGATAGCTCCCAGTGTTTTGTGAATGCCCAATCGATGTTGGTACAAGAGTCCAGCGTCATCCTCATTCGTGTTTTGAAGATCTGCGCTCGTCGAACCTTGTCGGCTGAAGTCCAGCAAGGACTCACCAATATAAACGCCCACCGAGTCGTGCCGGCTCGCTTGATAGCTCGCATCGATTCTTGAACTCGAGGACAATTGCTTCACCGTTGGCGTGTAAACGGTCTGGTTCAAGCTTGTCGGATAACTGAGACCGGGGAGAAATTCCTCATTCTGAGTGGGCTGAATCAGTCCAGTGGTGTAAAAGGCGTTCGTACGAGCGCGAAACGTAACGCGAGAACTCATGCGATAACTCGCGTCGAAGCCAAAAATCTGATCGAGTGTGTTTAGCCCGGTATCGCGAGGATAAATTTGAAATTGTGGCTGATAGTTGAGCGCTAGACTGAGGTGGCTTCCCTCACGATTTATGCTCACCGACGGCCCAACTAACAGGTACACACCACCGGATCGGCGCTTGTTATTTCCAAATAGGTTGTCATCATAGGTGCTTCCAGTGTTGAGACCAACCAAAAGAAAGTCGTGCGGGGATGCTCCTCCGGCATAATTCGCCGCATCTTTTTGACCGTTTCCGTAAGTCTGAGGGCCCGCTGGACTTTCTGGCGGTACATCCTCATCTCGCGGAAATAAAGTCGCCATCCGGCCGGCGGGCAGCGCGCCGCGCGACCTGAAATCCTCGCTCGACGACACCTGAGTCTGTGTACTTACCTGAATCGATTTCGCAAGTGCTTCGTCCTTAGTCGGCAGGCTTAGTTCGATGAGTATCCGGGCAAGATTGTCCGTCTTCACTAGACGATAGCGAACAGGCTCAGTGAGATCGAGAGTAACGCGTGTCACGGGTCCCCGATCGCTGCCGATCCGGACCCGATCGATCAGCCCATTCTGGACGGAGATTCGGCGGGTCAACAGACTTGGAGTGATTTCAGCTTTAGGAAAATCGAAGTACACACGCTCGGGGTTGGATAACTGTCCGATCGTAAATGGGATATTCGCTGAAAGATCAATCACCACCCGACTGGACTTGGCTTGAGAAAAGCAGCGCACTCCCAGCAAGCGCGCCCCTCCCTTCACTTCCGCTGGCTGTTTGACCGCGCTCGCGGCTCGTCCTGCCGCTCCTGCTGCCTTTCCGGGCACGGTGGCACAAAGTGATGCCAAAATTAGGAAAGTAGCCCGCGAAGAAGCACGCGATAGCCGTTCGATCCGCGCAGCCAGGAAGGTTGACACCGATTTCCCGGGTTGGTATGACGCGAATTGGGGTTTTCCTCTGCTCACTTGTTTTCAGTCCTGCCTAGGGCACAACCAAGGTGTCACCGGGCTGGAGTTCGATATCTCGATAGGTGCTCTTGCCATTCACGGCGGCTTTGTAATCGAAGTAGACGCGCTTTCTTGATCCATCCGGCTGTAGCCTGAGCAGATAAATCTGTCCTACTTTGGCAAAATCTCGGAACCCGCCTGCCATCGCCAGAGCGTCAAGGATTGCCACATGTGCCGCGAGCGAGTAGGTGCCAGGTTTTTCTACTTGGCCCATGATGTAAAACTTACGGCTGTTCGCTTCCTGGATGATGACAGTGACTTGCGGTCTGGTGATGAATTCCTTCAGCGCGGCCTCCAGCCGTGCCTGCAGTTCGCGAGGGGTAAGACCGCTGACCGTTAGATCTCCCACCAGCGGGAGCGAAA
>Ga0157378_10001399_pt1 | contig 21715 bp, 17 predicted proteins | sample M65metaG_FD_115309 | JGI IMG/M metagenome (GOLD analysis project Ga0157378, IMG submission 115309) | Miscanthus rhizosphere microbial communities from Kellogg Biological Station, Michigan, USA - M6-5 metaG | ecosystem: Host-associated > Plants > Roots > Rhizosphere > Soil | place: USA: Michigan...
ACGACGCAGCCGTGTGGTAGAAGTAGGGGTGGAGTCCGATTTATGATCCCCAGTTTCGTCGACATCATCCTGATCCACAAGAGCGACTTGGTAATAACTTCGCGCCCGACGATAGGCCCACCAATCTCGATCTGTATCTCGAGGCAACGCTGAAACGGACGCGCAAATTTCACGAAGCGCTTGATGCGACTGGACCAACCCAACCACCAGTCACGCTGTTGGCTATCGGTGGAGATTGCGAAGAGACCCTCAACGCGCCGGTGATTCTACGGGATCAAAAACATAATCGCTGGATGACGCTGACTCGTCCACGCGAGTATCGATCATCCACTGGAGTAAAGTATTCAAAACGGCAAGTGACGGAAGCGATGTACGCGCCGGGTGATGGTCGCGTTACCAGAACGTCGTTGTTAGGTGTGAATGGTAGCGGTGCGCACCTGGGGCTGACGTACTCCGTGTTCGGATGCGATCTGCACGGTCAGCTTCAGAGAAACAAGATTCTTCAAGACAATGCGTTGAGCGCGATTGTTGGGGAAGTGATGAAGTGACAGGAGCAGGACCAGCAGGCAGGCGCAGGAAAACTAAGTATGTTGTTCCGTCCGCGCAGGCCGCTGCTCCTCTCCTGGTTACGGATTGATTAGAGCTTCCAACTTCTCTGCCCAGTCAGCGTCGATATTCATGAGGATGTTGTACTGCTCAAGAGCCCCGTCACGATTCCCCATCGCTAGCAGACACTTGCCGAGATTGTAGTACGCCTTGCCAAAGTCAGGCTTCAGTCGAATCGCTTGACGAAATGACTCCTGCGCTTCAGGTAGCTTATTCAATTCGAGATACGCTTCCCCCATGTTGTTCGGAGCCACTGCATCGCCAGGTTTCAGTGCTATCAACTGTCGCAACACGTCGATCGCTTCATTGAATTTTTTCGAACGGCTGTAACGCGTGGCGAGACGTTCATATGCGCTCGTGAAATCCGGTTTCAGCCGAATCGCCTGTTTGTAAGCTTGAATCTCTTCGTCTGCTTTGCCCCAATCGCGATAAACCAGACCGAGAGCGTAATGCGCATCAGCGGCGTTATACGGATCCATTTTTATCGATTGACGATAAGCGTCAGCAGCCTGGCTATACTGCTTCAGATAAAAACTCGCGAGCCCGATGTTGAAGTACGACTCCGCCGATGGTCGGAGGCTCACTGCTTTCTTCGACGCTTCCAAGGCCTCACTGTGGCGGCCAAGTTTTTCTCTGCAGAACCCACTTTGTGCCCACGCGTCTGCATAATTGCTATCGGCCTCGACAGCTTTGTCAAAATAGGGCAAGGCCTTTTCACAATCATCTTTCGAAAGAAAACTAAGACCATCGCGAAAGAACTGAACTGCCTTAGCGCGTCTGTTTCTACCCGATGCAGCCACCAACTCTGTCAGTGTCATCGGCGTAGTTGTTTGCAGTTGCGAGATCCTCTCTGAGGGGATGGCGAAATTCACGCTTTGTCCGCCGGTAATTTGCAACGTCGCGATGCCGATCACTTCTCCCTGCATGTTCACCACCGGACTACCGCTCGATCCCGCCGAGATCGGTGCGGTGATCTGGATGATGCGACCGAAAGTCGGAATGTCACGAACCGCTGAGACGATTCCATTTGTTACGCTGCCTTCCAACCCAAGCGGATTACCGATGACGACTACGCTTTCGCCTTCCTGAGGTGTTGTCTTGATGATCGGAAGAGGCCGGATACCACTTGCGGGTGCGTCAACTTTTAACAAGGCGAGGTCGCCTTCGGCGTCTACAGCAAGGACTGATTTGACTGGATAGATCGCACCCGTTGAAGAGTGTACTTCCGCACGATAGGCGCCATCGAGTACGTGGCGATTTGTAACGATCCGATCGACGTCGATAAAGAACCCACTTCCGCGCGAGAGCTTTTCTCCGCGTACATCAAACGTTTCAATCGCGACTGCCGACGGTTTTATACGACGAACTAATTCCGGAAGTAGATCTTGAGAGAGACTGGTATTCGCAGTAATGAGCAGGAGGATTAAAACGCCGAGAAATCTCATCGAGGGCATTGAACGCACTATCTGAGGGGAAGAACTTACAGGCCCGCAAGCGCCAGTTTCTGAACGCGACCTACAACGTCACTAATCTTAACATCTTCACTCTGTTTTGAGCCGCGATCAAACAACTCAACGATTCCGTCGCTCGCCTTCTTGCCGATGGTGATGCGATAGGGAATACCGATCAAGTCTGCATCTTTGAATTTAACGCCGGCACGCTCGTCGCGATCGTCAAGCAGAACTTCCAAGCCTGCGCGTTGAAGATCCGCGTAAAGCTTTTCACCAGCCGCGCGCACATCATCCTGCTTCATGTTCGTGATCGTTACGATTACGTGAAAAGGCGTTAGCGACTTAGGCCAGATGATTCCATCATCATCATGTCGTTGCTCAATGGCGGCGGTAATGATTCGCTCAACGCCGATGCCGTAACTGCCCATGATGATTGGAACTTGCATTCCTTCCTCATTCAATACCGAAGCACCCATCGACTCCGAGTACTTCGTCCCGAGTTTGAAGATGTGACCGATCTCCATTCCTTTAAAGACCTCGAGCACTCCGGTGCTACAACGCGGACACAGCTCTCCTGAATTCACAGTCCGCAGATCGGCCCACATGTCGACCTGGATGTCGCGATCGACGTTGACGCCCCGTATGTGATGGTCGTCCTTGTTTGCGCCCGTGGTCATGTTGCGTCGACCTTTTAATGCTTCATCGGCGAGTATTCGGATTCCGTCGGGATACTTGCGGTTAAGAATCCGTCCCGTCGCAGGATCGTGAATAGCCGGGAACGGCCCAGTCGCCTGGTCTACTTTTTCTTTCGCGCCTACCGCACCGAGACTGCCTGCGCTTGCGCCCAACAACTCGCGAATCTCTTCAGGATGGGCCGGACGCGCTTCGCCCAGTCCCAAATCGGCAAGCTTGATCTCGTGCAGTTGATGATCACCGCGAAGCAAAATCAACAGTGGTAGCGGATCTCCGCTTGCAGTCTTCGACATGTAGACCAGCGTCTTAATTTGTCGATCAGCAGCAGCGCCGCCAGGGAACGTAGTTAGATCTTCAATGGTGCGGACGCCGGGCGTGGGAAACTCTTCAGGTTTCTCCAGACCCGGTTCATCTGTTATCGAGGCGATCTTCGAAGTTGCCTTTTCGAGGTTCGCTGCATAATCACAGTTCGGACAACTTACGATGAAGTCTTCACCGGCGGGTGTGCGCGCCATAAATTCATTTGATTCTGAACCACCCATAGCCCCGGATGAAGCCTCAACGATCAAGAATTGAATGCCACAACGTGTGAAGATCCTCTTGTAGGCCTCGCGTTGATCTGCAAACGACTTATCAAGTCCAGCTCGATCGATGTCGAAAGAATAGGCGTCTTTCATGATGAAGGTCCGCAGACGCATCAATCCTGATTTCGGTCGCGCCTCGTCACGAAACTTCACCTGCATCTGGTACCAGACTTGTGGCAGTTGCTTGTATGAACGAAGCTCGCTACGTGCGATGGTCGTGAACACTTCCTCGTGCGTCATTCCGAGACACATCTCGCCACCCTTGCGGTCCTTCAGACGAAACATGATGTCGTCGATCGCATACCAACGACCCGATTGCTGCCAGACCTCTGCCGGATGTAGTGCGGGCAAGTAGAATTCCTGGCCACCAATCGCGTTCATCTCCTCGCGTAATATCTGCATCACTTTCAAAGCGATTCGCTGACCGAGTGGTAAAAATGAATAGATTCCGGCGGCCAGCTGGCGAATGACACCAGCGCGCAGCAGGAGTTTGTGTGAAACGACTTCGGCGTCGGCGGGATCTTCGCGAAGAGTAGGAATGAAATACTGTGACCAGCGCATAGTAACTGTGTTTCTTTAACTGTAGGGGAGAGTCGCCCCTGCAAACAGTGAAATACGAACGCGTTGCATTCTCGCTTAGCAGAGACACGCAACGCAAACGACATTAGAGCTTAGAGCTTTGTACTTTGTTCTGAGAGCCTCATTTCTAATTGCTGGTACTGGATTGATTCAGCCTCAAGCACTAAGAACAAGTACAAAGGTCTAATGACCAAGAACTCAGGATCGCGTTTGTTACCTATAGATCCCGTGATGTACCATCCCTGCACAAGATCTCTTCACGAAGGTTTCTGCCAATGAAAATAGCGCTTGCGAGTGACCATGCAGGTTACAAAGAAAAGGAAAAACTGAAACCGATACTTAAAGATCTCGGCGTCGAGTTCGACGATCTTGGCACCGTTTCGGAAGACTCTGTCGACTATCCGGATTACGCGCGAAAGGTAGCGGAGCGCGTGGCGAAAGGTGAAGCCGAACAGGGACTTTTGGTTTGTGGATCAGGAACCGGGATGGCGATAGCTGCCAACAAAGTTCCGGGAGTACGCGCCGCTGTCGCCTGGAACGAAGAGAGCGCGCGTCTAGCTCGGCAACACAACGACGCGAACGTGTTGTCGATCGGCGCACGCATGATGCCGGAAGAAGAAATACCAAAAATCCTGAAGGCCTGGTTCGACGCGAAGTTCGAAGGAGGTCGCCACGCAGGTCGAGTGGAAAAGATTAAGGCTCTGGAGAAGAGTTGCGGTGGATCATAGGAATCATTTGACAGTTGTTATTTGACATTTAACATTTGAGAATTGTGATCCGCATCTCTCTTGTTTCTTCTGGTTCACGAGAACTGTCCCGAAGCGTGCAGATCGCAATTTCAAAGCTCAAATGTCAAATAACAAATCTCAAATGATTTTCTAAATTCAGCGTAGAGATCGTAAATCAAACAATGTCCAACTCTCATAATTCCCCACTCGCCGAAGTCGATCCACTAGTTGCCAACGCCATCGACAACGAAGTTGCGCGTCAGGCCAATGGACTCGAGCTGATCGCTTCTGAAAACTTCGTGAGCGAAGCTGTGCTCGAAGCCGCCGGCTCTGTCTTCACAAACAAATACGCCGAGGGTTACCCGGGTAAACGATATTACGGCGGTTGTGAATGGACCGACGTCGTCGAACAAACAGCAATCGACCGCGCGAAAGAATTGTTCGGCGCCGATCACGCGAACGTTCAGCCGCACAGTGGGGCCCAAGCCAACATGTCGGTGTATCTCGCTGCAATTCAATACGGCGATCAAATCCTCGGAATGAATCTTTCACACGGAGGCCATCTGACTCACGGCCATCCCATGAACTTCTCCGGCTTCAGTTACAAAGTTGCCGATTATGGGGTTTCAAAAGAGACTGAGCAGATCGATTATGACGAACTCCGAAAGATAGCCGAGGAACACAAACCCAAACTGCTCGTCTGCGGAGCTTCGGCTTATCCCCGCATTATCAACTTTGAACGGATCGGAGAGATTGCCAGAAGCGTCGGCGCGCGGATGTTTGCTGACATCGCGCACATAGCCGGCCCAATCGCCGCTGGACTGCATCCATCGCCCGTACCGCATGCTGACTACGTGACAACCACGACGCACAAGACCCTACGTGGACCACGCGGTGGTTTGATTCTGTGCAAAGAGGAACACGCGAAGGAGATCGATCGAAAGTTGTTTCCGGGCGTTCAAGGTGGACCACTGGTCCACATCATCGCCGCCAAGGCTGTGGCTTTCGGTGAAGCGTTGCGGAGTGAGTTCAAGGAATATCAAAAACAGATCCTCAAGAACGCCAAAGCACTTGCCAGCGAATTGCAGGGGCAGGGCCTCCGACTTGTCTCAGGCGGCACTGATAATCACCTGATGCTGGTCGATGTTTGGATGGATGGCAAAGGAATCACAGGCAAAGACGCGGAAAAAGCGCTCGAAGCTGCATTGATAACGGTTAACAAGAACACCATCCCTTTCGATCAAAACAAGCCGTTCGTCGCTTCCGGACTCCGCATTGGTACTCCGGCAGTCACCACTCGCGGTATGAAGGAAGACGAGATGCGCGAGATTGGACGATTGATCGCAGAAGTGATTCATGCGCCCCAATCGGAAGAAGTACGCCGGAAGGTGAAACTCGGTGTCGCAGACCTCACCGCGCGATTTCCTCTCTACCCGAAACGATTGAAAGAGTTTTCCAAACCCGCGAACGTTGTCGAATGAGAAAGCTTGCTGTTGTAATAATTTTCTTGCTCAGCGTAGGCGCGTCTGCTCAGAAGACAGCCGCTCCTGAGCAATGGGTAAAGTATGAATTCGACAGCGGTGCCATCTCGATCCTGTCTCCGCTAAAGATGAATGCTGTCGAGGCGGTGGTCCCGGCCGAGCTGCCGTTGTCGAAGACAGTCACCGCAACCGGAGCCGATGCGGGCCGCGTATTCACCGTTACTTTCTCTATCTTAAAGTCGGACGCTGAATCGTGGACCGCAATTCAGAAGGAACAATTCTACAAGGGCATTTGGGAAGGACTTGAAGCAAGTCTGAAAGACACCCTGAGTAAACAAAAAATCACTTGGGACATACATCTTGACGAGATGAAGTCTGTCACTATTAGCGGCCGCATCGGACGACAGATCGGTTACAGTTTTGGTCCTTACAAAGGAACGATGCGAGCTGTTGTCGTCGGTAACAGGAGTTATGTTGCCGCGTTGCTCTCTCTTCCGGAGATTCATGCCCAATTGAGCGAGCGTTATCTGAATTCATTCACAGTCACCAAAGCAGCGGTACCAGCGAAGGGCGCAAGAACATAACGTGGAAGAAGTCTTTGGGCCTGAGGGCCTCATCGCTCAGGCACACCCCGAATACGAATATCGACCTGGCCAGATCACAATGGCTCGCGCCGTCATGCGCGCGTTTGAACAGAAGCGTCACCTGATTGTCGAGGCCGGAACCGGAACCGGCAAGACGCTGGCCTACCTCGTTCCGGCAGTCGCTGCGGCTTTAGGCGGACGTGGTCGTGTCATCATTTCGACCGGCACCAAGAACCTTCAGGAACAGTTAATGGAGAAAGACATTCCGTTTCTGCAGAGCATTCTGCCGAAGCCTTTCAGCGCCACCTACATGAAAGGTCGCAACAATTACCTCTGTTTGAACCGGCTCGGTCGCGCAGAGGCTTCGCCGATCCTGGAAGGGTTAGAGGAAGTCGACTACTTCGACGAAGTCCTTCAGTGGTCGCGCGAAACTGAGATCGGTGATCGCGCTGAGCTAGCACGTTTGCCCGAATCGCTGTCGTTCTGGCGACACATCGACGCACGTTCTGAGAGTTGTCTCGGACAAAAGTGTCCCGAGTTCGAACCGTGCTTCATCACGCGCATGCGCGGTCGTGCTCAACAAGCCGACATCGTTGTAGTGAATCACCATCTGTTCTTTGCTGACCTGAACCTTCGCAATGGAATGTACGGCGCTGTGTTACCTGACTACACGGCGGTAATCCTTGACGAAGCGCACCTGATCGAAGATGTGGCCTCCGAATACTTTGGCTCGCAGGTATCGAACTATCAGATCGACGATCTAATCCGCGATGTTGGAATGTTGCGAATAGAAGACTCAGAAACGGATCGTGAATTGACGAGAAGCGCGTCTCGCTTGTCGACCTTCGCCGACAGTTTTTGGATGGGCTTCCGGCAGGGACGCGGTGACGAAGGTGGGGGCCGTTACCCGATCGTGCCCGGAACCTTTGCGGTAAGGAACGTCAGCGGTGGTTTTACTTCGACCCCGCTCGGCGACTTATATTCGGCACTCGAAGGTGCGCTCATGCGCGTTGAGACCTCACTCGATGGTATCAAAGAGAAACCACCCGAGGTCGAGAACCTCGTCCGCAGGATCCGGCAAATCCGATTCGATCTCCAATTCATCGTCACGGGAAGCGATCGGAAGTTTGTCTATTGGATTGAACGGCGCAATCGCGGAATCTTCCTGCGGGCTTCGCCGATCGATGTCGCCGGCCTGCTGCAAGACAAATTATTCGACGAGATACCGACGGTCGTATTGACGTCGGCGACTCTATCGAGCGGCGGCAACTTCGCATTCATACGCGATCGGTTAGGACTCGATGCCGCAGATGATTTGATCGCTGAATCCACTTTCGACTACGAATCACAGGCGATTCTTTACCTGCCACCACGAATGCCGGATCCCAGGTCGCGCGATTGGTCGGAAGCCTGCGCCACTGAAGTAATCCGAATTCTTAACGCCACTGAAGGTCGTGCGTTTGTGCTTTCAACGAGCATTGCCGGCATGCGGGCGTTGTATGAACAAGTCAGCCCGGAGATCGACTATCCGAGTTTGTTGCAAGGCTCGGCGTCGAAGGGGCAGTTGTTGAAAACTTTTCGCGAGACGCCAAACGCAGTGTTGTTTGCAACGTCGAGCTTTTGGCAGGGAGTGGACGTACGCGGGGAGCAGCTATCCTGCGTCATCATTGATAAGTTGCCATTTGCTGTGCCGACAGATCCGATTGTTGCCGCACGGCAGCGGTACATCGAAGACATGGGCGGTTCGAGTTTTCATGAGTACAGCGTGCCGCAGGCGATCATTTCTCTCAAGCAGGGCCTGGGACGATTGATACGTAGCACAACGGATCGCGGTGTGTTAGCAGTTTTGGATCCTCGACTCCGCACAAAGCCGTACGGTCGGACGTTTATCAAAAGCCTGCCGCAGTGTCGGATTACTTCTGAGATTGAAGATCTTGCCGGTGTATTTAAGCAGGAAGTTAAAGCCGCAGATTCACACGGATAATTGGAGCCACAGATGCTCGCGGATAAACACAGATCAGAACAAGAAGAGCAAACGAGTAAGCGGTTTTGTTTTATTCTGATCTGCGTTTATCTGCGTAAATCTGTGGCTCCAATCCGCTGACTTGCCACCACAACCGCACGACTTTAGACTCAAAACATGCCCGGACAATTTGAAGTAATGATTGAGCGGAACTTCTCGAGCGCGCATCAACTGCGTGGCTACAAAGGGAAGTGTGAGAACCTGCACGGCCATAACTACAAGATCGAGATCTACGCGCGCGGCCGCGAACTCGATAACATCGGATTGTTGGTTGATTTTGTTGAGTTAAAGGTCGCCGCCGATGAAGTTGTGCAGTACCTGGACCATCGCAATATCAACGAGCTTCCACCCTTCGACGAACTGCAACCCTCTGCAGAGAATCTGGCCAAGTATGTGCTCGAACGCGTTTCGCGTCAGGTAGGGGATGACCGCGTTCAGATCTACAAGGTGCGATGCTTCGAGACCCCGACGAGTGTGGCGACTTACCAAGTGGACTAGAAGCACTTAGACAGATTCCGGTTCTAACTCCGCAATCGGTGCGATTTCCTCCGGACGATCCTGTTGATCGGTCTGAATTCCCGGGTATTCCTTCCCGCCATCTACGCGCTTCCTCATGTACGGCCGCTCGCAGAACCAGAAGAAGATCCAAGCAAACAGAATAGTTGCCGGTATCACGAGTAAGAAAGTATTCGCCAATGGCGGTAGCCAGTGTTCGACAAATCGCCATGATTGCATGATCACCAATTCGTGCGTGAGGTAAATCGAATACGAAAACACGCCAAGAGTCGCAAATGCCGAAATCGCCCACGGAATAGTTAACTTCTGCATCCAGCGACGCTCCGCTATCACCGCACGGTTCACCACAATGAAGAAACCGAGTCCCCAGAGCGGATGAATCAGGAACCAGCTGATGTTATGCCACGGGGTGTCTTTCGGAATATTCGGCAGAAAATGAGAAAGGACAGATGCGGTGACGACAAGAATCGCTGCGAGCCAAAGGTTCTTCAGCCACTTCGGTAGTTGAATTAATCCAAACATCGCTTCGACACCCATCGCCCCTAGTGCCCACGTAAACCAGTGCGAAGCCGCTGCCTCCGGAACGGGAACGCCAACGCCGGTTTTTCGCCAAACTACATTACTGAAGACCATCCAGGCGACCCGTGCTGCCAGGCAGACGATGAGGGTGATCGTCCAGCCCCAACGTCGCCTCAGAAACAGCAACAGGAAGTAGGCGAGATATAACTGTTCTTCGATCGCGAGTGTCCAGAACACGCCATTGATGCTGTAGCACGTGTGCGGATCCAGGTTGTGCAGCATCAGCAAGTGCATCAACACGTCGTAGATAAAGAAGTGGCTGACGTCGATACCGATGGACCATGCTGTTAGGAGGAGATAGAGAGCAAGAGCAATGATGTAAGGCGGATAGAGACGCCTGATTCGTCTCTTCCAAAACGATCCGAAATGGATGGTCGGTGTAACACCTGAAGCTTGGGCACGCGCCCACTGTAAGTGAATGCAGAAACCGGAAATAACAAAGAACAGAAAAACACCGATGTAACCGAATGAGCTTGTCAGTTGAATCAGTTGCACCGGATAGCGAACGAGAAAAAACTTGGACTGGAAGTAAGGGCCGATTCCGATGCAGTGATAGACAACCACGCCCATCGCTGCGATACCACGTAAAGCATCAATGCTGCGTAGTCGGGCTGGTTCGAGGGAATGGGTGGGAGTCACTGCCGTTGGTGCTTGGAGCTTTGTACTTCGTTCTTTGTACTCGTTTCTTCAGGCCACGGTCTCATTAGCTCAAACCAAGTACAAAGAACAAAGTTCTAAGCACTAAGGACCAAGAGCTGAATACTTTTAGTTGGCTGAGACGAGCGCCGGCACATCAATATTGTATTTCCGAATCTTGCTGTAAAGCCTCGGTCGATAGATCCCCAGCAGATTCGCCGCGGCTTGTTTGTTTCCGCCAGTGCGCTGGAGCGTTCGTTCGATCACCAGTCGTTCGATATCTTCGAGCGTCATGTTCGGTGGGACATCCCAACCACTTGCCGCCGAAGCCCCTTCCGGCATCGTTCCGTCTTCAAAGGGCAGATCGATCGGCTCAATCCGCACATCTTTGGCCAACAAAACAGCCCGTTCGATGACGTTCTGCAACTCTCGCACATTACCCGGCCAGGGATGACCAAACAAACGTTGATACGCTGCCTGCGAAACGCCGTTGATGGGGCGCTCGTACTTTTGCGCGTACATGTGCAGGAAATGCTCCGTCAGCAGTTGAATGTCTTCACTTCGCTCACGCAAGGGTGGAACATGAATCGTGATCGTCGAGATGCGATAAAAAAGATCGTCTCGCAGCAACCCGTCGCGAATGGCGTCTGCCGGAGGACGATTCGTTGAGCAAATCAAACGGAAATCCACGGCGTAAGTCTTTTCTGAACCGATCTTTCGGTAGCTTCTCTCCTGCAGCACTCGCAGCAGCTTTGGCTGGAGCTCTACCGGCATTTCAGCGATCTCATCGAGCATCAACGAGCCGCCGGCTGCATGCTGGACCAGTCCTTCTTTGTCAGCGTGTGCGCCGGTAAACGCGCCTTTCGTGTGACCAAAGAGCTCCGACTCAATCAGTTTTTTCGGCAGCGCCGAGCAGTTAACTTTGATGAATGGTTTCTTCGACCGCAGCGAGTTGTAATGAATCGCATTCGCGATCAACTCTTTTCCAGTGCCGGATTCGCCGACAATCAAAACGTTCGCATCCGACTTTGCTACCGATTCGATCGTCTCGTAGATCGTTTGCATCGGTTTCGCCGAGCCGATGATGTTGAAGTATTCAGCGCGTGTCGAAAGTTGCCGCCGCATATTCGCAGTTTCAGCGACCAGCTCGCGACGTTCGAGTGCCTTTTCAACCAATGGCTGCAGCTCTTCAAAATCAAATGGCTTTTCGACGAAGTAGAACGCGCCGGCCTTAGTTGCTTCAACTGCTTTCTGCACCGTGCCGTAACCAGTAACGACAATCACTTCCGTGGTAGGTCGCGCGTCTTTCATGTGACGCATTACTTCGAGACCATCCATGTCGGGCAGTTGCAGATCGCATATAGCCAGGTGATGTCCGCCTTGATCAAACAGTTCGATAGCCGCCGCACCTGTCGCTGCGGTATCAACTGAATAACCTTCTTCCATAAAATTCTGGCGCAGTGAATCAGCCATCATAGGCTCGTCATCGACGACGAGGATCCGCACCTCTTTATTCTCCACCTTTTTCTCCTCTCTGGAACTCGCTGTAGCTTGAGGGCTCATCTTATTTTCCTCTAAACGTTTCGACTAGTCGGACAATGGGAGAGTCACAACGACTCGGTTGCCAGCGAACGTCGCGTCGCCGCCGTGGGCTTCAACAATCTTTCCAGCGAGCGACATCCTGATCTCATCAGTGCCCGCAAAAGAATGAAACGGATCGTGGTCGAGTCCGGTTAATCCGGCCCATTCGATTTCAGCTTCATCCTTGTCCGCTTGTCGACGCTTTAACGAGAGCGTGATTGACTTAGCTTCTTCGCCGTTCGGCGCGTACTTCAAAGCCCCGGCTGAAATCCACTTGAGCGCGTCGCTCAACTTCGTCGGATCGAATTCGCCTATCAACGCCGGGGAGTCGCCCTCACAAACAAAATCCGTTCGATCGACACTTGCACAAACACTTCGAATCAGCTTTTGAATGTCGAGGCCGGGCTGCGTTTTCAACTCGATCTTTCTTCCATATTCGACGATTGTCGACAAATCGACCGCCGCTCGGTCGAGGCCGCTGATGAGCTTGCCAATCGTTTCCAGCTCGTCTTCGGGCCGTTCACTCTTCTCCAAACGCTTCCGCAGAAAGGTGGCATAGAGTTTGAGACCATTGAGCTGGTTCTTCAGGTCATGAACGATTTGGATGGACGCCCTTCCCAGGTCTTGAAGCGTACCTTCATCCTCTGTGCTAGACAGTATGGGCACCATCTTTATCTTCTCTCTCGGGTCGTTGTAAGCGAAGGGGACTGCCACACGGAGACGAGTGTATTGATTAAACGCTTATCGCCCATCTCGCTGTGTCGTATTTCGGTGCGGGATGTTAGCAAAAAAGTCTGGCGTATTCTAGTGATACAGTAAAATCAACAACTTGGCGGCCTTCAACGCCGTCTGAGAATACTAACGAAAGCTCGGGCTATAGCATGTCGACTGACCCAATTGGGGCGAAGGTGTTGCTCGTGGAGGACACCGAAGACAACCGGTTCATGATGAGGCGGTTGTTGGAAATGGTGGGTTACACCGTCGTAGAGGCCCGTAACGGGCAGGAGGCCGTAAGGTTGGCCGAGAGCGAAAGTCCAGCGGTGATTCTGATGGACTTAAGCCTGCCGATCATCGACGGTCTGGCGGCGACGAGGTTGATACGAAGGATTCCCACCGCGCAAAACACTCCGATCATTGCGGTGTCGGCCCATGACACCGTCGATTTCCAAGATGAAGCAATTACGGCTGGCTGCAATGGCTACGTGACTAAGCCAATAGATTTCGCCTCGCTTGAATTGCTCATTGCACGTTTGTTGAGCCATGAGTAAGCGTCACAAGTAATTGCAAATCGGTTTTGCCGAATTTACAATCCCCAAACGCACTATGAATCCGGCCGACAAAAGCGCGATAGCAAAGCACGAATCACGGACTCTGATCATCGTCGTTGCGATCATCGCCGCTCTGTTAATCGCCGTCCTCTTCTATTTCCTCATGCGTGCGACAGGTGGCGGTCAGCCCGCGCCAACGCTTGAAGGAGCAATCAGACAAGGATCGCCAGAGTTTGAGCAGTATCGCTCACGAATCATATTGGATGAACCAGAAGCGTTTGAAGCGGGGCGACCACTTGGCGACATAGTGATGACGCTTCAGACCACGATCAGAAACTTTTCAGGCAAGACGCTTTCAGGTCTCGAGATTCGGGGAGCTGTAGTCGATCATCAGAACCAACCCGTCAAACAAAGAACTATAATTATCATTCCTTCACCGGCCCAGGGTGTGACTGAGTTGGCGCCAAATAAGACGGTACAAGCGCGTGTTGTGCTTGATGGCATGACGGACAAGGATGATCGCGCCAACATTCGAATGGAAATCACGGGTTTCAAGTTCAAGAATTAGAGAATACTCACACGCGCCGGGGCAGTAGCCCGACTGTCAAGGAGGGTTCCTTTCATTAATCGGGACTTCCAATCGAGGTGAGCCCTCCTTGACAGTCGGGCTACTGCCCCGGCGTCTTCTTGATGAAAACTGAGCGCAACCAAAGGCGATGGGGTGTGGCCGCAGTTGTGGCAATCGCGCTGCTTGCTCTTGTCCCCCAACTTTGGTTCATCATCGATCGCGGCGCTCAATGGAACGGCGCGAATGCCATCACCCACACCGACGAAGTCGCATACTCTGCATATCTCGCCTCACTAATACGCGGCCACCCGCGACGAAACGATCCTTACACCGGGCGACAGGACACGGGTGACACTCGCGCTCCTGAATCGCTTTTCTCCATTCAAATGGTACCGGCCTACGCGCTTGCTATTCCTGCGCGAGTCTTTGGCTTGAGTGCAAGTAAGGTCTTTCTTGTCGCACCGGTTCTCTGCGCGATTGCGAGCGCATTGATAATTTTATGGTTGGCCTCAAGTGTCTCCGGTGACCCCCGTATTGGTGCCGTTTCCGTCTGTTTTGTACTGGGCTTAGGAACGCTTTTGGCCGGTCAGGGACTGATTCGCTATCTGCCGACGCGTCCATTTCTGATTCCCCAATGGATCTCTGAATCGATCCAAGCGCCGTCGCTGTTTCAACTACCTTTCTTACGGTTCTATCAACCGGCAGTTGGGTTTCCGATTTTCTTCCTGGTGTGCGTGTTTGTTTGGATCGCTTTGACGACTTCAAGTGCACGTAAGGCGCTCATCACAGCAATGCTCGCGGCAGTAATGTTCGGCGTTCTGGTTTTTACTTACTTCTTCTTATGGACCGCAGCAGCGGCGTGGCTGATTTGCGTGGTTGCGCTCTGGCTAATCCTACGCAGAGAAGATCGACGTCGGACGCTTACGGTCTTAGCGACGATTGGTGTGATTGCAGGCCCGGTGTTGGTTTTGTACTTCTCGATGCTTTCGCACCGCGCCGCTACGGTTGATGCGGCGCAGGCGTTGGTCGCAACTCATCGTCCTGACTTGTTCCGGTTACCGGAAATCATCGCGGTTGTTTCGCTGATCGTTTTATCAATTGGAGTTCAGCGTCGAGTGTTCACGTGGCGAGATACGCGCGTGCTCTTCATCGCGTCTCTGATATTAGGTGTCGGCGCCGTTTTCAATCAGCAGGTGATAACGGGGCGGTCTTTGCAGCCGTTTCACTACGAGTGGTTCATTGCGAATTATTGTGCAGGAGTTGCACTGTTTCTCGCCATCGTCTTAGTCACGCGCCACTGGTGGACAAGCCGACGGCTGCTAGCTCTCGCGTGTATTGCGCTCGCATGGGCCACTGCCGAAGTAACGCTGGCTACGATACTCAATCGAACTCACAACGTTCACATTGATGAGGGAAAGCTCGTTGCAAACCGGCTTGCTGAGTTGTCGTTCGGGGATGGCAGCTTGGGAGCTGAGATTCCGGTAGTTCTCGTTTCGGACCTCCAACTCGCTGATCGCTTCCCGACCGATGCTCCTCAGGTGCCACTCTGGGCGCCACACATGCTCATCTTCCCTGGCGTTAGTGAGAATGAGAATCGCGAACGGTTTTTCAAGCAGCTCTATTACCTTGGGTTTGACGAACAGAAGATCTACAGCGAATTGGACCGAAGTGATTGGACGTTTTACGCAGGTCTGTTTCCTTACTATCGGCTAAGCCCCGTCACGCGTGGCAACGCAAGCCCCATCACACCCGAGGAAATTCGAACTCAAGTGGAGGAGTACAAGAAATATTCTGATGCGTTTAGTCGTGAACAGGCGAGTAATCCGCGAATGCAGTATCTCGTTGTGAGTGCCGATCGCGAACTTCGTTATGAAAACATCGATCGCTGGTACGAACGCGATCGTGGTGAGGTGATTGGAAAGTTTGTGTTGTACCGGTTGACGCTGAGAGCGGAGAGGTAAGAGGTAAGAGGTAAGAGGTGAGAGGTAAGAGGTGAGAGGTAAGAGGTGAGAGGTAAGAGGTGAGAGGTAAGAGGTAAGAGGTGAGAGGTAAGAGGTAAGAGGTAAGAGGTAAGAGGTAAGAGGTAAGAGGTAAGAGGTAAGAGATGAGCTTAAAGCTGCACTTACCGCTTAGCTCTTTGCGCTTTCAGTCGTCCCCACAAACAACTCCTCCAGCGACTGTCTGATCGGTTGGACAGAAACAAGATTACCACCTGACTTTCGCAAGGCTGCCAGAACAGTATCAACATACGTTTCATCCGGAACTTCGATTCGAAGCCCGCCTGCTGTTTCGGATACGGCGTATGGTCCACCGCCTGGCAATTGTGCTGACAGCGACTGATGTTCGACCCCCGAGACAATCACCTCGACCTGATGATTACCTGACTGTTGCCGCAAGTCCTCAAGACGTCCTTGCTGGGCCAACTTCCCGCCCCGGAGGATCGCAACTCGATCGCAAAGCACTTCAATGTCTGAAAGAATGTGTGAACACATGAAGACGGTTTTGCCTTCCTGTCTCAACGCGGCAATTAGATCACGCACTTCGCGCCGGCCAATCGGATCAAGTCCGCTCATTGGCTCGTCGAGGAAAACAATCTCAGGGTTGTTGATGATCGATTGTGCCAGGCCAACCCTCTGCAGCATTCCTTTGGAGAATTTTCGCAGCTGTGTGTCCCAACGTTTTTCGTCTAGTCGCACGCGAGCCAGCAGATCGGCGGCGCGTTTGCGACGCACTGGCGCATCGAGACCAAAGAGTTGGGCGCAGTAGTCCAAAAACTCGCGCGCTGTCAGGTAGTCGTAGAAGTAAGGATTCTCCGGTAGATAACCGATACGTTGATGCACGCTTACGTTTTGAAAGTCCTGGCCGAGAATGCGCGCGCTTCCGGCAGTTGGAAAAATCAGGCGCATCAGGAGTTTCAATGTCGTAGTCTTGCCGGCGCCATTTGCGCCAAGAAAACCGAAGATCTGTCCACCTTCGATTGATAGAGTCAACCCGTCAAGCGCGCGAACTTTGCGCTTACGCAGGAAACCAATTTCATAGTCTTTGGTTAAGTTGTTTATTTCAACGACTGTCATGTTCGACACTTCGACATCAAAAACGCTAAACCTTCACTTCCCAGGCACCTCCGATTTTGGATCCAACTCCACATCGCAACCTTTCAACACATAAGGTGCGCCTGACGGATCCATGGGAGCGGCATCGGCAACCAGCGGCAGTCTCAAGCTGCGCAGAACTGGTTCCACTTCCTTCCAAGTCGCAGGACAATGTCCCGTCCGTGTTTGATATGCCGTCAGCAACTTACGCAACACGTCGCGTTCATCCATTGAGTCAATCTGCATCAGTCGCCGTCGGGCCATGTCTTTGACTGAGTCATCGTTGGATTGTTCGAACATCTGCCTGTAGATCTCTCGAGCAGTATCACGGCTTCCGCCTTCAGCCAGCATTCGTGCCTTCATCGCCGAAAAGAAAGTTGGTGCGCCTGGAATCGCCGCGCCGCGTCCATATGCGTCTGCAGCGGCCTGAAAATCTTTTTGTTGCCAGTAGATGTACCCGAGATGCTGATACAGCTTCCATGCGTTCGGATTCGCATCGATGCCCTTTTTCGTGATCCGAATCGCCTGGTTCACATCAACCGACGGCAACACGACTGCCGCATACTCATAAGGATCAAGAAACTGCGGATCGAGAGTCGTGGCGGTATCGAGCAGCGCCGCAAGTGTCTTTAGATTCAACTGACCCAGGTCGTCGAGTTCCACATTGTCCGGGAGGTTTATGATCTTCTTGCCGACGTATTGCAACGATCTCATCCAATACCAGTCGGCTGCCAGCCCATTGAATGCTAAACTGATTCGTCGCGCAGTCTTGCCGTTTAGATACAAGCTCTCATCGTCAGCACCAGCATTCAGTGGACCTCGATGGGCATCGATCCATCGCGACACTGATATTGCCGCGATTAGTCCGGCGATGATGAGAAGCACTAAGCCGTTGGTCTTTATCGAATCAGTCTTCATTTAAAATTACGGCGACTAAAGACGAATGTTGCGGCTGCGAGCACGACGGCAATGTAGAAGATTGCGTAAACAGTCGTCATAGCCACGAAGGCCGCCGCCGGTGCCTGCCCGTGTGCCGCCGGTGTGATAAAGCTGTAGTTCGAGAGATTCGGCAGCAGATAGTACAGCGACGCAAACAACCATCGCGCACTTGTGCTCCCGAGCGAAGTGGCGAGGCCCTTCAGATCAGAGCTGAAATGCCCGATGATGAAAACGAAGAAGGTGAGTAGCGCCGAAAGCGCTGGCGATGAGAACGAGGAGAACAGAAGCGCGATCGCCGTGATGATCATTAGTTCGAGATAGAGCAGGAACACGGCAGGCCAAATTACCAGCACCAGTGGGTCCCATCCCCGGCTCACGTACATCAGCGCAAGCGACACACCGATTCCCATCACAACAACGTTGACGAGCAGCGTCAGGCAGAGCCCGAGATACTTGCCGAGCAGGAACTCTCCGCGTCCGACTGGTTTCGAGAAGATCGCATAGACGGTCCGTTTCTCGATCTCTTTGTAGACAAGTCCGACGCCGACAAAGATCGCGATGAACGTGCCGAACAACAGCATCGCACTCAATCCGAGATCGACGATCACTTTTCGTTCCTGACCGCCAGAAAGTTCGCCGATGAAGATCGCTGCAGCTGTCAGCAACAGAACAAAGAGAACGAGGTTATAGAGAACACGATCGCGGACCGCCTCGCGGAAAACATTGCGCGCAATGGCCATGATGCGCGACATACTCCCACCATCACCGTGCGACACCTTAACTTGTTCGATTGGGTTTGCGAGAGAAGTTGCGTCCATTTTGAACCAGCGATAAGTGTAAACTAAAACAGGTAACACCAAATGCGGATTTTAGATCGCCGATCGAGTCGGCATATCGTTTGGTTAATTGGCAATCCGCACGCGGGAATCCGCAATGGCGTCGCGCGCTGCCTTAATGCCAACTACCAACAGTAGCAGCCACGCTACAGCACTAACCCAGAAAGCTATTCTTACTTTCAACGGTTCTACAAAACTCACTTCCACTGTCGTCGCCCGGTCCGGAACGGTGACGAGCATCACGCCTTCCGGGCTCGGTCCCAGGTTCAACGCCGAACCATCAGCCTTCGCTTTCCAGTTCGGATAATAGAACGTCTTTAGTCTGGCTTGTCCCGCCGATCCTTCCGACACGCTGAACTTTCGATATTCCGGTTCCCATGCTTCAACAGTTACTAATCTGGAGGCCATGGCTACGTTGTCGGTCATCTTTGGCAGTTCGAGTAGTTGACAAGCTTCGACCGGTAGCCAGTCTTTGAAGCTAACGGCGCCGCGAATGCTCGACAGGAATGGATCAAATTCGCGTTTCGCCATGTAGTCAGAATCCCAAACGATTTGACTACCGATGAATATTAGCGAAAAGACAAAACCAAGTGCGGGGAGAAAGTACAGCGGTCGCACACGGATTTTCAGCAACTCGATCCAATGGGGAATCGACGCTGCTACCAACACGGAGCCGGTTAGCGAAGTGACCGCGAGCCAGCGCCAGGGAAACTGCACCTCCGATAGTTTGGGAATTAATTGCCACAACGGTTGGCTTAACGGCAGCGTCATGAAGAACGAAAAGATTGTGACGATAGAAACAGCGACGAAACGTTTCCGGCCGTTTCCTTTCCAGATCAAAACAATGGCAGGCAGGAAAAGAGTAATTGTCGCCAGCGCCAGGAGATTCGCATACCACGTGTTTCGATTGGTCAACGCAGCTGGCGAAAAGATGAAGTTGACACGGTAGTCGTAGTACGCCTTTGGGTCTACAGCGCCCGCTTTAATCCAGGGAAGTTCCGATACCATCCGGACCCAGAAGAAAGCACTGCAGGCGAGGCCGAGAAGCACTCCAGCTGCGAGTCGCAAATCGATTCGCAAAGCGCCTCTGCCTGTCACGCGAACAAGAGTAAACGCAAGCGCTGACAAAGATCCGATCACAGCGAGCGGAAGGTTCATCAGGATCAATACCGCATACGCCACCGCAAGACCTGCGACATCAACAATCCTTTTCCGTTCACACACGCGATCGATGAACGCAAACACGAATGGAAGCACAGCACACGCCGCATATTCCGACAACAGTGAAGCTTGATAGAGTTCATTGAGGTGATAAGGCGCAATGGCGTAGAGGACGGCTGCAAGCAACGATGATTGAGGGTTCAGAAAAGCACGCGTCCAAAAATACACACCCAAACTTCCTACGGCAGTCAGCAGAACAAAGGTGATCACAGTTGAGCCGAACCAACCGGCCAGTGGTTTGAATGCCGCGAGGAGGTAGTACAGCCCGGGTGGATAGAATCGAAACCTGGCATCACCGTAACCGGCGTTGGATTCTGCAAGCCAGCTGGGATACAGATGGCCTCTCTGGATGGACTCATAAAACGGCAAAGCAAAGCGATAGTGATTTGCCAGATCTGCGCCCGCGGGAATTCCCCAGAGGGCAATCGGCAATATCAGCAGCACCGCGACCCCGAGCAGAATCAAAACGGCCCGTCTGTCGTCAATCTGAAGACTCCTCACCAGTCCAACATCAGAGTCGTGATATCGATCGTCAGACAGTTCGTTCACTGCTTCCTTCACTTCAAGTGGTTAAATTGGTAAGTCGATTGCGCCTCTGGCCGAAGAAGATCAACGTAGCGACTCCCAACAACGCAACGAAAGAAATCACGCCAGAAATACGCGATCGAAGCGGCTCGACAAATTCGACGGTGATCGTCGTGGCCTCAGCGGGCACCCTCACAAGCAGCACTCCATCATCTGCCGGCCTTACCGCCAGTTGTTGTCCGCCTGTTGACGCACGCCAAAGCGGATAGTAATAGGTTCTCACTCGTGCTTCTCCGGCTTCGCCTGCAGAGACTGAGAAGACTCGCTTCTCAGGCGAACGCGACAGGGTTTCAAACTGCCGGCCTGCGAGTTCAATGTCTCCGTTCATTTGCTGAAGATGGGATTGAGCTCTTGCCGTTGCTGGCAACCATTGACCCACACTTTCCGATCCGGGAATGTCCTTCAAAGTTGAAGCGAACACGGGCGCTGACAAAAACTTTGCTTCGCGAACAATATGCGATAGCGAAAATGTGATTGATACCAACATTGCTGCCATCGCGATCAAAAACAGTGGGCGCAGCTTTGTGCGCGCAACTTCGAACCACTTCGGTAGTGAAGCCGCGACGAGCAACGGTCCGGCAATCGAGACAATTCCAAGCCAGCGCCAGGGAAACTGTGTTTCCTGGAGCGCTTTGACGGAATTCCAGATCGGAAGTGTCAACTGCGTGGCCATCACGAGGCAGAAGGTCACAAGTATCAGAATCGCGCGGAGCTGTTTCTGAACATTTAGTCTGTATTGTTGCCAGAGGAATATAAGAGCGGGAGCAAATAGAAGCGCGGATGAAAACGTAAGGATGTTCATCCACCAAACATTGAGATAGTCAGGAGAGAAGCTCGAAAACAAGAAGTTAAGATGATAATCGACTGACGGCTCGCGTTCGATCTGGTCGGCGCGAATCCAATTCTTCTCGACAACCATCGTGAGCCAATAGAAACAACTTAGCAGCAGCCCCAGCAGAACAGCAGATCCGAGCGCGAGTGTTGTCCTACTCCAATTCTCGCGTCGCATTCTGCAGAGGCCATAAACAAGCAGAGCCAAGGAACCGAGAACAGTAAGCGGCAGATGAGTCAGTATTAACAGTGCGTAACTTACGGCGAGGCCTGCGATGTTTGTCGGAGACTGTTTCTGGCAAGTGCGCTCAACAAACCAGAGCGCGAACGGCAA
>Ga0157378_10001400_pt1 | contig 21699 bp, 18 predicted proteins | sample M65metaG_FD_115309 | JGI IMG/M metagenome (GOLD analysis project Ga0157378, IMG submission 115309) | Miscanthus rhizosphere microbial communities from Kellogg Biological Station, Michigan, USA - M6-5 metaG | ecosystem: Host-associated > Plants > Roots > Rhizosphere > Soil | place: USA: Michigan...
CCGAAGTGTTGTTGGTATCTTCAAGTACGCTGTTCAGATTTCCCGCGCCATCTGCGACAAAGCTGCCAGCCCTGAAGAAATGACCCGACCCAGTGTTTCCGGACATTGAGAAAACGAACGGCCCCTGCAGAGAGGAGTTCGAATAACCGGAAATCGTAACGGCCAAAGTAGCCGTGGCGGTCGGGGAATCCTGCGCCGCGGCGGTTACCGTAACGGTCCGGCCAATCGGCGGCGTGCGCGGAGGTGTATAGACGCCGCTCGCGCTGATTGTGCCGAATGTGGAATTGCCCCCCAGGACTCCGAGGCCCCCAACCGGACCGACGAGCCAAAGAATCGTGTTGGTCGATCCGCCGGTCTCCGTGGCTGTAAACGTTACGGGGCTCGCGGAACCGGCGGTGACCGTAATTGGAGCGGTTGGTGAGGTAATTGCCACTATGGGAGCGGGTGTAATGGTCACAGTCGCAGTGGCGGAAACCTTTTGATCCTCGAACGAAACTGCGGTAACGGAGATCGGGTTGGGGGAAGGAACCGTCGAAGGCGCGTGGTACAGCCCGTTGGAATCGATTCGCCCTACCGAGTCGTTTCCACCCGCCACTCCGTTTACTTGCCAGATGGTGACGTTGTTCGTGCCGCCCTGTATGGAGTCGAAGAACTGCTGGGTCGTCACGACGTTTACGGACACCGTAGCAGGCGAAATCGTCACACTGATGTTTGTTACGGGATCGGTGCACGTGGAGATGGACGTGGTGGTGGAAGAGGTGGACGTCGAAGTGGTGCAGACTACGGCCGTACTAGGCGGTGCCGACCCCCCGCACGAGGCCAGGCCGAACATGGCGCAGACCAATATTAAAGCCAGGAGGCGCTTCATCGCGCCTCGTCGCTTGTTTTTCGAGATTTCCAGCTTATGCAGGTCCGTCGTCTCAACCCGATCCCCAGAATCTGAAATTGAATCTTGTTACTCGTGGATGGCGCGAGCGGTGCCGTCCCGAGGAAAATCCGTTCAATACTAAAATTGATTGTTGATCACGCCGACCGCGGTGCCGGTCGCATCCGTTTCCAGCGCGTAATACAGCGTTGGGCTGACCATGTACAACACTAAATTGCGCGTGGTGGCGGGCGACGTCGCCAGGGGCAATGCCACGGCTGCCCGAAGGGTTCCAGCCGGTACGGGCAGATACGTTCCGTTGGCGATGGCGATACCGGTTTGGGTTGCTCCAAAGTCATTGAGATCGAAACTACCCGAGAGCCCTGTGCCGGAGCCGCTGCTCGTCAACTGCCCGACAAAATCTTCCCTATTTCCTCCGGGGGCGGCAGCGTCGGTTCCGCCGAACCGGAAGGCGTAGCTACCGGTCAGGATGCTGTCGACGAATGGACCACCTTGCGATGGAGCCAGGAATCCGTGCCCGATGACACCAGCCGTCGTCTCCTGCAACACAGCGTTGGATGACGAAATGACGTAAAAAACGTACGAGTGCGTGCCAATCGACAGTGTGCCTCTGCCGCAAGGGTCAACCGTGTAATTGTCCGTGCCTGATCCGGCAGGCTGCGTGTACGCGCCTCCGCTATTTTGATCCATAGAGACAGCCGTGACCCCGCCGCTCGACGCCGTGAAACTGCCCACATCCGCGACCACCACTCCCGCGGATGCTCCCGATGTTTCAAACACGGTAGCCCCGTTCAGCGCGTTCTGGCCCCACCCGCAGGTCGAACTCGTTTGCTGTTTGAAGGCGTCGCCTACCAATACCGATGATGCCGTTGTTAACGGAGGAACAGGATCGATTTCAATAAACTTCGCCCGATTCGCCGAAACGGCGTAGAAACTGAACGTCAATCCACCGAGACTCATCGTCCCACGGCCATTGGAACTGATGGAATACGTGGTGGCCAACAGGGGAACCGGTCCGGCGGCGTTCAGTTCAAACTGGCCTGGCGCAGTCGGACTGCCAGCGCCGATGTGTCCAAATCCGTCCGCCGCAAAATCTCCCACCACCGACTCTTCGGTCCCGCCCGAAGAAACGCCGGCGAAATTAAACGAATACGTCCCGGCCAAATTCCCGCTGTTCGGGAACTGCAGCGGATTTTGCGAAATGATCTCGCCCCCCGCGGTATTGTTTGCGGCGGCGGTGGAGGGAGAACTGAATTCTATGATCTGCGCCTGCTGGGGAGAGATAACGACGATGCGGAAAAAAGCGGTCGCGGACGATGATCCCTGCGGGCAGTCCGAGCTGGTATCCTCGCAGAATTGCAGGGTGCCCCGGCCATCCGTACCGATGGAGTAGGACCCGGTAAAATTTCTTTGGGTCGTAACAACATTGGGCGTTCCGCCCTGGTTGGTGTCTTCCGTGCCCTTAAGGGCTCCGCCGCCGGCGGTGAAGCTTCCCACGCGAGCCCAGAAAGCTTTCGATGGCAAACGCCCGCTCGTCGAAAATACGTATGGGCCCTGGAGCACCTTGTTGCCGAAATTGACGGTGATCGTCACGCTCATCTTTTCCGTGGCCACCGCCTGGGAAGTCGCCGTGATGGTTACCTTCTGTCCGGGCGGTGGAACCAGCGGCGCAGCATAATTCCCTTGCGCCGATATGCTTCCGATATTTCCACCGAGGGTGCTGGAAACGCTCCAATTAACGGGGACGCTGGCGCCGCCTGAAGCGGTGGCCGAGCAAGCCAGCTGATTCCCGGATGACACCGTGGACGACGGCTGATTATTGTTATCCGGGTCGACGCAAATCAGTGTACTGATGGCCGTCGCCGGCACCAGGGTTATGGTTTGGGTCGCGGTCAGCGTGGATTGGGCTTGCGAAGTCGCCGTAATCGTTACGACGTTGCTGGTTGGAACCGTAGCCGGAGCCGTATACAATCCGCCGGCCGTAATGGCGCCCGTGCCGGTTCCGCTGACAGACCAGTTTACGAGCGTGCTGCTCAGGTTCAGGACGGTAGCCGTACATTGCGAAGTGCCAAGAACCGTTACGCTGGCGGGTACGCAGGAAACCGTGATGGTCGGAGTCGTCGCCGTCGTCGAAGAGCCGCTGCCGCAGGAATTGAGGATTGCCGGCGCTGCCATCAGCGCCACGAACCAAACAAAACGCTCCCAACGCACTTTGGCACTCTCCAAACGGAAATTTGGCTCCAGCACTACACGTCCCCCGTCTGCACGATCTGATTTTCCTGAAGAATTCGTGATTGCCTTATGCAACTTCGCCGGCCAGCGATGATTCGCCGCGGACGCCTTCCCACGCTCCCCGGAGCGACGCTCGCGCCCAACCGCCTGTTTTTTCCACCCCTGAAACCCCACATCCGCACACCCGCAACCGACGTGGGTGCAAGCTGTTTAGGAATCTGGGCAGAATCTCATTCCCCGCGAGGCATAGATGCAGCAGCGCCTCATTGTGTCGCCTGCAGAAAAGCGGAATGTGACAATAGACCGTCGCTCCCCGGTAAAGTCAAGCGAAATTCATTTCTCGAACCGGCTGCGAAATCTCTGCACCGAGAAAATATTTCTTCACACCCGATTGCCGCCGCCGAAAGAGAGAAGGATTCTAAACCATCCGACGCATGAGAGTCATCTTTCTCTGTCGGCGGGTCTCGCCTGTCCTCGGTGAAGCCAATCACACCACCGGCGTTTTCGCTGCCATGGTTTACCAGAATTTTGCACTCTTGTAACTCGGTGGCAACAGCCACACACCAGAGTACCGCCCGTCTCGCCGACCCTCTGCGTTCTCAGAGCGGCGGTAATCCTCCGCTTCACGAAAGAGAAGGTGAATCACATGTTTAAGAAAGCCGCAGCCCTCGGGCTCGCGTTCACGCTGTTGGCTGCTCCGATGTTCGCCAACGAGGGTGATGTGCCCAGGGGAGTTCCGCATCTGGATCACGTTTTTGTCATCATGATGGAGAATCACGCGTACGGCCAGATTGTGGGCAATCCGGACGCGCCCTTCACGAACAAGTACATGCACACCGCCAACGCGGCGAATAATTACCTTGCGATCGGTCATCCGAGCCTTACCAACTATCTGGAAGTCGTCGGCGGATCGAACTTTGGCGTACTTACGGACAATTCTCCCGACTGGCACAACACCAATTGCATGACCAACCTGGCCACCGGAACCGTAGCTACGGACGTACCCGCCAGCCCGGATATTTGCCCGATCTATGGAACCGGTACGGACGCCGAGACCGCCGTGTTCGATTTCACCAACGAAACCACGCCTCCCTCGATCACGCAGGTCACCAACATTGACGGCGTTGAATCGATTCCCGCTGCCAAGAATATTTCGGGCAAGACCATCGCTGATCAATTGGACGAGCACGGGATGAGCTGGAAGAGCTATCAGGAAAGCCTGCCGCCCGCTGGCGCTGATGGCGTTAATAACTCCGACGGCTTTTTCTCGAACTTGATTCCGGTCACTAGCCTGCTGCCGGCCGAAACGCAGACCCTCGTGAATCTCTACGCCGTAAAGCATAATCCGTTCGCCTATTTTCAAGACATCCAGCAAGGCAATGATTCCGACAGCAGCTTGAAGAACATGGTCGGATTCGAGGGGAAAAGCGGACTCTTCGAGGATCTGGAGTCCGGGCATGTACCCAACTACTCGTTCATCGCTCCGAACCAGTGCAACGATCAGCATGGGCGCGGCAATGCCGGCCCGCTTTGTGATTTCGATCCCTCCACGCTGGGCACGCAGGTGGGCCTGAACCCGGCGTTGATCTATCAAGGCGACCTCACGATCCGCAACCTGGTGAAGGCGATTCATTCGTCGCCAGCGTGGGAAAAGGGCCACAACGCCATCGTCCTTTTGTGGGACGAGAACGATTACAGTGCCACCCCGAATGTGAACCAGGTTCTGTTGATCGTGGATACAAACTACGGAGAACATGGAGTGCAGAGCACGCGGCGCTACACGCATTTCTCGTTGCTCAAGACCATCGAAGGAGGATTCGGGCTTCCGTGCCTGAACCATGCGTGCGATGACAACACCAAAGTGATGCGGGATCTCTTCGCCGCCGATCACGATGGCAACTGAACCAGCCCGACCATCGGCGAAGCGAAATCTGACGGCGTTTCGTTTTCAATTGTAAAAATGCCCGTTCTCTTCCGAAAAACAAGGAAGGGAACGGGCGCTACAAAATCGATTTTCGTAGCGGCCGCCCGTTTTTAGGTCGGACTGGCTTCTGTTTGTGCAGCGGCGCGCCGCTTCCAGATTTTTACGGGCACGTTGACAGCTGAGCACGTTCCCCGTAGAATGCGTTGTACGCCAACATCTTTCTGGAGGTTTTAACCCAGTTCCGTAGCTGCGATTTTAGGTGACTGGAACTGAGCGGATGGGGCCGAAGTATATTTTTGTTACCGGTGGTGTTGTATCTTCCCTGGGTAAGGGCGTAGCAGCGGCGTCGATTGGCTGCCTGCTCGAAAGCCGTGGTCTCCGAGTCACTCTCCAAAAATGTGATCCTTATCTGAACGTGGATCCTGGCACCATGAGCCCGTATCAGCACGGCGAAGTGTACGTAACGGACGACGGCGCCGAAACGGATCTGGACCTTGGCCACTACGAACGCTTCACCCATGCCAAACTAACCCGCGAAAATAACTGGACGACCGGTCGAATCTACGAGTCCATCCTGACCAAGGAGCGGCGCGGGGATTATCTGGGCAAGACCGTGCAGGTGATTCCGCACGTCACTGATGAGATCAAGGGCGCATTCCGAAAAATCGCGGTCGATACGGACGTGGTGATCATCGAAATCGGCGGCACAGTGGGCGACATCGAATCGCTGCCGTTTCTGGAAGCCGTGAGGCAGATGCGGTTGGAGCTTGGCGCGGAAAATTTCGTGCACGTGCATGTGACGCTCGTTCCGTTTATCCCCACCGCCGGCGAATTGAAAACCAAGCCGACGCAGCACTCGGTAAAAGAACTGCTCTCCATCGGAATTCAGCCCGATATTTTACTCTGCCGCAGCGATCGCACCGTGCCGCAGGATTTGAAAAAGAAAATCGCGCTCTTCTGCAACGTGCCTGAAGCTCGCGTCATTTCGATGCCGGATATGGACACGATCTACGCGGTGCCCGTGGCGCTCGCGGAAGAAGGGCTCGATGACCAGATTCTCCAGCTGCTGCATTTGCAGGCCAGCGAACGCAATCTAAGCCCCTGGATCGAGCTGCTGGAGCGCATGCGCAAGCCGCAAGGCCAGGTGCGCATCGCGGTGGTCGGCAAGTACGTGCAGCTCGAAGACGCCTACAAAAGTTTACGCGAAGCCCTGATTCATGGCGGCCTCGCGCACAAGGATCGCACCGTCATCGAGTGGGTCGAAGCCGAAGAACTCGATTCGCGTGAGACGGCGGCGCAACGATTGCAGCACGCCGACGGAATTTTGATTCCCGGCGGATTCGGCAAGCGCGGCATTCAGGGAATGATTTACGCCATCGAATATGCGCGCACGTATAAGGTTCCGTTCTTCGGAATTTGCTTGGGCATGCAGTGCGCGACGATTGAATATGCTCGCGACGTTGTGGGTCTTGCCGGCGCGGACAGCACCGAATTCGATCCGCAGACGCCGCACCGCGTGATTTACAAGCTGCGCGAACTGCTGGGCGTGGATGAAATGGGCGGCACGATGCGCCTGGGCGCGTGGCCCTGCAAAATTGAGAAAGACTCCACGGCGTTTCGGGCCTACGGAACCGCGGAGATCAGTGAACGCCACCGCCACCGATACGAATTCAATTGCGAATACGAAAAAACACTGACCGCCGCTGGATTTCGCATCACCGGGCGCTCTCCGGACGGCAAATATGTGGAAATTGTGGAGGCTCCGGACCATCCTTGGTTTCTGGCTTGCCAGTTTCACCCGGAATTCAAATCTACTCCGCTCGTGCCGCACCCGCTCTTCTATGCGTTCATGGGCGCAGCGCACGCGCACCAGAAACAAGGCCGCGGAGTATCTTCGGGATCTCCGGCCGCGATTTCGATGTCGGCAAGGCCATCGCCTTCCAGTTGATCTGACCTCGCATTTGGCTTTGAGTGGCGCGGGCTTTAGCCTGTGGGTTTTGGTTCTTGCAAAGACTAACCCGCGCAGACTGAAGTCCGCGCCACTGGTGGGGCCGTTGCAAATCTTGCCTGTCCCGCTTACGCTATGTTCCGCTTCCTGTCGCTCCGAGAACGTTGAATGCAAATTGCCCGAGAAATTTCGATTGGGAACGTCCACATCGGCGGCAATCAGCCGTTGTTCCTGATTGCCGGACCGTGCGTGATTGAAAGCGAAAAGCACGCGCTTACGCTGGCCGAGCGACTTTTGGAAATTACGGCGCACGCTCGCATGCCTTTTGTCTTTAAAGCTTCCTACGACAAGGCCAATCGCTCCTCGGAGCACTCTTATCGGGGGCCGGGCCTTTCCGAGGGTCTGCGCATCCTTAAAAAGATCAAAGATCGCTTCGGCGTTCCAATCCTGACGGATATCCATGACGCTTCTCAGGCAGCGCCGGTTGCCGAGGTCGCCGACGTCCTGCAGATTCCCGCGTTTCTTTCCAGGCAGACGGATTTGCTTGTAGCGGCTGGAAAAACGGGGCGCGTGGTAAATTTGAAAAAGGGGCAATTCCTTTCACCGTGGGAAATCGCCAATGCAGTTGAAAAAGTAACGAAGACGGGCAATGATCGCATTTTCCTTACCGAACGCGGAGCTTCCTTCGGCTATCAGAACCTGGTGGTCGACATGCGCGCGTTTCCGATCATGCGCAAGACAGGCTGCCCCGTGGTATTCGACGTGACGCATTCCGTGCAGCTTCCCGGCGGCGCGGGGAAATCCAGTGGAGGACAGCCGGAATTTATCGAACCGCTGGCTCGCGCGGGAACCGCTGTGGGTGTGGACGGAATTTTCCTGGAAGTGCACGAAAATCCCGCGAAAGCTCTTTCGGATGGGACGAACGCATTGCCACTCTCGGAATTGCCCGCACTGCTCGGAAAACTCTCCCAGATTGCCGCGCTCGTTCGCGGCTGGAGCGTGCAGTGAGCCTCGATACCGCGCGACGCGTTCTACGCATCGAAGCCGAGGCGCTCACCCAGTTGCTTCACAGGCTTGATGAGAGTTTTGAGCGCGCGGTGGAACTTTTGCTGGCCTGCAAGGGTCGCGTTGTCGTCGTGGGTATGGGGAAGTCCGGATTGATCGGCAGGAAAATTGCCGCGACGTTTTCAAGCACGGGCACGCCGTCGGTTTTTCTGCATCCGGCGGAAGCGGTCCACGGCGATCTGGGAATGTTGATGCGCGACGACGTGGTGCTGGCCGTGAGCTACGGCGGAGAAACCGAAGAGATCGCGGCACTGCTGGAAACGATCAAGCGCCTGGGCCTGTGCATGATCTCGCTCACCGGCCATCCGAAATCCACGATCGCCTCGGCGAGCGACGTGACGCTGGACGTAAGCGTAAAGGAAGAAGCATGCTCGCTGAATCTTGCGCCCACCGCTTCAACCACCGCGGCGATGGCTATGGGCGATGCGCTCGCCGTTTCGCTGCTCGACCGCCGCGGATTCAGTTCCGGCGATTTCGCCGCGCTGCATCCCGGCGGTCGCTTGGGCAAGAAACTGTTGCGCGTGGAAAATCTGATGCACTCGGGAGAGGCGCTGCCGCGCGTCCCGATCACCGCGAAGATGCCGGACGTCATCTACGAAATCAGCAAAAAAGGATTGGGCATGACGACCGTCGTGGACAGCGAAGGACGCCTGGCGGGAATCCTGACCGACGGCGACTTGCGCCGCCTGATGCAACAGCGCGGGGCGGCCACGATTGAGCTGGTGGTCGGCGACTGTATGAACAAGACGCCGCAAACGCTGGCGCCGGGTGAGTTGGCCGGAAGCGCATTGCGCATCATGGAAGAGCGCAAAATCACGTCGCTCGTGGTGACTGATGCGGGACGAAAACCGCTCGGCGTCGTCCATCTGCACGATCTGTGGACGCTGGAACTTTTCTAATGATCGCCAACGCAGCGCGAATTGAAGTTGCTTGCCCGAACTCCTATGCTGAAAAAAATCTCTAAAAAAAGAAACAACCATACCCTTACCGCGAGGGCCAAAAAGATTCGCGTGCTGCTGATGGACGTCGACGGCGTGCTGACCGATGGGCGCATCTGGCTGCTTTCGCGGCGTGACGGCACGGCCAGCGAGATTAAAGGATTCAGCGCGTATGACGGCGCGGGACTGAAACTTGCGCGCGCCGCGGGCCTTCGCACCGGGCTTATCACAGGCAGGGAATCGACCGCCGTGGCCCAGCGCGCGCGCGAATGCGAGATTGAATTTGTGTACCAGCACCGCGCTACAAAATTAGGCGCGCTTGAAGAAATTATGCAGCTTACCGGCGCGGACTCGAGTGAAGTTGCCTATGTCGGCGACGATCTTCCGGACCTTCCTGTTCTTGAACGCGTGGGACTCGCCGTGGCGGTTGCCAACGCCGCGCCGGAAGTGAAACGCGCGGCGCACTTCGTCACTTCGCGCTCCGGCGGCGAGGGCGCTGTTCGTGAAGTGATCGAGCTGATTGTGAAGGCACAAGGAAAGTGGGCTGAAGCATCACGCGATGCCAAGGCTTAACAGGCTACGGAAATGATGTTTGGAGTTGTCGTTCTGAGCGAAGCGAAGAATCTCTCCGCGTTTTTGTTTTTTGCTTGCACTTGACATCGAAGAGAGATTCTTCGCTTCGCTCAGAATGACAAAGTTGCGCGCTTTTGCAATTCGCGCGCTTTCACCTTGGAACAGGTATGATTTCCCGCTCTGCATTTCTTCTTGGATCTTCTTGGATCTTCTCGGTGTTCTTGGGCAGTGACCTCTGAATAGTACTTTCGTACTATCACTTCCGTCTTAGCTCACCGCAACTCTGTTCGCGTTTCCGTGTTTTGTAGGTGCTGGCTGGAATCCTTGCTCGGTCTTCGGGGCCCGGCGCAAGGGTGTCCGGCGTTGGTCCATACAAACGAGTGGAGACCACTGAGTCTTCGCAGGAGACGAAAAATGAATTCCAGATCATCCCGAATTTTGCTCGGGCTAATCGTGGTGTGCATGCCCTTCTTCTCAACCGCATGCGGTTCCAGTTACAGCGCGAATTCCGGTTCAGGCGGTGGAACCGGAAGTCCCGCCACCGGCAACCTGAACTTGATGGTGAGCGATGCTTCCACCGAAGACTGGGCGACGATCGGAGTGAAAATCCTGAGCATCGCTCTTGTGCCGCAAGGCGCAGGCAATCCCGTTACGGTTTTTACGGCTGGAAGCACAGTCCCGACGATCAATCTCGTCGAACTCGACCAGCTTGGTGAACTGCTCGGTACCTTCTCCGTGCCCGCCGGGACATACACGGGCGCAATTCTAACGGTCAGCGCGAATCCAGGCGACGTTACGCTCGTCGTGTCCGCGGATCCGGAAGCGGGCTTCGCGGGAACCCCCGGAGCTACGATTCCTCCGAGCCAGATTCAGATTCAGGGCGCCAGTGGTGCCGCCGGAAGCAAGACAGTCCCGGTCAGCGTGAATTTTGCGGCGCCGCTGACGGTGGCCGCGAATCAAACGAGTTCCCTCGATGTGGAATTCGATCTTTCTCATCCCGCATTTCTGGTGGGGCATGTGCCGCCGGCGCTCGGAGGCCAGACGATCTGGGCGGTGAATCTGAACAGGGGACCAGTGCGTCATCATACGATCCGCGACCTCACACGGCTTGTTCTGCGTCACGCGTATGGCACAGTGAGTAGCGTCTCGTCCGACAACACCTCCATCACCATGACACGCGATTTCCCGTTGGAACCGCCCACGAATCCGGAAACTGCCGTGGTGACATCGCAGTCGCTCACGATTCTCGCGGATGCCACGAACGGCACACTTTTTTATGACCTCGATGCCAAAACGAATGTGACGATCAAAAACTTCTCTACCGTGGCGAGTACGCTCTCAGGAAGATTCGTACGCGTAGCGGCCCGCTATCAATCTAACGGGTCACTCGTCGCCGTACGCATCTGGGCCGCCAACGCTTTCAACAGCGTCTGGCTCAGTCCCGAAGGACATGTTCTGCATGTCAACACAAACACCAATGTGATCGTCGTGCAGAATGAACTCGGGTTTGGAGTGCCGCTGCAGGTGGATGCCAATACGCAATTCTTCTATCGCACCCCGTGGAACGCCGTGACGGATTCCACTCCAATCGGGCAGGGAACGAGTTTCCTGGCGAACAAAGATCTGGTGCGCGGATTTAAAGTTCACGCCAGCGTTGTGGATCCTCTGGCGTCGCCTCTGGTGGCGCAATCGGTCGATATCGAAATCGCACGCTATGACGGCGGCATCTCCGCCGTGAACGCCAACAATTTCACGTACACGCGCAGATTCAACACCGCTGTGGACGACTACACCTTTACGCTGCCTTACATTTCCAACAGCTCGCCGAACGGTTCCGATCCTTCGAGCGGCGCCGCGATCACCGGCTTCAAGTGGTGGAACTTCACGTTTCCGACCATCGTGGACAGCGGCGCGAATGCCATCCCGGACTTCGAGGCCGCCACAAACGGTACGGTGAACTTCGGTGGCACGGCCGGTGCGTATCCGACGTGGGGCGTGAGCTTCGCCACGTGGAACGATCCCATCCAGGCAAATGCCTGGGCCGCGCCATGGACCGTGCTGATTCCTACGACCGTGCCACTCGGTACGGCGGCTACGTCGTACTCGAGCGGAACGTTTACGATGTCGGAGACGGGTGGCGTTACGGCTGTGCCCGTGAATCTCAGCACATCGTCGGGTTCGAGCACGCTGGTGTACCAAGTTGATCGAACCAACGGCATCGTGACGGTGAGCGCTGTGGACATCACAACCAGCGCCGGCCAGGCCACAATCACGGCCGGTCTCGTTGCCGGAACACCTGTCAAGGTCTACGGCATCCCGCAGGCCAACGGCACGATCAAGGCCTATGTGGTGATTTATTTCACCGGGATGGCTCCGGCTCCGACCGAAGTCGATTGAGCGTTCGGGAATTGCGCGAGAAAAATAATGGGATGCCTGTTTAGCATCCCATTATTTTTTTCATCGCTGGTCGGGTCGTTAAACTCTTTTAGGTCGCGGTTCGCCATTTCAACAAGAAAATCCCCGCCTCTGAAGAAGCGAGCTACAGCTGCTTTAGCCCAGGTCTTCAGACCCGGAGATTTTCGCTGCCATTGAGACAGCCTCACCGATCTACGCGTACGCCAACACCACAGCTCCCGAAAAAATCAGGATACCGCCGACCCAGTGATGCCACGTAACGCGTTCGTGCAGAAAAATTGCCGCCAGTGCGATGGCCACGACCACGCTGAGTTTATCGACCGGAGCAACCTGCGAGGCTTCACCCAACTGCAGCGCGCGGAAATAGCACAGCCAGGACAGACTGGTAGCGACGCCCGACAGAATCAGAAAAATCCAGGTGCGTTTGCCGATTGCCGAAAAGGACTGGTTCTGGGTGGCCAGAGCGATGGCCCACGCAAAAATCAGGATGACGACTGTGCGAATCGCCGTGGCCAGGTTCGAGTCCACATTCTGGACGCCGACCTTGGCGAGCACCGCCGTAAGCCCCGCGAAAAATGCCGAAAGCAAAGCCCACACAAACCAGTTCATACAGTCTCCTTGCGTGTAGCTTCGCATGACGCGGCGCGGATGCACCAGTACCATTAGGACGGGCTTTTAAGGCTGAGGACAAACTCAAAACGCTGTCATTCGGAGTGAAGCGGGGAATCCGTCTTTGTTTGTTCTCTGATACTTAAATCGAAGAGAGATTCTTCGCTTTGCTCAGAATGACAGAACAAGTCATTTTTCCGCAGCTATTCAGCGTGTCTCGGCAAAGTGCGCATGAGCGCAAATCAAAACCAACAGGCTGAAGCCTGTTCTACCTAGTGCTCAACGGATGCCGGGAATATTCACGCGGATCTTGTAAACGCCGGTGCGGGCTGCAACGTAAAGGGTCTTGTTGTCGCGGTCGCCGAAACAGACGTTGGCCACGAATTCGGGCGTCAGGATGGTCCCAAGGTGCTTTCCTTCGGGTGAAATGATCCAGATTCCACGCGGGCCGGACTCGTAAATATTTCCCTTTGTATCCACTTTCATCCCGTCGGTGATTCCTCCGGCGGTATCCGAGCTCATATCGATCAGCATCTGGCTGTTCGTCAGCGTGTCATCGGGTTGGACGTCATAACGGCGAACGAATTTGGCCTGGCTGCCGTTCGCGTACAGATATTTTTCGTCCGGCGAAAACGCCAGACCATTCGGCGTGGCAATATCCGTGATCGCCAGAGTGACTTTTCCGTCTTTCCACATGAAAACTCCGGCGAAATCCTTTTCCTTCTTGGGATCCTGATCCCTGCCGCGCAGCCCGCCGAAGCCGTCCGTGAAATAAATCGCGCCGTCTTTCTTCACTACCAGATCGTTTGTTCCGCCGAACCGTTTGCCGTCGTAGCGATCGGCGAGGATGGTACGTTTGCCGTCCTTCTCAATGCGGTCGATCGATCGGCCGCTCCAGGTGGCAATCAGCAGGCGGCCTTGCCGGTCCAGCGCCAGGCCATTCGATCCGATCATGAAGAAAGTGTCTTTGCGAGCCGGGTCCGGCTGCGGCATGCCCACGCGCCAGATGTCGTATCCGGTGTAGCCGCTATGGTCGAGATAAAGAGAAACTTTTCCATCTGGCGTGAGCCTGTAGATCACGTTTGCGTACATGTCGCTCAGCAGCAGGTAACCGCTCGTGCCCTGATCTACCCACACGATCCCTTCGGTAAAACCGAAATCATTTTTCACCAGCTCGAGTTTGGCGTCGGGAGAAATGAGCGCGTCGAGCCCGGGATCGAGTTTGATGACTGGTTTCTCGGCGGGAGTCTGCGCATGCAGGGTGTTGGGCCAGGTCCACACTAGAAGGCATGCGAGCAGCAGTGTCCGTTTCATGTTTGCCTCAATCGAACGAGCAACGAAATGCAAATTTATGGTGTTGCGGATTTTTAGCTTGCGAACAAGTGGAAGTCAATAAGATTTGCCTGATCTACGGAGATACTTATGAATGCGCGCGATTCTCCGATACCTTAGACAACCGCGCCCCAATCGATCATGGTCACATCTGCGTCGGATTCTTGGATTTCCGCAATACGTACCAGCAGGGAGTATATCCGTAATGGGGAAAGAGCGAGTGCACGCACGATTCCGATTCCATGGGCGATTGAGCATCCAGTTCGTAGTCCACTTTGTTGCCCTTCTGCGGAATGGCCAGCAGATGCGGGTAGGTCACCGTGTCGAACGGATCGCCGGATTTTTGCGCGCTTATTCGCCGGCGGACGGAAGCGTAGTCGTACCCGTAGGCCAGGGCGAGTAGCAGAAAGAGTCCGTACAGTATCCGATTCGTGGGAGTCCGCATGAGATGCGCACAGCAGTATAGTCCTTCGCGAGTTTAAGTGGCGCAGGCTTTAGCCTGTGGGTTTTGGGCCTTGCAAGGATGAAACCCCGCAGGCTGAAGCCGGCGCCACTTACGGCTGATGCCGTCATCCAAAAAATACAAACCCCGCGACGTTTCGTCGCGGGGTTCGTGGCTCACCATCGAGGGAGCCGATGGACGGAGTGTTCGGAGTTATTCGGCCAGGAACAGCGTCGTGCCTTTCCGATTCACCAGGAGCAACGGATTGTTGCCGGCCTTGCGAACCGCTTCCTCGAGTTGCGCGACAGTCTTCACGGGTTGGTGATTCACTTCCTGGATCACGTCCCCGCGCCGCAGCCCCGCGGATGCCAGCGGGCTGGATGGGTCGATGGCTGTGACGATGACTCCGGAGGTGGTCCCGGGCAATCCCAACTGTCTCGCGGTTTGCGCGTCGAGATTTTCCACGGTCACTCCGTCGAGCGCCTTTTCGGATGATCCTTCCTCGGTCTTGGCCTGTTCCTTATCGTTCGGCAATTCCCCGAGCTTGACGGATACGTCTGTCGGATTGCCGTTGCGCAGAAGTTTCAGCTTTACGGTCGCAGTGGGATCCATCATGGAGATGGTATTGCGCAACTGGCGGCTGTCCTCCATCGGCTTTCCGTTGAGTTCCACAATCACGTCGCCTCGCTGCACGCCGCTCTTCATTGCCGGGCCGGTGGGGCTGACGTCACCGACGAGAACACCCTTCATATCCTTCAGGTTCATGGCTTTGGAAATTCCGGGCGTAACGTCCTGCACCATGATTCCCAAGTAGGCGCGGTTTACTTTGCCGTGATCGAGAATCTGGCTCATCACGCTGCGCGCGAGATTGATGGGAACCGCGAATCCGATTCCCTGATTGCCGCCGGATCCGCCGGAAAGAATGGCGGTGTTGATTCCGACGAGTTCGCCGCGATCGTTGATCAGCGCGCCGCCCGAATTGCCCGGATTAATTGGCGCATCGGTCTGGATAAAATCTTCATAGTCCTCGATACCCAGATTTCCCCGGTTCATCGCGCTGACGATTCCCATGGTGACGGTCTGTCCCACACCAAAAGGATCGCCGATCGCCAGGGCGTAATCGCCTACTTGCACTTTGGAGGAATCGCCAATAGTAATAGACGGGAAATCACTGCCATCCACCTTCAAGACGGCGATGTCGGTCTTCGGATCGGTTCCCACGACCTTGGCTTTCAGTTGGCGCTTGTCGGCCAGCGTGACGCGGACGTCCGTTGCGCCGTCAATTACGTGGTTGTTGGTCAGGATGTAGCCATCAGGACTTACGATTACTCCCGAACCCAGGCTGTCTTCCCGCTGGTCGCGCTGCCTCGGCGAGCGCCGTTCGGAATCTGGACCGAACTGCTGCCCGAAAAATTGCTGAAAAAATGGAGGCATGTCCTCCATTCCATCCGGCATGCCGGGGCGCTGCATTCCCTTAACGACTTTGGAGGTAGAGATATTGACTACGTCGGGTAGAACCGTTTTTACGACAGAAGCAAAACCAGTCTTGCTGGGTCCCTCGGCCGGATCGGCCATCTTCATGGAAATATGTATACCGGGAGTAAAAAATTTCTGACTGGCACGCGCGACGCCCCAACCCGCCAACCCCAGGAACACAATCAACGCGCCCGCGAGAACCTTCCCCCTAAACCTCTGCAAATTCATGGGTTTCTCCTTATTCGCAATGCAAAATTCCAGTATCTGGCGTAGCTTGTCCAGTCTGTCCTCCCTATATAAGACGGATGAGGAAACGCCGGGTTAGCGTCCAGGTTTGTAAGTGCGCCTCTTCAGAGGCGGGGCTTTCTTCTAGTTGAGGAAAAGTTCTTCGCATCGTTCAGTCAAGCGTCATCCAGTCCGCATAACGATAACTACAAAATTTCTGAACACAAAAATTCCGGATGACTTACAACGCTCGGCCAGCAGCCACGCCCGAAGCCCAGGCCCACTGAAAATTAAAGCCACCAAGCTGCCCGGTAACATCAACCACTTCACCGATAAAAAATAATCCCGGGACGCGCCGGCATTCCATCGTCTTACTCGATAGTTCATCGGTGTCCACGCCGCCGGCGGTAACTTCGGCTTTTTCGTATCCCTCGGTGCCCGCGGGTTCGATCACCCATTCATGAATTTGCCGTTCCCACTCTTCCAGCGATCGGTTGCTCCACGCGGAAGGTGTGTGGAGTTCGAGCCACCGTGCCGCAAACCGCTTTGGCAGAAACTCCTGAAGGGCAGTTTGCGTCACGGCCATGTTTCTCACCTTCGCTTCACGGATGCCGAGCGTCGCGTCACGGCCGGGCGCCAGGTCGATCCGAATTGGCGACGATTTTTGCCAGTACGTGGAAATCTGTAAAATGGCCGGGCCGCTCAGCCCCCTGTGAGTGACCAACATTTTTTCGCGAAATGACGTGTGGTCCGTCGAAACAGCAACTTCCGCGGACACCCCCGCCAGATCGCAGTACCGGGTGCGATCCTGTGTTCCAAACATGAGCGGAACCAGCGCCGGCCGTGTTTCGCTAATCTTCAGACCGAATTGGCGGGCGAGGTCATAGCCGAATGAGGTCGCCCCCAGTTTCGGGATGGACAGTCCGCCGGTAGCGACCACCAAAGCGGGGGCGCGGAATTCGCCGCAGTCGGTGGCCGCGATGAACACCTCTTCGTGCTGGACCTTGTGAATCTTACAGTTCAGAAAAATTTGGACGCCGGCATCACGGCACTCCATTTCCAGTAGAGTCAGAATATCTTCGGCCGAGCGGTCGCAGAAAAGTTGTCCCAGCGTTTTTTCGTGATACGGAATGCCGTGTTTTTCAACCAGCGCGATGAAGTCAGATGGTTGGTAGCGCGCCAGCGCGGACTTCGCGAAATGCGGATTTGAAGAATGGAAATTTTCAGGGCGGCAATGAAGATTTGTAAAATTGCAGCGGCCGCCGCCGGAGATCAATATTTTCTTACCCGCGCGATTAGCGCGCTCCAGGACCGCAACGCGGCGGCCGCGTTTGCCGGCTTCGATGGCGCACATCAGTCCTGCGGCTCCTGCGCCTAGAATAATCGCATCAAATCTATGGGCCATAATGAATCATCGATGAGGCTTGCGCCGGTCAGCCCTCAATTATTGCATTGTTTACAGTAGGACAGGCTTCACAGGCTGCGGAAAGACTCAAGACAAATCCAAACGTTGAGAGCACCGTTCTGGGATATAAAATTCCCGTAGCGGTCCAGAAAGATTGGACAGATATCCTCACTTTAAATTTCCCTGAACCTCACTGAAACAGCGCCGCTCTTCGACTGTCGTTTCGGCTTGCCCCGATATGAACAGCGCCCTACATTTGCAACTTGTTTACTTTGCTTCGGGCCCCCAGACCTGAAGTGAAAGTCAATTAATTTACGATATGGATAAATCTTCAAGATTGGGGCGCCAGTGCATATCATGCCGAACGAACGACGTGTCCACTTACGAAAGCCGCTTCATGAACTCGCTTACCTCAGCCTGCCATCGAACAACGGCGGGATCCTCACGGATATTTCCGAAGGCGGTCTGGGTTTCCACGCGATCGGTCCGGTAGAAGCGGTGGGGCCTCTTCACATCCGCTTCGCCATTGACTCGGCGGAAAGAATTATAGCCGTTGGCGAGCTGGCATGGAGAGATGCCAGTGGAAAGATCGGCGGATTGCGTTTCACGCGATTGCCGGATGGAGTTCGTGAAAAAATCCGCGCCTGGGCCGCGCAATCCGAACTGGGGGCAACTGTCAATGCTGGTGACCGTGCAATAAGCCAGTTGGCGAGCTTTGCCGCAGCGGCATCTCGCGGAGGAAATAATTTCGCGGCGGTCGTTGATGTTCTTGTGGCTGAACCGCCGGTTGAGGCCATTCCCGCAGTTGGCGTCCGTCAGGATCCGCTGCCGGCCACAGAAACGGCGGTTGTCCATGCGGAGAGTGCGTCGGCAGCCGCGTTTGCCGAGTGGAAGATTGATTTGCCACCGATTCACAAAACTGCAGTTGCGGAATCTGAAAGCATGCTCCGCAAGGTGCCCGTCCAAGCGAGTGCGGAATTATTGCCGACTCAAGGATTTGCAATTTCTGAACCGTCATGCAAACGAGAGATTACGGCCCCGGCGGCTCGCAAAGATGACTTCGAGCCTACCGTCGTTGTCAGTCGTCCGCTTCTCTACAGTTTGAGGCCGCCCGTTTACAGCGCGCCATTTAATTCGCTTTCAATGTTCCCGCAGGAACGTAAACCCGAAGCCGTGCCGAGAACCGTTGCCGTTTCTGCAGCACGGTCGGTCGCCGTAACGCATCCCCTTGGGGCGGTTGTCCTGACCATCATTTTGTCGTTCGTCGTTTCAATGGGAATTTTTATTTACATTTCGAAGAGCGTGGCGGGTCAATTGTTCTTTCGGTGGGAAGAGAAAATCTGGAGCGGATTCTATTCCCGGTCTCTGCCGCCATCGCTCAAGCCGCCGGGCAGTTTTGCGCCAGACGATGCGAATCCACCCCACCGGTGAACCGCGAAATCTTAAAGCAATTAAGAACATCCATTGGTAGCCCCGTTCCGCATTTTCACTTCCGCCGTTGAAGGTGTTTCTTCGCCCTGGTTTGTCTTTTGTCGCGATGCTGGTGCACGGATCAGTGCATCTGTCAGCCAAATATTTCTAAAAATCCCCGGGCCTGATATGATGCGCCCATCAATTCATTTCTTACTATTGCAACGGTACTTAGGAGGAGGTCTTTTATGAACAGGAAACTGTTCTTCATACTGGCCGGGCTCGCGAGCGTTGCATTATTCTGCGGCGCGGCAATGGCGCACCACGGCGTCGCCGGTTATGACCTGACCAAGACCGTTACTCTGCACGGCACCGTCTCCAAGTTCGATTGGAGTAATCCCCATGTGGTCGTATACGTCGACGCCAAAAACGAAGGCGGCGAGATGCAGCACTGGACCATCGAATTTGCCGCGCCCGTTCACATGGTCCGCGCGGGCTGGAGCAAGAATTCGATGAAAACCGGAGATGAGATCGTCATCGACACGCATCCCTCGCGAAACGGCGCGCCCATCGGAATTTCCAGCACCATCACTTTCATTCTCAAAGTCGCAGTCAATGGGCAGGCGCTGCCCAGCCGAACCGATTAATCGCGGCTTGTTTGCACGGGGCGCGGGCGAACGGATTTGACGGCCCGTGCGCCGCGCAGGAATGTCGCGACGCAGATATCAGATGCCCGCCGCGAAGGAGAAATGCAACAATGCGAACTCATACAGCCGTTCTGGTGATCCTATCCGCGGCAGCGCTGACTTTTTCAGGTGATTTGGCAGCCCAGTCGTCCCCCAACCCCGCTGCCGCAGCGAATAAAAAAACTGGAGTGATGTCCGGCGGCATACCGGATCTGTCCGGCACATGGAATCCCAATTTCAGAGGTCCGGAAGGTTTGCGGTTGAACAGTTGGGATTCCTCGGACCCCTTCGCCGCCCACCCCGAGCAGGCTCCCATGACGCCGTCGGCCGCCGCCAAATTTAAAGGAGTGCGCCCGCCGTTCGGAGCCCTGCAAACATTCGACAACACGAACGATCCCGTGCAGAGATTTTGTGACCCACCCGGCGTCCCGCGCATTTATATGTATCCTTGGGAAATCAGGTTCATTCAGACGCCCAAAGCCGTCTACATTCTCTACGAGTACACCAAGGTTTGGCGCGAAGTCGATCTTGACCGAGACCATCCCAAGGATCCGGACAGCACCTGGATGGGCGACGCTATCGGCAGATATGAGGGCGATACGTTGGTGATCGACACGATCGGCTTCAACGACAAGACCTGGCTGGATCAGACGGGGCATCCACATAGTGACGCGCTGCACGTTGTCGAACGCATCCGCCGGCCGGAGCATGATAAATTGGAACTGACCGTCATGATCGAAGATCCCAAAGCCTACACGAAAACCTTCTCCGCAACCAAAATGTATGACTTCACTACCGAACCCATGGGCGAAACGCTCTGCGCCTATTCCGAAATGAAGCAATTTCAGGAAAACGTGGTGGACAAAACGCAAACGCCGCCGAAGAAGTAGGCCGCACTTGCTACTCCGTGAGCACAAATCGCGCGGCCAAGAGTACCCGTGTTACTCGACCCAGCCATCCGCGCCTACTTGATGGTCGTTGTGATCCACGTCACGCCGAAGTGTTCCTCACATCACAGCGCTTCCGAGCCGGCGGTGGGAGAGTGTACTTGGTTAGAGAGAATGAAGAAGGAGGACGTCATGGTCAGACAAGACTATCTCTTTATGATCCTGCTCATGCTGAGCCTTCTGTTTTTCACTCACTGGGGCGGTACGCACAATATGCATCACTGACTTGCGACGAAACCGGTTTACGCCCATGCATGTCACAGCGATCGGTTCTGTGTGGACGGCGTGAAAAGCCGTGTTTTTGGTAAACGACGTTCTCGTTACGCTCGCTCGTGAGAGGTTCCGGAGGGGGCTATATGAGCATCCATACGAATCTTCGGTTCATCGCAGCGTTCGGACTGGGGATCGCGCTGTTCACAATTGGTCCAGCCTTTTCTCAAACGCAGCCCACACCCAAGAAGCAATATGAAGGGCTGATTTATTCAGTGCGTGGGTCTGAACTGTACCGTGCGCACTGCGCGGTCTGCCATGGTCTGCAAGGCAAAGGCGACGGACCAGTCGGAACCGCCCTAAGGACAAGGCCTGCAGACTTGACCGTCCTGGCTAAGAACAATGGGGGAAGCTTTCCTACACAGCGAGTCCAAACGTTTATTTCCGGCGTTGATCCTTCTGTGCAGTCGCATGGCTCGCGCGAGATGCCGGTCTGGGGACCAATCTTCCACCAGGTGGAAGAGGACCAGGATTTCGGTGACGTCCGGCTGCAGAATCTGGTCAAGTATCTAGGCACCATTCAGCAGAAGTAGCCTCATCAACACGGCGCGTTGAATGGACGGCGCCTTGAACGGACAGATTCCACTGTTGCAGTTCTGGCGCCGATCCATTCTTGAACTCGGCATTCACATTACAATTAAAGAATGCAGCGAAAGGTCTTCTGGACCGTGTTCAGCGTCTTAGGCATCGTGGCCGATTTAGCCTTGCCTTTCTGGTGGGCATTGGGCGCGACGATTCCTCTCGCCTGGGCCAGCTGGTGGATCGCCTATCGCAGCAATTGGTTCTAAAAGCGCGGACTTCACGGACTGCGGCAAGAAACAAAACACTGTCATTCTGAGCGAAGCGAAGATCTCTCTTTGTTTGATGTCTCATACTTAAATCGAAGAGGGATTCTTCGCTTCGCTCAGAATGACAC
>Ga0157378_10001402_pt1 | contig 21671 bp, 14 predicted proteins | sample M65metaG_FD_115309 | JGI IMG/M metagenome (GOLD analysis project Ga0157378, IMG submission 115309) | Miscanthus rhizosphere microbial communities from Kellogg Biological Station, Michigan, USA - M6-5 metaG | ecosystem: Host-associated > Plants > Roots > Rhizosphere > Soil | place: USA: Michigan...
GGCGTTTTATTGAGCGCTCCGGCTTTCCTGGTCAGACCACAGTTCGCGCAACCGGCGTCTAAGACCATCTCAATAGCCGGGCTGCGTGATCGCGTTACAGTCCGGCGGGACGAGCGGGGCATTCCCTACATCGAAGCGACCAACGACGAAGATCTTTATTTTGCGCAAGGGTTCGTTACGGCCAGCGATCGCCTCTGGCAGATGGACCTTCTTCGTCGCAATGTGCGTGGCGAGATGGCGGAGATCTTTGGCCCCGCCGCCCTGAGTGAAGATAAGCGGCACCGCACGCTGGGCATGGGCCAGGTCGTCGATGCCGCCGCCAAAAGATTACCACCTGAACTCAACGCGGCGATGCAGGCCTACGCGCGAGGAGTGAATGCATACATCGACTCGCTTGACGAAAAGACGATGCCACCCGAGTTTCGTCTGCTGCAATACAAGCCTCGTCGATGGGAAACGGCGGACTCGCTGACTGTCGGTAAATTGCTGGCTGAGTATCTCTCCAATAGCTGGCAACTCGACATCATGCGGGCTTCGCTCGCTTCGGTGCCCAAAGAGAAACGTGATGCGCTCCTGGTTGAAAGTTCGCCGCTCGACGTCCTCGTGGTCGGCTCAGATAACAAGTCAGAGCTGAACAAATCAAACAGCTCAGTTCAGCAATTGGCGCGTAGTCTGACGGCCGACGAGACTACTCGCGCGTTGCTTGCTGCTCTGGTACTCGGCGTTCCTGACACCGAGCTCTTTCAGATGAGCAACAACTGGGTTGTTTCAGGCAAGCGAACCGCAAGCGGAAAGCCTCTGCTCGCGAACGATCCGCACATACCCGCGGCGGCGCCGGGCATCTGGTATCAGACAGAGCTGATCGCGCCGGGAATTCACGTTGCGGGAGTTACCTTCCCTGGCGCGCCCGGAATCGTTTTGGGTCACAACGATCGAATCGCCTGGGGCGCTACTAACCTCGGCCCGGACGTGCAGGACGTTTATCTCGAGAAATTCGACAAGGACAATCCAAATCGCTACCTCACTCCGTCGGGATGGCGCGATGCCGAGATCCGTCACGAACAGATTAAGGTCAGAAAAAACCCGCTCGATCCGAACAGCATCGAGATTCAAACCGTGGACGTCACGGTCACGCGGCACGGCCCAATCATTTTGGAAAAAGATGGGAATCGGTATGCTTTGCGATGGCCCGCTCTCGATCCGGACACCATGGAATCAGCCGGTTTGTTCGACGCCAACCGCGCCCGCAACTGGAAGGAATTCACCACGGCCTTGAGCCACTACACCGGGCCAACCCAGAACTTTGTCTATGCGGACGTCGATGGTCACATCGGATACTACGGCGCGGGCCTGATCCCGATTCGGAAGAGCGGCGACGGCAGCGTGCCGTATGATGGGTCAACCGACAGCGGCGAATGGACCAGTTTCATTCCTTTCAGCAAACTGCCGAATAGTTACGATCCATCCTCGGGCATTATTGTCACTGCTAATCAGCGCGTCGTCGGGCGCAGTTATCCATACTTCCTGAGCCACAACTGGGCGCAGCCATTTCGCGCCCGCCGCATTTACGATCTGCTGTCCGCGAAACCGAAACTCACCACCGAAGATTTCCTGCGCATTCAAGGCGACGTTTACTCGATCAGCAACGTGACTTTCGCAAGAGCGGCAGCGAAAATCCTAAAAGCCGCGCCGCCGGCGGCCGGCTCAAACGGCCCAAATGAAGGCTTTCCTGAGGGCCTGATGAGGCTGGCAAGCGACCTGGAAACCTGGGACGGTTTGATGAATGCCGATTCGCGAGTGGCGCCGATGGTGAGCCAGATGCGGACGGCCTTTCGTCTCAGAATCGTCGCTGGAGCGCTGGGAGCGGAGTTAGCAAAAACTTACGGCTGGGCTCAATCCGATGTTTTGATGGACCGAATCATTGTCGATCAGCCTCGTGAATGGCTGCCTAAGGATTTTTCATCTTACGCCGAACTACTGCGCGCTGCGTACGAAGATGCGCGACAGGCGCTGACGAAATCACCGGGTCCGGACGAAACGAAATGGACCTGGGGCGAAATGGTAAAGTCGCGTTTTCCTCATCCTCTGGCACAGGCGCCACTGGTTGGCGCGCAATATGTGATTGCGCCATTCGGCCAGAACGGAACTGCGGGCACCGGCGCCACCGTGAACGTGGGTGCGGCGGTGTCAATGCGACTGGTCGCCGACCCGAGCGATTGGGACAAGACGTTGAACGGAATTCCACTGGGACAATCGGGACTTCCGAACAGTCCGCATTGGAAAGATCAGCTCGAGGATTGGCGGAAGGTGACGCCAAGGAGTTTCCCTTTCAGCAAAGCAGCAGTTGATGCCGCTACGAAAGAAGTAACGGTGATGATCCCCAAGGCCGGTTGATGTTTCATGCTCGATCGTCCGACAGCTTATCGAACCTTCATTGCGATCGAGATTCCGGCTGAGATTCGATTCCGGGTTATCCAGCATATTCAACAACTCCGCGAAACCGTGCCGGACGCGCGGGCGAGTTGGAGCCGCGAAGACAACTTGCATCTCACACTGAAATTTCTCGGCAACACAGCGGTCGAGAACATTGCGAAAGTTTCGCAAGCGGTGGGAGTCGCTGCCGGCCGTGCTCGGCCGTTTGAGTTGGTACTGTCCGGATGCGGGGCGTTTCCAGCCCGAGGCAAGCCCAATGTGCTCTGGATTGGAATCCAGGACCCATCCTCAAATCTGACGGCCCTGTACGATGAAATCGAAAAGGAATGCGCGGCCATCGGATTTAAAAAAGAAGCCCGCGCTTTTCATCCTCACCTGACGATCGCGCGTTTAAGGAATTCTCACAGCGGCAGTCGATTAGCCGAAGCTCATCAACATATTCCTTTTAATCCTCAAGCCTTCATCGTTTCCGAAGTTACGGTTTTTCGCAGCGAGTTATTGAAACAGGGTTCACGGCATACCGCGCTGTCGCACCATGCTGTGCGCTCATCTTAAACTCTCCCGGCTCTGTCGGGAGGCCGGCAACCTGTCCGTCTTCACGTCAATTCCCCATCCCTATTGACCGTTTTATGTTCGGGCGCCGGTGATCGTGAGTGAGTGCTTTCGATAGCGCAATTCACCACAGCTGTTCGATAAACCGTAATCCTCGGTTGGGTGGAAGCGTTTTCTACAGATTACCTACTACTTTATTCAATTGCCGCAACCTCACTGGTCGCGGCGGTTATCAAAGCCACGACAATAAATTCGATCGAATTGTGACGAACGGCATCGCGCTTGCTGAGACGATCACACACCCCTTTTCGGAGACTATCGGATGTTTAGGAGGAATTAGCACAATGGGACTGTTTGACAAGATGTTCGGCAGCGGAGCCACACAGGCTCTGCAAGAGTCGAACGCGCAACAACGATTCGATCAACTTAAATTGAAATATCAGTCGGTTCTCAACACGGTTGAGCAGCAACAGGTACAGCTGCAAAACCTGCATGTTCAGGACAACAAACTATTCATCAAGGGAATCGCGCCGTCAGACGACGCGATGAACAAGGTTTGGGATCAGATCAAGCTCGTCGATCAAAACTATCAGAATGATCTGACGGCCGACTTTTCGGTTGATCAAAGCCGCGCCATGGGCGCCGCCGCCGGAGGCGGACAAGGGCAAGGCCAATCCTACACGGTCAAGAGCGGAGACAACCTTTCAAAGATCGCGAAAGAATTTTACGGTGACGCAAACGAGTATATGAAGATCTACTACGCTAATCGCGACAAGTTGAGCGACCCCGATAAGATCAAAGTCGGCCAGCAACTCACGATTCCACAGTAGGGATGCTTTTGACGCGCGCGGTTCTCTCCCCGCGCGCTCAAATGCAATAGCAGGGCGGCGCGGCTGGGTTTTGGGTCAAATTGCGGTACTGCACGTCGTCGATTATTACTTAACCTAAGACCTCGTTCATCACGACGGCCAAATCACGCACGGCCCGCTCGCCGTCGCCGGCATATGACGAACCGTGCATGGGCACGATGGTGCGCGGCTTGAGCGACGCCAGCTTCTGCAGAATGCCATCGGTCTGTTTCGTGTAAGGCATGTAATTCGCGAACGGCCCGGCCTGGTAGTCGATGAGAGTTTTACGCGCGCGATCGATGATGTCGGATTCAGTCCGCGGCTCAACGTCGCCGTTTTGATGAAATAAATCCGAGCAAAGGAGACTTCCCTGCGTCTCTTCAAACAGCAGTCCCGCTTCCCAGCAATGTGGCACGTGCGGCGTCTGCACAAAACGGAAGCGATGCTTGCCGGTGCTCAGCACTTCCCCGTCCGTCATCGCGCGGGCCGGACGAATAGCAAAATCATTAATACTGACCAGCGCGCCAACCAAACTGCACACCGGTTCGGCCTGCGGCGCCAGCTGCATCCATTCATTCAGCGAGCCGCACTCGTCGGCTTCGAAGTGGCTGAATCCGATCCAACGAATCGTCGACGGATCGATCAGACTCTTGACTGCTTCGAACACGGACGGAAACAGCGCTTGCATCCCGGTGTGAAACAGCAAGGGCTCCTCGTCTTTGATGAGGAATTGATTAAATTGGAGATCGATCTCCGGAATGTAAGTCGAGATGCGATACAGGTCTGGGGCGATTTCGTTAATAGCCAACGTGTTTCTCCTTCAAAGTATTTCTCGCCGTTGATGACAAGAGAGCTGTTTGGTGGGTCTGGATCCGGTTAACGCAACCTAAATGCAACGTTCGAATTGCCGGGTCGATGTTATATTAGCCCGCCAATTGAGGTTCCGCCCCACAATCGCAATGCAAAAAAAGCATTGCTGATTCCAACCCGCCTCGTCAACTACAAAAACCGTCAACCGCACAGGAGGGACGCTGTGAGTGCTAAGGCAGTTGCAATAACCAGAGAACAGGGACAGGGAGTAAACATACCCAAGGATAACTGGCTTGGTTTCATTGGGGACGTGCAGAAGTTTACCGGCGAGGTTACCTTCAAGACCTCCCTGCGCATCGACGGCCACTTTTCCGGGCACGTGAACTCTGAGAACGGGACACTGACAGTAAGTGCCGGCGCAAAACTGAGCGAGGCAGTCATAGATGTCGCCGTGGCCCGCATCAACGGAAAGGTTGAAGGTGAAATCAAAGCCAACCAGCTGGTGCTCGGTCAGACGGCGGACGTCACCGCGGACGTTTCAACCCAGACGCTAATCGTCGAAGAAGGGGCCCTCTTCAACGGCCGCTGCTGTAGTGCCTGAGTACCGGTTCGCCCAGGAAGCGGCGCTTGGTCGCTGCGCTGTCTTACCGATAATTAAGGGCCGGCAATTCGAATCATCCGGGTTTTCCTAACGCTACGAACAGTGCGAATAGGACAGCCTTAGTCACTGCGAGAATTCTATTCGCAACTTCCAGGGGATTCCCTGCTCTGAGTTTGAGGTACGTAGCAGATCAACCTGTTACGTACGAGCAAACAAACGAGGACGAACGGGAGTTTCAATTCCACCCTGGTTAGATTAAAGCAGATCAACTTACTTTGGTCCGACTTACTCGTCACGCAAGAAAGGTTTTGGGGCGCGGTTGAAAATGTTGTGTCATAAATGGCACGTTGTCCGATTGGCGCAATTCCGGAAATGCTATTCTGCGCCCCAAGATGCTGGCACAGTTCGGCTTGATCCCGTCTTGATATTGGCCATATACTCAACCGGTTTTCTCATCGCCTTCTCAAATATCGAATCTGAGTCACTCCCATTCCGGTCCGAGGGTCACGATGATTGCCCGTTTGATACAGCAAAAGGTACTCCTGGGCCAAGGTGTTAAATTCTCGCTGAAAAATGGCCATCAAATTTGCGGTGTCCTGACTGAGATCTCCAAAGACTATGTGACAGTCGAAAACGCGCAGGGACCTGCCACAACTCTCGTTGATCAGATTGCTTCCTGGGAGTTGATTCAATCGGATATCGCTGTCTCTACACCTGCCAGAAATGGTGAGGACGAAGAACGTCAACTAAGCAAGCTCCAACAATCGATTGGTAAACCCACCGCGGGCATACAGTGTGACCAAGCCACCGCAAATGTCGCGGATAACGGCCTCGACCCCGGGCAGGTCCCGGACGGCGGGAGCACAACTGCGGCTCAACCTGAAGAAGATGACCGCCAGTCCGATCCGGCAATTCCATCGGCGGCCTGGAGGAAGGTGATAGAGGTTGAGGCTACCTACAACGCCCAGATTTCTTCGGCCCGCATCGAGGCGTTGGAACCCGACATCGAGGGAGTCTCCAAAGAAGTTGAATGGATAAAGCCCGAGGGAATATCAACGTGGAACCGAATCAAGGGTCAATTCGACTACGCAAAACGGATTAATGAACTCCACGGAAAATTTGGGCGGGTGCAACCTCTCATAATTCAGTTAACCTCCCTGGTTGAAACCTACCCCGAGTCGGCTCTGCTCAAGCGATTTTTGGCGTTTTGTTACTCACAGTTGGATTCCAGTCATGGGCGGGCGAAATCGATCTATTGGTACCATCAAGCTGCTCTCGCTTCCGGCGAAACAGTTGATTGGTTAAGCCTCGCATCAGTGGCAAACCACGCCAGTAAGAATGAATTAGTCTGTCATGCCCTGGATCAATATTTTGCCTCCAGTCGTTTGGATCCGACACTTCCCGTCTGGTACCTGTATGTTGACCTTATCCGGCGATTTAAGAATTTCAGATCACTTCGCGAATTATTGGGTTCAAGCCGGCGTGTCCTCGTCGAAGAAGAGATCAACGTTTTGTTCGAGACGGGGATTTATCTGCTCAGCACTCTGCGAGATCAACAAACCGCCTTGCTACTGGCGCAAGATTGGGTCTTGGGGAAGCCACTTAACGTTCTGGTTGAGGAGGCACTAAAGGATTTTGACGGCAGTCCACCGGATTCTTACAGCGAAGCGATCCAGTCTGCGTTAAAGGCTCCTAACGTCACGGAGACTGCGACCCCGCAACTGAAACCCTCTAGCTCTTACATTCCTATCAGAAAGGTATCCGGGCCGACGCGTAGTACGAGTGCCGCTTCACACACGCCTTCTCAGACCAGACCAGTTGTAAAGGAGAATCGCACCTTTACGGTCGCTGAGAATTATCGTGAAGCAGTCAGACAATCGTCCGACCCGGCTCGAGCAATCACTTTCATCAAGAAGGTACTGGCTCAGGAACCCAGTTATCCCGGGGCGTCGGAACTCTACGAAAAGTTACGGGAACAGGCGCGAATGCGAAGTATCCCGGTCGGTTCGAATCCCTATGCCAAGGCCAAGCAAGCGCATATTCGCGATCGGGACCTTGGAAAGGCAATCACCCTGTATCGCTATGCCGTCGAGAACAACGATAACGCGGAAAGCGCCCTGAAGGATCTCGCACATTTGCTTAACCAACAAGGGCAATACGACGAAACGATCGTAACCCTGGATCAGCATCGCAACAAGGTCAAGGATCAAACGTCGCTGAATCTAATCTACATTACCGCATATTTCAAAGCTACGAGGTACGACGAGGCCATCAAGGTACTTCAGGAGCGACTTCGCCACTCAACCGACCCTGAGAAACCACCGCTGCTTTGGTATTTGGCCAACTGTTATGTCCGCAAAAACGACTTCCAGAATGCCGAAAGAACTTTGATCGAAGGATTGAAACTTCAGCCAGGCAATACCGTAGCCGAGCAACAATTGGCTAGTTGCCTCTCCAAACAGAAGAAATATGACGAGGCGATCCAGATACTGAATAAACTGCTCGACACGTCTCCAAATCCAAAAGCTGTCGAGTTACTGGAGGCCATCAAGAAGGCAAAAGCGACCGGTGAACTGGCGCAACTCGAAGAGATCGGCATTGAGTTTGGCCTTACTGATTTTCATGTGCAGCTTAGCGACTTTACGCACTTTTTCCTAAGGCATTGTGCGTTTGAGGGCGTGGCCTCTGAACGAGTCAAGGAACGAAACAATCTTAAATTCTATGAAGGCTCTGAAAAAGATGTGGAAAGAGATATCGGAAGGCTGGAGGAAGGGGCTAGACGTTTCACCGGCAAGGTCGCCAGAATGCGGGCCGACTTCCTCTTGTCGGCCGCCAGAATATCACTGGATGTAGCGCAGGACTACGATCTCTTCTATCGGTACTTATGTCGTAGTTTTGCTTCGAAGGGTGACGCAGCGATAGCGGAAAACCTTGCCCTTGACACGGCTCGAGAATGGTATTGCGAGTCGCTTGCCGCATATGACGGCTGCCTGGAGAAATTTGAGGGCGGAGAACGTTATGACGAGCAAGACGCCGTAAACTCGCTGGCCAGGTACTTGTTTTCATCACTGGGGAAGAGCGAGGTTCCGAAGGTAGCGCCCAAACGAGAACGTGAGGAAAAAGAGTTCATTCTCCAACAGCAGGTTCGCTACATAAATGACAGTCTGGAGACTGTCATCAACCGTCATCTGCCGACCCAGAGAGACAAGATTTTTGATGCCATTGCGTACGTTACACTGCGAAGCAAGTACGCGGCGAAACGAACACTCAATTACATTTACTCGAACTCGGCTTTCCAGCGGCTTGCTTTAGAATACCTGAAAGACAAGGGCATCCGGACTGACGACCCGCCCCAGACGCTGGATGAATTCGTTGGACTCTGGAACTTACTGCGGCGAACCCTGTTTGAAAAAAACCGCGCGATAGCAAGTGAATTCAGGGGTCTTTCGAACGTGATCCTCACGACCGCGTGGCTTGAGGACGCCATCGAAAGTGTGAAAGGCATTGTGCCCAAGATTCTTTTCCGCACCGACCAGGAGCGATTGCAACAGATCCAGACAATCTTTGAGACGGCGCTTCAATTGTGTCGTGAAGTTATCTTTGAGGAACAAGAGCGCCTCTGCAAGAAGATTGAGGGTGAATGCCAGGATCAATTGCGTGACATTCAAACCAGCCCCACGAAACTCTCGGTGGAATTATTATTTCCGTTAGTGGAGATCATTCAGGGCCGAGTTGAAGAGGCCTTAAAGGCTATTAACGAGAGGTCAAAACCACAGATTGAAATTCGACTGGCTAAAGATTCGTACCCTAATATTAATAAGCTGGTCGAAGTCCAGGTCCTTGTAGCTAACAAAATCGGCCTGAGCCCGGCAGAGTCCCTAACCCTCACCGTGCATAAGAATGAAGACATGTTCGTGGCGGCCTCACCGGACGTAAGCCTGGGTAAATCTTTGCGAGGGGGGGCGGAGGAATACATCGAAATTCCTGTCGAGCTGACTACGAAGGCTTTGGAAGAGAAGGCATTTTCGCTGACGCTATCGGGAACTTATCTGACCCGCACGGGAGATTTGGAACGCACGGAACCACACCCGTTCTCCGTAAATCTATTTTCCGAAGATGAATTTCGGCCGATAGCAAATCCCTATTACTTTTATGCGAGAGGGGACGTCGTTGGCGACCCGAAAATGTTTTACGGGCGCAAGGAATTCATTAAGAATATTTCCACAGTCATCCAGGAGTCAAAGACCCAAAGTAAATCCGTCATTATCTACGGCCAGAAACGAGCGGGCAAGTCGTCCATTCTCTACCACATAAAAAAGCACTTGTCTCAAGACGAGTCACTCCTCATCCTTGATATTGGTAACATTGCGCAGTATTTCGAAAAGGAAGTTGAAGGTGAATCATCGGATGCGCTGCTAAACAGGTTACTCTGGTTGATTCTCGGGCAATTGAACGACGCTATTGAGGACAAAGTTGAGAGCGGTTGCCCTCCTCTCGATATTTCATTCCCTTCGATGGACGAATATCATGCTTCCGCGACCCCTCGGACGCTTTTCGGAGAAGTATTCAAGAAGTTCAAGCGTTTGGCTTCCAAGGTGAACGAGTGGCGCGACGTACGCGTCGTGGTGCTCATCGATGAGTTTTCTTACTTACATGGACAGATCATCTCAGGCGCTATTCCCGATACGTTTCCTCAATCCTGGAAAGCCATACTCCAAGCCAATTACTTCAGCGCGGTTCTGGTTGGGCAGGACAACACGCTTAAATTCTTCGACCGTTTTCAAAACGAGTTTGCATCTACCGAGCGGGAACGAGTTACTTATTTGCCGCCGGAAGACGCTGAGAAATTAATCGATGAGCCGATTCACTTCCCGAAAGAGGAAGGTGGCGGCAGTCGCTACCGTGAGCGCGCCATCGAGCGAGTGCGACAACTTACCGCTGGGAATCCCTTCTATATTCAGATTTTCTGTAAACGGCTAGTCGAGTATATGAATAGTCAACGCTCGCCTGTCATTACCGGAAACGATGTCGAGCAGGTCAAGCGGCAATTACTGTCCGGCGAGAATCGCATCTCGGTCACGGATTTCAATAACCTGATCAATTCGGGGGATACCTCACCGGATGCTATCTCTGACGATGATGCATTGAAAGTGCTGCGGGCCATTGCGGTAAATAGTCAGACCGGACCGTGTAACGTCAGCAGCATAACATGTGAAACTCAAGCTCCGCTCCCGGAAATCCTAGACGACTTATTCAAACGCGACGTTATCAACCGACAGCGCGAAGGCTATGACATTCAGGTTGGTCTTTTCAAAGAGTGGCTTATCGCCAACCACTAACATTAAGAGGAGTTCGATTTGGTAAATCCTTTCGCGGGCTATGGCAACATCGTTGAAGGCGATCGTTTCACCGGCCGAAAGGCCGATCTGGATGTGATCGAGGGCCGAGTATTGCGTGTTCATGGCGCTGGTAGCCTGGCGGTCATAGGCGAACGGCTAATCGGCAAGAGCAGCCTGGTTCATAAAGCCACGATCGAGCGAAAGGACCAGCTGATTTCTAAAGGCATCCTCCCGATTTGGATTAATGTGGCCCTTTGCGAAAGTGCAGCCGACTTCTTTTTATCCTTAGTCTCGCTTTGCCGCGACGAGTTGAATGCGCTCGGCTCACTTTCGGATTCCATCAAACTCGCCGCCAACGAGGCATTACAGGACGGCATTCCTTCGTTTGAAAGGAATCGGAAGACGCAGGACTTCTTTAAGAAGATAAGGCTGTCAGGCCGGCGCGTCGTATTTGTTCTCGACGAATTCGATCGGGCTCGAGAGTTATTTAAGAACGACATCGTTAACTTTCAGAAACTACGCGAGTTGGCTAACCAGCCAGACTGGCGCGTACACTACATTACGATCTCACGCCGGAGCATCAAATCAATTGAAAGGATTTCCCAGGCGATTTCCACCTTCCACCTTACTCTCGATGAGCATTACCTCGGAGTATTCAACGCTGACGATCTGGAGGAACATTTTGCTCGCTACTCGGGAGTTGGCTTAACGCTATCCGCTGAGCTGCGAGAGCGCGTGCTTTTTTATTCAGGCGCACACCCTTTCCTTCTTGACTTGCTTGGTTACCAGTTGGTTGAGGGCTACCAAAAGTCCGGAAATGGTGAACTTGACGTTGATAAAGTTTTTCGGCAAGTCGAATACAGTTATACGAGCTATTTCGAGAAGCTCATAGAAGGCTTAAGGCACGGCAACAAGCTGACCTTATTGCTCGACACCTTGTTTGCCCGGAATGCAAACATGAACTCTGAGGGGGTAAACGACTTCATTCGCTATGGATTGATCAAGAAAGCCCCGGACGGCAGCTTGATTGGTTTTTCAGAGTATTTTCATGAGTACTTGAAATTAGTGGAACGCCAAAGCGATCTACGCTCGATCTGGGGGCAGACCGAAGTGTCCCTGCGTTCGTTTATCGCTAACACTTTAGAAGAACAGTATGGCAGCGAATGGGTAAATTATTTTGAAAAGGCCCACAGTCAGCTTAAGCTGAGTGTTTTCGACCCCTGTCGTCAGCGCCAGGCGCGAGAAGAGAAATTGTTCAAGGAGAGAGCCTCGGGAAATTTGATTGACTTCACTTACCCGGCTGATCTGTTCGCGATGATTTTCGCTGATTGGAATCTGTTCCAACCCACCCTGGGAGGCGATAAGACCTACTGGGGCCAGCGGGCAGCCCTGCTCAGCAAGATTAGGACAGTCATTGATCATCGGCGCGATGAAGTATTGACTGACGATCAACGACGTGCCGGTGAGGGGTTCTGCGGTGAAATACTAACGGCTCTCGAGTCGTCTTACACAAAGGCAGCGCGTTAGCGGTATATTGTTTGCGCGAGCCGCGCCCTGACGCTTTACTTCCAGCAAAATCGTTCTCAGCACCTAGTAGCACACTAACTGACCCAGATTTAGAAGCCGAGTTCTAATCTCAGCAGCACTCCCCGCCGTTTGTATCTCCACCAACACGGAGTCCCATCTGCTCAGGGTCCGAGCGAGAAAAGGAAATATCTCGCCGGTCTGATCTTCAAGCTGCTTAAGAAGTTGCGCGGCGCAGGTGGTGTGAGCGGTTGTTGATTTCAGGAGATCCTGTGCCACCACATTATCGTGCTCCCACAATAGTCCCGCCACTTCGGTTATGGCAGCGAGTTGAATCACGCCAACTATCAACTGTTGCTGCCCGAGTGGATCTAATCGGTTTAACGCCTCGATAACAGTGACTGCGCGAGCGGTTTCTTTTTGCACCGCATGGATCGCGGCGATGCGTCGGAAGATGCTGTGCGCTGGATAGTCAGGTACCTGACCCAAACACCACCGAGAATTTAGCAGGCCTGAATTAGATAACGCCGTCGAGAAGCGTGCTGAATCAAAATGGCCGCCAATCAGCGTTCGCGCCCCCAGATGAAGCCAATGGGTCAGCGCAAATCCCTGAGCGGACGGTTCGTCAATCAAAGCTGCGATCGCGGCCGCAATTGCTTCATGAGAAGGCTCGTCCAACCCGAGACTCAGTGCCAGGAATTCACGAGCGCTGACGAAGTCTCCGGCGAGAATCTCAAGATGACAGCGATACTGGTATTGCCTCTTCTTATCATCCGAGGTTGAGAACTCATTAATTGCTTCTTCATTCAACTGTCTGGCTTTGGCCAATCGAGCGTTATCCAACGTCCCGGCGAGCGCCTCGCTTTGCATCCAGGTGCCGAGGGCTTTGCCTCTGAGATCGGAATGAATGTGCTCCGGAAAAACATCCGGGAACACTCGGCTATAGAGTCCTGATAGATGGCCATAGTGCTGGGCAACCAGCTCCATTCGGGCCGATGCCAGATCGAAGTTAAAGGAATCGGTCAAATGCACTGCCTGAGCGACCAGCCCCTCCATCAGCAGCCTCGAATGTTCCCAGCGACCCGCTAACCTGCAATTTAATTCATCCAATTTTTCAGATTCCTGCCGACTAAGTAATAAAACACCCCTGTGATTACAAGCGGTCAACGCCCACAGATGCAGCGCGAAGGCAAACCAGTCAATCTCCGAGGCCCGTCCGACTCTGGCCAAGGCCTCACACAGCCGGGAGGCGACCTCGTCTTGCAACCATTTCGCTAATTTGTAGCCAAGGGTTGTCGACCTCTGTAAAGAAATTAACTGCTCAAGCCAACTTAAGATGATTGAGAGTTGCGAGTCTCTGACAGCTGCCTCCATCTCGGTCAGATCGGTCAGGACGCGGTCGAGATACCTTTGTGCCTCGAGCCTTGACGACTCGTTCAGGTCGTTTTGAATAAAGCGTTCGGTGAGTGTAATTAAGGCCAGGCCCAGCGACCGGTCTGCGATTAACTGATCGGCCCTTTCAAGCCACTCATGGACCAACAGGGTCCAATTGTAGGCGCCCAGGGTCTGCTCGAACAGCGGCTTTGTAGTCCTCTTAACACACCACGAGAAGTTGTCATGGCTAGCATGTGAAAGAAGGTCACAAATTTGAAGCCGCTTATCGATCCTTGCGTCGATTACCTCGAGTGACACGAGGTCCCAGTTAGATGATTCGCTGGCATACCCTTGTCGAATCGCAATCAGCGCCTTTCTCTCCTGTATGCGCCATTTGTAAACGTCACTCTTTAATCGAAATTTGCGGGGACCGTCCACCACCTGGACTTCGGCGCAAAACAAGCGGATCCCAATCCGATTCAATCCCTCTTTTCGTTTCTGCTTGCATATCTTGACGAAAAGTTCAGCCACCATGTTGGTGTAGGTTTGAGGCTTGCCACCGAAATCTACGCCCTCACGATTGACTAAGCGCACCGGATTCCAGCCGAGATCTCGCAATTGGCCCAAGAGGCTGCCAATTCGCTTGTTATACCGGCCGAAACTCACAGCGTCATTCGTCTTGCCAACCTCTTGGGCGGCATGCACCGTCTCTTTCATTTGCAGGCCTGCCTCGGCATGACATTTGTCGAGGATCTGCTCTGCGAGGGTAGTCGTTAACTCGCCGGTTGGAACCAGAACGCCGGCTAACTGACTTGGGAATCTTTTCTCCTTACCTTTCTGAGAAGGCGTCGCGGCCGGAGTTTGGAAAGTACCGCTCTCATCGAGAAACAGATCGAACATGTTAGAGATGTCTGAAGAATCTGACCTCAAAACAAGCTCCTCAACCTCACCGTAAGACTGACTATTTGCCTCATTACGTAATCAAAGCCTAAAGCCGAAATTTGATTGAGTCTATGCGCTTGACTTATGTGGCCACGACAGTAATGCACAGTCGCCTGAGGAGCGCAAGTGTACCGAGCGCTTTCAATTGCGGCGCTTGCCCCGCGGTGCATCTCAAGATCCCCGATCCGGCGCATCCTCACGTTGAGAAGGGTTCACCACCAAACGAGCCTCTCTCTTACCCGAGCCTGTACGGCAATCGTTTGGGCGGACAGCTGTCGGCAGGCTTCACTTCTTAATTGCCGCAAGGTGATGGTTCGCGGTCAACAATGAAATATTCTGTAAGGTCGCCCTTTGCAGTTTTTACATCCTTCCTGAGAGTTAATAGTGAGACTCGTGACGTTCGGCGCCTGGGCGGTAATCACCGCCCAACAGCTCGTGACGCAACCGCCGTACGCTTCGAATGAGTCTGGCAACGGTTGGCGCTGCAGTATTTGCCCGCAAAAGTCATTTGAAAGGCTGAGCGGAATTTTCGTTCCGGGACATTCCCACGCATACGCCAACGTTCAAAACGTGGCGTGACAGAGCTGAACCAGATGTCCGCAACCATTCCGGTGCCAGACTTGGCGGCGACTGCGGAATTGGAAGTGAAGTCTGCCGAACGCAGAAAGTTCGGCGCCCGTCCCTCCGGATTAACGACCAAGCGCATCATCTGAGTAACATAAAAGCCCGCGCCCTGATCAGCCAGTTGCACTGCCGGCGCACGCGCGCCGCAAATGCCACAAACTGACGGCTGTCGGCTTGCGGGGACGGGCCGTCTGCAAGTTCGCTTGAGAAGACAAACCGCAGCAGTTCGATTTTAGTTGTTTCGATCAAGTCGCTCGAGTATTTCTCCGGAGAGTTGGGCCGCATCAAATCCAGAACCAAATTCCGTCTCTCTTAAATCGCGATAATCGCCCTCGCGCCTTTGGTGACGAATGCCGATAGGCGGTTTAATCAGCGCAGCCAGGGCGGCTGACTCTACGAGATTCAGGTCAAACAAAGTCTTTCCAAAGTATTCCGGGGCCGCCACGGTGACCCTGTAATTCGACCCCCTTAGCAGCTCTCAGCGGCACAACTGACAGATAAGTGGCAAGAATTTCAACAAAACCTCTCATTTTGCCAAGCACCTTAAAGGCTCACGTCCGACAATGAAGTATTCTTCAGCATTGCTTTTCGCTTTAACACACCCTCTGTATGGATCTGTGGGCAGTCTCGTTATGTTTGGTGGTTGCCGAAACTCGCCACTCAACAAGTCGGGCTGAAGTTGACGGACGCTGCGCATGAATTTGGCCACGATTGGCGCAGCGACATTCCCACCAGTAAAACCATCTGACAGGCGCAGGGGAAACTCATTTTGTGGTAAGCCGGCCCAGACACCCACGACTAGATGTGGCGTGATGGAAATGAACCACACATCAGCAACCATCCCTGTCCCCGACTTGGCGGCGACTGAGGAATCAGCTTTGAAACCCGCTTGGATTAAGAATTTGGGTGAAGTTCCCTGATAACTAATGACCGAACGCAACATCTGCGTCACTATAAAAGCGGCGCCAGCATCGACAACCTGGTCTGGCTGCGCGTCAGCCACTGCTTTCCTGATACCGTTGTGGGCGAATGATTGTTGGAAACTAGCCGCAGCTAGTCGACCGTTATTTGCGAAAACGCTGTATGCCTGAACGAGATCCAGCAATGAGGTTTCGGAGCCGGCGGTGCCGCCAATAGCCGCCATTCCAGTGAGTGCAGGATGCGAACCGGTGAGCCGGCCAACAAACTCGATGGCCTGTTTGAGACCAGCCGAATTTGCAGCAGCAACCGCATGAAAGTTGTAGCTCTTCGCTAGGCCGATCCGGACAGTCGATCTCCTTCCAGGGTTGTCGTCCGGCCGATAACCAGATAGTTCATCACTCTGTGGATCGATTATGGTCGCTGCGGTAAATGGCTGGCCGCGATAAATGCCCTGATCGATCGCGCTCAGATAGAAGAATGGTTTGATGACGCTACCGGGCGACCGCCTGGCGGTCGCGTAGTTGAAACTCGATCCAACACCTTCAGCCATCGCCAAGACATGGCCGTTTTGTGGATCCATCGCAACGAGGGACACCTCCGGCGCCAGAGCATTGCAATCCACATTGGTTGACTCGGTTCGACAGATGCGGGCGATCTTTCCTTGCAAGTCACGCGCAGACATTTCAGTTATCTGGGTGGCCTCCTTCTGCAGACGAAAATCCAATGTGGTGAAGACTGTCAAGCCGCCTTTAATTGTTTCCAGGCGCGCCAATTCAGGGGGCAAATTGCGTGCAGCAAGTTCGACGAATTGTCTGCTATACGCCTGCGCCGGACGATCTGCGGACCATCGGCTAGCGAACACGAATTGCAGTTGTTCAGCCTTGGCTTTTTCGATGACGTCACTTGAATAGGCTTGTGGCTTGTTACGGCGCATCAGATCGAGAACAGAATTGCGCCGCGCCATTAGTTCGGTATAGTCGCCCTGGCGGGCTCTGGTTACATAATCGGAGGGCCGGTTGAACATTCCGGCTAAGCATGCAGCATCGGAAAGATTCATTTCAGATAAGTTCTTTCCGAAATATTCCTGCGCCGCCGCAGCCACTCCGTGCAACTCAACGCCATCCACTGCTCCCAGAGGAACCACTGACAAATATGCTGCGAGGATTTCGTTCTTTGTCATCATCCTTTCAGCAGCGAGTGCCAGAAAGATATCTGCGGATTTCCGCTGCAGAGTAGGCGGTAGGAAACTCAGGTACCTCTGCCAGAATTCATCCTTTGCACCTTTGAAGATGGTGTTCTTGACGAGCTGTTGCGTGATGCTTGAACCGCCCCCTTCACCCTTCAACACGCGGCTGAAAATCCCCAAAACATCAACGCCGTGGTGGTCAAAAAAGCGATAGTCTTCGGCGCTTGTCACCGCATCGGCAACGATTTCAGGCACACTACCGGCCGGAATGACAATCCGTCGCACCCGCTGCTCGGGCAGTGAATCGTCTTTCAGATAGCGGATGAACTCTTGCATCGGCAGCGGCTCGATCTGTGCCTCATCAACCGGATGCCCGTTGGCGGCGAGGCCAACTATGCCACCGCGCTCAACCGAGATGGCGAGGTCCGGAAAACTCTTTGAGCGAGGACTTAGGTGGATGGTGCGGCCGGTGATTGAAAAGCTAGCCGGTATACCGTCTGCTCGATCCTGATATCCAAGCAGGCGCAGATAGTCGACGAGGTCACCACTCCGGAGCGCTGCGCCAGCACGAAGCGTTACGGGAGCGAAGTAGAAGGATACCTCCGAACGATTTTGCAACTGACGCGGATCGTTGCGTCTGAGATGATCCGCTGCCGCTCGGTAGGCGAGAACAGAGACTGCCGTCTCAATCGAAAGAGCGATAAGCAGAAACACCACTATCCACCGGCGAGTCGAGCCTGGAAACAGGTCACGACCCGCGGAGTGAATTCTGAACAGGAATGTCATCCTCGTTATCTCCTTTTTGAAGCATTTGAAGCGCCTGAGTGTCAAACTTTCGATTTACGAGCCGCCGCACGATCAAAAGCTTGCAGATGGGGTCGCGTCGCAGAGAGCAGCTTGCTTCGATTTCTGCTGCTTTCGAGTGTGAATCGGCAAAGACGCGATGACGTGAGTAATTGCGCGTGAGAGCGGGATAAAACAGGGAAATCGCCAGTGCCGTAATCGAGAGCAAATTGAGAGTAAGAAAGCTATATTGCGGAGAGATGCGCAAACGATCGAGCCCTCCGACTATTAGCACTTGCGCTATCAGCAGGGTCGCGCACAATAAGAGTGCGGAAGTGACGAAGCCTAGGATCGCTAAGGCGCCACGAAGGTGTCTTCCTCTTGCCGCAACTCCTGCGGCCGCGGTACGTAGCAACCTCCAGACCGCGGCTCTCGCGGAGGCCAGGTTAAAGTCGGGAATGACACTGTGTTGGTTTATCTCGTTCATCTTTGGTTTGTGCTCAGGCGATCGGCAGTTCGTCGGCCGAATTGTGGTGCGGCGCGAACTTCAACCGTAACGCCTGATCCTTATCGAGCTGTGGCAAGACTGGAAGGTCACGATAGATTTCGCGACCGCTCGAACTCGCGGCGCTTGCAAGCTCAAACGACTGCGTTCGGCCATCGGCAGCTTCGTCGGCTATACGTCGTATGTCGCCATCCAACTCGGCGAGCGTGATTGTCGAACGGACTTCCGCAGGCAGCTCAAGCCGGACTCGAAGATCGGGACGACTCTCAATCTCGATTTTTATTACGCCGTCGAATCTCTTGTGACCATTCTGCTGAACGTTTTGGAACAGAATCTCTTGACGCTGCTCATCGAGAATCATGGCCTGAAGCAACTCACCAACTTGCCGCTTCGGCTCAATCAAGTTTGCTAGCTCGCTCGTGGTGACTGCGTCGGCAATCTCCTTGGTCAGCTTGTTGCGCACGGCGGCGAGTCTCTTTTGCTTTTCACTTTCGAGCGCGGCTGCTCTTCTAGCTTGATTAATGGCGCTCTTCTCTCGGAGAACCAGTTCCTTGTCGTAAGCGCTGGCCGGAAAAGCGAGCTTGTTGACGAGCGGTCCAATTTCCAGGAGCCCCAGAATCAAAAACAGGGGAACATACGTGAGTGCGGCGGAGGGTTCACGCTTAATGATCGACCACAGCGCCTGGTGCCTCGCCATCAGGCCGTTCGCGGCGGAGTGCGAGTCACCAATGTGCTTCACTTCTTCATCAACCGCGGTTTGGATTTGATCCAAACGCTTCTTGTTCTCCGCGATCTGAGGGAGCAACTCAGTTCTGGCTTGTTCGTAAGCCGCCTTCGCCTCTGAGAAAGCTTGCCCCTTTTGTCGCGCTGCGGGACCTTCCCCTTTTATCCCGGAGCCAACGCGGCCTTCGATCTCGCCGATCACTGCCCCTTCTTTCCCGTCACGAATCTGCTTCAGATCGTCAAGCCGCTTCTGTAGATCAGAATTGGCCTTCCCCAAGTCGGTCTTCTCACTCTGGAAACGAGCTTCGGCTTTTGCGCGAGAATTACTGACCACGGTCTGGCCGTTTTGACTCAACTCCAGGGCGATCTCGCTCTGAAACAATCGCGTTAGCACTGGGTCCCCAATCAAGAACGCGAGTGATACTGCTAGTATGAGGCGCGGCAGCGCCCGCACAAATTCACGCTGTCCTTTGCGATGAAAGGCGAGAATCAACCTGTCGAGAGGGAAAATCACGCCCAGGCCCCAGGCACAACCGATAAGCGCTGCTTGATAAGTTGGCAGCGCGAACGTCTGTGCAAGGAACACAGTGAATGACACGGCAGCGACGCAAGGCACCACCAGCATCATCATGCCTAAAGCCGTGTAGCGGGTGTGGTCAGTGGGGCAAGCTTTCAGGGTCGTAACGTCGCCGCTGGCGCACCACCAGAGGAAGAATTTCAGTTTCTCGATGAATGGCCCATCACCCTGCACGGCGGCGGAATTGGTAACTTCGAATCTCATCGTGACTTCTTCCTTCTTTTATGAATTGGCTAACCGGGAAACTGTTTCGGATCCGCGTTGAGACAAAACCATAGAATCCAGAATCGGGCGCGAGTTCACTCCGGCGCGCACAGCCTTCCGACGCGATTCGGAAACTGTTAGGCTTTCCGCAAGAATCGCACGCGCGGCCTTGATGAATTCGCATCGAAACTGACGGAGTTCTGCGCCCGTGAGAGACAGCTTGGTGGCCCGGAGAAATGCGAGCCACGCGCGATACGCGCGCATGTACTCACGGTGGTCGGACTTTCGTTCAGCCTCAGCCTTCTCAGGATCGGACGAGTAGGAATACTCAAAGAGAAAGGCCCGCCAACCCACCTTGGATCGCCTCTCTCGCTTATATGCCGCATTACGATCCAGCTTGAGACGGCGAGCGCACGGGCGGCAGTATCGCGAGTTCCTCGACTTAGCCCGGTCCGGCTCTATCAAGCAGTCGCCGGCGCGACAGGCTTTTGCCACGCGGGCCTGACAAAGCTTCGGTTTCCCCAGTTTTTTGCCCGGGGAAACTTTCGATTCGATTAAGCTAGGATTCAGATGAGATCGAGATTTGAAGAGCTCCATACTCTCCTCCTACACGGGCTACCCTGCGACTGAAACCGTAAGCCAACACTCAATTGATTCGGTGGAAACTCAAAACCACTTAGGAAGCGGATTGAACCTTCCAACCCTGGCTTGTCTTTTGCCGCCTGGATAAATCCCAGGCGGTTTCAATGTTTCAATCAAAGCGTGTGATTCGAGCCCAAGTCTCGTATTGCACGCTATTAATGGGTGCATCCATCATCAGAAGGATTCAGATGATGAACGCGATTGGGTCTTTCGACCGCCACAAGCTTCGCTCGAGTTGCTGAGCGATCTCTTGTGTTCCGTCCCGCATTAGAGGCGGAGTGTTTATGGAGTTTTCGAAAGAACTAGCGACGACCTTGGTTGCCAAATTTTCTGTCGTCGTCTGATTGAGATTCTAATGCAGCTACAAAAGTTGCTCAAGCCCCAGTTGAAAAGGAGGGAAGGAATCTCTTCACGCGTGAATCTGGCTCTTGGAGACTTGCCGCTTTTGTTTGACATGACACCAGCGGTGACCAGTCACGTTAAGAAAAAGACGATGCGAGAGTCCAAACTAGTGGGATCCAGTATTCCGAGGACGGAGCGCCGTTCGAAATCCAAAGCTAACCGCTGAACGAGTATTTGGCGGTAGAGCATAAGGCAAATACACGGCGCTCGACGCCCACGGCGCCGTAGAAATCGACGTCAATAACCATCTATTAGAGAACACGCCGCAGAGCTAATGCAGATGGACGTGACCGAAGCGCTCGCTTCCGTGTTGCGTCCATTTATGCAGCGGCTACCGCGACAAACGGATCGGACTTTAGAGCAAACCGAGCTATAGCAATTCTCGATCTTGAATGGCACGAACTACGGGCGACGTTTCGTTGTGGGTGGGGCGTTCGCGGGCTACGACGCTTTCATTTTGGAGTCGATGATGGGACCCCAAGGAATGAAGACCACTGAGAGTACGTTGGCCACAAATGACGAACGGCCGCAAAACGCTGCGGCCGTAAGTGCTTGAAAATAAGTGGTCGGGGCGAGAGGATTCGAACCTCCGACCTCACGGTCCCGAACCGTGCGCTCTACCAGGCTGAGCCACGCCCCGAATGTCGTTGGGATTCTAACTGACGAACGCAGTGAAGCGCA
>Ga0157378_10001403_pt1 | contig 21666 bp, 20 predicted proteins | sample M65metaG_FD_115309 | JGI IMG/M metagenome (GOLD analysis project Ga0157378, IMG submission 115309) | Miscanthus rhizosphere microbial communities from Kellogg Biological Station, Michigan, USA - M6-5 metaG | ecosystem: Host-associated > Plants > Roots > Rhizosphere > Soil | place: USA: Michigan...
CGTTGCCATGCGTCGTATGAGCTCCGAGAAAAGTGCCGCGATTATACTGTCACGCTCAAATCCTGAAGGAGCGTGCATGGAGATCATCGCCACCAACGAAGCGCCGAAGGCAATCGGCCCCTACTCACAAGCCATCCGGTCGGGCAACTTCCTCTACACCTCGGGGCAGATCGCGCTCGATCCCTCCACCGGCAATCTGGTCGACGGCGATTTCGCCGCGCAGGTGCATCGTGTCTTCGAGAATCTGAAAGCCGTGCTCGCCGCCGCCGGCACCGGATTCAGCAACGTGGTCAAGGCCACGGTCTATCTCACCGACCTCGCCAACTTCGCCACGCTGAACGAGATCTACGCCTCGTATTTCGGCGACACGAAGCCGGCCAGAACGACCGTCGGCGTCGCCCAGCTGCCGAAGGGCGGGCTGGTGGAGATCGATCTGATCGCGATCGTGTAAGTTCAGGTTGCTGGGTTGCTAAGTTGCTAAGTTGCTAAGTTGCTAGGTTGCTAGGTTGCGAGGTCGGCGAGTTTGTAACCAGGCCACTTCGGCAACTTGGCAACCAGGCAACCAGGCAACCAGGCAACCCAGCAACTCAGCAACCCAGCAACCCAGCAACTCAGCAACTCAGCAACCCAGCAACCCAGCAACCCAGCAACCCAGCAACTCAGCAACTCAGCAACTCAGCAACTCAGCAACCCTCCCGCCCCCCCTCCCAAAATAGTTATTGCAATGGCACCTCGGTTGCAGTTCACTGGCTCAACCATGGCCGCCCTCCGCAAACTTTTCCTTACCGTAACAATCGCCGCAATCGCCTCGGCGCCGGCATTCGGGGCGGCGCGACTGACCTACTTCAACAATGGCGTGCTGATTCCGGTCGCCTGGCCGGACAGCTCCTTCCCGGTCCGCTACGCCATCGACCGCCGCGTGACGCAGGTGATCCCGCAGGTCGCGTCATTGCTCGACCGCGCGGCGAAGGATTGGGCGGCCATGCCGGACAGCAGCCTCTCGTTCCAGTCGCTCGGCATCGTCGACGGCGCATCCGCTGGCAAGGACGGACGCAACACCATCTCCATCACCGACGACCTCTTCGCCGATCAGAAGTTCATCGCCATGACCACCAACTGGTACGACGAAAGCGGACGCATCATCGAAGCGGACATGGAGATCGATCCGATGGCGGTCTCCGGCGGCTACAACCTGCAGCAGCTCGTCGATCACGAAATGGGTCACGTTCTCGGGCTCGATCACTCCGCGGTGCTGTCGTCGATCATGTATCCCTACATTGGCAGCGGCAACACGGTGACGCTCGACAGCGACGATCGCATCGCCATCTCCGGCGCCTACTCGAAGACGAAGCCGGCCTCCGGCGCGACGCTCGAAGGCCGTGTCTACAGCAATGACGGCGGCATCTTCGCCGCGCAGGTCGTGGCCGAGAATGACGAAGGGGAGCCGGTCGCGACCGCACTCTCCGATAAGAACGGCAACTTCTCCCTGCAGGGCGTTCCCGCGGGGACGTATCGCATCTACGCGGAGCCGCTCGACGGCCCGTTCAATCTGCAGAATCTCTCCGGCGCCTGGCAGGGCGCGAAGGTCACGTCCTTCCCAACTCAGTTCGCCGGCGGTGGCGCGCTTCGCGTCGAAAATGGCCGCATCTACGGCAATCTCAACGTCGACGGCACCGGCGTGGTGCGCCTGAATCCGAAATACATCGGCGCCTGGGCCGAAGGAACAGATGGCGTCAGCCTGCAGGCAATGCCGGTGACGTTGCGCGCCGGCTCGACCATCACGCTGGGCATCGGCGGCGACGGATTCACCAGCGGGATGACCACGTTCGACATCCCCAATTCCGGCTTCCATCGCGTCTCCGATTTCAAATGGGCCGGGAACTACGTCAGTGCCACGTTCCAGGTCGATTCATCGATGCCGGGCGGTTCGCTGGTCGTGATGGTGAAGAGTGGCAACGAGTCCGCCGCGCTCACCGGCGCGCTCCGGATCGAGCCCACCGTCCGCTCCCGAGGGGTGAAAAAGAGCTGACGTATACTCCTCCGAAACCACATCGGAGGATCCTGATGAAGCTTCGCAATCTTGCGCTGTTCGCAATCGTCGCAACTCTTGCCCTTCCCGCGTTTGCAGGCAAGCTGGCCAAACCCGGCCGCTGGCAGACCACCATCCAGACCGAAATGGTCGGTATGCCGATGAAGATGCCGGCGCACACCGTCGTCACTTGCGTTACCAAGGAACAGGCAGAGCATGCCGAGAACCTCGTCCCCAAGAGCGGCGACAAACGCGGCGAGTGCAAATACGACGACGTGAAGGTCGACGGCAGCACCGTGAGCTGGAAGATGACCTGCGAGAAATCCGGCATGACCGGCACTGGCAAAATCACCTACAACGGCGACTCCTACGACGGAACCATGCACATGAAAGTGCAGGACCACGAAATCAACGCCACCTACACCGGCAAGTTCCTCGGCGAGTGTGACGGCACCGAGATGAAGTAAGCGTATGACTACGTAGGTCGGATTCTCAGTCCGACCTGCTCAACCCACTTTTCCGGCAAAAGCGTGTCTTCCCATGAGCCAGCTCTGAGCGGCAAGGGGGAAGACCATGATCTGCCGGGCACTTTTTCTCGCAATGGTGCTGAGCGTATCGGCATCTGCAGCCGATGCGCAGTGCGGTGTCGAACGGTGGCCGGTCAAGACCACCACCGATTCTGATTCGCAATTCGTGAGCCGCGGTGTGGCGCCCACGACGATTGTTCAATTGCGGAGCTTGCCCGCACCGCGGCCGCTGCTTCAGTCGAATCGGATGACACCCGTCGAGGAGACGCTCTACTCCGTTACCGCCACGCTGATCTCCGTGCAGTCCGAAGGAGATTCGGACTATCGCCTCGTGCTCGCCGATGGAGAAGGCCGCACGATGGTCGCGGCGATCCCGTCTCCTGCCTGCTCCAACGGTGGAGCGTTCGCCTCCGATATCGCCAGCGCACGAGCAGCCATCGACTCGAAGTTGATCGTGCCATCCGATCACGCCCGATCGGTATCGATGCCGGTCGAAGTCCGAGGAATCGGTTTTTTCAACTTTCTGAATAGTCAGGCTGGATCTGCTCCAAACGGAATCGAGCTTCACCCGGTCACGTCGATCAATTTCTCGCCGCTGGTCGTGCCGGTGCCACCGGAAGCATCCCGCCGTCGGGCCGCTGCACCGGTCACGGGACGAAGCACCTGCACGATGCCGTCGCTCACGATCACGCTATCGACCAACAGCGCCTGCGCCAGTGTCCCGGTCACGATGACGTGGAAAGCGTCTGATCCCGCCGCATCAGTTCTCATCAACGGTATCGGCACATTGCCGAGCTCCGGGAGCACGACAGTCGGCTCGACCGCCAGCATCCTTTACTCCGGCCGTGCATCCAATGTCTGCGGAGCTGGCGATGAGGCAGTGACCGTGCTCAGCATCGTTTCCCCGCCATACGGGTCCGTTGCCGGGCCGGCTTCAGTGCAGCAGGGATCGGCCGGAACGTTACCTGTCCTGGTCGCGAATGTGAGCTCCTGGTCTCTCACGTCATTGCTCGGCAACGGCATTTCTCCCTCGTCCGGCTCGAACACCGGATCGTTCAGCGTGCAGTACGTCGCGTCGAAATCAGGCGACGACGTCGTCACTCTTGTGGCGACAAGCAACACCTGCGGATCTACCCAAAGCTCGACAAGAGTTCCCGTGATTGCCAGCTCCCCGCAGCCTCAACCCCAGCCCCAACCCCAGCCCCAACCCCAGCCCCAACCACAGCCTCAACCCCAGCCACAGCCTCCGGGCGGCCTGCGCTGCTGTGACGGAACGCTCTCTCCGAGTTGCTTTAGCTGCTCGAACAAGCAGGGCTGCTGTTCCAGTCACAAAGGCGTGTGCGGGTGCTGATCGGTGGACAGCCACCGCGCCGCAATCCGTAACGAGGTATTCATCGTCCTTCTGGCCTTGGCCAGTTGTGCGTTGCTCATCTTCGAGCTCGTCTCGGATCTTTCCAACGAGCAGATGGCGTGGGTGGAGCGGATCGACCTCGGCATCGCGGTCGTCTTCCTCGGTGAGTTTCTCCTCCGGCTGGCGAAGGCCAACGAACGGCGCATCTTCCTTCGGCACTACTGGTGGGAGCTCCTCGCGGCGATTCCGATCACCAACCACGCTGCTCAGATGTTGCGAGGCCTCCGCCTGGTCCGCGCCGTCCGAATCGTTCGATTGCTTCGCCTCGTGCGTCTCACCGCGCGCGTCCGCGTCCTCATCGAGGACTCGCATGCCTTCGTCCACGGAGCATGGCTGATCGAGATCTCCACGACGGTCGTGACGCTGGTCTCGGCCGCCGCGCTGTCGTTCCACTACTTCGAGCACGGCTCGAACCCGAACGTTCATACGATCGGCGACAGTTTCTGGTGGGCGATCGTTACCGTGACCACCGTCGGCTACGGCGACATCTACCCGATCACGACCGGCGGCCGCCTGGTCGCCATCGGCCTCATGCTGGTCGGCATCGGAACCCTCGGCCTGTACACCGCAACCATTGCAGGGTTCGTGGTGAAACAGAGGATGGAAACCGAGGAAAGAAAGTGAGATCGAGGTTGCAAACCTCCCTTGCGATTCCGATCAACGGTCAAGCATTCCTAGACAGTTGCATGTCCAAATAGGTTGTCGCCGGAGGCGACTCGTACGGTAGCCGGTGGTCGAGTGAGCGAAGCGAGCCGACCACCGGAATCTTGAGATACGCCTCGTCGACCCCGGCAGGGGTCGCGGAGATGCTACGTTTGACGCGATTAACCACTCTCCGCGACCCCTTCAGGGTCGGCTTCCTCTCGCGTGCGAATACCGGTGGTGGCTCGCTAACGCTTCGCACACCACCGGCTACCTTCCGAGCCACCTCCGGTGGCAGATCGCCGATGCCTTGCGAACGCAGCCAATTTGGACGTCGTGCGCTCGTCGGCAGTTGTCAAGGATTCCTTGACAGCTGTTCGTCCTCTTCTCTTTTTCCCGCCCACCACAACTGTCCCACCATCAGCAGCATCCCAAGGTCGCGGAAGACATCGACCTTCATGTCGAAGATGCGTTGTTCGTGCGTCTTGCCGCGGTCGGCGACGTTGAAGCAGCCGCAGTCGATGGCGTTGTCGCGGAAGAGGTTGATGGAGATGGCGATGATGAAGACGGCCAGCATGATGGCCACCACGTTGCGGGCGGCGGTTTTCCAGACGCCGAGGATGAGGGCGAGGCCGGCAAGCAACTCCACCCATGGCATCGCCAGGGCGCTGATGTTGATCATCGACGACGGCACCAGACGGTAGTTGTAAATCATGTGCGCGAACGACGGCGGGTCGGCGATCTTCGGCAGCGCGGCGATGACGAAGATCGCGCCGAGGGCGATCTGGACGCGGATGGTCAGCCAGGGATGCGTGAGAAAGCGTTTCAAGGATTCGCTCCCGTGTGAATCGGCGCGTTGTGCTGTTGCCAGTCGGGGAAGCCGTCTTTGTAGACGTAGAGGTTGTTGAACTGAATCCCCCACAGCTTCTGCGCCAGCATGTGCGAATCCTCGCAATCGCCGCCGCTGCAGTAGATGACGATCGGCAGCGACTGATCGCGCGGGTCGCTGCGCTCGTCGAACAGCTTGCGCACTTTGTCCTCGATGTCCGATTCCCACACCGAGTAGGGGCGGGCGCCGGCGATGTGTCCCTGTTCGTAGACCGAGGTCCGGAGCGCGTCGAGGAAGAGAACGTTGCGTCCATGCAGCGTCTTCACGTCAGCGAAGGCGATTTCGACATACGGCTTGTCGGGATGCGGCAGGAAGTGGTCCTCGGATGGGGGAGTGGGTTGTGGGGCGTGGGGGGTGGGAGCGGTGGTGGTTGTGGTCGTCGCTGCCGGAGTTTTCGCGGCGGGATTGAGGCCGACGGTTGTGATGGCGGCGGTTGCTGTCGGCTGCGTTGCGGTCGTCGCCGTTGCAGTAGGTGGGGACGTCGTTGTTGTCGTCGGGACCGCGGTCACAGGTTGAACCGGTGGTGGTGCGACCTCGCGCGCCGGCACCTTCAGCGCGTTCGGATAGGTGCCGACGATCGCCAGCTTCCGGTCGCGCGAAGCGAAGGCGTTTGCAACGATAGCGATGACGAGGCCGGCACCGATGAGCGCGGCGGTCTGGACGAGCGTGTTTCGTTTCATGTCGATTGGTGAGACGCCGCAGGATCGTTCGGCGTTTCGCGAAGCCTAGCAGACAACGTCACGCCAGACGACGCAGCACCATCATCGAATACGCCTCAACCTCCACCTCCTCCCCGGTGTGCAGCGTTTCGTGCGAACGAAGATCGGGGATCGGCTTGTTCGTATCGATCACCGATTCCCACTGTTCGCCCCAGGGGCCGGTTGGGAGACGGAACGGCATCGCTTCGTAGTGGGCGTTGAAGAGGAGGTAGAAACTGTCGTCGATGATCTCCTCGCCGCGCGGGTCGGGAGGGATTCCGAGGCCGCTGAAAAAGACGCCGATGCTGCGGGCGAAGCCGCCCTGCCAGTCGTCGTCGGTCATCTGCTGGCCGTCGGGCTTGAACCAGCCGATGTCGCTGACGTCGGCGCCGCGCAGCGGGCGGCCGTAGAACCAGCGGCGCCGCTGAAAGGCGGGATGCGAGCGGCGGAACTCGACGATGCGCGCGGCGAAGGCGAGCAGCTCATCGTCGACATTCGACCAATCGAACCAGGAGGCCTCGTTGTCCTGGCAGTAGGCGTTGTTGTTGCCGTGCTGCGTGCGACCGATCTCGTCGCCGCCGCAGATCATCGGGACGCCGACCGAGAGCAGCAGGGTGGTCAGGAAGTTCCGCTGCTGCCGCGCGCGCAAGGTATTGATTGCATCATCATCAGTCGGACCTTCGTCGCCGCAATTCCAGGAACGGTTGTCGGTGGCACCGTCGGCGTTGTTCTCGCCGTTCGCCTCGTTGTGCTTTTCGTTGAACGAGACGAGATCGCGAAGCGTGAAGCCGTCGTGTGCGGTGATGAAGTTGATCGACGCGTACGGACGGCGGCCCGTGTCCGCGTAAAGATCCGAACTGCCGGTGAGGCGATTGGCGAACTCGCCGAGGATCTGGCCGGTGCCGCGCCAGTAATCGCGGACCGAGTCGCGGTACTGGCCGTTCCACTCCGACCAGAGCGGCGGAAAGTTGCCGACCTGATAGCCACCTTCGCCGACGTCCCACGGCTCCGCGATCAGCTTCACCTGCGAGAGCACCGGGTCCTGCTGGATGATGTCGAAGAAGGCGCTGAGGCGATCGACGTCGTGCAACTCGCGGGCGAGCGTTGAGGCCAGATCGAAGCGGAAGCCGTCGACGCGCATCTCCAGGTGCCAGTAACGCAGCGAGTCCATGATCAGCTGGAGCACGTGCGGATGCCGCATGTTCAGGCTGTTACCGGTGCCCGTGTAATCCATGTAGTAGCGCGGCTCGTCCGGCATCAGCCGGTAGTAGGCGGCGTTGTCGATCCCCTTCATCGAGAGCATCGGCCCGAGGTGATTCCCCTCGGCGGTGTGGTTGTAGACGACGTCGAGGATGACTTCGATCCCTTCCTCGTGTAGCGTCTTCACCATCTGCTTGAACTCCTGCACCTGCTGGCCTGTTTGGCCGGCCGAGGAGTAGTCGTTGTGCGCCGCCAGATAGCTGATCGAGTTGTAGCCCCAGTAGTTGCGCAGCCCGCGCTCGAGCAGCAGCGAGTCGTGAATGAACTGGTGGACGGGGAGCAGCTCGACGGCGGTGATGCCGAGCGTTTTCAGATGACGGACCGCGGCAGGATGCGCGAGTCCGGCGTAGGTCCCTCGCAGATTCCCGGGCACCTCGGGATGGCGCTTCGTGAAGCCCTTGACGTGGACCTCATAGATGATCGTTTCGTGCCACGGCCGGCGCGGATAGCGGTCGGCGCCCCAGTCGAACCACGGGCTGGTGACGACGGACTTCGGCATGAAGCTCGCGGAGTCGGCGTCGTTCTTTCCCTCGGGATTGTCGAAGAAATGGCCGAAGACGGCTTCGTTCCAGTTCACCTGGCCGTCGACGGCCTTGCCGTAGGGATCGAGCAGCAGTTTGGCGGGATTGCAGCGCTGTCCGGCCTGCGGTTCCCATGGACCGTGAACGCGGAATCCGTAACGCTGTCCGGGACCGATGTTGGGGATGTAGCCGTGCCAGATGAAGCCGGTCATCTCCGGAAGATCGACGCAGGTCTGCTTGCCGTCGTCGTCGAAAAAGCAAAGCTCGACGCGCGTGGCCATTTCCGAGAAGAGGGAGAAGTTCGTCCCCGCGCCGTCGTACGTGGCGCCCAGCGGATATGGGGTGCCTGGCCAGACTTTGATCGTCGACGTGCTGCGTTGTTGCCGGGCCATGACAGCGAGCTCGGCAAGTCATGTGCCACTGGCACACGCCTCGCTTTTCTGACGGGCCATGAGACACCGTAATCCTCACGATTGCCGCTGCAGTTACCTGGTCGTGATCGAACGCGATCGAGAGGCCGGCGGCGATCTTCGTGACCTTGCCGCCTACCTCTCGGGTCTTGCCGTTGCCGGCTGTGAAGTGGTCGTGGTCGATGCTTCGCCCGCTTCTGTTTTCGAGACCAATGACCGCGTTCTTCGATGGGTCAGCCGGCATGTCGCAGCACGGCCGCGGCATCGCAGTTTCTCGGGCACGATCGACGTCGTGCGCACGGCAATCGACGTCAGCACGTGCGACAAGATCATCGTCGCCGAGGAGAATGTTCGCTACGACAGCGAAGCGATCGATAGCGTCTGCGAGCTGCTCGACACTCACGAAGTGGTCGAGCCGCAGGATTACCTCGACCCGCTGCCGTGGTGGATCGGGATCGAGGCCGGCCGGATGCTCGTCCACCGAGGAGTCGAGCCGCTGCCGGATCACGGCGCGACGTTCGGAATGCGCAAATCAACGGTGCGCGGGATCCGCGGCGTCGATGTGGCCTGGTCTAACAGCGATGATCCCGTTCGCCATCTGACGTCACAGGGGGCGGAAGTTTTCTCGGCGTGCGATGTCTTCGTGCGGCGCATGCCGCCGCCGTTGCACGACTGGTTGCGCGACCGCCCGAAACAGGCCGGCGACGATTTCGCGATGCCGGTGAAGACCGCCTTCTTTTTCGCCTTGCTTCCGATGGCCATGCTGCTGGCAGTGATCGGCGGCATTCGGCTGGCCGGCGGCTACGCGGGAGCGATCGCCCTCTCCTCGCTGGTGCTCGCAATCCGAGGGCGGGCCGGAAACGCCACGTTCTTCCCGTTGCGCGCCTGCTTCAGCGCGCCGCTTTGGGTGCTCGAGCGATCGATCAGCGTTTACTGGGCGCTGCTGCAGAAGGTCAACCGCTCATCGGCGGAGGCGACGCATCCTTCGACGGCAGAGCGCGGGACGCGGGCGGTGGCGAGCGGGGAACGGTAAGTGATACAGGCCGCACGGACGGAGACGAGGAATCGATGCATGACTCTCCTTTGGTGAGGAGAGAGTTTAATCGACGCAATGCCTTCTGTAAATCAAAATCTTCAGGCGTCGAAGGCTTTGATCGCTTCGGCCTCGGTGTCGTAGACGCTGAACATCGGCAGGAGATTGGTCAGCTTGAGGGTCTTCTTCACGCGATCCTGCGGTTTGAGCAGGCGGAGCGACGCGCCGTGGCGGCCGGAAACCTTCAGGCTCTGCACCAGCTCGCCGAGGCCGTTGCTGTCGATGTAGTCCATATCGGAGAGGTTGAGGAGGATCTTGCGGTTGCCCTCGTCGAGGAGCTGTTCGATGAGGCGCGGCAGCAGATCGTCGCCGACGCCGACGGCCAGGCGCCCCTGAAAATCGACGATCACGACGTCACCTTTTTTGCGGGTCTCGATGTTCATGCGCGCGCATCATACATCGGGCGCAACGACGTCGACGGCAAGCTGCGCGGGCTGCGATCCGGCCTGCGCGAACCAGGTCACGCGTGCGGCCACACAATCGATTTCGACGAGGTATTTTCCCGCGGTCTGCGGCGGCAGCGGGATCCGCACGGTCACTATTTCGCCAGGCGCGATCTCGCGCGGCGGGTCGGTCAGCCGCTCCCAGTGAAGATCGAACGTGATCAGTTTTCCGGCCGCGTCGTAGAGATGCGCACCAACGGCAACGCCGCCAAACTCCACGTTCGATGGCAGCCAGATCGAAGTTCCGCGATTCGTGATCGTCGCTTCGACGACGATCGGCTGCCCTTCGATCGCGGGCGAGGTGATGAGCCTCGCGTTGATCTCGCAGGCCAGCGCTGATGCGCTCCGGCTGTCGATCCGTTCGGCGCCTTCCTTGTAGAGATAGAAGCTGCGGACATTGCGGAGGAAGGCGCGGGTGGAGGCGACCCACTTGGCGTTCGTGGCGCCGCCGGTCAGGAGGTCCTCGTAATCGTCGAGCGAAACGTGAAACGGCGTGCCTTGGAACACCACCAGCTTGAGATCGCGGAAGCCGCTGCTCCAGGCGGTGCGCCAGATGGCGTGGATGTCGACGTCGTTCTCGACCACGCCGTAGGTCCGCATCTCGAATTGCGACTGCGGCGTGCGCGAATGACGCGGTCCCGGCTCGGCGAATGCGGCGATGCCGCCGGGTTTCAGCACGCGGCCGAATTCGCGCAGGACATCGTCGGGATTCGGCGCGTGGTGGAAGGCGTCAAAGCAGATGATCCGCTCCACGCTGGCGTCGGGGAGATCGATGCGGCGCCCGTCAAACTGGAGAAACTGTGGCGCAGGCCGATCGCCGATCGGCGGCTGTTTCTCGTACAACTCCCGCGCGATCGTCAACGCCGTTGGCGAGACGTCGAGCAGGATCATGCGGCAGCCGAGCTGCGTGAGATAGCGCGACAGCCAGCCGGTGCCGGCGCCGAATTCGAGCACGGTCGTTCCGGGTGTGAGCTGCAGCCCCTGCAGCAGCGTGGCGAAGGCGATCAGAATCGGCGGCGTCTCGTCAGCCTTGCTGAAGGGCTTGGCGAGGTGGTGCTCCCAATCCTTGAGCGACGAGAAATACTCCTCGGCGGTGCGATTCAGGTCATCGATCGAAGTACGCGCGATGAGCTCGCGAACATCGATCATCGCGCCGGGCGGCGGTTCGCTGACCGGCGGCGCGGCGTCATCACCAACTTCGCTGAACGACAGCGGCGCCTGAACGAAGACGATGGCGCTGCTCATCTCCACGTCATGTTCGAAGACGATGTGGCTCGTTTCGATTCTGGCCTCGACCAGGATGCGGAAGACGTCGTCGAGATCGTAGGTGTGACTGGGGATGAATGGCTCATCGAAGGCTTTGCCGCGTGCGCGATTGAGAATGCCGTTGACGGCGGGGATTCGCTCGCGCAGATCACGCGTCAACCGCACCAGCGGCGAGGCCGAACCGCGGTAGAGAAACTGAAACGCGCCGATGCCGCCCGATCCGATGCTTCCGAGAAGCTGGCGGAAGAGCGCGAGGCCCTGTGCGGGCGGAAGGCGCTGGAAGAGCAGGTAGGCATTGACGAGATCGAACTTGCGCTGGGCCGGGTCGAAATCGGCAGCAGTGGTGAAGTGGATGTTCGTGATCGACTGCCGGGCCGCCTCGCGTTTGGCCACTTCGAGCATGGCCGGCGAGCGGTCGACGGCGGTGATGGAGACGGCGCGCCGGGCGAAGGGGATGGCCAGTCTGCCCGGTCCGCAGCCGTACTCCAGGATCGACTGCGGCGCGTAGTCGAACGCCAGCCGCCGCTTGATGGTGTAGAAGATGGCATCCGCCAGCAGCTCACCGCTGTCGAAGAATTCGCGCTCGTTGTTCGCCGTCCGGTTCGCGCTCAGAAACTTCGGATCGGTGAAGACCGCAAAGTAGGGCTCGCGCTTGGCGAACTCCTCCCATCTCCGATCAGGCTGCACGTTCATGCGGAGGGGATTATCGTTGCAACGCCGTGAACCTGATCCTCCTCTTCGACGACGACTTCATCGACGCCTCGCGCGTCCGATTGACCGGACGGCGACTGCGGCACGTAACGGAGGTTCATCGCGCAGCGGTGGGGGAGTCTCTCGTGGTCGGAATCGCGAACGGCCGCATCGGACGTGGAACGATCACCCGGCTCGACTCCGAATCGCTGGAGATGGATGTGTCGCTCGATCGCGATCCGCCCGCCGCATTGCCGCTGACGCTCATCCTCGCGCTCCCACGCCCGAAGGTCCTCAACCGCGTGATCGCCGGCGCTGCATCCCTCGGGATCAAGCGCATCGTGCTGATCAACGCCTGGCGCGTGGAGAAGAGCTACTGGAGCTCGCCGCGCCTCTCCGCCGAAAACCTGCGCGCGCAGGCGATCCTCGGCCTGGAGCAAGCGCGCGACACGGTTCTGCCGTCGATCGAGACGCGCCGCCTCTTCCGTCCATTCGTCGAGGATGAGCTGGGGGCCATCGCCCACGGTACGCGCGCGCTGGTCGCGCACCCGCACGCACGCGAAGCATGCCCACGCGATGTGCGCGAGCCGGTTACGCTGGTCATCGGACCCGAGGGAGGGTTCATCGAGGCGGAAATCGTGTCGTTGGAACGCATAGGGTTCATGCCGGTGACGATCGGCGAAAGAATCCTCCGCGTGGAAACCGCAGTGCCGTATTTGGCTGCGCGATTGTATTGACTAAGTCCGTTAGCTAAGCTAGCCTGCGTCGATCATGATCGAAGTCAATATCCATGAAGCCAAGACCCATCTCTCTCGTTTGCTGGCGCAGGTGGAAGCGGGCGAAGAAGTGATCATTGCCCGCAGTGGCGAGCCGATCGCGAGAATCGTCGCGATCACAAAGCCATCGAAGAAGCGCGTGCTGGGACAGTACAAAGGTGAAATTGTCATCGCTGACAACTTTGACGATCCGGTTGACCCTGAGACTTGGCTCTGATGCGGTTCTTGATTGATACGCACTGTTGGCTTTGGGCCGTCAGGACCCCAGATCGTTTATTGCCGGCCGCGATCGAACTGATTGAAAACGATGAGAACGAGATCATGCTGTCTTCCGTAAGTGCGCTCGAAGTTGCTATCAAGGCATCGCACGGGAAGTTGCAGTTATCTGAACCGCCTGAAGAGTTCGTAGCCTCGCAAGTCGCGGCATTGGCAATGAAGTCGTTGCCGGTCTACCAATCCCATGCCCTTCGTGTCGCGTCGCTGCCCCATCACCATCGCGATCCATTTGATCGGTTACTGATCGCACAATCACAAATCGAAAGCCTGCCGCTCATGACAGCGGACGCTGCAATTGCCGCATACGATGTCGAGGTGATCTGGGCCGGTCGGGGACGACAGCCCCGTGGTTTACGACGATGGACCGGAATCAACTGATCGTTCGACCAATCAGGTCCTCCACTCATCAATCAAACTAGCCACCAGCGCCGTCCACCCTGTCTGATGGGATGCGCCGAGGCCTTCACCCGTATCTCCGTTGAAGTACTCGAAGAACCAGATCAGATCCTTCCAATGCGGGTCGTGGGCGAAGAGCTCGGCTTTGCGGCTGCCGCGGGGGCCGTGGGAGGGGCGGTAGCCGTCGGGGTCGGGGAGGAAGATGTTGGTCATGCGCCGGGCAAGATCGGCGGCCAGGCCGGTGAGCGTGGTGGTGTTCTCGGGCGGCGGGACCGGGACGTTGGTAAGCGTCATCCCGCGGCGGCGCGGGCGGGCGCCGGCGCCGAAGCCTTCATCGGCGCGGGTGTCGGCGAACGTTGACTCGGGATCGTTGCGCGGCTGGAAATCGTGGCCGTCGCGCAGGGCCACACGCACGCTGCCGCTGTAAGCCTTTTCCAGTTTGCGCAGCGTCTCGATCATCAGGAACGTTGTCGGGAACCAGACCGGACCGCGCCAGTTGCTGTTGCCGCCCTTCAACTTCGTCGTCGCCTCGGCCGGCTCGTAGGTCACCGAGGCATTGCCGAAGACGAAGGGTTGCTCCTGATGCGCTTTGCTCAAACTCCGCAGGCCAAACGTCGACAGGAACTCGTCGGGATCGGCCACGCGGGCGAGCAGATGCTGCAGTTGATTCTGATCGACGACCGCAAGCACGTGGGTCGTCTCGCCGTTGTTGTGAACGGTGGCCACGCAGTAATCGACGATGTCGGCGCGGTGCTTCATGAACCAATCGAAGTTTTCCCGGAAGACCGCGAACGGCTCGAGCCACTTCCGCTCCAGGCGCTCGATGGCGTAGAGCGGAATCAATCCAACGAGTGAACGGACGCGAAAGGGGACGTTCGTGCCGTCGGGGAAGCGCAGCAGGTCGTAGAAAAAGCCGTCGGCGTCGTCCCATAGCGTCCGGTCGCCGCGCATCATCTTCATGGCCGCGCCGATGTAGACGTAGTGCTCGAAGAACTTCGTGGCCAGCCCCTCGTACGCGGCGTTTTCCTTCGCCAGCTCGAGGGCCATGCGCATCATCACCAGGCAGAACATCCCCATCCAGCCGGTGGCATCGCTCTGCTCGATCGACGCGCCGCCGGGCAATGTCTCGCTGCGATCGAAGACGGTGATGTTGTCGAGGCCAAGGAACCCGCCCTCGAAAACGTTGTTCCCTTCGCGATCGACCTTGTTCACCCACCAGGTGAAATTCAACATCAGCTTGTGGAAGCACTTCTCCAGGAACGGCCGGTCGGCACCGTTGCGGATGCGGTCCATGTTGTAGACCCGCCAGACCGCCCAGGCATGCACCGGCGGATTGAGATCCGAAAACTCCCACTCGTACGCCGGAATCTGGCCGTTGGGATGCTGGAACTGCTCGAACAGCATCAGCCAGAGCTGCTCCTTCGCGAAATGCGCATCGATGAGCGCGAGGACGACGGTGTGGAAGGCGAGATCCCACGCCGCGAACCAGGGATACTCCCACTTGTCCGGCATCGCCAGGATGCGCATGGAGTTGAGATGGCGCCAGCGCGCGTTGCGGCCGTGCTCCCGTTCCGCCGGCGGCGGGAGGTTGGGATCGTCGCCATCGAGCCAGATGTCGACGTCGAGCAGGTAGCTCTGCTTCGACCACAGCAGCCCGGCGAATGCCTGCCGCTGCACGTTGCGTTCTTCGGCGGAAGCCTTCGACGGGTGAATGGATGCAAAGAACTCGTCGGCCTCGGCGCGGCGGAGATCGATGACGTCATCGATCTTCTTGCCTTCCGGCCCGAGGCGCATCGTCATCGTGTACGACGCGCCGGGATCGATCTCGACTCGCATCCAGCCGCACGCTTTCGTCCCGGTTTTCGCCGGGTTCACGGCGTCGTGCTCGCCATTGACGATGCGGCGATGAAAGGCGTCTTTCACATAGCGGCTGCGCGATTGCGCGTCCGGTCCCCAGACCCGCGGACCGTTGGTCTCGTTGTCGGTGAAGAGCAACTCGGTCCCGCTCGGAAACTCCAGCACATGCGGCCCGAGGTGCGCGTTGTGGAGGAGGCCGGCGAGGGCCGGTGTGTTGGAGTCGTCAGCGAGCAGGGCAGGGCGGCCGTCGATTTCGATCTCGTTGATCGACGGCGGTATCGCCGGCTCGCCGCTCCAACTCCAGGTGTTGCGGAACCAGAGCTGGGGGATGAGATGCAGCGGTGCGCGGTCGGGACCACGGTTGTGCGCGGTGATGCGGAAGACAAGCGAGTCGGCGTCTTGCTTGGCCACCTCGATGACGACGTCGAAGTAGCGGCCCTCATCGAAGACGCCGGTGTCGATCAGCTCGAACTCGGGATCGTGCGAGCTGCGGCGCCCGTTTTCGTCAATCAGTTGACCATACGGGAACGCACGCTGCGGATACTTGTAGAGCAGCCGTTGGTAGGCGTGACTCGGCACCGCGTCGAGATGGAAATAGCACTCCTTGACGTCCTCGCCGTGGTTGGCTTCGGACGGCACGAGTCCGAAGTAGCGTTCCTTGAGAATCGGATCCTGCTCGTTCCAGAGCGCCAGCGACCAGCAGAGGATCTGGTAGCGGTCGCAGAAGCCGGCGATCCCATCCTCGCCCCAACGAAAGGCCTTCGATCGCGCCAGATCGTGCGGGAAGTACGACCAGGCGTCGCCGTTCGCGCTGTAGTCCTCGCGCACCGTCCCCCAGGCGCGGTCGGCGAGGTAGGGCCCCCACTTGCGCCAGTGGGCGATGTCGTGGGGCTCGCCGGTCAATCGACGGCGTTCCGCGGTCATGAGTGATGGATCTGAAATGTTCAATGTTGAATGTTCAATGGTGAATGTTGAATGGCTTTGGTCCTCATTCAACATTCGTCATTGAACATTCAACATTCAACATTCGCTTTACCACCGGTGATACGCCGGATGCCCTTCCTTCACCGCTACGAACGTACCGCGGCAGGTGTCGGTCACCTTGCCGTTCGATTCGATCGATGCTTCGACGACGGCGCGATCGTCCGTGATCTCGACGACGTGCGCACGGACGCGCAACGGTGCCATCGGCGTGGGGCGTTTCAGGAAGACGTGAAAATCGGAGGTGACGGTGCAGGGCGGCGTCGCGCTGTCGTTGCGGTCCATCAGCGCCATCGTGGCTGCCCAGTTGCTGTGGCAGTCGAGCAGCGCGCCGATGATGCCGCCGTTCAGGACGTTGTCGAACGCGGCGTGGTGCGGCTCCGGCGTCCAGTCGCAAACGAATTCGTCGCCGTCGCGAAAACTGCGGATGCGCAGACCCTTGTCGTTGGCCGGGCCGCAGCCGAAGCAGCGGTTTTGCGGAGCCCACGTTTCCTGAATGCTTTTTTCGGTCACGGCGTCGATGATAGCGCCATCACGTCAGGAAAGAATTCGTGGAAGAGCCGGTCGAGCTCGACGCGCGTGCCGCGATCTCTGAGGAAGTGCACGGCCGGAGCGAGTTGCGGACGACGCGACAGGCGATGTGAGATTCCGCCGAGTGCTTGTCGAATCCCTTCGACCGTTTGATACGACTGCAGCCATCTCCCATCGCGCATCCTCGGATAAACGACACTCAGATCGCCGGGCAGCCGGTCGAGATGCGGATCGATGGCGGCGTAGACGCGGGAGAGAAAGTCGTCGAACGTCTCGGCCGAGTAGCGCGTGAAATCGATCGCCAGGAAGTGATCGAAGAAGACATCGGCGATGACGCGCGCGTAGTGGCCATGCTCGGGGATGAGCACGCGGCGGAATGCGGCGACCGAGGGATGCGAATCGGTGAAGGCGTCAATGCGACGGTGCTGGCGAATCCCCTCGGCGATGCCGGGCGGGACGTCGTCGCCGATCCGTCCTTTGACGAAGTCGCCAGCCAGGTTGCCGATCAACGATTCCGCCGTGCGTCCAGCGCGGAAGAGATGCGCCAGATAGTTCACGCGGTCTACGATAACCGGATGCGCAGACTGATTTTGTTTCTCGTCGCCACACTCCTGGCCGTTTCCGCATTCGGGCAGGTCAAGCCTGCTATCGACGCCTCCGAATACGCGGCGCGACGGGCGCGGCTGGCGAAGGAGATTGGATCGAACGCGATCTTCGTGGCCTTCTCGCCGAAGCAGCAGATTCGCAGCGGCGATCAGGAGTGGCCGTTCCGGCAGAGCGACGCGTTGCTGTATCTCACCGGGATCGACGAAGAGGAGACGACGCTGGTGATGGTTCCCGGCGATCCTGATTTCGCCGAGGTCCTCTTCGTGCGCGATCGCAACCCGCAGCAGGAAGTGTGGACCGGGCGGATTCCGCCGCAGGACGAGATCACGAAGATCAGCGGGATCAAGCGGATCGAGTCGTCGGGGAAATGGCGCGCGTTCGTCGCCGCGGCGCTTTCCGGCAATCAGTGGCCGGCTCCGGACACGACCGAGCGCCTGTCGCCGCGGGCGATGCCGAGTTTCTATGACGCTGTCACCGCCGGCCGCGCGGAGCTCTGGACGACGAACGAAGCGCACGGTTTCAGTCCGACTTCACCGCTGACCGACGAGCTGCTGTTCGTCCGAGACGTTCGAGACCATTTTCCGGCGCTGAACATTCGCGACGCACAGCCGCTGCTCGTCCACATGCGCGAGGTGAAGAGCCCGGCCGAGATTGCGGTGATCCAGCACGCCATCGACATCACCGAGATCGCGCAGAAGGCGGCCATGAAACGCGTGCTGACGGCGACCAGCGAGAACCAGGTCGATGCCGTCGTCGACTTCACGTACAAAGATCAAGGCACCTGCTGCTGGGCCTTCCCGTCGATCGTCGCCTCGGGAAAGAACACGACCACGTTGCACTACATGGCCAACAACTCTCCGATCGATCGCGCCGCTCTTTTTCTAACTGATCTCGGCGCGGAGTATCTCGGCTACTCGGCCGACGTGACACGCACCTATCCCGCCAGCGGCAAGTTTTCGGCCGACCAGCGCGCCATTCATCAGGCTGTTTTCGACGCGCAGGAAGCGGCCATCGCCGCGCTGAAGCCCGGCGGCCATTTCCGCGATGCCGATCATGCGGCAATTGCCGTGATCGGACGCGAGCTGGCGCGACTCGGGTTGATTTCGAAGAACGATCCACGACAGGTCTACATGTACTTCCGCCACGTTCCCGGACATCACATTGGACTGGACACGCATGACGTCACCGATCGCGACCGCACCATCGAACCGAACATGGTTTTCGCCGTCGAGCCGGGGATTTACGTTCGAAAGGCTGACGTCCTCGCTAACTCCGTTTACACGAAGCTGCCGAAGGAGGAGCAGGCCTCGATCGCCAAGGCGCTCGATCGCTACGACGGAATCGGCGTGCGGATCGAGGACAACGTGCTGATCACCGAAAGCGGGGCAAAACTGCTGTCCTCCAACTCGCCACGGCGAGCCGAGGACATCGAACGGTTCATGAGCAGGTGAGCGTAGCGCCAGCGGCTCGCTGGCTGTACCGCCGCCGGCTCGGCGGCGGATGTTCGGGAACTGCCAGCGAGCCGCTGGCGGTCCAGCCGGCGGGCCGCCGGCGCTACGCTCAGATCGTCCGGAGCACGAGCCGGAACGGGCTCGGGCCGAACGTATTGTCGGGACGGACGGTCAGGACGCGGACGGTGTTCGGCTTGTTGCCGGCGTCGTCGCCGGGCGTGGCGGTGATGAAGCCGGCAGCGCCTTCGACGTCGGCGGTGAGGCCGAACTCGCGGGCGGTGGCCGTCGGCAGGGTGACGAGGTACTCACCCGGTGTAATCGTTTCCACGGTTGCGGGAGCGCTGGTCTTCGAAAGCCGTGCGCAGCCTGATTCATCGATCGCGAAGTTCCATTGCAGTTGGGCGAACATCTCTCTCACCTCACTTTCGTAGTGATTACGGACGTCGAAACGTTACAGATTGGTTCGGATATCCTTCTCCATCGCATGAACGCCATCGAAACGCGCAGTCTGCGCAAGGTCTATCCGGCGCCGGCCATCAAGAAGCGGCGCGGTGTTCCGGCTCCTCCCGCGCCACCGTCGGGCGGGATCGTGGCCATCGACGCGCTCGATCTCGCCGTCGCCGAGGGTGAGTTTTTTGGAGTGCTCGGCCCGAATGGGGCGGGGAAAACGACGTTGATCGGCATCCTCACCACACGGGTTCGAATCACCTCGGGCGAAGCCGTCGTCGCCGGTGCCAACGTCGCCACGCAGCCGGCTGATGTCCGCCGGCGCATCGGCGTCGTTCCGCAGCGGCCGAATCCCGATCGCAGCCTCAGCGTCATCGAGAATCTCGTCTTCCATGCGACGTACTTTGGGATCGCCCGGGCTGACGCACATCGGCGCGGTCAGGAGTTGCTCGAGCGCCTCGGCATCGCCGACAAGATGAATGCGAAGGTCGATCAGCTCTCGGGCGGCCAGCAGCAACGTCTCATGATCGCCCGCGCGCTGTCGCACGATCCGCGCGTCGTTTTTCTCGACGAGCCGACAATCGGCCTCGATCCGCAGGCGCGCCTCTCGCTGTGGGAAATCCTGCGCGAGCTGCACGGGCAGGGGCGGACGATCGTGATGTCGACGCACTACATGGAGGAGGCGGATCAACTCTGCGACCGCCTGGCCATCATCGATCAGGGAAAGCTGCTGGCGCTCGACACGCCCGCGGCACTCAAACTTCAGGCACCGGGTGACACGCTCGTCGAAGTGACGTTTGATGGCGATGCCACCGTTGCCGCCGACGCAGCACTGGCGATGGACGGCGTTTCGAATGCCGAGGCGCGCGGGCCGCTGCTGCGCGTCTTCAGCAAGCGGGGAGGGGAGTTGATCCCGGCCCTCATCGACGCCGGCGAAGCGCATGGCCGGATCGTGCGCGACATTCACCTCTCCCGGCCCAGCCTGGAGACGCTCTTCATCTCGCTGACGGGAAGGAAACTGACATGACGGAAACGCTCGCTCCAGTCGCGCCATCGCGTGTGTTCATGGCCATCCTTCTGAGGGATCTCACCGTCGCGCGGCGCGAGCTGCCGTACTTTCTGGTCCGGACCGCGCTGCAGCCGATCCTGTTCGTGGTCGTGTTCGGCTTCCTTCTGCCGAAGATGGGGATGATCCCGCGGGGTTACTCGACGACGATGTTGCCCGGCGTCGTGGCGCTGAGCCTGACGCTTTCAGCGATCCAGTCGGTGGCGTTGCCGATGATGCAGGACTTCGGCTTCACGAAAGAGATCGAAGACCGGCTGCTCTCGCCCGTACCGATTCAGCTCGTGGCGGTGGAGAAGGTGTTCGCCGGCGTCCTTCAGGGCATCGTGGCGGCGCTTTTCGTGCTGCCGGTGGCGCGGCTGATCATGGGGCCGATTCCGGGATTGAGTTTCGCTAACGCGCCGCTGCTGCTGGCGGTAACGATTCTCGGCGGGGCCGCTTTCTCGGCCATGGGCCTCTACCTCGGTACCGGCATTGCGCCGCAGCAGATTGGGCTGATGTTCAGCGTGATCGTGGCGCCGATGATCATGTTCGGATGTACGTATTACCCGTGGGCAGGGCTCAGCCACGTACCGTTGATGAAATGGCTGGTTCTGATCAACCCGCTGGTCTACGTATCCGAGGGGATGCGTGCGGCGTTGACGCCGTCCGTGCCGCACATGCCGGTTTTGCTGATCCTGGCCGCACTGGTCCTGCTGACCGTGCTTTTCATGTGGATGGGGCTGAAGGCGTTCGATAAGCGGGCGATGAGCTGACACCCCTTGTACCGGGTGGATCTTCCGCGTAAGCTTCTCCGGCGACTCCCCTTCGCCCCCAGATTCGTCCAAATAAGCTGTTCAGTCTTTAAATACTGATGGACTCGGATGCGCTGACAGCATACACTGTGTGTGGTTTGTCCAAACAACCAATAGTCGTAAGAGAGGAGAACGTGTGACACCAGCAAAAAGCAATCGCGGTAGACCCATTGTTCACACCGAGCCCTGGGCGAAGATTACGGTCGTCCTGCTGGATCGGCATGTCGCGTACCTCGATCGTCTTGCCATCGACATCCGTCTGAAGCATGGCAAGGCAATCAGTCGCGCGGAAATCATCCGAGGGTTGATCGAAGCTGCTTTCCAGAGCAACGTCGATCTTTCGCAGGCGGATTCGATCGGGACGCTTGTGGAGCTCTTGACCGGATCGCCGATGAAGAATCGGAAAACCCGCTAGTCAGCGGGATGCTGTTCGCCTCCGGCCTTTCGCGCGCAGTTCGCCTGCCGCGAGTTGAGCGATCTCATGCTCACTGCTTGCAACAGTGAGGTCGATCTTGCTCTCCTCGATGCGGTCGAGAATCGTGCGGATCGCATGGGGCCACCCGAATGCCTTTGGCATCGCGGGGTTTATCTCGTCCGACATCTTCGCCA
>Ga0157378_10001405_pt1 | contig 21654 bp, 12 predicted proteins | sample M65metaG_FD_115309 | JGI IMG/M metagenome (GOLD analysis project Ga0157378, IMG submission 115309) | Miscanthus rhizosphere microbial communities from Kellogg Biological Station, Michigan, USA - M6-5 metaG | ecosystem: Host-associated > Plants > Roots > Rhizosphere > Soil | place: USA: Michigan...
AGACGACAAGGTCCAAAGACAGAACTGGATTCCAGCTTGCGCTGGAATGACGAGCGAAAAAGCAGGAGGAGTGGGAGCTCTGCTCTGAGAGTTACCCGCTCCTCCGCAGGAGCGAGTGGAAGCCCTGGCTCTGAGAGTTACCCGCTCCTCCGCAGGAGGAGTGGAAGCTCTGGCTTTCGCAGGAGAGCTTCCGCTCCTCGGCAGGAGGAGTGGACGAATTGGTCAAACGGCAAAACTAAGGCCAGGCAGTCGACGCCAAGACACTGCGCCTGCGCGCCGGTACGCCGATCAGGTCGAGGAAATTGTTGAACACGGCCTGCGCACAGGATTGCATTGCCTGGATGCGCGGCACGGTGTCGGCACGGATCGCTTCGGCGTCGCGACCGAGTCCGGCGGCGATCAGGTCGTCGCGGTAAGCGGGCAGGTTGAGCCAGCGCTCGATCAGCGGCTGGTCCATTTCGAGATGGAATTGGAATCCGTACGCGTTGCTGCCATGGCGGAACGCCTGGTTGCGGCAGGTCGGGGTGCTGGCCAGGTGCGCCACGTCGCGCGGCAGGTCGAAAGTGTAGCTGTGCCATTGGAACACCGGCGCGCGCGCGCCGAGCACGGAAACGATCGGATCGGCGTGGCCGTGATCGGTCAGATGCAGGTCGTACCAACCGATCTCGCTCACCTCGTGCCGGCGCACGCTGGCGCCGAGCGCATGTGCGAGCAACTGCGCGCCGAGGCAGATGCCGAGCACCGGCTTGCCTGCGGCGAGTGCTTCGCCGATTGCATCGATCTCGACTTGCAGATGTGCGCGCGCGTGACGGTCCTCGACGTTCATCGGTCCGCCGAGCACGATCAGGCCGCGATAACGCTCGAGCTTCGGCCGCGCATCGGGCTGGCGTTCGAAGTTGACGAACTTGACGCGATGCCCGCGTTCGCGGATCAGGCGATCGAGTGTGCCGAGCGGCTCGGCGGCGACGTGCTGGAAGACCATGATGCGCGACATGCGGCGCATGATACGGCAGCAGTGCGGCGGCGTGCGCGGACGCGCAAATTCGCTGGCAGCATGAGGAAGCAAGGGCAGGATTCGAAATGAGCGCGTGCGGCGTTTTTGGGGGCACCCGCACGCGCTCACCGAATGCCAAACGCAGTCCGTGCACTCGGCGAGAAAAATTCTAGGCTTGTGGCCGGTGCGGGGAATCCGGGCAATCCCTCAGGGAGCGGGATGCGAATCACGAATCGCGACGCCGATTGAAGCGCAGAGGCTTGATGGTGCGTTCGGCAAGACAGCTCGAGGCAGCCTTTCTCAGCCCGGCCCTCTCACGCACGCGGGAGAGGGGAAGAAGCGCCGAGTCGGAAATCAGCCAGGCGTCACGTCAACAGCTTCACCTTGTCGCGATAGCTGCGCGACAGCTTCAGCTCGTGGCCGGAATCGAGCACCAGAAAGAATTCGCCGTTCTGGTGCGGGCGCATTTCCTTGACGCGCTCCAGGTTGACGATGGTGGAGCGATGCACGCGCTGGAAGCGCGCCGGATCCAGGCGCTGTTCCAGTTCGTGCATCGTGCCGCGCAGGACGTGCGTCTCTTCCGGCGTGTGGATGCACATGTAGTCGCCGGCGGCGTCGATCCATTGGATCGCGTCCATGTCGACGCGCACGATGCGCTGTCCGTCGCGGATCGCCAGCTTCTCGCCGGCGCGGCGCGGCGTTTCCTCGATCACGTCGGACAGGCGCAGCTCCGGTTTGTCCGACAGCGTGGCGAGCAGCTTGAGCAGGCGCTCGCAGTGATCCTGCGCGGCGCGCGTGGCCAGGTGCACGCGCGCGCGTTCGACCGCCTGGTCCAGGCGCGCGTCCTCGACCGGCTTGAGCAGATAATCGAGCGCGCTGGCCGCGAACGCATCGAGGGCGTATTGGTCGAACGCGGTCACGAACACGGTCAGCGGCAGCATCGAGGCGGGCACCGCGCGCAACAGACCGAAGCCGTCCACGCCCGGCATCTGCACGTCGAGGAACATCAGCTCCGGCTGCAGCTGCGAAATCAAATGGAATGCCTCGCGCCCGTTCGCGGCCTGGCCGACGATGTCGATGTCGTGATGCCGCGCCAGGCGCAGCTCCAGGCCGCGCCGCGCCAGCGGCTCGTCGTCGACGATCAGGGTGCGGATGCGTGCGGGTGCGTTCATGCGGCGATCTCGGCTTTTGCGGCTTTGTCCACAGGTATACTCTCGAACGGCAGCTTGATGCGCACGTCCACGCCGCGCGGCTGGCGGTTGCTGATCGTGAACTCCTGGCGCTGCTCGCCGTACAGTACCAGCAGGCGCTCGCGCGTATTCGACAGGCCCACACCGTGGCCGGCCGGGCGGTCGTTGAAATCCTTGCAGCCGGGGCCGTCGTCGCGCAGCGTGATCAGCAGGCTGCCGCCTTCGCGCCGCGCGTCGATCTCGATCGTGCCGCCTTCCTCGCGCTTGGACACCGCATACTTGATCGCGTTCTCGATCAGCGGCTGCAGCAACAGGCTCGGTACCAGTGCGCTGCGCGCCTCCGGCGTGATGTCCATGCGCACGCGCAGGCGTTCGCCGAAACGCAGCTGCTCGATGGTCAGGTACAGGTTCGTCGCGTCGATTTCCTGCGCGAGGCTCACACGCTGCACCGGGTCGGAATCGAGCGAATAGCGCAGGAACGCGGACAAAGATGCAACCATGCCGTTCGCGGTGCCGCCGCGGCCGTCGAGCACCAGCGTGGAAATCGCGTTGAGCGTGTTGAACAGGAAGTGCGGGTTGAGCTGGTAGCGCAGCATCTTCAGCTGCGCTTCGTGCGCCATCGCCTGCGCCTTGAGCGCGGCCTCCTTCTGCTGCTGCAGCTGGCGGCTGAACTTGATGCCGAAATACAAGCCGCTCCACGACAAGAGCAGGTAGAACATCGAGGCGAAGTACCACAGGTAGCCGAACACGCTGTGCACGTCGCAGTCGCTGCAGAAGCGGAACAGGATGTTGACGTAGGCGGTGGCCTGCACGATCGCGGCGACGAACAGCATCGCTGCCGCGGAAACCACCATGCGCGCGCCCTGCAGATGCCAGACGCGTTTGTAGCCCTGACGCAGCAGGCTGGTGACGATGAAGCCGCACGCCGTGACGCTGAGCGAGGACAACACGTACCACGGTTCCTTGCCCTCGCCGAGCGCGGCGGTGAAGTTGAGCGCGAAGTAGCCGAGCCAGCCGCCGATCTGCAGCGGCCAGAACGAACGCCGGAACAAGGCGAGCAGGGTGCGAATCCTGGACATGGCGGGCGATCGGCTGCGGTCGGAGAAGGGCATCCTAGAACGTCCGGGAACCGAATTGGTTCCGTTGGCCGCGTGAAGGACTCGGTTTGCCGCGCCAAGCCTGCGGCGAGCGCTCAATCAGGCGAACGCCCCAACCCGCCGAAGCAGCGCCAAACGGCCGGTTTCCTCGCGATCGTCACACCCTCGACTGAACCGGCTTTGGCCGCGGCGGCAACCTCAGGCTAAAATGCGCGACCGCCAGCCGCGCCATGTTCGGCACGGACGGCCGCAGTCAATCCAAGGCAATCAATCGCGATGAAAACCCTGTTGGTCACCGGTGGGGCCGGTTTTATCGGCGGCAATTTCGTGCTCGGCCTGGTCGCCGAGGGCGGCTACCGCATCGTCAACCTGGACAAGCTCACCTACGCCGGCAATCTCGACACGCTCGCCGGGCTGCGTGGCAACCCGGACCACATCTTCGTGCAGGGCGACATCGGCGATCGCGCTCTGGTGACGCGGCTGCTGCAGGAGCACCGGCCGACCGCGATCGTGAACTTCGCCGCCGAATCGCACGTCGACCGCTCGATCGACGGTCCGGCCGAATTCGTGCAGACCAACGTCGTGGGCACGCTCGCGCTGCTCGAATGTGCGCTCGCACACTGGCGCGCCGCGCCGCTCGAGCAGCAGGATGCATTCCGTTTCCTGCACGTGTCGACCGACGAGGTGTACGGCTCGCTCGGACCGGTCGGCAAGTTCCACGAAGAATCGCCGTATCAGCCGAATTCGCCGTACTCGGCGTCGAAGGCGGCGTCGGATCATCTGGTGCGCGCGTTCCATCACACCTACGGCCTGCCGACGCTGACCACGAACTGCTCGAACAACTACGGCCCGTACCAGTTCCCGGAAAAGCTCATCCCGCTGATGATCCACAAGGCGCTGGTCGGCGAGAAGCTGCCGGTGTACGGCGACGGGCGCAACATCCGCGACTGGCTGTACGTCGGCGATCACTGCCGCGCGATCCGCCGCGTGCTCGAGATCGGCCGCACCGGCGAGGTATACAACGTCGGCGGCGACGCCGAGCGCGAGAACATCGTGGTGGTGAAAACCATCTGCAAGCTGCTCGACGAGCGCCGCCCATTGCCGAATGCCGCGAAGCGCGAGTCGCTGATCAGTTATGTCAAGGATCGTCCCGGTCACGACCGGCGCTACGCGATCGATGCGAGCAAGCTCAAGTCGCAGCTCGGCTGGCGCCAGACCGAGACGTTCGAAAGCGGCATCGCCAAGACGGTGGACTGGTACCTGGACAACCAGGACTGGTGCGGGCGCGTGCTGGACGGCAGCTATCGGATGGAAAGACTCGGCGTGGTGGCGTAACAGTGCCCGTTCGCCCTGAGCGTAGCCGCGCAGCGGCGCAGTCGAAGGGTCGCGAGGCTTCGACTTCGCGCCTGCGGCGCTACGCTCAGCCCGAACGGATTTCGTGGATGCGTTCTGGAAACGTATAAAATGTCGCAAATTGCAAAAGGCATCATCCTCGCAGGCGGCTCCGGCACGCGTCTGTACCCGCTCACCCAGGTGATCAGCAAACAGCTGCTGCCGGTGTACGACAAGCCGATGGTGTACTACCCGCTGTCGGTGCTGATGCTGGCCGGCATCCGCGAGGTTCTGGTGATCAATACGCCGCACGAACAGGCACTGTTCAAGGCGCTGCTCGGCGACGGCTCGCAGTGGGGCATCACGATCAAGTACGCCGTGCAGCCGAGCCCGGACGGACTGGCGCAGGCGTTCGTCATCGGCCGCGAATTCGTCGCCGGCCAGCCGAGCTGCCTGATCCTCGGCGACAACATCTTCTACGGCCACGGCCTGACCGAGGTGCTGCGCCGCGCCGCGCAGCGCACGCACGGTGCGACGGTGTTCGGCTACTGGGTGCGCGACCCGGAGCGCTACGGCGTGGCGGAATTCGACGCCGGTGGTACGGTGATCGGCCTGGAGGAAAAACCGGCGCAGCCGAAGTCCAACTACGCGGTCACCGGTCTGTATTTCTACGATCAGCGCGCGTGCGATTTTGCCGCGGCGCTCAAGCCGTCGGCGCGCGGCGAACTGGAGATCACCGATCTGAATCGCTGCTACCTCCACGATTCCTCGCTGATGCTGGAAAAGCTCGGCCGCGGTTATGCCTGGCTCGACACCGGCACGCACGAGTCGCTGGTCGAGGCGTCGAGCTACATCGAGACGATCGAGAATCGGCAGGGCCTGAAGGTGTGCTGCCCCGAGGAGATCGCGTTCGTCAACGGCTGGATCGACGCCGAGCAGGTGTTGCGCCTGGCCAAGCCGCTGGCCAAGAACGGTTACGGCCAATATCTGCAGCAACTGGTACGACAGGGACCCGTGGCGTGAAGGCGCGCGCATGAAGATCATCGAGACGATCCTGCCCGGCTGCGTCGTGATCGAGCCGCAGGTGCACGGCGACGCGCGCGGCTTTTTCTACGAAAGCTTCCATGCGGAAAAGTACAAAAGCGCAGGACTCGATCTGCGTTTCGTGCAGAGCAACGTATCGCGTTCCGCGCATGGCGTGCTGCGCGGCCTGCACTACCAGTGGCCCAACCCACAGGGCAAGCTGGTCGGCGTGCTCGAGGGCGAGGTGTATGACGTCGCGGTCGATATCCGCGTCGGCTCGCCCACGTTCGGTCGCTGGGCCGCGGTGATGCTCACCGCGGACAACAAGCGCCAGTTCTGGATACCGGAAGGCTTCGCGCACGGCTTCGCGGTGGTGTCGGAGTTCGCCACGTTCTGCTACCAGTGCACCGCGTTGTACGATCGCGCGGCCGACGCCGGCATCCGCTGGAACGATGCCGACATCGGGGTGGATTGGCCGCTCTCCGCGCCGCTGTTGTCGGACAAGGACGAACGCGCGCCGTTCCTGCGCGATGTGGCGCCGGAGAAGTTGCCGCGCCATGGCGGCTGAGCCCGCTCACGCCGCGCATCCACGGCGTGCGTACCGGCCGTGCAATCCGATTGACTCCGTTGCCAGGATCGCGGGTTCGATGCTGCGCAGCCAGCTCTGCGGCGGCGCGGCTCGCTGCGCGATCGGCCTGTCGGGTTATGATCCGCCGATGATCCACGAGCCCGGCTTTCCCGATTCCCAGTTCGGTGCGGAATACCTCCGCGCGGTTAGGCACATCGGCGCCGTGGCGGCACTGACGGCGGTGAAATGAAGATCCTGCTGCTCGGCGCGAACGGCCAGGTCGGCTTCGAGCTGGCGCGTGCGCTCGCGCCGCTGGGCGAGCTGCACGTAGCGACGCGCGAGGGCGTGCCGCCGAGCCATTTCGCTGCGCGCTACAAGGTCGATCTGGCCGATGCCGCGTCGTTGCATGCTGCGCTGCGCGAACTCGAGCCCGAGCTGGTGGTGAATGCGGCGGCCTACACCGCAGTCGATCGCGCCGAGGACGAGCCGGAACTCGCCGACCGCATCAACCACCAGGCGCTGCAGCTGCTCGGCGCCTGGGCGAAAAGTACACAAGCGCTCATTGTGCACTATTCCACCGATTACGTATTCGATGGCCAGGGTCAGCGCCCGTACCGCGAGGACGATGCGACGGGGCCGCTGGGTACGTACGGCCGCAGCAAACTCGCCGGCGAAAAGGCGCTGCGCGCGTCCGGCTGCGCGCATTTGATCCTGCGCACCGCCTGGGTCTTTGCCGCGCGCGGGCACAATTTCCTGCGCACCATGCTACGCCTGGCGAGCGAGCGCGACAGCCTGCGCGTGGTCGGCGACCAGCGCGGCGCGCCGACTTCGGCACGCCTGATTGCCGACGCGACGGCGCAGTTGCTGGCGCGCTGGAGCGTATTCGACGCCGAGCGTCAACGCGCCACGCTCGGCACATACCACTTGTGCGCGGCGGGCGAGTGCAGCTGGCACGAGTTCGCGCGCGCGATCTTCGCCGCGGCGCACGGCGCCAGTCTGCTGCGGCGCGTGCCGGACGTCGCCGCGATTGGCACCGCGGACTATCCGACCAAGGCGCGGCGGCCGTCGTACTCGGTGCTGGACAGCGCGAAAATCCGCGCCACCTTCGGTATACACTTGCCGGCGTGGCGCGACGGCCTCGACGCGGTGATCGCCGAGCTGGCCGTGCAGCGGCAGGGCTGACGCGGTGGTGAACGCCGTGGCCGCGACGGCTGGCAGTGATCGCCGCGATCAGGGAAGATCGATGCACACCTGCGGAGCTACATGGACATGTTGATTCCCGTAATTCTTTCCGGTGGCAGCGGCACTCGCCTGTGGCCGGTATCGCGCAGCGCCTATCCGAAGCCGTTTATGCGCATGGCCGACGGCGAGTCGCTGCTGCACAAGACGCTGGCTCGCGCGCTGCGCCTCGCCGGCGATGGCCGCGTGCTGACCGTCACCGGGCGCGACTACTACTTTCTCAACCGCGACAGCTATGCCGCGCACGACCAGGCGCGGCTCGACCGTCTGCCGTTCCTGCTCGAGCCGGCCGGGCGCAACACGGCGCCGGCGATCCTGCTTGCGGCATTGTATACAAGCGAGCATGTCGGCCGCGAGGCGATCCTGCTGGTGTTGCCGGCGGACCACCTGATTCGCGACGTCGACGCGTTCGTGCGCGACGTGGCGCTGGCGCGCGCGCTGGCGCAGGACGGCTGGCTGGTCACGTTCGGCATTCCGCCGCAGCAACCGGAGACCGGTTTCGGTTACATCCGCATGGGCGCGCCGATCGGTGCCAGCGGTGGGCGCGAAATCGCCGCGTTCGTCGAGAAGCCCGATCGCGCCACCGCCGAGAGCTATCTCGCGTCCGGCGAATACGTGTGGAATTCCGGCATGTTCTGCTTCCGCGCCGACACGTTGCTGGCGGTGGCCGCCGAAACCTGCCCGGACGTGCTGCTCGCGGCGCGCGCCTGCTACGCCAGCGCGAAGGGCCATGAAAGCCCGCTGGAGTTTGCGCGCGAGGCGTTCATGGCGATGCCCGACATTTCGATCGACTACGCGATCATGGAGCGCGCGCGGCATTGCGCGGTGGTGCCGGCGACGTTCGACTGGAGCGACATCGGCTCGTGGAAGGCAGTGAGCGAGCTGCAGACCGACGACCCGGCCGACGCCGCCGGCAATCGCGTGCACGGCTCGGCGGTGGTGATCGAGAGCGAGAACTGCTACATCCAGGGCGACAAGCGCATGGTGGCCGCGGTCGGCGTGAAGAACCTGGTGATCGTCGACACCGGCGACGCGGTGCTGGTCGCCGATCGCGAGCGCGCGCAGCAGGTCAAGCAGGTGGTCGAGCAACTGCGCAGCGCCGATCACGCCGCGGCGCGTTTCCACCAGACCGTGTACCGGCCGTGGGGCAGCTTTACCGTGCTCGAGGACGGCAGCGACTGCAAGGTCAAGCGCCTGACCGTCAAGCCGGGCCAGGTGCTGAGCCTGCAGAAACACCACCGCCGCAGCGAACACTGGACCGTGGTGCAGGGCACCGCCAAGGTGCGCGTCGGCGACGAGGAGTTCCTGCTCCAGCGCAACGAGTCGGCCTACATCCCGATGGAAACGCTGCATCGACTGGAAAACCCGACCGAGGCCGACATCCATCTGATCGAGGTGCAATGCGGCGACTATTTCGGCGAAGATGACATCGTGCGACTGGAAGACATCTACGGCAGGGCGCCGGCCAAACCGTAGCCGCGCATAGACGCGGCGCGCTTGTTCGCATCCACGTCAGGGGAAAACCTGGGGAGTCTCATGCGCTCGCTACCGCTGGTTCTCTGCGCGCTCGCCGCGCCCGCCGCCGCCGAAGTTCCGCTGGCCGATTTCGCGCGTCATCCGCAGTACGAATCCGTCGAGATCTCGCCAGAGGGCGATTACCTCGCCGCAAGCGCGATCGTCGCTGGCAGGACCGTGCTGTCGCTGATCCATCTGGCGGACATGAAAGGCGTCAACGTGGTGCCGCGCGAGGGCGCCGAAGTGGTGACGTTCTCGTGGGTGGCGCCGCATCGCGTGATGTACAGCGTGGGCGAGCGCATCGGTGGACTGGAAACGCCGATCTCGACCGGCGAGCTGTATGCCGTCAACGCCGATGGCAGCAACGCCAAGGTGTTGTTCGGCTACCGCGCCGGTGAAGACCATGGCGCGACGCTGATCAAGCAAGCGGCACCGGAACGCGCCAGCGGCGTGCTGATCGCCGCACTGCGCGACGACCCGCGACATGCGCTGATCGCCACCTATCCGTGGAACAGCTCCGCCGACGGCGCGTTCGGCGAGGCGCAGAAGATCGACCTGGTCGAGGGCACCAAGGCGCGTGTCGCGACCGCGCCGCAGCGCAATACGCGTTTTCTCGCCGACAACAAGGGCGTGGTGCGTTTCGCCTGGGGCGAAGACGCGGACAACAAGCTCAAAGTATACTTTCGCGCGAACGACGGCGCGCAGTGGGAACGCGTGTTCGACGAATCCGACGGCAAGCGCGTCGAGCCGATTCGCTTCAACCGCGCCGGCGACGCGGTCTGGTTCGATTGCGGCGGGATCTGCAAGTGGGACGTCGCCACGCGCAAGCTCGACGTGGTCTGGAGCGGCAACGGTGCCGAGATCACCGGCCTGCTCGACACCTTCGACGACATGGACGCGTTCGCGGTGCGTTCGGAACCGAGCCGACCGGCGCTCACGCTGCTCGACAAGAGCGCAGCGGAGGCGTCGCTGCTGGTCGCGCTGATGCAACAGTTTCCGGGCGAGGACGTCACCTTTACGTCGAGCTCGCGCGACGGCAAGAAGGCCGTGGTGCTGGTGCGCAGCGACAGCGATCCCGGCGCGTTCTACCTGTACGACGCGGACAAGAAGAAGGTCGCTTTTCTGCTCGCGCGGCGGCCGTGGATCAAGCCCGAGCAGATGGCCGCCAAGGATCCGTTCGAGTTCGCCGCGCGCGACGGCACCAAGTTGCACGGATTCCTGACTCGCCCGCCCGGCAAGGCCGATGCGAAGAACTTGCCGCTGGTGGTGTTCGTGCACGGCGGGCCGTACGGCGTGCGCGACCGCTGGAGCTTCGATCCGTACGTGCAGGCGCTGGCCAGCCGCGGCTACGCCGTGTTGCAGGTGAACTTCCGCGGTTCCGGCGGCTACTACCGCGGATTCGAGAAGGCCGGCTACCACGAGTGGGGCGGCAAGATGCAGGACGACGTGACCGACGCGACGAATTGGGCAGTCGCGCAGGGCGTGGCCGATCCAAAGCGGCTGTGCATCTTCGGCGGCAGCTACGGCGGTTACGCAGCGCTCGAAGGCGCGGTCAAGGAACCCGATTTATACAAATGCACAATTGGCTACGTGGGCGTGTATGACCTGCGTTTGATGTACTCGCGCGGCGACATCCCGCAGTCCAAGTTCGGCGAGAACTACCTGAAGATGGTGCTCGGCGAGAACCAGCAGGAACTCGACGAGCGCTCGCCGATCAACCACCTGGACAAGCTCAAGGCGAAGGTGATGCTGATCGTCGGCGGTTCCGACAAGCGCGTGCCGCCGGTGCAGGGCGAAAACCTGCACAACAGCTTGCTCAAGCGCAAGGTCGAGCACGAGTGGCTGTACGAACGCACCGAGGGCCACGGCTACTACGACGAGAAGCACCTGGAGGATTTTTTCCAGAAAGTGCTCGCCTTCCTCGACCGCAACATCGGCAAGTGAGGTGCGGGAAGCTCACCGCGTGCAGCGAGTGATATCACTCCAATTGTGCCGGGGATTGTCGCAACTGCGCGCGCAGCGGCCGATCAGGCACCTCGTTCCGGACGCGCTATGCTCCGTGGAGGCGCCGTGGTGCGGTTCCTCGCTGTTGGCATGAAAGTTGTTACTTGTGTTCGGCACGCGATTGCCGTAGTGCCAGTGGTGGAATCTCGATCGGTCTCGACCGCGCCGTAGGATCGGCGCGCGAGGCCGCGTATGTGCAACGTCGCGGTCGGACGCGACGCTACTGGCCATGTGCGCCGGTGCACCGCTTCGCGCGGCGCGCCACGATGATGCAGAACAAGCAGGGAGAAGAAATGAGCAACGTTGGCTGCCGGATTCGGCACGCGATCGGCCGGATGTTTTTTTGCTGGCTCGTACTCCTGGTCCCACTCGCGGCGCACGCCGCGCTCACGGTCACGCCGCTGACCTGGAACATCGTCGGCCTCGACAGCAACAGTCCGACCTCCGGACCGAAGAATTTTCCGGTCGGCGCACGCGTCTGTTCCAGCATAGCGACCACCAATGTCAGCGCGAACTTCGTGTTCGACAGCGCGAATCCGAACATCAATTTGCGCCCGGGTTCGCTGGCGACGTTGAACTTCTCCAGCGTCGGCGCGGGCGCCTGCCTGGATGCGTATTTCGAAGTCGAAGTGAACCAGGTCGCCGCTGCCTACGACACGACCCGGCGCTACCACATCACCGCGGCCGACGGAACGGGCACGTATTCGACACCGGTGCCGCGCGAACTGTACGTCGAGCACCTGATTTCGCAATCGCGCAACTCGATCAACAACGTCAAGTACGGCACCAGCGTCGCGACGCTCGTGCCGGTTGCTGCGGGTGGCTCGCTCAATCTCGTCGTCGGCAACAGCTACGTCATCGAGCTCGACGGCGGCACCGCGACGCAGGGCTACGAGCAGTTCGAGGCGTTCATCAATTTCTCCAATGCGATCTTCCAGATCCTCGCGGTGAACACGTCGTATTCGGCCGATTCGTAGCCGTACGTGCCGAACCCGAGCGACAAGCTGTACGCGGACGCATGCCTGTGGGAGAGCGATCCGAACAGTCCGAACTACCGCTCCTGCGTCGGCGTCGACGGCAAGGCCGGCGGCAACAACGTCGTCACGCAGTACACGATCAAGATCATCGGCGGCGGCGGCACCTCGCAGACACTCAACACGCTGCTGTACGACTTCTCCGGCAGCAGCTTCCACTACAACGGCGACTATTCCGCCGGTGCGCGCATCGCGAACATCATCGATCCGACCACGGCGAACATCGCCAAGGCATTCAGCCCAAATCCCGCGCCGGTCAACGGCGTGTCCGCGTTGACGATCACGTTGACCAATCCGAATGGCGGCGCATTGTCGGGCTACAACTTCGTCGACAACCTGCCGGCCGGCATGACGATCGCGACGCCGAATGCTGCGTCGACGTCAGGTTGCGGCGCGCCGACGCTGACCGCGACCGCGGGCAGCGCCACGATCAATTTCAGCGGCGGCACGGTCGCCGCGAACGGCAGTTGCGTGATCAAGGTCAACGTCACCACGAGTGCGACCGGCAGTTACGTCAACACCACCGGGCATCTGTTCATCGATACGGTCGACACGAATCACACCGCGACCGCGACGCTGACGGTAAACAACGCGCCGCCGCCGGGCACCGGCTTGTGCGGGCAAGGCCTGGCGACCTGGCGCTTCCCGACCGGATTCAACGTCGCCGCACCGCCGCCGAGCACTGGCAGCGGCGCGGCGATTCCTGGTAGTGGCGTGACGCCGATCGCCGAGGCGAATTCGCCGACGCTGGCCGACGGCACCACTGCGTGGGGTTCGAACGGCAATATCACCACCGGCGCGGCGCTCGTCACGACGAACAACGATTACTTCGAGTTCGCGGTTCCCACCACGGGCCTGACCAGTGTGCAGCTGGCGTTCGAGGCCGAGCATCGCGGCGGCAACGGACCACAAGGCGTCGCCGTGTTCTACGGCACGACCAGCGCGCCGGCGACGGAACCGAACGCGGCGATCTTCAACAACGCGACGATCCTGCCGACGCAGAACACCTGGGTCCCGATCGGTCCGCTCACCGTCAATTCCGGGTTGAATACCTCGGGCAATACGTTTTTCCGCATCTACTTTTTCAATTCGGGCAATACGAACCCGGGATCCGACGGGGCGTTGGACAACATCGTGTTCACCAGCTGCGGCGCCGGTACGCCGGCGACCATCGCGAAGGCGTTCGCGCCGAATCCAATCGCGGTAAACGGCGTCTCGACGCTTACGTTCACGCTCACCAATCCAAATGCAGCGCCGCTCACCGCGGCAGCGTTCAGCGATTCGCTGCCGAGCGGCACGCAAGTCGCGGCGACGCCGTCGGCTGCGACGACGTGTGCTGGCGCGACGTGGGCTCCGGCCGCGGGCGCGACGTCGCTGACGTTCAGCGGCGGCACGATTCCGTCGAGCAGCTCCTGCACCGCCAGCGTCAATGTGACGGCGACCACGGCTGGACCGCACGGCAACGTGAGCGGGTTTGTGTCCACGACCGAAACCGGCACCACCACGACTGGCGTCGCCACGGCGACGCTGACCGCGTTGTCGCCGCCGCAGATCGCAAAGGGCTTCTCGCCCTCGCCGATCATCGCCGGCGGTGTGAGCCACCTGACGTTCACGATCACGAATCCGAATCCGAACGACACGATCTCCGGCGTCGCGTTCAACGACACGTTGCCGGTGGCACCCGGCGCCATGCTCGTCGCGGCCACGCCGAACGCATCGACCTCCGGTTGCGGCGCACCGACTTTCGCACCCGCCGCCAACGCGGCGTCGCTTGCGTTTTCAAACGGCACGATCGCGCCCGCCGGCAGCTGCACCGTCAAGGTCGACGTGACCGCGCCGACCGTGGGTACCTACAACAACACCAGCGGTGTCGTGTCGTTCGTGATCAATGCACAGACGGTCAACGGCAACAGCGCGAGCGCGAGTCTCGTGGTTGGCCCGCCGCATCCGGCGGTCGGCTTGTTGAAGCAGGTCGGCTTGAGCGCGACCGGGCCGTGGCTCGACTACACCGCCGTTGCATTGCCCGGCAACGTCTTCTATCAGTTCACGATCGAGAACGAAGGCGATGTGGCGCTCAGTCCAGTGACGTTGACTGATCCGCAGATCAATACATCGTCATGCGTGCCGCCGGCGTCGCTGCCGGTCGCGGTGGCCGCGAACAACAACCACATCTTCACTTGCGTGGTGGGCCCGGTCGCCGCCGTCGCGGGAACGCATACGAATACGGCGACCGCCGGCGGTACGCCGCCCGTCGGCGCTCCGGTCAGCGACACGAGTTCGGCGACGTACGCGAGCGCGACGATGTCGCTGGCCAAATCGGTCACCGAGTCGTCGTACACGCTGCCAGGCGACACGTTGCATTACAGCTATCTCGTGACCAACACCGGCGCAGCGACGCTCGACGGACCGATCACCGTAAGCGACAACAAGGCCACGGTCACCTGCCCGCCGCTGAACACGATTGGCGATCTCGACAACTTCTTCGATCCGGGCGAAGCGCTGACCTGCACCGCGACCTATGTGGTGACCGCCGGCGACGTCACCGCTGCGAGCGTGACAAACACGGCGCAGGCCACGAACGGCACGATCACGTCGAACACCGATTCGCGCACCGTGCCGCTGTCGTCGTCGGCGGACGTCTCGGTCGACAAGACCCTGGTCACCACCGGCCCGTACTCGGTCGGGCAGTCGCTGACGTATACGCTGTTCATCGCCAACGCGGGACCGTCGACAGCGACCAATATTCAAGTCACCGACACACCGAGCAATCTGACGATCACGAATGTCAGCGGTTCGGGCTGCAGCGCGTTGCCCTGCACGATCGCGAGCCTGGCGTCGGGCAGCAACACGACGATCACGGTCACCGCGACGATCAACGCCAGCGGCGCGTTCGACAACGCCGCGACCGTGACCGCGACGCAGCCGGATCCGAATCTCACCAACAACACCGACAACACCGGCAATGGCGGCACGACTGGTGCTGCGTCCGCCGACCTGTCGATCAGCAAGACCGATGGCACGGCTTCGTACACGCCGGGCGGAACCACGACGTACACGATCATCGCAACCAACAACGGCCCGAGCGCGGTCAGCGGCGCAACGATCACCGATACGTTCGGCGCTTCGTTCAGCGCGGACAGCTGGAATGCGACGTCTACCGGCGGCGCCTCGGGGTTCACTGCATTTGGGTCCGGCAACATCAACGATACCGTGAACATGCCGGTCGGCAGCACGATCACGTACACCGTGTCGGCGACGTTCAGCCTCGCCGCAACGGGCAACGTATCGAACACGGCGACGATCGCCACGCCCGCCGGCGTGAGCGATCCGAATCCCGGCAACAATTCCGCGACCGACACCGACAGCAACGGCGGCACGCCGCAGTTGTCGATCGCCAAGAGCGCGACACCGGGTGCCTTTGCGGTCGGCCAGGGCGGCACCTATTCGCTCGTCGTCAGCAACACCGGCACCACCAGCACCTCCGGTGCGATCAGCGTGAGCGATCCGTTGCCGGCAGGGATCACCACCACCGCGACGCCGAGCGGCAGCGGCTGGAATTGCAGCGCGAGCACGGCGACGACGCTCAGCTGCACGACCGCGGCGGTGTTGCTGCCCGGTGGCAATGCGCCGGTGATCAACGCACCGATCGCGGTGGCGGTCGGCACGGCATCTCCCGCGGTGAACACGGCGACGGTTTCCGGCGGCGGCGATGGCTCGTGTCCCGCGGCGGCACATTGCAGCAGCACGATCTCAACACCCGTCAACGCACCGCTGATCGATGTGAGCAAGAGCCTGCAGGGCAGTCTCGTGGTCGGCGTGCAGACCAACTACATCATCACCGCGACCAACAACGGCCAGGCGCCGACGCTGGCCGGCACGATTACCGACACGATCCCGACCGGTCTCAGCGTCGGTACCTTGCCTGGTGGCTGCAGTGCGGCCGGCCAGAACCTGACGTGCACGCTGCCGGCCGGAATTCCGACCGGCGGATCGATCAGCTACACGATTCCGGTCACGCCGCAGGCGAGCGTCAGCGGCAGCAATGTCAGCAACACCGCGACCGACAACGGCGGCGGTGATCCGAGTTGTCCGGCGGCTTCGCATTGCAACGGCACGGTCACCGACACCGTGACCGCGCCGCAGTTGAACCTGACCAAGAGTGCGGCGCCGACGACGTTCGTCGTCAATCAGCCGGCGACGTACACATTGACGCTGAGCAACGTCGGTACGGCAGCAACCACTGCCACGACGACGATCACGGACACGATTCCGGGCGGCCTGACGATCGGTACCTTGCCCGCGGCGTGCAGCGTCGCGGCACAGACCGTGACGTGTACCGTGCCGGCACCACTCAACACCGGTGCACCCGTAACGTTCGATATTCCGGTGACGCCGAGCAACGCGCTCAACGGCAGCAGCGTGACGAATACGGCCGGCGCCACCGGCGGCGGTGATCCGGGCTGCCCCACCGGCACACCGATCGGCAGCTTGCCGACGCGCTGCGTGGGCACGGTAACGAATTCGGTCAACGCACCGCAGCTGACGATCCAGAAGAGCGCGAGCGGCGCGAGTTTCGTGGTCGGCGTGGCGGCGAGCTACACCTTGCAGGTCACGAATACCGGCAGTGCGGCGACGACTGCGAGCGCGACAATCACCGACGTGATTCCGAATTCGCTGACGATCGGCACGTTGCCGTCGGGTTGTTCGGCGACCGGCCAGCAGGTCACCTGCACGATCGCGACGGGTCTCGCGACCGGCAGCTCGGTGAGCTTCGTGATTCCGATCACGCCGAGCGCCAGCGCGTTGCCGAGCGTGAGCAACACCGCGTCGGTGCAGGGCGGCGGTGATCCGACGTGTCCGACTACGGCCAATTGCAGCAGCACCGTGACCACGCCGGTGAACGCGCCGCAGCTGACGATCGTCAAGACTGCCAGCGCCAGCAACTTCGTGGTCGGTGTGGCGGCGAGCTACACGTTACAAGTCACCAACACCGGCACGGCGGCAACGACCGCGACGGCGACGGTCAGCGACAACGTGCCCGGCACGCTGACGATCGGTACCTTGCCGGCAGGTTGCAGCGCGGCCGGACAAGCCGTCACCTGCACGATCGCCGCGGGACTGCCCACCGGCAACTCGACGAGCTTCGTGATTCCGGTAACGCCGAGCGCGGCAGCCAGCGGCAGCTCGCTGTCGAACACGGCGACGGTGAGTGGCGGCGGCGATCCGACCTGTCCCGGCGCGGCGAACTGCACCAGCACGACCACCACACCCGTGGACGCACCGGCGTTGCAGATCATCAAGACAGCGAGCGCGCCGAATTTCGTGGTGGGCGTTGCGGCGAGTTACACCCTGCAGGTTACCAACACCGGCACGGCGGCAACGACAGCCATCACGACGGTGAGCGACAACGTGCCTGGCGCTCTGACCATCGGCACCTTGCCTGCGGGTTGCAGTGCCGCGGGACAAACCGTGACCTGCACGATTGCCGCGGGTCTGGCGACGGGATCGCCGGTGAGCTTCACGATTCCGGTCACGCCGACCGCTGCAGCGAGCGGCAGCACACTGACGAACACCGCAACGGTGAGCGGCGGCGGCGACCCGAGTTGTCCGGGCGCGGCGGCGTGTTCGAGCACGACCACCACGCCCGTCGACGCGCCCGCGCTGCAGATCGTCAAGACGGCGAGTGCGTCGAACTTCGTCGTCGGCGTCGCGGCGAGCTACACGCTGCAGGTGACCAATACCGGCACGGCAGCGACCACCGCGACGACGACGATCAGCGACAACATTCCGGGCTCGCTCAGCATCGGCACAGTGCCGGCAGGCTGCAGCGCGTCTGGACAACTTGTCACCTGCGCGATAGCGGCCGGTTTGCCGTCCGGCTCGCCGGTGAGCTTCGTGATTCCGGTAACGCCGACGGCGGCATCGAGCGGAACGATATTGACCAACACCGCGAGCGTGAGCGGTGGCGGCGATCCGACCTGTCCGGGAGGCGCTGCCTGTTCGAGCACGACCACCACGCCGGTCGACTCGCCAGCGCTGCAGATCGTCAAGACCGCGAGTGGTCCAAGCTTTGTCGTCGGCGTGCCGGCGAGTTACACGCTGCAAGTCACCAACGTCGGCAGCGCGGCAACGACCGCGATCACGACCGTCACCGACAATATTCCCGGCACGCTCACGATCGGCACGTTGCCGGCCGGTTGCAGCGCGGCGGGACAGAGCGTGACGTGCACGATCGCAGTGGGGCTGGCTACCAGCAGCCCGGTGAGCTTCGTGATTCCGGTCACGCCGACCGCGGCGGCCAGTGGCAGCACCGTAACGAACGTCGCGACAGTGAGCGGTGGCGGCGATCCAACTTGTCCGGGCGGCAGCAATTGCTCGAGCACGGTCGATACGCCGGTCAGTGCGCCGCAACTGCAGATCGTCAAGAGCGCCAGCAGCACGAATTTCACGGTCGGTGTGCCGGCAAGCTACACGCTGACGGTTACCAACATCGGCAACGCGGCGACGACCGCCGCGGCCACGGTCAGCGACAACATTCCGGGCGCGTTGAACATCGGCACGCTACCTGCCGGCTGCAGTGCGTCGGGCCAGAGCGTGACGTGCACGATCGCGGCTGGCTTGGGCACGAGTGCGACGGCCACGTTCGTCATTCCAGTCACCGCGACGGCCGCGGCGAGCGGCACCACGCTGTCCAACACGGCGACGATCAGTGGCGGCGGCGATCCGAGTTGTCCGAACGCAGCGAATTGTTCGAGCACGGTCACCACGCCGGTCGATGCGCCGCAATTGCAGATCGTCAAGACGGCCAGCGCATCGAACTTCGTGGTCGGCACACCCGAGAGCTACACGTTGCAGGTGACGAACATCGGCAGCGCGGCGACGACCGCGGTTGCCAGCGTCTCCGACAATATTCCGAGCACGCTCACGATCGGCACGTTGCCGGCCGGATGCAATGCTTCGGGCCAGAGCGTCACCTGCACGATCGCGGCGGGCCTCGGCACGAACACGCCGGTGAGCTTCGTCATTCCGGTCACCGCGACGGCGGCTGCGAGCGGTTCGACGCTGACCAACACGGCAACGGTTTCCGGCGGCGGCGATCCGACTTGTCCGGGCGGCGCGAACTGTTCGAGCACGGTGACGACGCCGGTCAATGCACCGCAGCTGCAAATCGTAAAGAGCGCCAGCAGCACGGCGTTCACGGTCGGTGTCGCGGCCAGCTACACGCTGACCGTCACCAACATCGGCAGCGCGGCGACGACCGCGCTGAGTACCGTCAGCGACAATATTCCCGGCACGCTGACCATCGGCACGTTGCCGGCGGGGTGCACGGCGGCGGGACAATCGGTGAGCTGCACGATCGCCGCGGGCCTCGCCACCAATGCGCCGGTCAGCTTCGTCATCCCGGTGACACCGACGGCGGCGGCGAGCGGCAGCACGTTGACCAACACCGCGAGTGTTTCCGGCGGCGGCGATCCGACCTGTCCGAACGCGCCGAACTGTTCGAGCACGGTGACCACGCCGGTCGATCAGCCCGCGTTGCGCGTGCAGAAAACGGCGAGCGCGACGAACTTCGTCGTCGGCACGCCAGCGAGCTATACGCTCACCGTGACCAACATCGGTTCCACCGCGACCACGGCGGTGGCGACCATCAACGACAACATCCCGGGCACGCTGACGATCGGCACGCTGCCGCCCGGATGCACGGCAACGGGCCAGGCCGTGGCATGCACGATTGCCGCGGGGTTGGCCGTCGGCACGCCGGTAAGCTTCGTGATTCCGGTGACGCCGACCGCCGCGGCCAGCGGCACGACATTGACCAACACGGCCACCGTGTCGGGCGGCGGCGATCCGAGTTGCCCGAACACGAACAATCCGAATTGTTCGAGTTCGGTGAGCACACCGGTCGATGCGCCGGCGCTGCAAATCGTCAAGACCGCGAGTAGCTCGAGCTTTACCGTCGGCGTGGCGGCGAGCTACACGCTCACCGTCACCAACATCGGCGGCGCGGCCACGACGGCTGTCGCGACGATCAGCGACAACGTGCCGGGCACCCTGTCGGTCGGTGCGCCGCCGGCGGGTTGCACGGCGTCCGGGCAGAACGTGACGTGCACGATTGCCGCCGGTCTGGCGGCAGGCAGCTCGACCAGCTTCGTCGTTCCCGTGACGCCGACCGCGGCCAGCAGCGGCACTACCGTGTCGAATACGGCGACGGTGAGCGGCGGCGGCGATCCGAGCTGCCCGGCCGGCACGAACTGCAGCAGCACGACGACGACGCCGGTCGGCGCGCCGCAACTGCAAATCGTCAAGACGGCGAGCAGTCCGGCATTCGCGATCGGCGTTGCGGCGAGCTACACGCTGACGGTCACCAATACCGGCGGCGCGGCAACGACGGCGGTCGCGACGATCAGCGACAACATCCCCGGCACGCTCACGATCGGCGCATTGCCGGCCGGCTGCAGCGCGAGCGGCCAGCAAGTCACGTGCACCATCGCCGCAGGACTTGCATCGAGCGCTTCAGCGGCATTCACGATTCCGGTGACGGCGACGGCGGCTGCTGGCGGCACGACGTTGACCAACACGGCGACTGTCAGCGGTGGCGGTGATCCAACCTGTCCGGCAGCGACAAACTGCAGCAGCACCGTCACCACGCCGGTGCCGGTGGGCGCGACCAGCGCGGACCTGCGCATCGTCAAGACCGGACCGGCGACGGTGACGGCGGGACAGAACATCGTCTACACGATCACCGTCACCAACACCGGACCGGATCCCGCGCTCAACGCCGTGTTGTCCGATCCGACGCCGGCGGGACTCACGTTCGTATCGTCCGGCGCGCCGTGCGCGACGTTCCCGTGCAATCTCGGCAATCTCGCGCTGAACCAGAGCGTGACGATCTCGAACGTGACGTTCAACGTGCCGGCGAACTACCCGGGCAGCAGCGTGATCAATATCGCCAGCGTGAGCAGCGCGACACCGGATCCGACGCCGAACAACAACAGCTCGTCGGCGAGCAGCACGATCATTCCCGCCGGCGTGCAGAACGCCGCGCCGGTACCGCTCGATGCACGCTGGATGCTGGCGCTGATGATGGCGTTGCTGGCGGGTGTCGGCGCGCGGCGCGCGCGGGTGCGACGCTGAGCACACTTTTCTGCGCGCCGCAGGCTTTGCCTGTGGCGCGCTTGTTATTCGTGGAGTCTTGGAATTGTGGATTTGTGGACTCTTGCGATTCCAGCGCTCGCCTTTGTTGCTCTTCATTCCCCGTGGGCGGGAATCAGCTCCCGCCTTTCGCTCGTCATTCCCTCGCAGGCGGGAACCCAGTTCTTTCTCTTCGCTCGTCATTCCCGCGTAGGCGGGAATCCAGTTCTTTCTCTTCGCTCGTCATTCCCGCGTAGGCGGGAATCCAGTTCTTTCTCTTCGCTCGTCATTCCCGCGTAGGCGGGAATCCAGTTCTATCTTTGGACTTTGTCTTTTGTTTTGTTTGTTTAGAGCCAGAGCTTCCACTCCTCCTGCGGAGGAGCGGGTAACTCTCAGAGCCAAAGCTTCCACTCGCTCCTGCGGAGGAGCGGGTAACTCTCAGAGCAGAGCTCCCACTCCTCCTGCTTTTTCGCTCGTCATTCCAGCGCAAGCTGGAATCCAGTTCTGTCTTTGGACCTTGTCGTCT
>Ga0157378_10001407_pt1 | contig 21633 bp, 16 predicted proteins | sample M65metaG_FD_115309 | JGI IMG/M metagenome (GOLD analysis project Ga0157378, IMG submission 115309) | Miscanthus rhizosphere microbial communities from Kellogg Biological Station, Michigan, USA - M6-5 metaG | ecosystem: Host-associated > Plants > Roots > Rhizosphere > Soil | place: USA: Michigan...
CGCCGGCGTCGACCAACGGTCCGTGCTCGCCGGGGATGTACGACGGAGATCCGCACAACGCCCGCGATGCCATCCGCCCCGATGCCAAGGCCGCCTCCACCGCACCACCGTCGATGCCGTTGCGCGTCCAGTCCCCAGCGAGGACCATGTTCGTATACCCGCTGTCGTCGGGACGCAGCCGGTACTGCACGGTGCCGGCCTGCGTCGTGACGTAGCGCTCGGTGCCTTGGGTATTCGCCCGCCAGTACTGATCGTCGAACCGAGCGCTGCCGACGCCGCGCTGATCGTCGAAGAGAACGTCCCACTCGAATTCGCCGCGGTCGACCGCGCTCGGCCACAGCACCCCGGCATTGGAGGACATGAACTCGATGCCCTGCCGCTTGACCGCGGCCAGGTCGGCGTCGTGATCCGCGCCGTCCGTCAGTGGCCCGCAGAAGTACCCGATGCTGTTGACCTCCCCGGGCGGAAAGGCCTCGCGGGGAATCAGGTGCGACATGTCGCAGTACGTGTCCAACGGCTCGACGTAGCTCGATGCGATCGAACTCGCCGTCGGTGACCACCCGAGGTCCGCGGTCGACTTGCCGGACCACACCTGTACGGCCCGTGTCCCGACACTGGCGATGTTGTCGAGCATTGCCTGGAAGCGCGGGTTGCGTTCTCCTCCGAGGTCCGCGCAGATCGGCTTCAATCCGCCGATCGAGATGCCCAGCACGACCTGGTCGAAGTCGGTGCCGCGACGCAGCACCGTGGGCTGGCGGTCGAGCGGGTTGGCGGTCTGCTCGAGATCGACCCCTGCGTCGCGCAGCTTCTGTCCGTCGGTGATGTGATCCCACGACGGCTCGGACGGCCAACACGGCAAGCCGTTGACGTTCACGAGGAACGGATAGTCGGCGCTCGCGTCCACTTGGGTGATCACCTCGATCGTGTCGATCGAGTCGTCGTCCGTCGCCGCCGTGATCTTGCTGACCCAGTGGAACATCTTGAACTCGACGCCACGCTTCAACAGCACCTCGTACATCGGGCCGAAGATGGTGTCGCCCATCCCGGCCATCATCTTGTAGGTGACCGATCCCTTGTAGAGGCATCCGATGCGGACCAACGCCTCGATCGACTGGCCGGCGGCGAGGTTGGGTCTGGTCGGGTCGCCGTCTTCGAACGCGAACGTCAGGTCGTACAGACCGCGCACGACCGGGGAGTTGTCGACCGTGAACTGCAGGGCGCCGTTGCGCAGCAACCAGGCTCGGAACTCCTCGCCGTTCACCTTCTGGAAGCCGTCGCCGAGCAGGTTGTCGTCGACGACCCCGGCCACCATGGTGCCGAGGAGGTCGAGACAGGTGAACGCGAACCGCAGCTCGTCATCGCTGAGGTGGTCCTTCACCCAGAACTTCCACGCCAGGTCGCGCGCGGTCCGCAGCGCCTTGCCGACCCCACCGAACGCGCCGGCGAGCATGTGGTCGACACCCGATTCGAGGCGACGGAGCTCGTCGGCGAGCACCCGAACGACCTCCCGATGAACCTCGTTCTCGGCGCCGCTGAACATGTCCTTGACCCACCGGGCAACGTCGTCGACGACGTCGTGGACGAGGTCGCCGAGTGCGTTGCGCGAGGTGAACTGCGTCGGCGCGACGTCTTCGCGGTCGATGCCCGTGATGTCTTCGAAAGGGCTGAGCACCGCGTCGATCGCGTCGTGGATGGCCGTGCCGATGTGCACGCGGTCGCCGTCGCCGGGTACACGATGGTTGGTCGGGAAGTGCAACACCTGCTTGTTCCAACGGCCTTCGTACTGATCGAAGAAGACGAGGTCGTCGCAACCGGCGAACGCTTCCTGCCACGTCGCCAGCGGTGCGCTCGGATCGCGACCGAGCTCCTCGTACGCGCGCTGCACGAGGTCGAAGGCGTTGTCGTAGAACCCGAAGAACACGTGAAGGCCGTGCTCCTCGATGCGCTGATGGTGCGCGGCGTTTCGACCGCTCGCGCATTTGCCTCCCAATCGCCATCCTGGCGTGTACACGGTGACCTGGTGTCGAGCGCGTAATTCCGGTGTGGCGGTCAGCTCGAACGCCGCAGCGATCGCTCCCGCGCCGCCCCCGAGCACGGCGATACGAGTGGTCCCAGTTGCCATCGGTGCCCCCATCTGCCGCGAGTGACGGCGCCCGGCGACACTACCGCGCGGTGTCGTGCACCGGACCGTGCGCCGGGGCCGCGACATGTCACCTCAACCGTGCAACACCCCGTTGGTATCGTCGGCGCATGCCCCGTCTCGACCCGAAAGAGCGTGCCAAGCTGCCCGACCGCGCCTTCGCGTACATCGACTCGACGGGTCGCCGGCGGCTGCCGATTCACGATGCGTCCCACGTCCGCAACGCCCTGACGCGGTTCGGGCAGGTCTCGTTCGAAGATGATGCGGCACGCGAACAGGCCCGCATGCGCCTGCTCAACGCGGCGAAGAAGTTCAAGATCGTGCCGGTCGGGTTCATCGCCGGCCAGTTGCAGAGTGCCAGGGCCGTCGCCGAGCGACGTGAAGTGGTCGAGCTGCCATCCGGTTTCGTCACGATGCTGATGACCGACATCGAGGGCTCGACGGCGTTGGTGCGCGCACTCGGCGCCCGCTACCGGGAGCTCATCGACACGCTCTGGTCGGTGCTGCGTCAGGGTGTCGTCGCCGCCGGCGGTCACGAGGTGGAGGCACGCGCGGACGAGTTCTTCGCGGTGTTCGAGTCGCCCCGTTCGGCGGTCGATGCCGCCATCGCGCTGCAGACGGAGCTGCTCGAACGGCAATGGATCGACGATCACGACGTGCGTGTCCGAATCGGCATTCACAGCGGCTACCCGACGTCCACCGACACCAACTATGTCGGGATGGACGTGAACGCGGCCTCGCGGATCTGCTCCGTCGGCCACGGTGGTCAGGTGCTCGTGTCCGCCAACACCCGCGAGTGGGTGAAGTCGTCTGATCCCGTCGGCGTGAAGTTCAAGGCGCTCGGCTCCTACAAGCTCCGTGGCTTCCAGGAGGCGATGCCCCTGTATCAGATCGTCGCCAAGGGCTTGCCCGCCCGGTTTCCACCCCTGCGGATCTGACATTCGATGGTTCCTACCAAATACTGGCGTAGAAATCCGCTGATCGATGGCGTAAAAAGGTGTTGTGTAGTAGCGTAGAGGCGATGGAGAACTCGCCGTTCCCGTATCAGGGACCTCTCGAACCTGCCCAGGTCAAAGGGCGGTCGGACCTGATCGCCGACCTCACGGAGCGCGTCACCCAACGCCGCGTCACGGCTCTGATCGGTCCCCGTCGCTATGGCAAGACCAGCGTGTTGGTTCGAGTCGCCGACGATCTGGCGACTGCTGGTACATCGGTGATCTGGATCGACTTCTACGAAGTCAGCTCCGTGGCCGATGTTGCCCTGCGGTTCGATGCGGCGCTCAACGGCGCCCGAGGGCCGATCAGAGCACGCCTGGCGACGATTGCCGCCTCCGTCGACCTCAATCTCGGTCTGCTGAAGGTCGGCTTCGCCCGCCGTAAGGACGAACGGCCCGAGCCGCTGGCCACGCTCCACCTGCTGCTCGACACGATGGTGTCCGCCGCACTCGACCATCCGACCGTCGTCGTGTTCGACGAGTTCCCCGGGGTCACCCGGGTCGAAGGCGTCGCCGGGCTCATTCGAACCAAGTTGCAGCATCACTTCCAAGAGATCGGCATCGTCTTCGCCGGTTCGCAGCCGTCGTTGATGCGCACGATCTTCACCGACAAGACCATGCCCTTCTACGCCCAAGCCGATCTGGTCAGCGTCGGGCCGTTCACCGCCGCGGCGGTCGGCGAGATCGTCGACGAGGGCTTCCGCAGCACCGATCGCGATCCCGGCAACGTCGCCGCGGCGATCTACTCGTATGCCGGCGGCCACCCGCACCGCACCATTCAGGTCGCCGACGCCGCATGGCGGGCCGCCGAGTCCGACGTCGCCTACGACCCTCGGGTCTGGGAAGAGGCGCTGGCGGACATCCGCGCCGGTACCGACCTGGCCAACGAGACGGTGTTCTCGGGCTTCGTCGCCGGCGAGAAGATGGTGCTTCGACTGCTGGCCGCCAGGCACTCGCTGTTCGGGTCGGCGGCCGAACTGATCGGTCTTGCCAGCGGCACCGCGCAGCACGCGCGTGAGAACCTGCTCGACTCCGGAGACGTGGTCAAGGTCGGCACCGGTTACTCGCTGGTCGACCCGGTGCTCGCTGATTGGATCAGGCGGCGGCTGCCGATCTAGGCGCCGGGCATCACCTGTTCTCCTGACGGCGTCCACGGCTGCATCCACGGCGACGCCGGCCACCGCTCGGCGGCCGCCATGATCGGGAACATGGTGCCGCCGTCGAGATGCTCCCGGATGATGTCGGCGTGCCCGGCGTGGCGCGCCAGTTCCTCCATGACGTGCAGCAGCACCCATCGAACCGACCACGCCTCGACGTCGGCCGGGAACCACGGCACGCCCTTCGGCACGGGCACCGCCTGGCCGAGATCGTCGATGCCGGCGATGACCTCTTCGGTCTCACGCCCGCAGCGTTCGTTGTCGTCGAGGATCGCTTTCAACGTCTCCGACGGCTGCATCACAAAGTCTTCGCCGTACTGATCCTGATCGCCTGTCGAGGGCCGTTGCATGACGATGTCCATCCACGTCCGCTCCGTCGCAGTGACGTGCTTGATGAGTCCGCCAACGCTGAGTGCGCTCTTCGTCGGTGTCGCCCGGGCCTGTTCGTCGGTGAGACCGAACGCCGTCAGGCGGATTCCGTATCGCTGTTGTTCGACGTACGCGAGCAGGTTGGCGCGTTCGCCGACCACGGGTGCAACGTTTCCGGGCATGACAACTCTCCTCTCGTCAGGGCAGGTCCAACAATGAGTGTGCGCCTCATAACCGGTCAACCGATGACCGGTTTCACGCTTCTCGGAACGTGTCGGGCTCGGCGTGATCGGTCTGGGTCAGGCCGTCGGGGCTGTACACCGAAAGGTAGTGGCCGGCGGTTGCACCGGGTGCCAGGTAGCGGCGCACCGGGTCGAGGAATTGATCCTCGGCGTTGACGGTGGTGCGTCGATGCTGGCGAAGGTGCTCGCCCCACGACTCGACCACGAACGTCTCGATGAACTGGTTCGGTGTGGCCAGATCGCGGAACAACCCCCACCGATATGCGCCGGTGCGTCGGCGATGACGTTCCACCAGGCGCATCGCCTCGGCGAACGTGTGCACGTCGTCCTTGGGCACTTCGTAGACCAACGTGACGAGCACCGGACCATCGGTTGGATGTGGGACGATCGTGATGGCGGGGTCGTCCGTCGGGATGAGGCGCAGGTCGAGCCCCGACACCGTGCCGAGCAGCCAGCGTCTGCTCGTCGTCAGACCGACGACGAGGATGCCGGCGGCGACGAGATGGGCGCCCGTCAACGTCCTTTCGGCCAACAGACCCCAAGCCGCGCTGCCGAGGGCGACCCCGCCGGCCAATACCAGTTGATACAAACCCATGCCGCGTGCGCGCACCCACTCCGGCAGTGCCGAGAAGGATGAAATGCTCGTGCTCGTCAGTGCGGTCGCCCACGCCAGGCCGCCGACGAACATGGCCACACCTGCCGCCCACGGCATGCGAGTCAGCCCCTCGACGATCAGCGACCCGGCCATGACGACGGACGAGCCGAAGACGAGCTCGTCGTGGTTGAAGCGGTCGTCGAGTCGCGGCCGAATCACCGCACCACTGGCGGCACCGATGCCGAAGCACCCGAGCAGCACGCCGTAGCCACCGCTGCCGAGGCCGAGACGATCGCGAACGACCACGGGTAACAGTGCCTGTAGCGCGGCCGCTGGAACGATGAAGATCGCGGTTCGGTGCAAGACGCCGCGCAGTGCCGGCGAGTGCGCGGCGTAGCGCAGCCCGGCGCGGACCGCACCGCTCAGGGTCTCAGCCGGCATCGTGTCCTCGGCCACCGGCCGTTTCCACCACAGCAGCACGCCGACGATCGCGAGGAACGACAAGGCGTTGATGAGGAAGACCCATCCCGGCCCGGCGATCGCCACGATGAACCCGCCGATCGCCGGTCCGATGGCTCGGCCGACGTTGAACGTCATCGAACCCAGTGCGATCGCTTGGCGGAACTCGCGCGGTGGCACCAGTTCCGGTTGGATCGCCTGGAAGGCCGGAAAGGTCAACGCCCCTCCCAGTCCGAGGCCGAAGGTCAACGCCAGGAGACTGAACGGCGTGACGACGTCGAGGAACGACATCAACGCGAGTGCGGCAGCACACAGCAGCATCCACACCTGGCCGGCGATCAACAGACGTCGGCGATCGACGATGTCGGCGAGTGCTCCGCCGGGGATTCCGACAAACAGTACGGGCAGCATGGTTGCGGTCGGGACCAACGCGATCAGGAACGGTGACGCGCCGAGATCGCCCATCAACCATGCCGATCCGACGCTCTGCATCAGCGTGCCGATGTTCGATGCCAGCTGCGCGATGAACAAGGCCCGGAAGACCGGAAACCGCAGCGGCGCCCACGGTGACTGACGGCCTTCGGCGCTGTCGACGTCGGTCGCGGTCATCGTTCGCAACCCTACGCGGGCCTGCGCTTCAGCGGGGCACGTCGGTGGTCGGTCGCATCCCGTTCCGGGTCGTGCGCGTGTCCACTAACGTGCCCCCATGGCCGAGCCGAAGGCGCTGGCGATCCTCGGGGCGGGTCCGGGACTGGGCTCGGCGCTCGCCCGCCGATTCGCGACCGCGGGCTGGTCGGTCGCGCTGGTGGCCCGACGTCAGCAAGTGATCGACGACGGGTTGGCCGAACTCGAACGGTTCGGGGTGAACACCTGTGGCGTGGAGGCTGACGTCACCGATCGACCCGGCCTCGAGCGCGCCTTCGGCACGATCATCGACGGCGTGGGAGTGCCGGATGTCGTTGTCTACAACGCGTCGATCTACCAAGCCGAAGAGGTGCTCGCATTGTCGAACGAGGCGTTGCGGCTGGCGCTCGATATCCACGTCGTCGGCGCGCTCAACACCGCCCAGTGCGCGGTCGCGGCGATGCAGCCGCTCGAGCACGGCGTGCTCCTGTTCACGGTCAACAGCTTGGCAAGGAATCCGCAGGCGACGGCCGCCGCCCTCAGCATCGGCAAGGGTGCGCAGCTGAACCTGGCGCTGAGCCTGGAGCGCGAGCTCCGAGGCACCGCCATTCACGTCGGCGTCGTCACAGTGTGCGGCGCGATTCAGGTCGGCACGGAGTACGACCCGGATCGCCTGGCCGAGGTGTATTGGGAGATGGCCACACAGGACCCCGACGGCTTCGAGCGGGACCGCCTCGTCTGACCGAACAGAAGGAAGTGTCAGCTGGCGATCTCGGCGACCGACCCGGGGCGCAGTCGCACGCGACCGAGCTCGCCACAACGCCTGCCGGACCGGGCGACGAGCCGCACTGAACGGGCGCTGGCGATCACCTGCAGATGTTGTTGAGCGGCGTCGACGCCTGACGTGTCGTCGACGTCGTCGGACCAGCCGGGGATTCCGAACGACGTGAGGATCTGCCGCGCAGCGGCCTCGTCACCATCGGCCATCAGCGCCTTGATCGTCGACGTGGGTGCGTGCAACAAACGGCCGGCGATGCGGTGGCTGGCGGCAGCGATCGCCGAGGGGCTGAGGCCGACCTCGGCGAGGGAGGACTCGAGCGCGTCGCGGCACAGACGACGAACCGTGCTGTGCAACGAGGCGATCATCCGACCGGCGATCTGGCCGGCCATCCACGACTCGAACCGTCGGAACTCGTCGTCGACGACTTCGGTGCGGCGACGCACTTCGACGATCGAGCTGCCCGACACGAGGTCGTCGAGATCGAGCAACCGGACGCCGGGCAGACGACCGGCGGCGGGGTCGACGTTGCGCGGCAACGACAGGTCGACGATCACCAGCGGCTTGCCGTCGCGACGTGCCATCGCGTCGATGATGTCGGCAACGCTGAGGAGGGGAGTGCGGGCACCGGTCGCGCAGACGACCACCTCGACACGATCCAGCATCGCCGCCAACTCTTCGAACGGAACGACCTGATCCGATCGACGCGCCAGCATCGCGGCGCGTTCGACACGACGCGCGCACACGACGAACTTCATCTGCCGGGCGACGAGCTCGGCGACGGTCTCGGCCGCGATCAGACCGGCACCCATGACGAGCGTGAGGCCCGCCGGTCGGGCCGCGTCGGGCCGTGCTGCATCGAGGCCGAGTTGGGGCAGTCGTGCGGTTGCGGTGCGATCGTTCTGGTGCACGCGACGGCCGACTGCGATCGCCGACCGGAAGAGGCAGTCGAGGTGAGATCCGACCGTGCCCGCCTCGCGAGCCGTGGTGATGGCTGACCGAACCTGAGTGACGATCTCGCGTTCGCCTTCGACCCGCGACTCGAGTCCGGCGGCAACGCGGAAGAGGTGGCGGGCGACGTTGGAACCCGAGCCGTACCACGCGTGCGTATCGGGACGCACGAGGTCCGCGTCGGTCTGGGCGACGAGCGCGGCGAGTGCGGCATCGAGATCGAGGGAGTCACCGGCGAGATACAGCTCGGTGCGATTGCACGTCGACAGCACGACCGCTTCGGAAACACCGTCGAGATTCACGAGCGTGCGCGCCAAGGCCGTGCAACCCTGGGCATCGAGGTTGACCTGCTCGAGCAGCGCAAGGGGAGCCTGTCTGTGGCTGATAGCCAACACGGCTAACGCCTTCGTAGTACCCATCCTGCTGTCCGTCCCGAATTGTCCCGCCGGCCCGAGCAGGGCCGACCCCGATACCGGCATCGTAAGCAACCTCGACGCCGAGGGGAATAGGTCGATCGTAGTACGACTCCCCACTCGTCGTGGTCGGCCGACTACAACGGTCTCAGGGCGACGTCACCAACTCGACATCCACCGGCTTGCCGCCGCCCGGACCGTTGATCGGCACGATGTCCTGCGGGCACGCCGAAGCGACCACGATCACGTCGACTTCGGCACGGAACAGCACGCTGTCACCCGGCGCCGAGACGGTCGGGTCGAAGCTGATGTTGCCGTCGAGATCCCACGGAATGTTCATGAACAGGTTCAGCGGGGCAGGCACCGGCACGTTGCGCGTGATCGACAGCCCGGCCAATGCCTCGGCGAAGTTTTCGCAGCACGACCGGTGTCCGGGCTCGGCACCGAGTTGCTCGTAACGGATCGGATCGCACGCGGCGATCACCGTGTCGTGCACACCGGGACTGGTGTCTTCGAGAAACGTGAGCATCGGCGAGCGCTCTTCGTCGAGCATCTTGTCGCCGGGTCGCGGTCGCAGATTGCGCCACACGATTCGCGAGTGCTGCATCGACATCGCGATCTCGGGCCGGTCCGCGCGCAGAGCCCAGAAGTCGACGACTTGGGTGCCGTGCGTGTTGACGACTCGAACTGTGCCGCCGGCGTCGACGCGGACGGCTCGTCCGTGACTACCTGGAACAGTGACGCTGGGCATGTGATCTCCTCGCTGACGACGGAACGCCAAGAACCTAGTGCCGTGTTCGCATGTCGAGCATCACGAGGCCGTCGGAGCTCGCGCTGTTAGATTTCGAGTGTGCGTGATCGTGCCGCCGACTGGGTGGTGACGTCAACGCGGGGTGAGGGCTGATGCTCGTCGGTCGCCAACTGCTCGCCAACAGGTTCCACAACAAGGGAACCGCGTTCAGCCTCGCCGAGCGTGATCTGTACGGGCTGAACGGCTTGCTGCCGCCCGTCGTCGAAGACCTCGACACCCAACTGAATCGGGTACGCACCGAGTTCGACGCCGCGCACGGCGACCTCGCCCGGCACATCTTCCTCCGCGCTCTACAGGCCACGAACTCGGTGCTGTTCTACCGATTCCTCGTCGACAACCTCGAGGAGCTGCTGCCGATCGTCTACACCCCGACGGTCGGCCTCGCGTGCCAGGAATGGTCGCGGATGTACCGACGCGAGCACGGCCTCTACGTGTCGTGGCCAGACCGCCATCGCATTCCCGAACTGCTCGACAACGCGTTGTCACCGGACGGTCTCGGCATCGATGTCGACGTCATCGTGGCGACTGATGGTGAGCGGATCCTCGGCCTCGGCGACCTCGGTGTCGGAGGCATGGGGATCCCTATCGGCAAGCTCGCCCTGTACACCGCCGTGGGAGGTGTCGATCCCGAGCGCACGCTGCCGGTCTTCCTCGACGCGGGTACGGAGAACGAGGTCTTGCTCTCGGATCCGCTGTACCTCGGATGGCGCCACCGACGCCTGCGCGACGCCGAGTACGACGAACTGATCGACGCATTCGTCGACGCCCTCGTCGTCCGCTGCCCACGAGTCCTGTTGCAGTGGGAGGACTTCGCCCAACGAAACGCCAACAGGTTGCTGACGTCGCACCGAGATCGGATCTGTTCGTTCAACGACGACATCCAGGGGACCGCTGCGGTCGGCGTCGCTGCGATCGTCGGTGGGATGAGGATCAGCCGCACACCGCTCACCGATCTGCGAGTGGTGATCGTCGGCGCAGGCTCCGCGGGTGTCGGTATCGCCCACCAAGTCGTCGGTGCGCTCGTCGCGGCCGGGCTGCCACCGACGGAGGCCCGGGAGCGGTGTTGGCTCGTCGATCGTGACGGGCTCTTGCACGATCGCCTCGAAGGGTTGGTCGACTTCCAGATGGAGTTCGTCCGTCCGTGGGCGTCCGTTGCCGAGCTCGCCCAGCGCGACGGTCAGGTCCCGTTGCTCGACGTCGTCCGACACGTCGCTCCCCATGCCCTCGTCGGCGTGACGGGGCAACCGGGCCTGTTCACGGAACCGGTGATTCGAGCCCAGGCGACCGGGGTCGTCCGTCCCATCGTCCTGCCGCTCTCCAACCCGACGCCGCGTGCTGAAGCGATTCCAGCCGATGTGCTGGAGTGGACCGAGGGGCGGGCGCTGGTCGGGACGGGCAGTCCGTTCGCACCCGTCACGATCGGAACCGACGTCCACACGATCACACAGGTCAACAACCTGTACCTGTTCCCGGGTCTCGGGCGCGGTGTCGTCGCCGTCGGCGCGAGGCGCGTGAGTGACTCGATGCTCAGCGCGGCGGCGACAGCGATCGGGTCGGTCGCGCCGCTCGACGCGGCCTCGCCGACGACGCTCTTGCCACCGCTGGCACGCGTGACGGAGGTTGCGGATGCAGTCGCCCTGGCCGTCGCTCGACAGGCGGTCGCCGAAGGTCTTGCGGATCCCTTGGACGACGAGCACATCGCGAAGGCCGTCGAAGCCCACAAGTGGCGCGCGCAGTACCGCGACTCGATGCATGCGGCAGGATTGGTCACATGAACGCCGGCCCGGTTCAGCCAAGCCCGTGGGTGCTCACCTCCGAGCCCACCAGCCTCGGCGACCCGACCGGTCTCATCACGCTCGTCGACGGGCAGACCTTCTGCCTCAGCGGTCGCTCGGGCGACTTCAGCAGCAACCCGACGCACGGCGTCTTCTTCGCCGACATGCGCGTGCTGTCTCAAGCCCGCCTGTTGGTGGGCGGCACCACCATCGAACCGCTCGCGGTCAGCCTCGTCGACGCCAGCGGAGCGACGTTTGTCGGTCGCTCCGGTCCGCCAGGTCAGGCCGACTCGCGGTTGCTGGTGGTTCGACGCCGCCGGCTCGGTTCGGTGTGGCACGAGGAGATCGAACTTCGCAACACCGGCTCGGAGACCGTGTCGGCGACGGTCGAGTTGGAGGTCGCGGCCGACTTCGCCGACGTGTTCGCGGTGAAGGAAGGCCGTCCGAGCAGCGAGGGTGAACATTCCCTCGAGGTCCGTGAGAGCAGCCTCCTTTTCGGGTGGCGCCTCGGCGACGTGCATCGCCAGGCCGAGCTGCGGGTCGAGGGGCCGCCGATGCAGGCATCGACGCGCGGGTTCATCTGGAACGTCAGCATCGAGCGGCACGCGGTGTGCAACATCCAACTCGATCTGCTCGTCGCACTCGGCAACTCGTGGATCGAGCGTCGGCACCACCACCCGAGTGTTCCGAACGCGGGTGTCCGCAACTACCGATGGATCAGCGCAGTGCCGAAGTTGCGCACCGCGGACAGGAACCTCAGCGCTGCCTTTGATCGCGCCATCGAAGACATCGGCGCCCTCCGTCTGCACGACCCGACAGGACGCCATCGTCCGGTGATCGCGGCGGGCGCGCCGTGGTACATGACGCTGTTCGGCCGCGACGCGCTGATCAGTTCGTACATGGCATTGCCCATCGATCCGACGTTGGCGCTCGGTGTGCTCGAGGCGCTGGCCGAACTGCAAGGCCGCGAGGTCGACGCGACGTCGGAGGAAGAGCCCGGGCGCATCATGCACGAGACCCGCTACCTCGGCATCGACGCGCCGACCCTCACGGGTGGCAACACCTACTACGGGTCCGTCGACGCCACGCCGCTCTTCGTCTTCCTGTTGGGTGAGCTCAGTCGTTGGGGTCTCGGCGAGGAGCCGTTGCGTCAGCTGTTGACCAACGCCGACCGGGCGCTCGCGTGGATGCACGAGTACGGCGACCGTGACGGCGACGGCTACATCGAGTACCTCAAGACCTCCGAACGTGGCCTGACGAACCAGGGTTGGAAGGACTCCGCCGACGGCATCCGCTATCACGACGGCAGGGTCGCCCAGGCACCCTTGGCGCTGTGCGAAGTGCAGGCGTACGCGTATGCGGCGCACCGCGCCCGCGCCGCCATCGCTCGACGCCTGGACCAACCCGAGATGGTCGCCCGCCACACCGAGCTCGCCGACGATCTGAAGGTGCGGTTCAACCGCGACTTCTGGATCGACGAATACGGCTGGTACGCGGTTGCGCTGGGTCCCGACAAGGAGCCGGTCGATTCCCTCACGTCCAACATCGGGCACTGCCTGTGGGCCGGAATCGTCGACGAGGACCGGGCGCCGCTGGTGGCCAAGAACCTGTTGTCGACTCCGATGTGGAACGGCTGGGGCATCCGCACGCTCGCCGAGGACGAACGCGCCTACGACCCGATGAGCTACCACTGCGGCACCGTCTGGCCCCACGACGGGGCCTTGTGTGCCGCAGGCCTACGGGCGTACGGGTTCGACGACGAAGCGCTGATGGTGGCCCAAGGTCTACTGGAAGCCTCGGGAGCCTGGAACGGCCGGCTTCCGGAGTGCTTCAGCGGCCTCGATCGGGCCGACGTCGAAACACCCATTCCGTTCCCGACATCCTGCTCGCCTCAGGCGTGGGCGGCGGCGACGCCTTTCCTGCTGTTGCGGACCATGCTCGGGCTCGAGCCCAACGACGAACACGGGCTGACGCTCGACCCCATTCCGGGCGCGATCGAAGACGATCTGTTGTTCGCCGGTGTGCGACTGGTCGACCGGCGTTTCAACATCCGCATCGACGACGGCGACGTGACGATCCGCGAGCTCGGCGAGACGGCGACGATGGCCCCGGGCGCGGTGGTGTCGCGGAACGTCAGCCCGCCGCCCATCACGGCAGAAATTCCCGTAGTGCCTCCGCCGCGCCCGCCCCGAAGGCGGCCGTGGTCAGTGTTACGCCAGAAGCTCGCACAACGTCGTCAGCATTAGCGACGGCCACCGCGATCGTCGCGACTGCGAACATCGGCAGATCGTTGGCGGCGTCACCGATGGCGAGGATCGGCCATCCGGTGAGGCCGAGGTCGGCCACGGCCGCGAGCAGACCGGTTCCTTTGTCGCATCCGGGCGGCGCCAATGCGACAGAGCCCTTGTTGATGACGATCCTTCGTGTGGGAGCCACTCGATCGCGCACTTCCGAGACGAGCTCCAGCGATGTCGTCGGCGCGCCGACCACGACTCGACCGACGTCGAGCATCGGCACCCCGGCGGCCTCGAGGGCGTCGACCAGTGCGTCGTCCACAGCGTCGCCGAGCAATCTGATGTGGCCTGTGGCCACATCGACCATGACCCCGCCCTCCTCGCACACGGCGCGCGAGGCGAGGCGCACCACGTCGGGTGCAACGGTGCCGAGCTCCTCCCATCGCCGCCCTGTGACGATCACCACCATATGGCCGTCGTCGCGCGCCTTTTGCAGTTCACGGATTGCGTCTGGTGCCACCTCGACGCCGTCGTAGAGCGTTCCGTCGATGTCGACGGCGACCACCATTTCCTGCACATCTCCTTTCTTAGTCGGGTGTTCCGGTCCTCGAAGGGGTTTCGCCAGGGGTACGATCGGGTATTGGGGGACGGGCTGAGTGAGTTGAAAGGCTTGTACGGATGAACGGACTCGTCGTGGTGGCCAATCGGCTGCCTGTCGAGGTAGCCGCGGACGGCCAGCTCACAACCAGTCCCGGAGGCCTGGCGTCGGCATTGTCGTCGGTCACCACGCCTGGCACGCAGTGGGTCGGTTGGGCCGGCCCCGACTCGGCGCGCATGCCCCCGTTCGAGCACGCCGGCCTCCAACTCCATCCCGTACCGCTTTCCACCGAAGAGATCGAACGCTATTACGCCGGGTTCTCGAACGCGGTCCTGTGGCCGCTGTTCCACGGCAGGCTGCGGCGCGTCGAACTGAACCGGGCGTGGTGGCACGCGTACCGGATCGTCAACCGGCGCTTCGCCTCGGCGGTGTGCAGGATCGCCCCCATAGGCGGCACGGTCTGGGTTCACGACTACCACTTGCTGCTCGTGCCGGCGATGATCCGCGCCAAGCGCCCTGACCTCCGCGTCGGCCTCTTCCTGCACATCCCCTTTCCGAATGCCCAGCTGTTCTCGATGCTGCCGTGGCGCACCGCCGTCATCGAAGGGATGCTCGGCGCCGAGGTCGTCGGTTTCCAGGTACCGGACGACGTTGCCAGCTTCGTTGCTGCCGCAGACCGTCTGGTCGGGTCGCGCAGCCGTGGTCATCGGCTGTTCGACGGCGCGCACGTGGTCGACGTCGACGCATTTCCTATCTCGGTCGACTTCGGTCATTGGACGGCACTCGGCGATCAGGCGGAGACGCGGGCCAAGCAGCATCGTGTCGACCTCGCCGTCGACACTGTGTTCCTTGGCATCGATCGGCTCGACTACACCAAGGGGATCTCGCACCGTCTGCGGGCATTCGGCGAGCTGCTCGACGAGGGCCGTCTGGATGCCGAGAAGTGCGCGTTCGTGCAAGTCGCCGTGCCGACGCGCACCGACGTGCCCGCGTACGAGGACGAGCGTGACGAGGTCGAGGCACTGGTGGCCGCGATCAACGCCAGGCACCAACGAACGGACGGGTCGCGCCCACTCGAGTACACCGACACATCGCTCGACGAAGCCGAGGTTGCGGGCTGGTTCCGTGCCGCCGACGCACTCGTCATCACGTCGCTCGCCGACGGGATGAACCTCGTCGCCAAGGAGTTCGTCGCGTCCCGCACCGATGTCGACGGCACGCTGATCCTCAGTGAGTTCGCCGGCGCCGCGCACGATCTCGACGGTGCACTCATCGTCAACCCGTACGACATCGAGGCCATCAAGCGGTCGCTTGTCGCCGCCGCGACCATGCCGGCGGCGGAACGCACGTCGCGAATGAAGACGATGCGCGCCTCGGTGCAACTCAACGACGTCCATCGGTGGGCGCGCACGTTCCTCGAACGCGTGAAATCCTCGACCCCTGTTCGCGCGGTCGATCTCGGCCTGGCCGGCGACACTGCCGATCCCGCAGCTTCCGACACGGTGCGGACCATCCGGTAGCACTTCGAAGTCGAGGAGACAGGTTCGTGGACATCGCCATCATCGCTCCGCCGTGGGTGCCGGTACCGGCGCCGGCATACGGCGGCACGGAGGCCGTACTCGACTCGCTCGCCCGAGGCCTGCAGGCCGCCGGTCATCAGGTGCTGCTGATCTGCCATCCCGAATCGACGTGCCCGGTGGCGAAGGCCTCGGTCATCCCCGTCGAGGACACGCTTCGCATGGGCCGCGCCAGCATCGAGTTGGAGAACGTCGTCGGCGCCTACGAGTTGGCCAAGCACGCCGATGTCGTGCACGACAACACCATCGCCGGGCCGATCTACTCGGCGCGCTACCCGAACATGGCCGTCGTGACGACGAATCACCAGCCGTTCAGCCGTACGTACAACGCGGTCTACGGCGCGGCGCTGCCTCGTGTGCTGTTGGTCGCCATCTCGCATTCGCACGCCTCGTCCACACCACTCGCCGTCGACGCAGTCGTGCATCACGGACTCGACGTCGCGGACTACCCGTTCGGCGCCGGCGACGGCGGATACGTCGCCCTGCTCGGTCGCATGACGGAGAACAAGGGTGTGCACCGTGCGATTGCAATCGCGAGGGCCGCGGGTGTGCCGCTGAAGATCGCGGCGAAGATGCGCGAGCCGCACGAGCGGGAGTACTTCGAGAAGTTCGTCGAGCCGCATCTCGGCGACGATGTGCAGTATCTCGGCGAGGTCGATGCCGCGGGCAAGCGGGAGTTGCTGGCTTCGGCATCGGCACTCCTCAACCCCATCAGTTGGCGTGAACCGTTCGGGATGGCGATGCTCGAATCGTTGGCCTGCGGAACGCCGGTCGTCGGCAGCCCGCAAGGAGCCGCCCCGGAGATCGTCGAACACGGTGTCACAGGTTTCCTCAGCGACGATGACGACGAGCTGGCAGCATGCCTGCGATCAGTAGATCGGATCGATCGCGCCGCGTGCCGCCGGCATGTGGAGGACGACTTCTCCGTCGAGCGGATGGTGGACGCCTACGTCGACGTCTACGAACGAGCGCGGCGCCGTCAGCCCGCAGCTGCCGCGTCGAGCTGATCCTGGGTCACGCCGCAGGCTTTGGCCGACGCGTCGAGCAATGCGTTGACCTCCGGCGGGCGCGGGTTGGAAGCGATGCCGAGGGCCAGCAGGTCGGCCTCGGAGTGGCCGGCCAACAAGTCGTCGGCGGCGCAGCGAGCAATTCCCGCGTCGACACCGGCCTTCGTCAACGCGTCCCAGAACGCGCCGGCGACGAGTCCGGTGGGCCGCTCCGCCGGTCCTGGCGGCAAGGTGTTGCCGGGCGGCAACGTGGTGGGCGACGGCGGAGTGGTCGTCGAGGGCGGCAAGGTGGCCGGTGCCTCGACCTCGGTGGCGGTCTTCGGTTCGGCCGCCACCGGCTCTTCGTTGCGCACCGAGACGGCCACGATCGCCAACCCGATCGCGGCAAGCGCAGCTCCACCGATCCAACCCGCGGCCAATCGCCGTCCTTGGCCTTGGTCGGCAGTTGCCGGCCCCATCACCAGCAGACCGCGCCGGTCGGCTTCCTTGACGAGCGGTGGCACGACGACGAGGGCCGACAGCAGCGCGACGGCGATGTTGATCGTCACGACGGTGCCGAAGTCGGACAGCAGTGGCAGTGACGAGAAGATCAGCACGGCGAAGCCGCCGAGCGTCGTCAGTGCCGAGGTGAAGAACGCCCGGCCGGTTCTGCGGGCGGCCATCTTGTTGCTGGCTTGCGGATCGAATCCGCGCGTGCGTTCCTCCGCGTATCGCGCGATCAACAGCACCGAGAACTCGGCGCACGTGGCGACCACGAGCGGACCGCCGACCGTCGACAACGGGCTCAGCGTGATCCCGAGCACGCGCACCAGCACCGCAGACGTGCCGACCGCGACCAGAACCGGGATCATCGTCAACAGGCCTCGGGCAAGGTCGCGATAGCGCAGCACGACGAACGCTCCGACGAGCAGCAGCGCGACGATCGTCAGCTGGGCGCGGTTGGCCGTGATGTTCTCGAGCAGTCCGACACCCACGACGGCGAGGCCTCCCGTCGTCGCCGACGTCTGCGCCGGCAGCGGGGCGTTGTCGCCGGGATCGGCGATCGACGAGTTGACGTTGTCGAGCACGACGGCGCGCTGTTGCAGCGACGAGGGGCCCACTTGGTACAGGACCTGTGCGGCGTTCCCGTTGTCGGCGACGAGCAGTGTCTGCAGTGACTCGGGCGCGATGTCGTAGGCCTGCAACATGTCGAGGCCGAGCGGCGGAAGTGAGGTCGTGCCGGGCACCTCGGCCAGCCAACCCACAGTGGTCGCCAGGCTCGACGCTCCCACGAGCTCCGGGTTCTCGGTCAGCGAGCTGTCGACCAGATCGAAGACGAACGCGCCCATCTGGTCGGTGAACACACTGTTGGCAGGCGCGCTCGCCGACTCGATGAACACGCCGAGCGTTGTGGCCAGACCTGTCTCGTCCTCCAACGTGTGCGCGTTCTTGATCGAGGTGCTCGACTGATCGGCCCAGTTGATCGGGTCGCTCTCGATCTTGGATCCGGACTCGAGGATCACTCCGAGGATGGGGATGCAGATCGCGATCACCACGAGCGGTATGACGGCGACGCGCGGGAGGCTGCCCAGCCGTTCGACGGTCCCTTCCACCCAACCTTCGCTCGGCTCCTTCGTCGTCGGCGATCGTCGTTCGCGTGCGCCGATCAGGGTCGTCGGTACGACGATGCCGGCAATCAACAGAGCGATGATTCCGATCGACAGCAGCACGCCGAAGTCCTGCACCATCGGCACCTTGGAGATCTTGACCGTGAGGAAGGCAATCACCGCGGCGATCGTCGCGGCGACGAGCGGCGGACCCATCTCGAGCAAGGTGACCTCGAACGGATTGCCGGAATGTTCGAGGCCGCGCTCTTCTTCGATGCGGTTCTGGATCTGGATCGCGAACTCGATGCCCAGTCCGATGAGGATCGGCAGACCTGCGATCGTCACGAGCGACAACTTCGTTCCGGTGAACCCGAACGCCCCGAATCCCCAGGCGATGCCGACAGCCATGCCGAGCAGTGGCAGCAACCGCCAACGAACCTTGAACGCGATCAGGAGGATCACCATCATCACGACGACGGCGATTCCGCCGAGCACCAGCATCCCGCCCTGCAGGTAGTTGTTGATGTCGGTGAGGAACGTCGGCGTGCCCGTCACCGTCACCGTGGCGTTCTCGAAGGTGCGGCCGCTCATCACGTCCTGCACCGCCGCCGAACCTTCCGCCAATTGGTCGAGCGACGCGTTGCCGACGAGGACCGCAGCAAGGATGGCATGGCGGGAATCCGGGATGAACGTCAGCAGCGGCTTGCGAACGACGAGATCGCTGTCGGGTGGCGCCACCAGTTTGTTGTCGGCATCCACTTTGAAGCCGTCGTTGCCGAAGATGAGGAACTTCACCCAGTCGGGGTTGCTCATGTCCTGTTTGCCTGCGGCACCCAACCGCAACGTGGTGATGTTGGCATCGGTCTGGCGGATCGCAGCCTTCGCAGGGTCGGGCTCGCGCTGGATCGCCCGTGCGACGATCTCGCTGCCGACGCCCTTGGTGACGAGATCTTCTGTCCACTGCAGCACGGTCAGCGGGGACACGACCGACTGGATCGCATCGCTCGCGTTCATCTCCTGCTCGACGACCTGGAACTGGGCGATGTTGCCGGGGGTGAACAGATCGACGACGCTGCGCCCCTCGTCGACCGTGAACAGCACGACCATGTTCTCGCCGCCGAACAGATCCTGATAGCGCTCGTTGTCCTTGGCAACTTGGGAGTCGGGATCGATGTAACTGCTCTGGCCGGTCGAGAAGTCGAGCTTCTGCAGTCCGATCCCGAGGGCGATGGTCACGACGACGACGGCGATCATCGTGACGAGCGTGCGGCGGCTGAGCCATCGGCCGCTGCCGCGCCAGAAGTTGCCCATCACAGATGAGCCGCCACAGCCTCGTGCACCGCTTTGATGATCGGTTCCCAATCTGCGCCGGCTTGGCGAGTGACGGTGACGAAGTCGTTGACGCCGAAGACCGCAGCGACCCCACCCGCGGCAAAGACGGCGGCAGCGAACGGTTGGTCGGCTGCGGCGTCGGCATCGGTGACGTTGAACATCGCCGGAAGTGCCGTGTCGAGCGAGAACTTCATCGCGTCGGGATTGGGGGTCGTGGAAGCCGTTGCAGTTGCCACGAGCAAGACGTTACGCCTATCCGGGAGTGGCCTTGGTTGGGCACTGGTCGTTGTGGGTACTCCGCGGCAATGACCGACGACTTCCAGCCGAGCGATGAGACGACGCTGACCGACGTGTTGGAGGCGTACGCGCAAGGCGGATTCGTGTCGTCGTTCGTAGTGACCGACTCGGCGCAATTGGAGTGCATCGAATGCGGGACGGTGTCCGAACCCGAGTCGGTGTCGATGAGTTCACTGCGAAGATTGGAAGGGGCATCGGATCCCGACGACATGGTCGCGGTGGTCGCACTCACCTGTCCGGCGTGCAACTCCAAGGGTACGGTCGTGCTCGGCTTCGGACCGATGGCGACGCCACAGGATTCCGATGTCTTGAAGTCGTTGCGTGACGACCGCGGAGATGATGCCGCGCCGGGCAACTCGGCGCACGGCGAGACGACCGGAGACGACACAGCGCGCGAGTAACAGGACTCATCGCGCGCTGCGACCTACGACTATTGGACAATTGCCCCTCTAGCTGGGCGCGCTTACGGTTCGACGTGGAGGCGCGCCCGTCCGCGCGTCGCGAAAAGGGGAAGAACGTGAAATCACGTATTCGATTGATCGCGGGCGCAACGCTCGTCGTCGCAAGTGTCATCGCCGGAACCGCCGGTGTCACACTGGCATCAGGGCATGACCAAACCGTCTACAGAGCGGACATCATGGTCGGCGTCAGCCCGCCGTACACCGGAGCCACTGGCACGGCGATCCGCGACATTCACGGCGGCGGTGCGCCATGGGTCATCGCCGATGCCGACATCAGGTTGCGGGCGAGCGGAAGGATCGACGTCGAAGTCGAAGGCCTCGTCATCGACCCGGCGTTCCCGAACCCCGCGATCGCCGGCAAGAACCCTGTGCCGTCACAAAAGGTCATCGTCAGCTGTCTGTCCACTGACGCGACCGGCGCGGCAACCACCGTGAACGTGTCGAGCGATACCTTCGCAGTCGACGCAGCCGGTAACGGCGAGGCCAGGCTGATGGTCGACCTGCCGCACCCGTGCTTCGCACCCGTCGTGTTCGTCGCAAGTGCCGGCGGCGCCTGGTTCGCCGTCAGCGGAGCCTGACGCCGACATCTCTGAAAGTTTCGGGCCCTCGCGTGGGGGAACGAGTGTTACGCGCCCACCCGTGTGGGCGCGTAACACTCCACTAACGACCGGTCGGCGCCGAGCGACGTCCGGAATTGCGTCGGCTTCCGGCACTCGACGTGCGCGGGCGTCCGTGTGATGGTGCGTGTGCCTTCGGCGAACCGGTGCGAGCCGCGCCGCCTTCGCGCGGAGTCGTCTGCTGACGGCCGCGGCGGGGCGGGTTCGGGCGCCGGTGGGCAACCGTGGGTGCGTCGGCAGGACGGTGCGGACGAGCCGCGACCTTCGGTGCCGATGGACCCGACAACTCCGCCAGCAACGGATGCGATGGATCGACGTTCGTCACCGTCGGCTTGATACCTGCAGCCCTGGCGAGCGAACGTACGTCGCCGGCCTGGTCGGGAGTCATCACCGTGACGACGACGCCCTCGGCGCCGGCCCTGGCGGTGCGGCCGGAGCGGTGCAGGAACGCCTTGTGCTCAGCCGGCGGATCGACGTGCACGACCAACGCGATGTCGTCGACGTGAATGCCGCGAGCCGCGATGTCGGTGGCAACGAGCACGCGAACCCGTCCGCTGGAGAAGTCGGCGAGGTTGCGTTCGCGGGCGCTCTGCGACAGGTTGCCGTGCAGCTCGA
>Ga0157378_10001408_pt1 | contig 21629 bp, 22 predicted proteins | sample M65metaG_FD_115309 | JGI IMG/M metagenome (GOLD analysis project Ga0157378, IMG submission 115309) | Miscanthus rhizosphere microbial communities from Kellogg Biological Station, Michigan, USA - M6-5 metaG | ecosystem: Host-associated > Plants > Roots > Rhizosphere > Soil | place: USA: Michigan...
CGCCGAACAACGCGATTCCGGCGAGCGTCGTGTCGTGCAACATCTACGCGGAGCGCGAGGAGACGCGTGCGCTCGGGTTCGCGGCGCGGGCGGCGATCGAGCGGTACGGGAAGAAGACGATCGTCGTGATCGTGACGAATCTCTCCAACCGCTACGAGGTCAAGGAAATCGATCCCGCGCACGACCGCATCTCGTCGCAGAAAGACGACGAGTGGAACCGCAAGATCCTGGAGATGCTCGGCGAGGGGCGGCTCGAGGATGTGGCCCAGGTGGCCCGCGAGTTCGGCCGCGAAGCCAACGCCGACATGGGCTTCAAGGCCATCTGGTGGCTGGCCGCGCTGGCCGGCGAGAACAACAAGTACGACGGCAAGGTGTGGGATTACCAGCCGGTCTGGGGCACCGGAAACGCGCTGGTGGAACTGACCCCGAATCCGAACAAGGAGCTCGATTTCGAGAAGGAGTTCGACGAAGGGCCGGTCGAAGCAGGTACGGGACTGGAGTCGCACAACGTGTCCGAAGTTGGCCCCGACGTTGGCCGCGCCAGCGAGATGTCGTCGCAGGAAGAGTGGCCGGAGGATCGCACGCCGATCATCGCCACCAACGCTGCATCTCCCGTCGGCGCCTATCCGCATGCGCGTCGCGTCGGCGACTTGCTCTTCCTCTCCGGCATCGGGCCGCGGCGGCCGGTGACCAACGAAATCCCTGCCGGAATCGAGGCCCAGACCCTGGCCACGATCGACAACGTGCGGGCGATTCTCGAGGCCTCGGGCAGTTCGCTGGAGAAAATTCTCGACGTGACTGTCTATTTGACTGACATGAAGAGCGACTTCGAGCGATTCAACCGCGTCTACGCTGATGTGCTTGGGAAGATACAACCGACGCGGACGACGGTCGGCGTCGACTCGCTGCCGACGCCGATCTCGGTCGAGATGAAGATCATCGCCTCCGTGCATTAAGCGACGATGACGCTCATCGACATCTCGCCTCTCATCGATACCGCCATCAATGTCTGGCCGGGCGATACCCCGTTCGTGCGCACGGTGAACGCCGACATGGCCGCCGGCGCGAACCTGACGCTGAGCGATATCCGCGTGTCGCTCCACGTCGGCGCGCACGCGGACGCGCCGAGCCATTACATCGCCGACGGCCCCGACATTGCCTCGCGCTGTCTCGATCTCTACCTCGGCCGCTGCGTCGTGGTCCACCTCGACGTCGCTCGCGGCGAACGGATCATGCCCGATCACGTTGCCGACAAAGTCGAAGCGCTTTCCGCGCCGCGCGTCCTCTTCCGCACCGGCACGTTCCCCGATCACAACCACTGGAACAACGATTTCGCCAGCCTCTCGCCCCAGCTGGTCGACGATCTCTACCACCACGGCGTCCGCCTCATCGGCATCGACACGCCGTCGGTCGATCCCTTCGACTCAAAAGCTCTCGAAGCCCATCACGCCTTCGCCCGAAACAACATGGCCATGCTCGAAGGGCTGGTGCTCGAAGGTGTGGACGAAGGCGAGTACGAGCTGATCGCGCTGCCTTTGCGGATCAAGTGCGCGGATGCGAGTCCGGTGCGGGCGGTGTTGCGGACGTTGTAACGTCCAGGCAGCGAGCTCCTACTTCCCAACCTTCCTCACAAACTCTACCACGCCCGTTAGGAACTCCGGGGCAAGGCGGAGGTTTGGATCGCTGTAGGAGGCCATCTGTTTACCGCGATCGGGTGAGACTTCTTTGAGAACGTGGTTCATCCCTTCGATGATGAGCAGCTTCGCCTTTGGATTGGCGGCGGCGAGGCGCTTGGCGTCATCGACGCTGACCTGGAGATCGGTCGTTCCCTGCACGATGAGGACGGGCACCGTAAGCGCGGCGATCGACTTGGCGGGGTCGTAGCGGAACCATGAGATGAGGTACGGCTGTACGCTGGCGCGGTAAAGCGCGGCCAGCTCGGCGGGCGGATTCTCCGTGGTCTTTCCGGCTTCGAGATTCTTGAGGATGGCGTCGCTCTGCGTGGCCAGTTCCGTCGGCAGTTTGCCGGCCAGCTGCGTGCGAAGGATGTCGCCTGCGGCCCGGCCGGCGCCGGCGATGGAGACGAAGCCGGCGGCGTTGCAGCGCTTCGCCGCCAGCATGCCGATCAGCGATCCCTCGCTATGGCCCGCGATGATGACCGCGGAGAATCGTTTGTCGCTGCGCAGCTGCTCGCACCAGGCAACGGCATCATCGACGTAGGTTTCGAAGCGGAGATCCGCTTCGGCCGTCATCGCCTTCGCGCTCTCGCCGACGCCGCGCTTGTCGTAGCGCAGCGAGGCGATGCCATTCGAAGCCAGCCCATCCGCCAGCATCTGCAGCGAGTTGTTCTTCCCCGGCAGCATCGGCGAGTTGCCGTTGCGATCCGTCGGACCGGAGCCGGAGAGGATGAGGACGACCGGCACCGGCTTGCCCATCTCTTTCGGCAGGAGGAGCGTGCTGTGTAGGGCATTGTCGGCAGGTGCTTGCGCCAACGCGGTGGATGCGACGAGAGCGAGCGACAGGGCGATGCGCATGTGCCGATTATCCTTACATTTGTCATCCCGCGATCATGACTTTCGACACGGGGCGATTCGCCGCGCGCGACGTAGATTGGCGGCATGAATCCACTACAAATCGAGAACGTCGTGAAGACGTTCGCATCCCGGCGCGCACTCGACGGTGTTTCGCTCGAGCTGCGGCCTTCGGAGGTTCTCGGCCTGCTCGGTCCGAACGGCGCCGGCAAGTCGACGCTGGTCCGGACAATCATGGGCCGCGTCCGGCCCGACAGCGGCTCCGTCTCCATCTTCGGCAAACCGGCACCGGCGGGCGACACCGAAGCGCGCGCCGAGGTGGGGGTGGTGCCGCAGGAGATCGCGCTGTATCCAAACCTCTCCTCACACGAGAACCTCACCGTCTTCGGCCGCTACCTCGGGCTGAGCGGTTCCGCGCTCGACGAGGCGATCAAACGATCGCTCGACTGGGCCGCGCTCACCGATCGCGCCGGCGAGCCGGTGAAATCGTTCTCCGGCGGCATGAAGCGGCGGCTCAACATGGCCGTCGGCGTGCTGCACCGGCCGCGCGTGCTGTTGCTCGACGAACCGACCGTCGGCGTCGATCCGCAGTCGCGCGAGCGCATCTATCAGATGATCGAATCGCTCCGCGCCGACGGCGTCTCGCTCATCTACACCACGCACTACATGGAAGAAGCGGAACGCCTCTGCGACCGCATTGCCATCATCGATAGTGGCCGCGTCATCGCCACCGGCACGACCGACGAGCTGGTGCGCTCCACGATCGGTCCGAAGCGGGAAGTCGTCGTCGAGTTTGCCGACGGCACGCACGTCACGCACCTCATCGATGACGCCGCGGAAATGCTGCGGGTCATGCGCGAGGCCGAATCGCAGGGAAGCGCCGTGCGCGACCTGACCATGAAGTCGCCGTCGCTCGAAAAAGTCTTTCTTCACCTCACCGGAAAGGGTCTACGCGAATGATCGCTTCTGTCGTCCGAGCCGGATGGCTCAACCTCCGCCGCGATCGCGCGGCGCTCATGCTCAGCTTCATCGTCCCGATCGTCTTTTTCTCCATCTTCGCCGGCATCTTCGGAGCGCAGAAGTCGAAGACGCCGAAGACGACCGTGGTCATCGCCGACCTCGATCACAGCGACGGCTCGCAGCGCCTCATCGATGCGCTGAAACGCGAGTCGGCTCTCGACATCGTTCTGACGCCGAAGAAGAGCACCACGCCGTTCGACGCGCAGTCCGCCGAGGCCTATGTGAGGGCGGGAGATGCACCGGTGGCGCTGGTGATTCCGAAAGGATTCGGCGCGACGAAGATCCGCTTCGATGCCGCGAACAACGGCCCGGCATTCCGGCTGATGTCCGACTCGGCCGATCCGATCGCCGACCAGGTCGTGGGCGGGCTGCTGCAGAAGACGATGATGACGTCGATGCCGGAGATGATGATGGACGCCGGCGTCAGCGAGATCGATCGCTGGAGCGGCGGGCTGACCGCGCAGCAGAAATCGGCGCTCGACCAGAACATGAAGAGCTACCGGACGTTCAGCGCCAAGCCCGCTGCCACCACGAAGTCGCCGGATCTCATCCGCATCGAAAAGACCGACGTCGTCGGCCAGAACAAGTCGAACGTGGTGGCGGCGCTCTACGCGGCCGGAATCGGCGTGATGTTCCTGCTCTTCACCGCCTCGAACGCGGGCGGCGCGCTGCTCGAAGAAAACGAGAGCGGCACGCTCGACCGCATCCTCACCACGCGCCTCACCCTCACCCAACTCCTCCTCGGCAAGCTGGTCTATCTCTGGACGCTCGGCTTCGTTCAGATCTGCGTGATGTTCATCTGGGGCGCCGTCGCTTTCCGGCTGCAACTGGTCCAGCACATCGGCGGCTTCCTGATCATGGCCCTTTCAACCTCACTCGCCACCTCCGCCTTTGGCCTCTTGCTCGCCTCGGTCTGCCGCACGCGGGCGCAACTTGGGGCAATGTCGACGCTGGTCGTGCTCTCGCTCTCCGCAATCGGCGGCTCGATGTTCCCCCGCTTCCTCATGCCCGCCGGCCTGCAGAAGGCAGGATTGGTGCTCTTCAACTCCTGGGCCCTGGAAGGATTCACGAACGTCTTCTGGCGCGAGCTGCCGCTGCAATCACTCGCCCTTCCCGCGGCGGTGCTGGTCGGCTGGGCCATCGTCTTCTTCCTCGCATCGCGGCAATTGACGAAACGGTGGGAGATCGTTTGACGAAAGTGGACAGTGGTTAGTGATCAGTAGCCAGGAAGGCTTCCTAACCACTGACCACTGGCTACTAACAACTGATCGCAGCCACTGGCCACTACAATGCCGCCGTGCCTGCGCTCAAGAATCGCGACCATTACCCCGTCCTCGTCATCGGCACCGGAATCGCCGGGCTCACCGCGTCGTTTTGCCTGGCCGGCGCCGGGATCAAAGTCCTCCTCGTCACCAAGGCCGCCGATCCGAAGGACTGCAACACCTTCTGGGCGCAGGGCGGGATCATCTACGAAGGTGAGGGCGACACGCCGGCGAAGCTGATCGACGACATCATCGCCGCCGGCGCGGGCTTGTCGAACGAAGAGGCGGTGCGCTTTCTGGCCGTCGAAGGGCCGCGCGTGGTCAAGGAACTGCTGCTCGACGAGATGCACGTCCCCTTTTCCAAGAGTGAGGAAGGCGAGCTCGATCTGACCCAAGAAGGGGCGCACTCGCTGCCGCGCATCATTCACTCCGGCGACGCCACCGGCCGGGCCATCGAGACCTCGCTTCTCAATCGCGTGAAGAACGAGCCGAACATCACCCTGGTCACGGAGATGACGGCCATCGATCTCTTGACCACGCAACACCATCCGACCGACATCCAGGTCCGCTACCGGCTGACGAACGAATGCGCCGGCGCGTACCTGCTCGACAACCGCACCAACGAGGTTTTCACCATCTTCAGCGACTTCACCATCCTCGCCACCGGCGGCATCGGGCAGATCTACCTGCATACGACCAACACCCGCAACGCCATCGGCGACGGCGTAGTCATGGCGCAGCGCGCGGGCGCACGGGTGATGAACGCCGAGTACGTTCAGTTCCACCCGACGGCGCTGGCGGACAAGAAGGCCAATCACTATCTGATCTCCGAGGCGTTGCGAGGGGAGGGAGCGAGACTGCGCAATCAGAAGGGCGAGTACTTCATGGAGAAGTACTCGCCGTCGCGGAAGGATCTGGCGCCGCGCGATGTGGTGGCGCGGGCCATCGTCGAGGAGATGACCACCAACAAAGAGGAATTCGTCTACCTCGATCTGGCCAACTTCTACCACGGCCACGAACCGATCGCGGAGCGCTTCCCGTACATCCGCAAGGCCTGCGCGGAGATCGGGATCGATATCGAACGCGAGCCGATTCCGGTGGTTCCGGCGGCGCACTATTTCTGCGGCGGCATCCTGGCGAACAATTTCGGCGAGACCACGCTGACGCGGCTCTACGCCATCGGCGAGACGTCGTGCACCGGCCTCCACGGCGGCAATCGTCTGGCCTCGACATCATTGCTGGAAGGTCTGACCTGGGGCTACTTCGCCGCGCTTTCAATTCGCGAGAAGTGCGAGGCTTCAACCACTCCCGTCGAATCCGCCACCGGTCCTCGGCTTCGCGACGCCCACGCTATCCGCCGTTCGTATGCGACACGCCGCTCCGGCATCGGCTCGATCGACGACGCGCTCCTGATCTCGATCCCCGACTGGCAACCGCCCGGCAGGCAGAACATGGAGGATCCGGCGCTGATCCTCCAGGACTGGACCACGATCCAGAACACCATGTGGAACTACGTCGGCATCGTCCGCACCTACGAGCGCCTGAAGCGCGCCGTGGCCGACATGCGCGAGCTCGGCAGCCGCCTCACGAAGTATTACCACGAGTCGACGATCAGCAAGGCCATCCTAGAGCTCTTCCATGGGCAGCAGATGGCCATGATCGTGGCCAATGCCGCGCTGCGGAATCCGGTGTCGCGGGGGGCGCATTTCCGGCGCGACTGAGGTTAGTTGCCGAGTTGCCAGGTTGCCGAGTTGCCCGTTCAGGAAGTGCGTGCCGTCGCCTGTTAAGTTCACAGCTCGGCAACCGGGCAACTTGGCAACCCGGCAACCCATTCATGGAACGAATCCTCAACTCCCGCAGTTTCGTACATCTGCACAAGGAGCCACCCATGAACACGATCCTGAAAAAATGGTTGCCGATCGCTGCCGGAACGATCGTTCTCGCGGCCGCGTACAACATGATCACGCAACGGGAAGTGGGCGCCGCGCCTGCCAGTCCGGCGCACGCAAAAGGAGACAAGATGGCCAATTACGTGAAGCCGTCCGACGCGGAGCTGAAAAAGAAGCTCACGCCGGAGCAGTACGAGGTGACGCAGCACGAGGGAACCGAGCCGCCGTTCCGCAATGAGTACTTCAACAATCACGCGGACGGCATCTACGTCGACGTGGTCAGTGGCGAGCCGCTCTTCAGCTCGCTCGACAAGTTCGAGTCCGGCACCGGCTGGCCGAGCTTCACCCGCCCGCTGGAGCCGGCGAACGTGGTGACGAAGACCGATCGCAAGTTCTTCATGGCGCGCACCGAGGTCCGCTCGAAGCACGCCGACTCGCACCTCGGGCACGTCTTCGACGACGGTCCGGCGCCGACCGGCCAGCGCTACTGCATGAACTCAGCATCTCTTCGCTTCATACCCGTGGAGAAACTCGAAGCCGAGGGCTACGGCGAGTACCTCCACCTGTTCAAGAAGGACGGGCACAAATGACGGAGACCGCTACGCTTGCAGGCGGCTGTTTCTGGGGCGTCGAAGAGCTCGTGCGCAAACTCCCCGGCGTGGTCGACACGACGGTCGGCTACGCCGGCGGCACGCTCGACAATCCGGTCTACGAAGATGTGAAGACTGGCCGCACCGGCCACGCCGAGTCACTGCAGATCGTTTTCGATCCCGCAAAGATCTCGTACGACGAGATCCTCGACTTTTTCTTCCGCCTGCACGATCCGACGACCGCCAACCGCCAGGGCAACGACATCGGCACCCAATACCGCTCCGCGATTTTCTACCACGACGACGCGCAGCGCGATGCCGCGAAACGCGCGATCGATCGCGCCCAGCCCAAGTGGCCGCGCCCGATCGTGACGGAAGTGGTGCCGTTTACGAATTTCTACGAGGCCGAGGATTACCACCAGGATTACCTGCAGCGGAAGCCGAATGGGTATACGTGCCATTACTTGCGGTAGAAGGCCAGCCATCGACAGTGAGTTGGCTGGTAAGATGACGCCATGACTGAAAGAGTTCGAAAACCGACGAAGAAGGTGAAGCTCGAAAGAGCTACGGCCTCGGAAATCATCTCCTCGCTGCGGATTACTCCTCGCGAACAACGGCTTGCGAAGGCGGCCGTTGAGTCTGTTATGGGAGCTGAGAAGAGTAACCGTTCCTCACACGATTCTCGCTAAGCGGGCGGCTCAAAGTGAGCGCGGGGCTACCAGATCCCAAGGGCGTATTCGTCAATGTGCCGTTTGATCATCGGTACGAACCTCTCTTCATTACACTCATCGGCGTACTCGTCTTCCTCGGCCAGGAGCCGCATTGCGTGCTTGAGGTTCGTGAAAAGGGTGAAGGTCGACTCGCTCGGATTCTGGAACTTATGCAGTCGTGCAGAATCTCAATTCACGATTTGAGTAGGGTGAGTACCCCGGTGCGCTTCAACATGCCCTTTGAGCTAGGGATCGCCTGTGCCTTGAAGTTGTTGCATCCGCTTGATTACGAAGTTCTCGTGCTGGATGCGAAGGGATACCGGCTAGACAGGACGCTGAGCGATTACAAGGGTCGCGATCCCCTGATTCACCATGGAACAATCGATGGGTTGCTGGCTTGCCTCTTCGATGCATTCGTTTCAGCGAATGCACCACCTCCGCGCGAGGCTCGCCGTGCACTAGACTCGCTTAATCGAGTCGCGGCTCGCCTAAAACGCGACGTCAAGTCGGATACCCTGTTTCGCCCTTTACTGTTTCACGCGCTGGTCGTGGCTGCAACTAACGTCGCGACCCGGTTCGGTTTCATTAACGTCAGCCGTAGCTGAGATTTCGAACCCTCTCTACGGCGCGGCGCTCCGAACCTTCCGAAGCCGCTTCCACACCGTCCGAACGATCAACGCGAACACCACAAAGATCAGCCCCATCGGCAGGATGTAGAGCACCACCCAGATCAGCACATCGACGACACCCTTCAGGCTGTTGATCAGCGAGCGGCTGGCGTTCTTCACCGTCGCCGCCGGTTGCCAGCCGGGTTCGACGACCGGCGCCGTAAGAACGTCGGGAATCAGTTCGAGCGTGATCGTGGAGAGGCTGGTCATCTGCGAGAGGTACTGGATGCGGCCCTGGATTCGCTCGATGTCGCCGCGCACCTTCGTGATCTCGTTGTAGATCTCCATCACCTCGGAGGCCTTCTGCGTGCGCTCGCGGACGGTCTTCAGCAACTCGCGCAGCTCCGTTTCCGTCGCCTGGAGGTTGCGCAGTTGCGCGCCGAGGTCGGAGTACTCCTGGGAAACGTCCTGCGCGTTGATGCTTTCGCTCTCGACACGGATGGCCAGCCCGCGAATGGCCGCGAGCAGCGGCATGAGCTGCGTGGCGGGGACGCGAAGAGAGGCGCTGGCGCGGACCTGCTCGCGTTCTTTCCACTGCTTCGTGTCGGCAACATAGCCGCCCTTGGCATCGACGAGCGCGGTGACTTTCTGCAGCGCGTCGGCGGCGTCGCGAACGACCAGCGACATGTTGGCGTTGCGGATGATCATCCGTGTCTGCGGCTGGGCCGGCAGGTTTTTTGTTGCCGCCGGCTGCGCGGCAGATCGATCCACCACTGATTCCCCTGCGCTGGCCGAATCAGTCGCCGCACTTGACGTCGGTGACGCTGGAAGCGCTCGATTCTCGGCTTTGCAGGCGAGAACGACGAGCAGAGTCGCCAGAAGGATTCGTTTCATCGACGCATTCTACGGTCGAACCGCGACTGCCGCTGCCGCACCAATGGCCAGCGAATCCCGATCCTGCACGAACGCGGCGGCGCTCAGATTGCGCCAGGCGGGATCGAGCGGAACCGTCACGGACGTCTGGCCGGGAGCGACGCGGATCAATCGCCGGACGATGGCGTCGTTCGTGATCGTACGGCCGGCGTTTTCGCCGTGCTGGACTTTGGTCGTGACGCCGTCTTCGGTCACGGCCAGCATCACGTCGTCATTGGCGGGAACAGTTGCGCGAATGGTGGCGACGAGAGAATTGCCATCGCGGCGGACCGTGAGAGCCACATCGCCGCGCGGCTTGCCGTTCGAAGCATGCTCCAGCGCGGCGTCCAACGCGGAGTGATTCGAGCCGACGAATTCGCGCGTTCCGCCGACGACTGCCTGCGGCGTGTAGGCGGAGTTGAGATGCATGGCATGGGCGTAGAAGGCCTGGCGCCGCGACCATTCGGCGGAGGAGAAGGGATCGCGCCAGCCGAGCCGGTCCCAATAGTCGACGTGGAAGGCCAGCGGGATCACGTGGCCGCGCAGGCTGGCGTCAGCGGTGATGTCGTGGATCAGCGCGTCCGCCGGCGGACAGCTCGAACAACCTTGCGAGGTGAAGAGCTCGACCACGACCGGCGCCGGACCGAGCTTCGGCGGAGCGCCGTGGATCGTCAACGACAGTGCTGCGATGACAGCGACGGCAACGAGAACGGCGATGAGGCGCGGGCGCGGCATCGCATGAGTCTACGCCGCCTTTTCCACCGCCGCATCGCGCGAAATCGTTACTACTTTCTGCGGCCTCCCTCGGCCGCTCTGGACCATGGCGACGCCGCCGAGAATGATCACCATCGCTGTGATCGAAACCCAGGTCAGTTGTTCGTGCAGCACCAGCCAGCCGAGGATCACGGCGACGACCGGGTTGACATAGGCGTAGAGCGATAACGTCGTCGTCCGCAGGTGACGCGCCACGTAAACGTAGGCCGTGTAGGCCAGCACCGAACCGAAGAGCGCGAGGTATGCCAGCGCGGCGAAGGTGCGTGGCGTGGAGTGGAAGCGCGGCAGCTCTCCCATTGCCAAACCGACGAGTAACGTCACCAGTCCGCCGGAAAGCATTTGCAGCGCGGAGGACATCAGCGGCGGAATGCTCATCAGCGAGTACTTGCCTCGAATCGTGCCGTACTGCCAGGCGATGCAACCGAGCTGGATGGCCAGCGCGCCGATCACGAAACGGGAATCGAACGCGGCGCCCGCGCCGCCGGGCGTGACCAGCAAGGCCACGCCGGCGAATCCGATGAGCATTCCGATCCCGCGGCGGAGCTCGAATCGCTCGGACCCGCGCAGCAGCTCGATCACCGTGGCCCAGAACGGGGCAGTTCCGACGAAGAGCGCGGCCATGCCGCTGGGCACCCACTGCTCGGCCCAGATGACGCTCAGGTTGCCGATGGCCACCATCAGCACGCCGCAGAAAATGACGTCGCCGAGGACGCGGCGGTCACGCGGAATGGCGTCGCCGTGCAGTTTGGCAATGACGAAGAGCACGACGCCGCCAAACAGAAAACGCGCGCCGGTCAGCAGGAACGGCGTCATCGTCGTCACGGCGATGCGGATGGCCAGATAGGTCGTCCCCCAGACGATGCAGACGACGGCGAAGGCGGCGTAGGCGAGAGCGCGATCGTGTTTCATGGCGCCCCCAGCGTGATGCCGCCGATCTTTTCGCAATGTGTCTGCATGACGATGGTGGTGCGGGTGGCCAGCGACAGCGGCGGCGCCTTGAGTTTCGAGACCAGCTCGTTGAGCGATTGAATCGAGTCGGTGCGGACTTTGATGAGATAGCAATCCTCACCGGCGACGGTGTGCATCTCGACGACTTCATCGCTTTTCAGAAGCGCGTCGAACGCCTTCTTTCGTTTCGCGTCGAGCTCGCTTTCACCGCGCGCGGCGATGAAGGCTGTGATGGCCAGCCCGAGGGCCGAAGGCTCGACGACGACGGTATGCCCGCGGATGACGCCGTCGCGCTCGAGACGGGCAATGCGGTCGGCCACAGCCGGGCGCGAAAGGCCGACGCTGTCGGCGACCTGCTGCGCCGGAGCGCGGCCATCGCGGAGAAGGTGCGTCAGGATCTTGAGGTCGAGAGCATCCAGATCGGCGGACATGCCGCCATGCTACCAGCGCTTCGAAGGCCGATCAAGCGCTTGACTGTCGATCCGTCAGCGAGCCTGCGCCAGCGGAGCGAACGCCCCCGGCAGATCCCTGCGCACGATGTTCTTGCGCGGGTAGGCGTACTCGACCCGGTGACTGGCTGCGTTGCGGAGCTCGCGCTGGAGATATTCGACCTTCACCGGGCCGGCCGGATCGCTCAGCAGACGGCGCAGAGCCCAGCGACGGAGGACGATCGAGCGCAGCTTCATGCCGGCGGAGCGGATGGCGAAGCGAATGGAGTCGCGGTCGTCCGAGCAGACCCGCACCGCGTCTGCATCGAGTGTCCCTACGATCTGTTCTGCCAGCTTCGTTTCGTCCGTCGTCCTGGTTGCGCTGCTCATTGGAATCCTCCGTTGTGTTGCATGTATAGACGCCGCCAACGGCCGAAAGTTTCTACGACCGAGGCGAATTCTTTGTGAACGGACGGTGCGAGAATCCTTCTGTGCTCGTGAATTTCACCCCCCTCGGCACAGCCGCGGAGGCCCTGGCAAATGAGACTGTGCTGGACGCCGCGCGCCGCGCGGACGCACCGATTGGCAACTCCTGCGGCAGTGTCGGCGTGTGCGGGCGATGCCGCGTCGTGGTCCTCGCGGGAGCAGAAAACCTCAGCCCGCCGACGATGATCGAGCTACGCGTGGCGGCGCAACGCGGATTTGCGGCGGACGAGCGGCTGGCCTGTCAGGCGGTCGCGCTGGGAGACGTCGAAGTTACGACTTCGTACTGGTGATTTAGTCCTCGTCGTCGGTCGCGGCCGACGTCGCTCTCCCCCACGATTCGCCTCCCGGCAGCTCGAAATAGAACGGCTGGCGGGTCTTCGGGTGATTGCCGATCTCGTTCATGGTCATGGCGTCGAAGATGCGGCCGTTGGCGATGGTGTACTTGATCGATTCGGAGTTGCGGATGTTTTCCAGCGGGTTGCCGTCGAGCACGAGAAGGTCGGCGATCTTGCCCGGCTCCAGCGAGCCGATGTCCTTGTCCATGCCGATGTAGTGCGCGCCGCTGAGCGTGGCCGCGCGGATGGCCTGCAGCGGAGTCATGCCGCCCTGCACGAACATCCAGAGCTCCCAATGCGCGCCGAGTCCTTCGCGCTGACCGTGCGCGCCGAGCTGCACGGAGACGCCGGCATCGTTGAGTTTTTTCGCGATGGCGGCGTTGCTGAAGTGGTTCCACTCATCGTCGGGTGCCAAAGTGCGGCGGCGCGCACGCGAATCGATCACACGGCGCGGCACGAAGTTCATCAGGCGCTTGTCTTCCCACACGTTGGTCTTGGCGTACCAGTAGTTCTCGCCCCACAGACCGCCGTAGCCGACGATCAGCGTCGGCGTGTAGCCGCTGTGCGATTTGGACCAGAGCTGCACCACGTCGTCATACGCGTTGGCAACGGGGATCGAGTGCTCGACTCCGGTGTGCCCATCGACCACCATGGTCATGTTGTGCTCGAACAGCGATCCACCCTCGGGGACGACCATCATTCCGGTCTCGCGTGCCGCTTCGATGACCTGCTGCCGCTGATCGCGTCGCGGCTGGTTGTAGCTCTTCACGCTGATCGCGCCGATCGCTTTCATCCGCTTGAGATGGAAGAGGGCGTCGTCGAGATTGGCGATGTCGGCCTTGAACGGGGCCTTGGCGCCGTAGAGGATCGTGCCGGTGGAGAAGATGTGCGGCCCGACGATCGAGCCGGCGCGCTGCATCTCCGCGGCCGTGAAGATCTCCGAAGAGTTGTTCGACGGATCGTGCAGCGTGGTCACACCGAAGGCCAGCGCCGCGTAGTTGATCCAGCTCTGCTGCGGAATGATCTCGTCCGCCCCCATCGAGCCATGCCAGTGAACGTCGACGATGCCCGGCATGATGGTCTTGCCGGCCACGTCGATGACCTTGGCGTCGGCGGGCACGCTGGTGCTCGCACGCGGACCGACCGCGGTGATGCGATTGCCGTCGATGACGACGGTGCCGTCGGCGATGACGTCATCGCCGTGCATGGTGATGATGCGCGCGCCGGTCAGGGCCAGTTTGCCAGTCGGGGTGTCGGCCGGTTGGGAGAAGCTGATGTTCGTGCCGGTGGCGGGAGCGTCGGGCAGCTTCTCCGGTGCGCCGGCGAGGAAGGCGAAGGAGTCTTTGAGATCGCGCGAGAAAAGCTCGGGACCGAGGGACCAGTAGAGCCGCGAGCCGTCGCCGGCCCAGTGCAGATACTCGCCCGCTTCCTTCGTCACCTTCGCCACCGGAATCGATTTCGTGTCCGGACCGATGTCGATGCTCTTGCCGGTGCGGATGAACGGCGCAATGTAGGCGTTGAACTTCTCGCGGAAAGCCACCCACTTCTCGTCGGGCGACAGCGCGTACTCCGTGGCGAACGCGGAGAGGAGATGCGACCGTTCGTCGGTGCGATCGAGGCCGATGGAGTGCAGGCCGCGCTTGTCTTCATCCTCGAAAGTCATGAAGAAGACACGGTCGTTCGAGGCGCCGAACTGCGGCGAGGCGCCCTTCTTTGTCACCAGCTTCGAGGCGCCACCGGCGGAGGGAACGACGAAGATGCCGGTCGTGCGCGACCAGAGCGCCGATCGCAGGTAGCCGTCGCTGGTGGTGCGGTAGACGACTTTCGAGCCGTCCGGTGAAAAGGCCGGCTCGATGTAGTGGCCGGGCTTGTCGGTGATGACGCGATCTTCGCCGCCCGGCACCGAGACGATGCGAATCGTGCCGAGGGTGAGATCGTTCCAGGTGGTGTAAACGATCGATTTGCCGTCGCGCGACCAGGCCGGATACCACTCGAAGTGATCGGTCTGTTTGGTCAGCCGGTGCGGCGTTCCGTTGGGAAGGTCGCGGATGTAGAGATACCCGAGCGCGCCGTAGACCACCTGCTTGCCGTTCGGCGAAACGGAGGCCCATCGAAGCATCTTCACCGGATACGACGCCGGCGCGACTTCGATGGGGAAACGCAGCGCTTCTTCGATCTGACGCGTGGAGCGAACGTGGAATGGGATCGGCGTCACGGCCTTCGACACGACGTCGATGCGGCTGATGTGACCGCCGGCCCAGAAGACGATCGACTTGTTGTCGGGCGTCCAGGCCATGCTCGGATAGAGGCCGTGAATCGACCACGTCTCCTGCATGTCGCGATCGAGGATGTCGGTCAGCGGCGTTTCCTTGCCCGACTCGAGATCGAGGATGAAAAGCGTCGACTTGTAGCGGACACGCCGGATGAAGGCGAGTGCCCTGCCGTCGGGCGACGGCGTCGGCCGCACCGAGCCGCCAGGGCCGGTGACGAACGGCTCGATCTCGCCGGTCTGCCGGTCGAGGCGCTGGATGACGTAGATCTGCGTGTTCGGGTCTTTGTTGTACGCGAAGATCGAGCCGGGCGTGGTGTCGTCGCTGTAGTAGACGTAGCGGCCGTCGGGCGAGAGCGCCGGCTCACCGGTGTCTTTCTGATCGGTGCGCTTCTTGGTGAGCTGCAATCCCTCACCGCCGCTGCGGTGATAGAGCCAGATTTCGCCGGCGCCTAACGATCGCTCGGCGGTGAAGTGCTTGCGGGCCACGAGGTATTCGGAGTCGGGCGACCAGTTTGGTTCATTGGTCAGGCGGAAGGTTTCCTTCGTCACCTGCTGTGGCTTGGAGCCGTCGCGATTCATGATCCAGATGTTGTCGCCGCCGGCGCGGTCGCTGGTGAAGGCGATCCACTTGCCATTCGGCGAGTAGCGCGGCTGCATGTCCCAGGCGACGCCGCTGGTGAGCGATTTCGCTTCGCCGCCCGTCATGGGGATGGTGTAGATGTCGCCGAGGAGGTCGAAGGCGATCTCGTTCCCATCCGGGCTTACATCCAGCGACAGCCACGTCCCCTCGGACACATCGATCGGCACGTCGTAGTGCGGACCGGGCGGGTTGTTGACGTCCCACTTCTTGTCTTCTTTTTTCTCGACCGCGCCTTCGACACCGATCGGATTCGGCGAGGCCTTCGCGGCGGCAGGCGGCGGCGCATCTTTTTTCTGCGAGTCCTGTTTCTGCTGTTCCTGCGAGACGGGACGCGGCTCCTGCTCAGCCTTTTCCGGCTTCTTCGGTTCCGCTTTTTTGTCGGTCGGAGGAGACGGCGGCGTCTGTGCCGGAACGTTTGTGACGACGAATAGAGAGGCAAGCAACGCGATGAGGATTCGTTTCATCGAACCTTTTCCTTTAAGAACATGCAGTCGCCGTAGCTGTAGAAAAAGTAGCGGTGGGAGATGGCTTCGGAGTAGGCGCGGCGAATCGTTTCGATCCCCGCGAACGCGGAGACTAGCATCAGCAGCGTCGACTCCGGCAGGTGGAAGTTGGTCAACATCCTGTCAACGGCGCGGAACTCGAAACCGGGCGTGATGAAGATGGAGGTGTCGGCGCGTCCAGCGGCGAAATGTCCATCGCCCGCACGAATCGCGCTCTCGAGTGTGCGCACCGAGGTCGTGCCGACGGCGACGATCGGGCGATGTTCGTCGAGCGCGCGATTGAGCCGCGATGCCGCATCGGCGCTGATCTCGTATTGCTCCGAATCCATGACGTGATCGGCGATGTCGTCGGCCTTGACCGGCTTGAACGTGCCGATGCCGACGTGGAGGGTGATGCGCACGATCTCGACGCCGCGCTCCTTGATCCGTTCCAGAATCTCCGGCGTGAAGTGCAGCCCGGCCGTGGGTGCAGCGATGGCGCCGCGCGCGGCGGCGTAGACGGTCTGGTAAGCCTCGCGGTCGTAGTCGCGCGGCGTTTCGCGGGCGATGTACGGCGGCAATGGAGGGATGCCGATCCGTTCGATCTCCTCGGTATCCCCTTCGAAGGCGATGGTGATGGTGCCCTCGTTTTTCTCGAGAACGTGTGCACGCAGGGTGTCGCTGAAGATCAGCTCATCGCCGGGCTTGACCCGTTTTGCGGGTTTGCACCATGCCTCCCAGACTTCTTGCACAGACAGGAGTGTCTGTGCCACATCGAGCCCGGCTTGCGGCTCAGACACTGTTGAATTGCCAGAGGTCTGCGGCTCAGGGCGAGATGCATGTGGCACAGACACTCCTGTCTGTGCGACCCGACGAGTGAGCAGGATCTCGATCGGCCGCGACATCCCCGCTTTCGGCCTCGCAAACAGCCGCGCCGGAATGACACGCGTGTCATTGATGACCAGCACATCGCCCGGCGACAATCTCTCCGGAAAATTCGCAAACGAGTCGTGCTCGATGGTCTTCTGGCCGACGACCATCATCCGCGACCGGCCGCGCTCACGCGGTTCCTGGGCGATAAGGTCGGGCGGGAGGTCGTAGGAGAAGTCGGTGCGGCGCATGGAAGTCGTCTGAAGGTGAAAACGTTAGAATGCCATCATGCCTGCGACCAAGAGCGAAACAATCTACTTTGATCCGGCGGTTCATGATGCCTTGTTGGCAAGAGCTACCGAGGAAAATGCATCAATCTCCGAAGTCGTGAACGAGGTATTGCGGGAGTCTCTCGCGGACTATGAAGAGGAAGCTGAAGATCTGGCTGACCTCGATCGACGACGTTCGGAGCCAGACATCCCTCTCGAAGATTTTCTTGCCGGCATGAAACGTCGTGGCCGGTTATAGCGTTGTCCTCAAACCGTCGGCAGCGAAGAACATCGACGAGATCGATCATCGCGCTGATCGCGACCGCATCTCCAGACGTCTTCAGTCCTTGGCCGACAATCCTCGCCCCTTTGGATCCGAGAAGCTCGAAGGGTTTGAAGCCACCTACCGCGTACGCCAGGGCGACTACCGCATCGTTTATGACATTGATGACGCAAACCGTACTGTCTTCGTGCTCAAGATCCGTCACCGCAAAGATGTCTACCGTCGCGGTCACGCATAGAATCGCGCGGTGAAAGCCCGCGTCATCACCTGCTCCGATGCCGCATCCCGCGGCGAGCGCGTCGATAAATCCGGACCGGCGGTTCGCGAGATTCTGGCTGCGAGTGGGTATGACGTCGATGCCATCGTCATTGTCTCGGATGACATCGACGACATCGCCGAAGCCATCGAAGCCGCCACCGGAGATGGCGCTCGACTGGTCGTCACCACTGGGGGGACTGGAATCGCCGCGCGCGATGTCACACCCGAGGCGACGTTACGGGTGTGCGAGAAAGTGATTCCGGGGTTTGGGGAGATCATGCGCGCGACCTCGCTGCAGAAGACGGCCATGGCCCCACTCTCGCGCGCGCAGGCGGCCACACGCGGGACGGCACTCATCGTGAATTTGCCGGGGAGTGAGAGCGGCGCGCGAGAGAATCTGGAGGCGATCCTGCACCTGATCCCGCACGCGCTGCAATTACTGGAAGGGAAGACAGAACATTGACCATCGTCCAAACCGGACTGGAAGTACTCATCGACGATCCGCGTCCAATCGCCGGCAAAAACATCGGCCTGGTCACGAACCAGAGCGCCGTGACCAGCGACCTGCGGCACGTCGTCGACCTGCTACACCGCGGACGCGACTGGAAACTGACCACGCTTTTCGGGCCGGAACACGGCATCTGGGGCGAGGCGCAGGACATGGCCCACGTCGATCACTCCGTCGATCCGATGACCGGCCTCACCGTCTACTCGCTCTACGGTGCCAGCGAATCGGATCTCGCGCCACGTCAGGAGTTGCTGCATGGCCTCGACGCGCTGGTGATCGATCTGCAGGACATCGGCTCGCGCTACTACACCTTCATCTACACCATGGCTCTCTGCATGCGCGAGGCGGCGAAAGCGGGCGTGCAGGTGATCGTGCTCGACCGGCCCAATCCGATCGACGGCGTGCATCTCGAAGGGAACATTCGCGAGGAGCAGTTCTCCAGCTTCGTGGGGATGTTCGCGCTGCCGACGCGGCATGGGATGACCATCGGCGAGCTGGCGCGCTATTTCAACAAGACCTTCGATCTCAACTGCGATCTCGTGGTCGTGCCGATGCGCGGCTGGCGGCGGTCGATGTGGTGGGACGAGACCGGGCTGCCGTGGGTGATCCCGTCGCCGAACATGCCCACGGTCTCGACAGCGACCGTTTATCCCGGCATGTGCCTGATCGAGGGGACGAACCTGAGCGAGGGGCGCGGGACGACGCGTCCGTTCGAGCTGTTCGGTGCGCCGTGGCTCGATCCGTTCCGTCTTGCCGAACGGCTCAACGCGCTCGAATTGCCCGGAGTCGGCTTCCGCCCACACTACTTCCTGCCGACGTTTCAAAAACACGGCGGCAAGGTCTGCGGCGGCGCGCAGCTGCACGTGACCGATCGCGCTGCGTTCGAGCCGTACCGGACCGGGCTCTGGATCGTGAAAGTCGTCCGCGACATGAATCCGGAGCAGTTCGACTGGCGCCGCGAGACCTACGAGTTCGTCTCCGACCGGCTGGCCATCGATCTCCTCGCCGGCAGCGCGCGCTACCGCGAGCTAGTCGAGAGCGGCGGCAACATCGACGGGTGCGTGGCCGAGTGGGACAAGCCGCTGGGCGCTTTCAAAAACGCCCGCGAGGAGTTTCTGCTGTATCGCGACGCCTGACCCTTATTGCGGCGTAATCAGCGTCACCTGTTGCGTGTCGTTGTTGGTGACGCTGGCAAAGACCCAGACTCTCTGCGCCGGATTCTCGGACGTAATCGTCATCTGCATCGGAAGACCCTTGTAGGGGATCGGCACCTGCACATAGCCCGGAAAGAAACTCCCGGCCGGCGGAGCGGGAACGTCGACGGTCGCGTCGAACAAAGGGCCGACGATCGGCGGATCGATGATCGGGGTCAGCGCCGACAGGACATCTCCGCGGACGTGAACGCGCGCCGCGCTGTCGAGCGTGTAGATGCGCAGCGTGACCCGGAAGCGCAGGTCGCCCGGCACGTTCAGCAGGTACTGCGCGCCGGCGAAGGCGCTCTCGCGCACCATCGGCAGCTCCGTTCCCCAGCTCGATGCCTGCCGCGATACGTCGGTGACGCGCGCGTTGAAGCTGAGCGACCGGCCGGGCCAGCTGGGTACGCGCAACAGCGCGCCGGCTCCCTCGATCTGCGGAAGCGCCCGAATGCGTTGCGAGAGGTTCGGCGTGAGGTGGAGCGGCGGCGGCGTTGGCGGCGCGGGCTGGAAGAGCACCGGAAAGTTCCCGAAAACATCGAGAAACTCGCTCCCCCCGTTCCAGGCCCAGACCTCGGTGGTCCACTTCGACCCATTCGCCCCCGGGACGTTGTCGTTGATCAGGATCGGGATCAGCACCCGTTCGTAATCATCATTCGTGACGTAGCGCAGTGTCACGGTGGCCGAAGTATCGGGAGTCGTGCCGCCGAGTTTCAGGATTGCAGGTCCGCGCGCATGTGCAGGCGCGGTCACGGTGATGCCGAAAGGAATCGTCTCGCGCGCCGGAACCGGAACGCCGTCGAGCGTCGCGGTGAGGGTGCTGCCGTACGAGCCGCCGTAGGTGATGAAGACGTCGCCGCCGGTCGGCGGAAGCTCGGCGGTGAGATCGACGATGCTGAAGTGGGCCGTTTGCGCGGCAAGGCTGCCGGCGAAGACGAGAAGCAATGGGAGAATGGTCAGGCGTCTCATGCGGCCTAATGTACCTGAACATCCTCTTTGAAGATTCCGCCCTCCTCTTCGTCAACAAGCCGGCCGGCATCGTCGTGCAGCGCGGTTACGATGCCGACGAGCCTGTGCTGCTCGAAGAAGCAATGCGGCACACCGAGCCGCTTTTCCTGATGCAGCGGCTCGATCGCGGCACGAGCGGGGTGATGTTCTTCTCCAAGCTCGCCTCGATCAACGCCAACCTGACGCGGCAGTTCGAAGGGAAGCGCATCCGCAAACGCTACGTGGCGCTTTGTGAAGGTCAGCTTGGCGAGAAACAGACGATTGATGCGCCGCTGCTCCGCATCGGACCGATTTCCTTCGGCGTCCGCGATGGCGGCAAGCGGGCGATCACTGTCGTCACGCCGCTGCGGGCCACGCCAGCGGGATCGCTCGTGGCGATCGACCTGCTCACAGGCCGCACGCACCAGATCCGCGTCCATCTGGCGGCGATCGGACATCCGCTGGCAGGCGACTGGCTCTACGGACAGCGCAACGAGGTGCGGCCGATGCTGCACGCGCGCGAGCTTTCGATGACGCATCCGCTGTCGAATGAGCCGCTTCGCGTCGCCGCACCGGTTCCGGGCGACTTCCAAGCCACTGCCATCGAGCGAGGGATCGTGTCCGGCAGCGAGGACATCATGACCCTTTGCGAGTGCGGCTAACTCATTGAATCTGCTAGAATAATGACTCTTCGAAACCCGTTACCGCAGTCACTGGAGATCACCATGAGACTCTCGATGAAGCTGGCTTTTCTGCTCGTTCTCGTTCCGCTGGTTGCCTCGGCCCAGTTCAAGGACCTCGAGGGAGCGATGTCGAACCTGAAGCGCGGATTCGGCAGCGGCGATCCGCAGGCGATCGTGGCCGGCATGGCCACGGGCGATCAGGTGATGCTGCAGTTCCCCGGTCTGGTCGAGCAGAGCGGATTCTTCGGCCGCGATCAGGCCTCGTATCTTCTCGACGGTCTTTTCAACAAGGTGAAGCCGACCGCGTTCGAGGAACAGAACGCCCGGAAAAAGAGCGCCGAGGCGCAGTACGACATCACCGGCAGCTGGACGATTCAGAACGGCGGTAAGCCGGAGACGCGCGAGCTCTACATCACGCTCCACCAGAAAGCCGGCGGACAGTGGTCGGTGGTATCGATCCGTTCGGCGGGAAAGTAAGCAGTTGGATTAGTAGATCAGTGGATTAGGAGGTTAGAAGTTAGTGGGTGTTCCTAATCCACGAATCTACTAATCACTAATCCACTAGCACACACCATGCGGCTTCACGTTTCACGGGTAGCCCGTACGACCGCCGCGCGCGCCGCGGCGGTCTTTCTTTTGCTCGCCGGAATCGCCTGGCTGACGATGCAGGTGATGGTGCTGCGGATCGGGC
>Ga0157378_10001410_pt1 | contig 21595 bp, 14 predicted proteins | sample M65metaG_FD_115309 | JGI IMG/M metagenome (GOLD analysis project Ga0157378, IMG submission 115309) | Miscanthus rhizosphere microbial communities from Kellogg Biological Station, Michigan, USA - M6-5 metaG | ecosystem: Host-associated > Plants > Roots > Rhizosphere > Soil | place: USA: Michigan...
AAACGCTGTCATTCTGAGCGAAGCGAAGAATCTCTCTTTGTTTCTAAAATCGAAGAGAGATTCTTCGCTTCGCTCAGAATGACAGAACAAGACATTTTTTCAGCAGCGGTTCTAGCGCCACGCACTGATCGCCGCGGCCCGCCCGATCAGCGCCCTCCTCAGATTTTGCGCAACCCGGCTGCTTCGTAACGCGTCACCGGCGGAGGAAGCTCACGGCTCACCGTCACATCGACTATCGCGGGCTTGCCGGATTCCTCCGCGCGGCGGAGAGCCGGAATGAACTGGTCGGCGGAGGTGACCCGTTCGCCGTGCGCACCAAATGCTTTGGCCACGTCGCCAAATGGCACGTCCAGAAATTCGCTGGCCTCTGGGCACATTTCCGTGTGCACATATTTTTGCACGTGATATTCAAACGCCAGCGAGCAGTTGTTCATCACAATTGTAATGGTTGGAAGTTTCAGGCGCAGCGCGGTTTCAAGATCGGGCAGGTGGTAGCCGAGGCCGCCGTCGCCGGTCAGGGTGAAGACGCGCCGCTTTGCTCCGACGGCCAGCTTCGCGCCGAAGGCCGCCGGAAAAGCCCAGCCGAGCGAGCCTGCCGCGCGCAACGTATTGCGTCCCGCTTTCTTTTGCTGCAGCACGGTGACGGCCCACGCCGCCATGTAACCCGTGTCCGCGACCAGCATATCGTCGCCGCCGACGTGCTGATCTATGAGGCGCATGATGTGATAAGGATTGAGTTTTCCTTCGTGCATCGGTTCGCCCGAAACGCGCAGCAGATCTTCCTGCCACGCGGCCACCGAGCCTTGCACCTGTCTGGTCCAGTCAGCCCACTTGCTGCCGTTCACTTTCGCGGCGATCGCCGCCTCGCGCAGCATTTTCAGCGCTTCGCGCGCATCCGCCACAACCGACAACTCTTCGCGGTACGTGCGCCCCAGCGAATTGGGATCAAGATCGAAGTGCACGATGCGCGCGTTCTTCCCCGGATACTGAAATACGTTGGTGCCCATCGAGCTGAGCTTTGTGCCGATCGTCAGGCAGAAATCCGCGCCCGCCAGAGTGTCGTTGGCAACTTTGCGGGAGTAGCGGCCGCAAACCCCCACCGCCAGTGGATGCGTGTCGGCGATGCTGCCCTTGCCGGCCATCGTGGTTACCACGGGAATCTTCAGCGTTTCGGCCAGCGCGGTCAGTTCCGCCCAGGCTTCGGACAGGATCACTCCGCCGCCGGCAATGATCACAGGTTTTGAGGCGCTGGCGAGCAGCGCGATCGCGCTGTCCACGTCAGCGGCCATTGGAGCGACTCTTCCGGCGGGTGTCCGGAGAAATGCGCGCTCCGCGTAAATCTCCTGTGGGATCGTCAGCTTCTTGCCAAACCAATCCGCGGGGATGCCCAGATAGGTCGGCCCAGGAACGCCGCTGACAGATGCGCGCACCGCGGTGCGAACCACGTCGGCAATGCGCTCAGGCTGCGGCAGGTCGCCCGCCCATTTGGTGATGGCCGGGAACATCGAAGTCTGCTCGAGTTCCTGGTACTCGTAGCGGTAGCGCGTTTTCGTGTTGGTGGTGCCCGCGATGCTAACGAGCGGGCTCGAAGCCCAGAAGGCATCGATGATCGAAGGCGGCAGATAAGTCGAGCCAGGTCCGAACTGCACGACGCCGAAGGTCGGCTTACCGGTCACGCGCGCGTAAGCATCCGCCATCGCCAGCACGGACCGCTCGCTACGTCCCAGAACCACTTTCACGCCCTCATGATTCTGCATTTCGATCAACGGGTCCTGCGGCGCTCCCGTCAAAGTGAAAACGTACTCGGCGCCGTAAGCGCGCAGCATTTTGGCCAGCGCCTGCGAAACCGTTAATGCGTTTACCGAATCTCCCGCCGGTGTGCTCGTCACGGTTTTGTCCTTCTATCGCGTTTGTTATGAACTCAAACTTGTAGTTCAATTTCTTACAAAAATAATCAGCGTGGGCAGGGTCGGATCGTGAATTCAGAATCTCAAATTTGAGATTTCAAATCGTCCGTATCCAGTTAAGCTTCCTCGCTCGCTATTTGATCGCCAATGGATTTACGGGAGAGGCGACTGCACCCGTTACGGGCAGGGCCGGCGCCACAAACAGAAACTCGTACTGCTTGTCTTCCGCGCATTCCTTGGAAAGTTCGCTGAGGTCGAAAATTTCGCCCACCGTCAGGCCCATGATCGGGATGGAGATCCAATGCCAGGGTTGATTGGCCTCGTCCGTTTCGTTCGGACGAACTTCCGCGCCCCAGGTGTCCGTGGCCACAGCCGCGACTTGCTTTTTGTGCAGCCAATCCAAAGTTTCAAATGCCAGGCCAGGCGCGTCTCCGCCCGAATAGCCGTCCCACGTCTTCGCGGCCAGCATCGCTTCCATCTGTCCCGTGCGAACCAGCAAATAATCGCCGCGTCGCACTTCGACGTCAAAATGTTTTTCCGCTTTGTCCAGCATATCGTTGGTGATCGCGAAGGTATCCGGCAGATGCGCCATTCCCAGCATGCGCGGAATGTCCAGCAGCACACCGCGCCCAACCATGCGGTCCTTCGTTTTCTCAATACCGCATCTCTGCGCGCCCGCCGACGTCACCGTGCGGCAGTCGTACCCGTTCCACATGTGATCGCCATAAAAAATATGGCCCAGGCCGTCCCACTGCGTGCCAGCCTGTGTGGGCATGATAATCACATCGTCCGAACCGCGAATTTTGCGGCTGTCGAGCACGCCCGAATACGCGTCCGTGCCGGTGCGCAGCATCAGGTGAATCGGATTGAACCGACCCATGGCTGGATATTTTGACTTGCCGCCCTGCGGGCCATACTGGTCGTACGGCAGCGCCAGCGAAATCACTTTGCCCTTCTGCACCAGCCTTGTGGCCGCAACAATATCTTCCGGTCGCGTGTAGTTCAGTGTTCCGATTTCGTCATCCGCGCCCCACTTTCCCCAATTCTTCAGCCGTGCCGCCGCCGCATGTATGTCGGCCATTTTCAGCTTGCGCGTTGACGCCCCTGATTCCGCCATCCGTCCCCCTCAATCGCTAGTCGTCGCTTCCAGCCTCTATAAATAGATTCTTGCAGCCCAGGATTGTAACGGAATCGCCCACATCACGTCTTCCGTTTTTGGGGGATCAGGTAGCACAGACTTCAGTCAGTGGGGTTTTTCACTCGATCTATAGCGAAAGCTAACGGAGAGCCATGCGGAATGGAGGGCCACAGACTGAAGTCTGTGCTACTTCTCCGGCAGCGCGAAAACGTATAGCGCGTTACCGGTAGTGGGGTAGTGGACGTCGGGCAGGATAGTACGCGGCACGTTGCGCGGGCTACCACCGCCGAGGCCTGTCGTAACCGCGACGTATTGCTTGCCGCCGACGCTGAACGTTACAGGAAATCCTTGCACTGAGGTACCGAGGCGCGTCTGCCACAAGGTCTTGCCGGTGTTCACGTCAACGGCGCGGAACACGCGGTTTAGATCGCCAACGAACGCCACGCCGCCGGCGGTCGATAGCACCGCGGTGAGAAACGACGGCCGCTGCTGCACGTTCCACACTTCCTTCATGGTCTTCACGTCAAACGCGGCGAGCCTGCCCACGTTGCCGTCGCTGCCGGGCATTTCGTAAAACAATCGGTCGCCCATGGTGCCGCCGGATCCCTCGGTGAACTCCACTTTGCGGCCAGCCATTTCCATGCAGCTCTGGCTCAGCGGGATAATCAGTCGCTCGGTCGCCGGATCGTAGCTCATGGCCTGCCAGTTGTGCCCGCCTTCGGTGCTGGGACACACCGGAGTCCACTTTCCGATTTCCTGTTCGAGAATATCGGGCCGGTAAGAAAGCCTTCCGGTCTTTTGATCGACATTAAAAATATTCTGAAAAATCGTTTCCTTGGCGCCGATAAATTCGCCGGTTTTGCGGTCTAGCTTCCAGAGAATTCCTGCTTTGCCAATGGTGAACAGCGTTTTGCGGTCTCCGATATCGACCAGCACTCGTTCATACACTTCGTCCATATCCAGCGTTTCGCCCTGCACATGCTGAAAATACCAGGCCAGTTTTCCGTCGTCGGGCTTCAGCGCGAGCGTAGAACTGGAGTACAGCGCCGCGCCTCGTGTTCCGCGGCTCACTTGCATCCACGGCTTGGCCTGCGCCACGCCCCAGTACGTCATGTTCAGTTCAGGATCGAAGCTGCCGGTAATCCAGGTTTCCGCGCCGACGCGCAGCATGTTCGGTAGATCGCCCCAGGTGTCGCCGCCCGGTTCGCCCGCGCGCGCCAGGGTATTAAAGCGCCATAGCAGCTTTCCAGTCGCGGGATCGAATGCGCTGATAAAGCAGCCCTGATCTTTTTCCTGCGATTTATAGCGATCGCAGCCGTTCTCGCCTTGAATCACCTTGCCATGAATCACGATGGGCCCGCTGGAGCTCCCGTAACCTTTGGCGCTGTCGCCGACCATTACATTCCACACAGTCTTGCCGGTGCGCGCATCGAGAGCAAACAGGTACGCATCCGTCGTCTCGGCGAAAATTTTGTCTCCGTAAATCGCGATGTTGCGCATCGCGCCCGTGCCGCCGGCCTGGCTCTTCGGCGGGCGCATGTGGTTTTCCCAGATGAGGTCGCCGGTGCGCGCGTCGAGCGCCTGCATAATGTTGTCGGTATTAATGAGGTAGATGATTCCGTTGTGCACGAGCGGCGTAGGTTCGTTGGCGGCCACACTGTCATTCATATTCCATGACCAGACCAGCCGCAGGTCCTTCACGTTGTCACGCGTGACTTGAGAGAGCGCGCTGTGATTCCAGCCCTGATAACCGCCGCGAACAATGAGCCAGTCCGCCGGGTTCGGTTTAAGCAGCATTTCGTCCGTTACCGGAACGTAATTTTTAACTTCGCCTTCGACCAGCAACCCGAGGCGAACGTTCGGATTTCGTGGCGCACCCGAAGCGCGCGTCCCGGCATCTTCGTCCGATCCTGCTGCAGCGGCCTGCGGCGCCGCCCCGGTCGCGACCGCTCCGATGGGCACTATCGTTCCTGCTGCCAGCGGTTGCGTGCCTGCCGATGCGCCGTTCGACTGCAGAATAAAAGCGACGAGACTCAAAGCGTCCTGATCGCTGAGCGAGCCGGGATTGCTGATCGGCATTGTGTTGCGAATGCGAGTGAACAGGTCACTGGTCGGCCGGTTGCGCCAGGTGTACATGAAATTGCCGCCGGCCAGGGGAGGAGCTTCGAAGGCACCCTGCAAATCGGCCTGGTGGCAACTCACGCATGTCGATTGGTAAACTGCGCGGCCCGCGCGCGCCTGCTCGGCGGTGAAGGGGCCGCTGCGCGCCGGTTGTTGCGCCGCAGTCATCGCCGCGCTGAACAATCCAGCGACAATTGCCACGGTGAAAACTGAAAGCCGAACTGATTTTGATCCGAGCACGATTCGCTCCCGCTATTTCAGTAGCCATCCCCACAAATTTCCGTCTGGTGCTTTCTCGGATTGAATCTGTACGTACAGCCGGCCATCGCGCAGGTCGCTAATCTGATCCGGCGTCAGTTCAAGCTTCCCGTTGACCGTGCCCTTCAGCGCTTTCGTCACCGTCAGATCGAGATTGGGCACGACGGTTCCAGGAATACCCTTCGGCCCGCGCCGAATTTGCGCCGTGGTGGCGGGGGAGCGCAATCCTTCAAACGTTCCCTGAATCGTGAGCTCTTTGCCTGCGAGCGTTGCGGTGAGCGATCCTTGCCCCGCGATGGTGCTCATCATCGAAACGCTGATGGGAACGGGAGACAGCCGCGTTTTGAACGCCTCCGCGTTCTGCCCGTTTTGAGCCGCGGCAGACGCGAAAAACAAGAAAGCCGTCAGGAATGCCGCTGCTATTGTCACTCGTCCACTCTGCGTCGCCATCGTTTGCTTCACCCAGGAAGTCAAGTAACCTTGAAATTAATTTGTTGAATTGAAATTCAAATCCGCAATTTCAAATTTAAGATTTGAAATTGCAGATCCCGAACTCGAACCCGCACAACTCGAGCAGGCTACCTCGACGCGACTGCATATGCCTCTTGAATCCGCCGGAGTTGCCTTCAATTTGCCAGCGGGTTCGGCCGCACCTGAATGTGATTTACCGAGCCCAGCCGCGTTTCCGTAAATTTTGGCAAGTAGGAGCTGTAAGTCGCCCAGATTCCTCGTCCCTTCCAGCCCGCCTTGGCGTCGTCAATGCGGCCATCGAGCCCACGCGTATAGAAAGGCATCGGATAGGCCATGCGGAACACCGAAAACGTTTCTTTCTTCGGATCGAAGATCAGCATCGAATCGGAAGTCGTTCCGGTAACGATCACGGTGTCTTTGCCAAGCCCGAGCGTGTCGAATTGATCGACCCACAAGAAATAAGGATATTCGGTGCTGCCCGTTTCCATGCCGGTGCCCGTAAATTTTGGCCCCGGCAAGTCCCAGTATTTGAATGTTCCGGTCTTGGGATCGAGCCGTCCGAGGTGCCCGCTTCCAGCGGAAAACCAAACCATTCCGTCGGTGCTGAAATCAATCCCGTGCGAGAGACGTCCCGGAAGCGGCAGCGGATAGTCTTTGTACTTGCTCGTTTTCGGATCGAGCATATAGAGCTTGTTTTCCGGTCCATTCACCACTGGAACCGATAGCCAGACCGTTCCATCGACGGGGCTGACGGCGGTGGCGTAGCCATTCGTCGGCACAACCTTTTTGCTATCCATGTCCACCCGCATCCAGGCGTGTTGGGCGTTCGCTTCGGTCGACTCAGGACTTGCCGGATCGATTTTGGTGGTGTCCAGTTCGCCGAGCACATCCCCATCGGTCCAGATTCGCCCTTGCCAGTCGAATTGCAAATGATGCGTATTAAAAGAAGTATCGACGCCCACGAACTTATTCGTTTTTGTGTCGTAGTATCCGAGCTGCATTCCGTGATTGCGCGCCAGCAGCGCCTTGGCCGCCACATCATGCGCGGCGGGATCGGTGGTGTCCATGGCGATCGTGCTGGCCGACCACTTTGGATTGTTTTCCGCGCCGGGAGGGCGAACCGGCTCAGTCATCCACACGCGGCCCTGTTCGTCGAGCATCGGGTTGTGCGGGCTGGCCATCCACGCGTCGGGCGATTCGCGATCGTGATAGTAATCAACTTTATCGCTGAAGCCCTTGCTGTTCCGCGGTTGCACGTGCAGTTCTTCCACCGTGTTTTTCACCGGGTCCAGCACCCACAACAGGCCGCCGCCGGTGCGATCCGCACCGTAGACTTTTCCATTCGCGTACAGCGTTGGATTGCGCTTGTCGGTGGAAGTCACATCATGAAAAAAGGAATCGTGGTTTCCCCAATCCCACTGCGACACGACGAAGTTGCGCTCCAGTCCCGTCGGCCGCGGCGGAGCCGGCGGCACTTCTCCGGCCTTGACGCGCATGGTCCAGTCGACCATCGTCTTCTCCAGTAATTCGCGGCCCAGCCGGTTGGCCGCCTGATTCATACCCTCGTTGCGCTGCCAGATGGAATCCCAATCGTCCGCGCTGGTGTACCGCCGCGTGGTGGTCATTCCAAGTTGATGACACTGGTTGCATCCGCCGCGGAAAGCGGCCAGCCATTGCTCCTGGGAAACATATCCCTTGGGCAAATCTTCTTTCGCCGGAGCATGAACCATGGAAATCCAATAGCTGGCCGGATAAATCTTGGCCGCTTCCTGCGGAGTTGCGGCGTTGCTGACCTGGAGTTTCACCTTCGCGCCGCGCGCTGCCGGAACGCGCTCCGAATCCTTCAGTCCGTATCCGCGCACCCACAATTGGTACGCGCCATCCGGCAGATCAGGGACCAGGAATCGTCCTTGATCGTCCGTGACCACAATTTTGCGGAACGGTACCTGCAGCTTCGTTTCCGCAATTACCCACACGCCCGCTTCCGGCTTCGCGCCGCTGCTATTCAGCACGACGCCGCCGATGCTGTTCTTGTCTACCTGCACCCCGGAAACAGCTTGCGGCCCACCGGCGGCCGGCCGTGAAATAAAGCAAACCGAAGCCAGAAGAGACCACGTCATCGCGCGTGTCATTCCCCGCATGTCAGTCCTCCCCCTACAATTCGCCGTAGTTTAATGCGTATGGGCAACCCGATTAACCTGTACCGGGATTTATATAATAGAAAGGGACGAAATCGCCAATTCTTTGGTTTCGTTCTTAAGTGGCGCGGGCTTCAGCCTGCGGGGGTTAGGAGGTGCAAGGACCAAAATCCGCAGGCTGAAGCCCGCGCCACCGGCGGTGGAATCAGTGGCCGACGTGCTGGTGCGGCTGGCTCTGTTCCACCTCGTAACGAACGAGAGCGAGCGTGCGATACACAGCATGCACGAATTTTCCGTATGGCGCGGAGATAAACAGGGCGGCGATGCAAGCGAGGTGCAGCACGAGAGCGCTGCCCATCGCGGGAGTCTCTCGCAGGATCAAGGTGAGCATTCCGGTAAGCGCCGTCAGGCCAAGCGTGACCAGAAAAACGTAGTCCATGCCATTCCCGCCCGCCGTTGCCGGGTCACGATCGCTTTTCAATTTGTAGTAGATCAGCCCTCCCGTCCCAATCAGCAAGGCCACGCCGCCGAGCGTTCCAAAAATTACGGGCGCGCTGGTAAGCGCGTAAGGCGGAAGGATATGGAAAAAATCCTGATAAATAAAAGCGAGCGTCGTGGAAACAAAATCGCTTGCTAATCCCCAGAACGTAAGCGAGTGGTAGAGCCGCCGAACCGAAGACGGCCGCTCGTCCGGATAAAAGCAGCCGGGCCCTCCGCCCTGCAGATAGCGCAGTCCGAGCGCGGCGCCGATGGCCGCAAGGATAGCCTTCGCCCCGCCGCGATCGTTTAACACCGTGCGCGTTTCGGACCAGAAGCGCGCTCCGCCCCGCATCCACACCGCAATTCCGTAAAAAAATAAAATGAGCGCGCCCCCGACCATCGCCAGGTACGGCACCACTTCGTAAAATGCTCCGGGCCCGACATGCGCGGTAAATAAAGAGTCCGAACGGATGAATACAAGCGCCAGGACAACGATGAGGGCCGCCATCGCCGTCGCCAGGAAAACCGTCACGCTTCGATTTTTAAACGCGCGCCCCAGAAAATCGGGCCAGCTCCAGCGCCGGTAGGTTTCCATGCGAGACTGCGCCAGAATCTGCGGAATATTGATCGCGAATTCGTGCGGCGGCGTGAACATGCAGGCGTAATAGCAGGCGCGGCAGTCATGGCACAAATTGGCCAAATAAAAAACGTCGCCTTGCTTGAAATCACGGCGCGTCTCAATTGCGCGAAAAACCGGGCAGTAGCCCTCGCAGTAGCGGCAGGCGTTGCAGATCACCAACTGGCGGCTGGCCTCCTGAATGATGTCAAGTCCGGGCAACGGCCGCCGCCTCTCTGCCCGCCAGCCTGCCGAACACGGATCCGATCGTCAGGCCGAAACCTCCGAGATAACCTTTGGTGAGAATGTTCCCTGACATGATTTCTCCCGCCGCAAACACATTTGGAAAGGCCCGCCCGCCTTGGTCGACGACGCGTGACGCCCCGTCCACCATGACGCCCATGTATGTGAACGTGATCCCCGGCCGCAGCGGCAATCCGTAAAACGGAGGGCGGTCAAGAGGCATGGCCCAATTGCTTTTCGGCGGCGTTAGGCCGCGCGTCGAATTACCATCCAGTTTTTCCATTCGCAGTTCGGTATTTCCGGCCGTCGCGTGGTTGTAGTCGGTGACGGTTTCCACGAACGTGCGCGCATCGAGTCCCAGCTGCGAAGCCAGCGCTTCGAGTGTGTCCGCCTGATACGGCTTGAACATGGGCGGAAGGAACCGGTCAATCGTTTTGGCGTCCACGATGCCATAGGCAATTTGGCCTGGCTGCCTGGCAATCAGCGTCCCCCAGATCGCGTAGCGTTTAGGCCAGATATCTTCGCCTTCGTCGTAAAATCGTCGCGCGTCCCGGTTTACCACAATTCCGAAAGGGATAACGTCGAGCCGCGTCACGATCCCGCCATCAAATTTCGGAGAACGGGCATCGACCGCAACCGAATGGAAACCTTTCGGATCGCCGATGGACTTTGCTCCACGTTTCATCAACGCGGCCAGCACGGTGCCGTCATTGTACGGTGAGCCGCGAATTATAAAATTGTCTGCCGCATCGCCCCAATGCCGCTTTAACCATTCGACATTCGCCTCGTAACCGCCGCAAGCAACCACCACGGAGCGCGCGCGAACCAGTTCTCCGCCATTGTTATTTTTGAGCCGCACCGCTTCAAACCGGCCATTTTCGATCAGCAGATCGTCAACGTACGCGTTGTAGCGCACATCAATCCCCAAGCGCTTTGCCGTCAGGTAGTACGTGTTTAGCAGGGCCTTTCCTCCGCCCAGAAACCAGCGATTCGTCCGGCCCAGGTGCAGCGTGCCTGCCAGCGGTTGCTGCCAGTGCACTCCGTGCTCGCTCATCCATCCGGGAAGCGTGCTCGATTCGCGGATCGCCATCCTGGCGAGATCTATATTTTCCGGACCGCCGGTCACGCTGATCAAGTCGTTGAGGTGTTCTTCTTCGGAATAAGGCCCGGAAAAAAACCGGTCGGCCTCAGCATGCGAGCAGCGGATATTGCGCGTGTGCCGCGTGTTCCCACCGCGCATATGCTCCGTTGAGCGCTCCAGCACGAGCACCCGCCCGCCCGCCCCGCGCGCCGCAAGCGCCGCGCAAAGCGCGGCGTTGCCGCCGCCAACCACAATCACGTCGTAGTTCTCTGACACGTTCCTCCCAGGAAACGAAAGACCGTACGGTGGCACGACTGCATTGCAGCCGAAGTCACCGGAGCGAGTGGCTCAATTTGCCCGAAAATGGTGCCTGCTCGCTAAATCACATCGGAAGGGGGGCAATAATCTCCCTAATTCTAGCGGTTTCGAGAATTGAGAACATCGGAGGAAGTGTAATTTACCCCTCCCACGGGTTCGGCGCCAGGGCTTCGATGTCGCTCATCACTTCGACGACCGCCGGACGTCCGCTGGAAAGCGCCTGGTCCAGAGCGGAACGAATTTCGGCCGGTTTCGTGACGCGAATTCCGAGCGCGCCCATCGATTTGGCAATTTCCGCGAAATTAACTTGCGAAAAGTGCCACATCTCGCCTTCTTTCTTCGAAGGTTTTCCGCCATAGGCCTGGCGGAAAATCATAGTTTCCTGATTCAGCGCATCGTTGTTATTCACGACAGTCACCGTCGGAATTCCGCAGCGCACTGCGGTTTCCAGCTCCTGCAGGTGATACCAGAAACCGCCGTCACCCGTGAAGCAAACCACCGGCTTTTTGGGCATTGCGACTTTCGCACCAAGGGACGCCGGGAAAGCCCATCCCAGGGATCCCGCCGCACGAATAAAATCCCATGGCTTGGTAACCCAGAACTGTTGCGCTGACCACATGCCCGCGTGGCCCGTATCGCAAACGACGATGGTGTCCGAAGGAAGCCAGTCTCCCACCTCCCTGAGAATTCGCTCCGGACGCATCGGCACAGCGTCGGAATCCCGCAGCGGCTTCACTTCCGCCCGCCATTCCTTTACCCGAGCGCTCGTTTCTTCCAGCCACTTCTCATTGCGCTGAGCCTTGCCGCCAGCGACTGCCTGGTTCAACAGTTGCAGCGCCGTTTTTGCATCGCCCAGCAATGAAATGGTATTCGGATAATTCCGTCCCAAGTCGGAGGAATCGATTCCGATCTGGATGACGGGAGTTCCGGCCGGTGGAATTTTCCAGAAATGCGTTACCTGACCGGCGGTCTGGCTGCCAATATAGAGAACGAGATCGGCACGCACCAGAATCTTATTCGCGCACGAGCGGGAGTACGTTCCGGGAACACCAATGTACAGAGGATTATTGTCTGGAACCAACGAGAAGCCGTTCAGCGAAGTAGCGACCGGGATCGCCAGCGCTTCCGCCAGCTTTAAAACCTCAGCTCCAGCGCCGGATAACCGTGCCCCGCCGCCAACCACTATCACCGGGCGCTGCGCTGCCGTCAAAATGCGCGCCGCCTCGGCCACGCGCGCCGCTTCCGGAGCGGGCCGGTATGCGGGAACGTGCGTAAACGCTTCTTCCGCGATTACCTTCAGATCAGCCTCGTCATGCTCAATGTCGCCTTCTTTTCCTGCGAACAACACATTCACAGGCGCCGGCGTGCCGGAAGTGGCCTCGCGAAACGCCTGCCGCAGCAAATCCGGAATGCGCGTTACAGTGTCCGCCTGAAAATTCGCTTTGGTCACTTGTGTGAAAATCGGAAAATCATCCATCTCCTGGTAATTGATCTTGTGTTTCTGATGTCCCCAGCGTCCGCCGGTCAGCGCAATCACAGGGCTGTGACCCATGTAAGCGTCGCGCAGACCTGCGGCAAGATTTGCGGCACCCACAGCTTGCGCAGCGCAGATACCAGGCCGACCGGAAGCGCGCGCGTAGCCATCCGCCATGTATGCCGCCGCTTTTTCCCCGTGCGTCAGTACGCGCTTGATCGGCATGTCATCCATCTCAGCCAGCGCCCTGCTCAGCATGGTGGGAACGAAAAAGAAAGCCGTTACCCCCTGCGCATTCAAAAATTCCGCGACAAACCGGCCACCCGTCATCTTTGGCAAAGTCTTCTCCGTGAGAAATCAAATTTTTTAGTATGAAAATAATTGCAATAAGTGGTGCCGGCGGAGAGACTCGAACTCTCGACCTAGGGATTATGAGACCCTCGCTCTACCCCTGAGCTACACCGGCAAAATAAAGCGCTCTATGTTACGGACGGCCTTCGGGCACTGTCAAGCGGGGAAAGGGGACACTCAACTGGGTGCTGCTTCAAACTAGGAGAGCAAAAGGTCTGGCTGACGATCAGTCCAACGGGGTAATAATACAAATCATTGAAAATACGTCGGTTGCCTCTACTTCACCGCCAGTCCTAGTAGTACTGACGTACCGTTGACCTCGTCATTCCTAAATCCTATTCTGACCGTGGACAATCCGAGCAAGAACTGCCCCGAGTCTGGCCGGCTACTGCCGTCCACGGGACATTGTCCGACGGTATTGACCGTTTAGACACATGGTAACATTTCTGTTCCATTAGAGAACAGAAATACATATACTCCTGTACGGGTTAGTTTCCCGTTCGGAGGGCGTATGTCTAAGTGTCTGACGGTAGTCGCTCTTGTTTTACTTGTGCTGACTGGAGCGATGGGGTTGCGGAATGTCACGGCAAATGCCGCAACATTCTCAACTTCAGGTATTTCGGCCCCTGTATTTATTTCGACCGCGATTGGTCCGGCTCCACCGATTCCAGGTGGTGGTGGCCATGTGCAGGCAACCGCGATTGGCCCGGCTCCGCCGATACCAGGTGGCGGCGGCCATGTGCGAGAGACTGCGATCGGTCCGGCTCCGCCAATTCCAGGTGGTGGCGGCCATGTGCGGGCAACCGCGATTGGCCCAGCTCCACCGATACCAGGTGGCGGCGGCCACTAGCTGAGCGTGAAACCCGGTAGGCAACTGGGTCCACGCGGAGGACATTCTCCATGTTGGGCCCAGTTGACTACATTCTCCTGTTCGCGGGTTTCGCGGCGCACGTTTGCGCTCTGATTTTCCTCCTCAAGAAACGCGCTTTCATCCAGCATTTCACCCTGATTCTCTACTTGAGCTTTTCGATCGTGGTTGGGATTGGCCGTTGCAGCATTCTGAAAACGGCAGGCTTCAATTCCAATGCGTATCTGTATTTCTTTTACTACTCCGACGCCCTGACCACGATCTGTTTGTATTTTGTTTTGATGACTCTTTACGCCCATGTGTTTTCCGAAATGGGCGTGAGCAAGCAGGTGCGCGGTGGAGCGATGCTCCTGCTGGCGGGAACGGCCGGAATTTCCTATCACATGGTGGCGGCGTCCAGCGATCGGCTGGTGACCCACTTTGTCGCGGAACTGGGTCAGAACCTCTATTTTGTGGGCGTGGTGCTGACGTATTTGCTCTTCGGGGCAATGGTAAAACTGCGGGAAAATAGGACGCGCCTGATGCAGATTGTGCTTTCAATGGGTGTCTATCTCAGCCTGTTCGCGGGCACCTTCGCGTTGGGGAATATGCACCCGGACCTTCCCATCTGGCGTTACATCAACCCGCTGATCAACATGTGGCTGCCAATTTCCTGGTCTTATACGTTTATGAAAGTTCCTGAGGACGCAAGAATCGCATCGGCACGGGTACTCGCTCCAACCAATCGATGATAGCTGCATTGATATTCGCCATCTCCATCGTGACGCTGCTCCAGTTCTTCGTCTCCTACAGCCGTTCGCTGATCGCTGAATGCCGCGGTCAGGAACTGTCCGAACAGACCCGCGAAATCTGCGGTGTTACGGCCAGAACAGTAGCGGGAGACAAGTTCCGGAAGCTGTCGGAGTTGATCGCTATGTGTCCGGAGTCCGGTTCAGACTCCGGTACATTGATGGCTGTGTCGGCCTATTATCGTCTGTTGAGCATCGTTCGTAGCCTGTCGAATTGGGCGAGCCCGACCGCCACCGCGTGGATCGAGGCGGAACGTGGCGACTGTGCATGGGCCGCCGCCGTGGTCCTGGACCGTCGCATTGCCTACACGCGGATGATGATGAATCAACAATCCAGCCATTAAGTTCAACCGGCCGGCGCCCCGCCCACGTCCTCCGTTTCTATAAATACCTTCGCTGATTGTGCGATTCCAGCCTTCGTTGCTACCATCTTTGCTTCGGCAGGTTCCAGCAACGCAGGCATTTGACCAAGGGATCTGCCGTCGTTCTCTCTCTCCAATGAAAAAAGATCTTTGCCGACGAGTTCTCGACACCATCGCCCGCCACGCAATGATTCGCCCGGGAGACCGCATCGGCATTGGCGTTTCGGGCGGGGCGGATTCCGTGGCGATGCTCCGCATTTTCGCCGGAACGCGCGCTCGTCTCGGAATCGCCGTGCATGTCCTGCACTTTCATCACCAGCTACGGGGAAGCGAAGCGGACGAAGATCAACGATTCGTCGAAGAATTGACGCGCGAATTTGATTTCAAATTTGAAACCGGCAGCGCTGACGTTGCGGGCGAAGCGCGCCTTCACGGATGGAACGTGGAAGACGCGGCGCGGCGTTTACGGTATCAATTTTTTACCTCTATCGCCGCAACACGCGAATTGAGCCGCGTTGCCGTGGCGCACACCTCGAATGATCAGGCCGAAACCGTGCTATCCCATATCCTGCGCGGCACCGGCCCGACAGGACTGGCGGGAATCTATCCTGTCGCTGGGATCATCATTCGCCCGCTGATAGAAGCGGGGCGAGACGAATTGCGGAAATTTCTCTTTGATTTGGGACAGCCGTGGCGGGAAGATGTCACGAACCAGGACACATCCCGAACGCGCGCGCGGATTCGGCATCAGTTAATCCCGCTGCTTCTCCGAGATTACGATGCTGCCGCGGTAGCGCGCTTATCCCGCCTGGCTGGTCATGCTCGCGAAGACGAAAGATTCTGGCATGCGCTTGAAGACCAACGATTCCACGCCCTGACTAGCCCGGAATCGACCGCGACCATTTCAGTGGGCATCGCAGATCTGTTGTCGCCATTGCAACGATCCGGTTTCGATCCGGACTCTGAAGGCGACACAAACGCTGACGCCTTCGCGAAAGCCCCTCCCACCATGGCACTTACGAAGCGGCTGCTCCGCCGCATTTACGCTGAGATCCGCGGAAGCCGGGAACAACTGACCTCGCGCCATGTCGAAAGCGTGCTCGATCTCGCACGTAAATCGCAAAGCGGCTCGCGCATCGACTTGCCCGGTGTTTCCGTCGAGCGAGTTTTTGACCGGCTCTGTTTTACAGGGACTTCTTTGAACAAGGGCACTTCGCGAACCGACAGAAATGCAGGCTTGAACATCGATTTTGAGTACGTCGTGCCACGCCCGGGCCGAACAGAATCCACTTCCGTTGTTGTTACGGAAATTCACCGCCGGTTCAATTTGAAAATGGTTGACTGGCCTCCGGCCCAGAGCGACACTGTAGTGGGCTGGGGTGCCCTTGATTTCGATCGAATCCGATGGCCATTGCTACTTCGGAACTGGCGTCCCGGAGACTCCTATCGCCCACATGGGAGTCGGCGAGCTCGCAAACTAAAACGGCTGCTTCTGAACTCCCGAGTGCCCCTACGTGCCCGGGTAGGCTGGCCTGTTTTAATCAGTGAGGGAAAAGTGGTTTGGGTCTCTGGCTATCCGGTCGCCGAAGAGCTTACCCCGCGTCCCGGAACTCAAACTGGCTTGATGATTGGTGAGGAAGAGGTTTAGGGAACCGTCAGTCGGCCAGGTCGGGCGTCGAAATCGAGGCGATCCGATGCATGCAAGATGCTGGATTACTTTGGCCTTCATCTTGCATCTAATTGGTAAAGGCGATTGTGAGGCAAGAGGTTGGCGCTAATTTGGCAGATTCGTATCTATACGCGCAGGCGATTACAAGAAGCCGCGCGCGCCGGACCATCCGGCAGGTGAGGTAAAGCCGTGAACCCTAGTTCGACCTTAAAAACCATCATGTTCTGGTTGTTCATCATCATGCTGGCGGTGTTGTTGTGGACGCTTGTTTCCAAGAGCGGCCAGTCAGCCCGTGAGGAGGAGCCCAGTTACAGCGAATTCATGGCGCAGGTGGACCGGGGTAATGTGAAGGAAGTTACGTTATATCTGTCGCCCACCAGTTACGAGATCGAAGGTGAATGGCGCGAACCCTCCAAGAAGTTCCGCACTACCATTTTCAAGGAATCCTCGCCCGATCTGGCCAAGACCCTGCGCGACAAAAATGTCCTTATCAACGTGAAGGAAGTGAACCGCGCGGATTGGGTAACATTTCTGTTGAATGCAGCACCGCTCTTCTTGTTGGTTGCCTTCTGGATTTTCATGATGCGCCAGATGCAGGCGGGCGGAAACAAGGCCCTGAGCTTCGGCAAATCGCGCGCGCGTCTCCTGACGGCTCAGCAGAAAAAGGCCACCTTCAAAGACGTAGCAGGGACGGATGAAGCCAAGGAAGAGCTCCAGGAAATTATTGAATTTTTGAAGGACCCGCAGAAATTCCAGAAGCTTGGCGGGCGCATTCCCAAGGGCGTACTCCTCGTCGGCCCTCCAGGAACGGGAAAGACTTTGCTGGCCCGAGCGATTGCCGGCGAGGCGAATGTTCCCTTCTTCTCGATCTCCGGTTCGGACTTCGTTGAAATGTTTGTCGGCGTCGGCGCCAGCCGCGTGCGTGATCTATTTGAGCAGGGCAAGAAGAACGCTCCCTGTATCATTTTCATCGACGAAATTGACGCCGTGGGGCGCCATCGCGGCGCCGGCCTCGGGGGAGGCCATGACGAGCGTGAACAGACGCTTAACGCGTTGCTGGTCGAAATGGACGGATTTGAATCCAACGAAGGCGTGATCCTGATCGCCGCGACGAACCGTCCCGACGTGCTTGATCCCGCACTTCTGCGCCCCGGCCGCTTTGACCGTCGCGTGGTTGTCGCGCGTCCTGACGTGAAGGGCCGTGAAGAGATCCTTCGCGTGCACACGCGTAAGGTTCCTCTGAACGATGACGTTGATCTGTCCGTGATCGCCCGTGGCACGCCCGGTTTCTCAGGAGCGGATCTCGCTAATCTCGTGAACGAAGCTGCTCTGTGGGCGGCGCGACAGGGACGCAAGCTCGTCTTTATGATCGATTTCGAAATGTCCAAGGACAAAGTTCTGATGGGCGTCGAACGCAAGTCGATGATCCTGTCCGAGGAAGAGAAGCGCAACACGGCTTATCACGAAGCTGGCCACGCTCTGGTTGCGGCAATCACTCCGGGCACCGATCCGCTGCACAAAGTTACGATCATTCCGCGCGGGATGGCGCTTGGCCTGACCATGCAGCTTCCGATCGACGATAAACACACCTACACGAAGACGTATCTCGAAGGCACGCTCACCGTATTAATGGGTGGGCGCTGCGCCGAAGAGATTTTCCTCGGCCATATCACCACGGGCGCCGGCAACGATATCGAGCGCGCCACGGATATCTCGCGCAAGATGGTTTGCGACTGGGGCATGAGCTCGCTGGGCCCCCTGGCCTACGGTAAAAAGGAAGAAGCGATTTTCCTGGGCCGCGAAATCGCGCAACACCGCGACTACTCGGAAGACACCGCCATCCGCATCGATCGCGAAGTCCACTCCATCGTGACCGCCGCGTATAACAACGCGCACGCCGTTCTCGAAAACAACCGCGACACCCTGGAGCGCATTGCTCTCGCTCTGCTCGACCGCGAAGTGCTGGACGCAACCGAATTGAAGCTCCTGATGGAGAACAAGCCGTTGCCGGAGAAGGTGCGTCCTGCGCCCCCTTCGCCGCCCCAACCCCTCCCGGGCGCCGAGCCTAAGCCGGCTCCACGTCCTGAACTACGCCCCGCACCTGGATTCAGCAAGGGCTAACGCAGGCTTCAAAAATTGAACAAGAAGGCCCGTCCCATTTTCTGAATCGGGTGGGCCTTTTTTTACGTAGCACAGGCTTCAGCCTGTGGACTTTTTGTCCTTGCAAGGCCTAACACCCACAGGCTCAAGCCTGTGCTACTAAAGAACGAGACAAAAAGCAGCGGCGGCTCTTGCTTGATGAGCCGCCGCGCTATCGCTGAATCAAAGACTAGCGGAATGTTTATCTGGGTGCGGTTTTTCCGTTGTGCTTTTCGTTGTAAATCTGCCGGCTGGCGTTGTTCTGACGCCCGTTGATGTTTTTCCGTTCCTGCGGCGTAAGTTTGCCGCCGTTGGCCGCGCGATCCGCAGCGATGTGCCCGTTAATTTTCTGCTCGTGATTTTCAGCCTTCGCGGCTTCCGATGGAGACATTTGCCCGCTGGCCACGCCGTTGGCGATCCGCTGCTGCTGCAGATTGCGGCGCGCGCCTACTTCGTTGTTGCCGTACTGCGCCGTATTGCCGTTGTGCTTATCGTCATAGATGGAACGGCTCAGATTATTCTGCTGCCGGTTCACTTGCCCGCGTTCCTGCGGCGTCAACGTGCCGCCGTTCGCGGCTCTGTCGTTGTGAATTTCCTTGTTTAGCCCCGCTTCGCGGTTTTCCAGATTTTTCGTTTCACCCGCCGTTAGCTGCCCGGAAGAGATGCCATTCGCAATGCGTCCTTGCTGGTTGAAGCGCCTCCCGTTCACGGAATCCATCGCCACATTTCCAGGACGGCCGTGGTTGACCGATGCAAGCTGATTGTTGTCGCCGCGAGCGGTCTGCTCGTGCGAAAGCTGATTGGAGGTCGGCTGAAAATGATTTTCGTGTTCCGCGGCCTGTTCCGTGGCCGTCGCCCGAGCGTTGATTCCGCCTTCTCCGTTGAAACTGGTGTGGTTATTCACTACCGTCGTATTGTTAACGTAGGTGCGATCAACGTAAGTATTGTGAATAACCGTGGTGTTCACGTTCATGACAGCCGTGTTGTAGGCGAAGCGTCCCCCAGCCCAGCGCCCTCCCCAGAACCCTACACCGCCATATCCGAATCCGTAATTAATGCCGCCATAGAATCCAACATGCGGACCCCAGTAACCAGCGTGCCAGCCATACAGGCCGCCCGCGAATCCCCAATAGCCCGGCGTCCAAAATACCCCAACGCGCGGCGGCGCGACCCACACGCCCGGGACCCAGTAGTACCCCTCTGTCCGCCAACCCCAGTAGCCCGGAGTCCACATATACCCCTCCACCGGACAAGGCGGTTGGGCGTAAACGGGCAGGGCAGGCGGCGCGACCGCGACAGTTATGGCCACTTGCGCAAAAGAAGCTGCAGGGATTAGAGATAGCACTACCAGAAACAAGAAGATTTTGAGTGACGGGAGCTTTTGCATAGATACCCCCTCCAAAGGGTTTTGCCAGATAACTCTTCCGGTGGCTTGCGGCGTTCTTGTCATCCAAGCGGCCCTACCGGGCCGTACGCCGTGCCCCTTATTCAACACGAGACTTGGGAAAATGTCGCTCAGGGGTGTCGCGTCGGTGCCCTGAATTGCAACAGAAACGAAGGGACGGGCCGAGTGGGCGGGGAAAACAAATTTTCGATCCGGGGGTGTGGTCCCCGCCACACTTTGCGAATGGTATAATAATCGACTCTTATGGCCAAGCTCTCAGCGGACGGCCTCACAGGCATCTCGCCTGAAGTCATGGCGGGATACGAACCGGTCATCGGTCTCGAAGTCCATGTGCAGCTGAAGACTGCGACCAAGGCGTTCTGTGCCTGCTCCACGCGATTCGGCGATCCCCCGAATTCGAATACCTGTCCTGTTTGCCTGGGTTTGCCGGGAGCGCTGCCCGTACTGAACAAGCGCGCCGTGGAACTGGGCATTCGCGCCGCGCTGGCGCTGCATCTCAATGTGCAGGAATTTTCCCGCTTCGCTCGCAAAAACTATTTTTATCCCGACCTGCCCAAGGGCTACCAGATTTCCATGTACGAATTGCCGCTGGCCACCGGCGGGTATCTGGAGATCGAGCACGACGGCCAGGTCAAACGCATTGGCATTACGCGACTGCACCTCGAAGATGACGCCGCTAAAAATCTGCACGAAGGGTTTCCGGATTCGGCGGAAAAAAGCTACGTGGACTACAACCGCGGCGGCACGCCGCTGGCGGAAATTGTTTCGGAACCGGACCTGCGTTCGCCGACCGAAGCTTATGCGTATCTGACCGCGCTGAAGGAAGTGATGCTGTACACCGAGGTCAGCGACTGCAACATGGAAGAAGGTTCGCTGCGCTGCGATGCCAACGTCAGCGTCCGCCGGCGCGGCGCGGAAAAATTCGGCACCAAGGCTGAAGTGAAGAACCTCAATTCCTTCCGCTACCTGCAGCGCGCGCTCGAATACGAAATCGAGCGGCAAATCGGCGTCCTGGAATCCGGCGGATCAATCAGGCAGGAAACGCGCCTGTGGAACGTGGCTGCGGGCCGCACCGACCCGATGCGCTCCAAAGAATTCGCGCACGACTACCGCTATTTTCCCGAGCCGGACCTTCTGCCCGTGCGCGTCAGCGCGGCGTGGCGAGATGAAATCGCCCGCTCCATGCCGGAATTGCCGGATGCCAAGCGCAAGCGATTCGTGCGCGACCACGGCATCACTCCTTACGACGCCGGAGTACTGGCATCGTCGCGGGAACTCGCCGATTACTTTGAAGAAGTGATCCGCGCCGGCGCTGTGGGAAAGTCCGCGGCCAACTGGATACAGGTAGAGTTGTTGCGCCAGTTGAAAGACGCGGGCAAGGAAATTGACGAGAGCCCCGTGCGGCCCGCAGAACTCGCTGCGCTGATCGCCAGGGTTGAAAGCGGCGAGATCAACGCCACGACGGGTAAAAAAGTTTTCGCAAGAATGTTCGAAACAGGCAAGCCGGCCGCGGAGATCATCGCCGCGGAAGGCTTCGCGCAGGTCAGCGACACGGGCGAAATCGAACGATGGTGCCGCGAAGTGATCGAGAAGAATCCCGATAACCTGGCGAAATACCGGGCGGGGAACGAGGGCGTCTTCAAATTTTTCGTCGGCCAGGTGATGCGCGCCTCGCGCGGTCAGGCCAACCCGCAGGCCGTAAATGACACTCTGAAACGTTTGCTTTCATGACCGCGCACGCACTACGGAATTCGCGAGTGCGGATTTG
>Ga0157378_10001411_pt1 | contig 21594 bp, 17 predicted proteins | sample M65metaG_FD_115309 | JGI IMG/M metagenome (GOLD analysis project Ga0157378, IMG submission 115309) | Miscanthus rhizosphere microbial communities from Kellogg Biological Station, Michigan, USA - M6-5 metaG | ecosystem: Host-associated > Plants > Roots > Rhizosphere > Soil | place: USA: Michigan...
CGGACGTCGTTGTCGTTGCTCTGGACCGTCACGTATTCGCCGTCCTTCGAGGAGCGAACCGCTTCCAGCAGCGCCTTGAGGTCGACTCCTTCGATGTCGGAGTGGTTGATCTGGACCTTGCCGTTGTGCAGGCGATCCTTGTTGATGGCGGGGAGAACCTTTTCGGCCATTTCAAGAGGCACGTTCACGCGGACGGTTTCGCCCTTGTGATTGGTGTCAATGACGCGGACGTGCAGCCAGCGCTCGGAAGTGCTTGAAGATGAGGAGTTTATAGTGACTTCCTGGGCCCGGGAAGCGGGGGCCAGCACGGCCAGCGGCGCCAGAACGAGCGCGGCAGCCAAAGCGATCGAAGCCCGTCGGGTGGTGCGATCGGAAAAGATGCTCATGGAAACTCCTCCTTGAGGCAGCTGGCGTCGGGACCCGCCATGGGCAGAGTGCCCGCGTCTGGAGTGAAGTACGGATGGGACTGGAGAAAAGTTCCCAGTATTTTGGGATTGCTCTGTAACTTCGAGCGCGCGGGGAACTCGCATGGGTGCAACGGGTCGGGCGCTCCGGAAGCTCCGCCTCAAGAAATCAAAGGAGAAAGAGGAAATGATTCGGATGGCGAAGGTTGGCGCGGCGGCAGCGCTGCTGGTGGCGGGGATTGCAGTGCTTCCGGCGATGGCGCAGGACAGCATGAAGCACGACGGGATGATGAATCAGGAGAAGGCGAAGACGCTTCTCACCGGGAAGTTTCACACAAAGGTGCACCCGACAGAAGGGCGCGCGACGGTATACCGGCAAGCGGACGGGAAGTTGTTGCTGCGGCTGACCGGGTTCAAGACTTCGAACGGGCCGGACGTGCACGTGATTCTGGTGTCGGTCGAGAATGCGAGCGACGATGCGAACTTCTTGAAGGGCAACACGGAACGCGTGGAGCTCGGAAAGCTGAAAGGGAATGAAGGCGACCAGAATTACGAGATTCCCGCGGGCACGGATCTGAGCAAGTTCCGGACGGTTTCGATCTACTGCGAGCGGTTCAACGCGAATTTTGGCGCAGCTTCGCTGGAGAAATTCTAAGGAGCGATCGCGGAAAAGCCGGGCGGGCTCACTGCTTGCCCGGCATTCTTTTTTTCGGAGAACAGAAAATGAAAAATGCGAATGGAAATTTCTTGGGTACAAAAACGAAGTTGATCCTGGCGGTGGTGGGAATTCCGGTTTTGATCGGGGCCTGGTGGGCGTTCCGCCCGGAGAAGCTGTTCATCAATCAGCAGGTGAGCGAAGCAGCGCCGGCAAGTGTGGGCGCCGAAGCGGAGCCGCTGTACACCGGGAAGCTGGAGTCGCGGGAGCACCCGACGAGCGGACGTACGACGATCTACACGGATGGAGGAGCGAAGAAATATCTGCGGCTGACGGACTTTGCGACGTCGAACGGGCCGGATGTTCACGTGGTGCTGATAAAGGCGGAGGAGCCCGCGACGTCGAGGATCATCGTGCCGGGAAATCTGGAGTTTGTTGAACTGGGTTCGCTGAAAGGAACCCGGGGAGATCAGAATTACGACTTGCCGGCCGGCGCGGACCTCGAGAAATACCAGGCGGTGGCTATCTATTGCGAGCGGTTTCATGCCATCTTTGGGGTGGCCAAGCTGGAGAAGTTCTGAGCGAGCGGATCGTGGCGCGACGGTGCGCTCCCTGATTCGCATGAGGCGGCGGAATAGATTCTGATGACGGCGGCAGGTACAACAACCGGTGCGACCAAGGAACGGAATGAAGCGGAACTGATCGCTCGGATTCTGGGCGGCGAGAAGGACTTGTTTCACGAATTGATCCGGCCTTACGAGCGGATGCTGTACCTGACCGCGTTTTCGATCGTGAAAAATGAAACGGATGCGGAGGAGTGCGCGCAGGATGCGGTTGTGAATGCCTACCGCAACCTGGCGAAGTTCCGCGGCGATTCGAAGTTCAGTACCTGGCTGGTGACCATTGTGGTGAACGAGGCGCGGCAGAAGCTGCGCAAGGCCAAGCGGGCGAAGGAAGAGTCGCTGGACGAGGGGATTGAAGGCGAAGAGGGCGAGTACGCGCCGGCACCGCTGACGGATTGGAGGGAGATTCCTTCAGAGGCGCTCGAGCGGAAAGAATTGCGGGAGACCTTGCAGAAAGCGGTCGCGGAGTTGCCGGCCATTTACCGGCAGGTGTTTACGTTGCGAGATTTAGAGGAGATGAACGTCGCGGAGACGGCAGCGGCCTTGGGAGTGAATGAAAACATCGTGAAAGTGAGATTGCATCGGGCACGCATGATGCTGCAGAAAAGCCTGGCGCCCTATCTGAAGAAAACGACGGCTCCGGAGCGCAAAGGATTCTGGGGGAGGATGCCATGGAGCTGATGTGCAAGCACGTGTGGGCGCGCATCTCCGAATACATTGACCAGAGCGTGCCGGCGGAAGTGCGCGAGAACATCGAGCGGCATCTGGAACATTGCGAGATTTGTTCGGCGGTGCTGGATTCGACGCGCAACATTCTGGTGCTGACGGCGGATGACCGTACGTTTGAGTTGCCGGTGGGATTCAGCAAGAGATTGCATGAAAGGCTGGAGCAGGAACTGGGGAGCGAAGAAAAAGACGCGAAGAAGCAAGACTGGTAAGACCTTCACGAAATAAGCACAGCAACAATCAAATGAAGATCGAGATGTTCAGCGGAGGCAAGACTCATGATCCCCGGCCCCGTGAGTCTGGTCATCTTTTTCCTGTCGATCGTGGCGGGCGCCGCTACCTTGCTGGCGGCCCAATCTAAGCCACTCGGTGTAGGTCTCGCGGGATGGCTCGCGGTGACCGGAATTGCCGGATGGTTCGGCTTGGTCCGCGACTTTCATCGGTTGCCGCCGCCGATGTTTGGTTTGTTGCTGGCATCGGTGGTTCTGGCTGTTGTCGCGGCATGGTCCGCAATCGGAACACGGCTTTTGGCCAAGGCAGGAATCGCTTGGCTCATTGGCATGCAAGCCTTTCGCATTCCGGTGGAGATGTTTCTCGACTGGGGCCATCGAGTGGACCTCGTGCCAATTCAGATGACATTCGAAGGAAGAAACTGGGACATGGTCAGCGGAGTGTCAGCGGCCGCCGTGGCCTGGCTCGCATCGCGAAAGCAAGCACCTCGCTGGCTGATCCTGGTTTGGAACTGTGTTGGTGCGGCGCTGCTTCTCAATATTGTCGTGATCGCCATCCTGTCCATGCCGACTCCGTTGCGGCGATTTCACAACGAGCCCGCGAACACCTTTATTGCCTACTTTCCTTACATCTGGTTGCCTGCGTTTCTCGTGCAGCTAGCCCTCTTCGGCCACTTGCTGATGTTCCGGTGGCTCCGTCAGGCGCAAAACGACTAGCAGGTTGGCGGACTGCTCGGGCGAAACCGCCCGTGCATAAACTCTGAAACATCACTACTATTTGGGGGCGGCAATTTGCCGAATCCATCTTTGGAGTGCTCATGTTTAGGCCCCTCTGGTTTGCAAAGGTGTTCGCGGCAGCTCTGATGTGCACTTATTCCGGCTCTGTAGTGGCGCAAACACCGCTGGATGCACCGGACATGCCCAAGAAATTCGAGGCTCCGAAAGCGGCGTACGACTACGAAAAGCGCGAAGTGATGATCCCGATGCGCGACGGGGTGAAGCTGTTCACGGTGATTGTGGTACCAAAAGGTCGGCACAACGCGCCGATTATTCTGACCCGGACGCCTTACAACGCGGCCGGACGGGCTGCGCGATTTCAATCTCCTTACCTGCTAGCGACGTTGCCGCAGGGGGACGAAGTGTTTGTGGCGGACGGATACATTCGGGTTTTCCAGGACATACGCGGAAAGAATGGGTCGGAAGGGGACTTCTTCATGACCCGGCCGCTGCGCGGCCCGCTGAATTCATCCGCAACGGATGAATCGACGGATGCGTACGACACGATCGAATGGCTGGTAAAAAACGTACCGGAATCGAACGGAAAAGTGGGCATGCTGGGCAGTTCGTACGAAGGCTTTACGGTGGTGATGGCGCTGGTCAATCCGCACCCGGCGCTGAAAGTCGCCGCGCCCGAGAGCCCGATGGTGGACGGCTGGATGGGAGACGACTGGTTCCACTTTGGCGCGTTCCGGCAGCCGAACCTTGACTATTTTACGGGAGTGTCGGCGGCGCGGGCGCATGGCTCCTCGATTGTTCGGCAGGGGTATGAGGACTACGACAATTTTTTGCGCGCTGGCTCGGCGGGAGCATTCGCTAAAGCAGCGGGCGTGGATCAGATTCCCTGGTGGAAGAAGACGACCGAACATGCCGCCTACGATTCGTTCTGGCAGGAGCAGGCGCTCGATAAGACCATGGCAGCGCAGCCTCTGAAAGTGCCGACCATGTGGCTGCAAGGCCTTTGGGACCAGGAAGACATGTGGGGAGCGATTCATAGCTATCTGGCAACTGAGGCAAAGGATCGCGACAACAATCTGAATTATTTGGTGATGGGGCCGTGGCGGCACAGCGGCGTGAACTATGACGGGACTTCGCTTGGACCGCTGAAGTGGGAAGGGGACACCGCGCTGCAGTTTCGACGGGACGTGCTCAAGCCATTCTTCGACCAATATTTGAAGGATGGCGCGGGAAAGGCGGACACTCCGCCGGTGTTCATTTACAACACTGGGGAGAATCATTGGGACCGTTTCAAGACCTGGCCGCTGGCCTGCGACTCCGGTTGTGCGAGCAAAATGAAACCGCTGTATCTGGCAGCAGGGAATTCGCTGTCCTTTACCGCACCGGCCGAGAGCGGAGATGAAGGGTTCGACGAATATGTTGCGGATCCAGCGAAGCCGGTGCCGTTTTATCCGCGGCCGATCCGCTTCGCAGATGGCGATTCGTGGCGGAAATGGCTGGTGATGGATCAGCGGAACTTCGCCGACCGGCCGGACGTGCTCGTTTATTCGACGCCGGTGTTGGCCGAAGCGGTTCGCATCAGCGGCGCGCCGGTCGTGAACCTGGTTGCCTCGACCAGCGGTTCCGACAGTGATTGGGTGGTGAAGCTGATTGATGTCTTCCCGGACGAAGTGCCGAGCTATCCCGAAATGGGCGGGTATCAGTTGGCGATCGGGATGGACATCTTCAGAGGCCGTTACCGCGAGAGCTTCTCGAATCCCAAAGCGCTGACGCCTAACGCACCTCTTGCTTACAAATTCATTTTGCCGACTGCGAACCATGTGTTTTTGCCGGGGCACCGGATCATGGTGCAGATCCAATCGAGCTGGTTTCCGCTTTACGACCGGAACCCGCAAACTTTTGTTCCGAATATTTTCTTTGCGGAGCCCAAGGACTACGTAAAGGCGACGCAGCGCGTCTATCACTCCAAAGGGCAAGCGAGCTTCATTGATTTGCCGGTGGTACCGGTGCGGCAAGGCCGCTGAGGCACGCGGCGAGCGTTCATGGCGAGCATGAGCCTGACGAATCACAGGTGGTGGAACAGGTGGTAATGCGCCGCCGTTTCCGCCACCAGGATAAGAATCGTTAGCGCTGAAATCAGAAATTGCAGGCGTTCGGCGCGCTTCTTTTCTTTAGCGACGGGCCGCCGGCGCCATGCTGAAGCGGTGCGCCCGCGCAAGCTCCATACACGACGAAGTGCGAGCAGGTTCAAGACCGAACCGAGCAACGCCAGGAACATCATGGGGATGCGAATGGCGTCCAGGTGAACGCGATCGGCGAAGCGCAATGCCCCCGCTGCAAACGCAAATGCTCCAACTCCAACGAGAAGCCGGACGCCGCTGAGCGCGACGAATGCGCTGCAGGCGCTTTGCAGAACGGCAAGAAAGATTCCCGAATAGTTGAATACTTTCAGCCGGGTGGAGAAGGATTCGTCGGGTCGAACGTTTGCGCGATCGTCGGCAGTGGCCAAGCGGGAAGGAGAGGTCTCGGGCACGCAGGAAGTGTAACGGAGCGCGGAAGCCGCGTTCAACCGAGGCCGTTACGCAGATGCTCGCGGTTACTTCAAGGGCTTGGACTTCGAAGGATTTTCTCTTTTGACGCGCCAGGGAAGGCGGCCGGGTTCGAGCGTGCAGACGCCGGCCTGGTTGGACTCGAACGTTCCGATCTGACCGATCCACGCGACGCGGAAGCGGGCCTTGCCGTGCCAACGGCGTTTTACTTCGACGACCTCGCCGGGCGCCGTGAGGTAAGCGATACCGTCGAGTCGTGCGCCGTCTTCGCTGATGTCTACCGTGTTTGAGGTCTGCGCGAAGGGGTTGCCGTTGCGGTCTTTGCCGCGAACGACGACTTTGAACGATTGCGGGGCGCGCGGACCGCGACGCGTCTTGCGCCAGAACATGGGCACGGGTGCCTTGAAAGCGAGCCCGACCGAGTAACCACGCTCGTGATGCGGTTCCTGAAAGACCACCCTCACCTGTTGCTCTTCCCGCGTGAATTTGTTGACCACGAAAAGCTTCTCGCCCAGCGCAACCGGAGTGAGCAGGCGAACCAGAGCGCCGCTGGCGTTGAACATCAATGTTGTGGTGTCTTCGTGAAAAGAGCCGATGGCGCTGCTCCAGCCATAGACGAAGACGGGAACGTGGAAGGGTTTGCGTACGCCGGCCCGCAAGGACTTTTTGGGCGTGCCAGCGCGGGGGGAAGGCGCCGATTTTTGCGGAATGAATTTCGGTTTGTCCTCGGATCCTTCGAGCGGAAATTCTGACTGAACGCCGTGAGTCGGACATTCAAAAGCAAAGGGAGCGGCGAGGATCTGTTCAATGGGATCCAGCTGGCCGCTAAGCGCGATCCAATCCTCGTAGTCGCTGTAGGGGCAGCGAACGTGAAGGTAGTAGGTTCTGGAGGTTCCGGAAAGCATGCTTTTCTAATGTTACCGAGCAACCGCAAAGTGTTTCGAAGAAGATCGAGCGAGTTGCGGGAAAGTCAACGCGCGCCGAGGTCGGCTTGTCCGGCCTGGCTATTGTTCCGGCATGGCTTCGGCGTGGCTGAAGTCGTTGCGCTCGAACTGAACAAAGAATGCCGTGTTGGGTTCCAGCGCGCTGTCGAGCCTGTCGGTCTGACTGTCGACTTCTTTGCCGTTGATTTTGATGCGCTGCGTGAGAGTGTCGCCGGGATTCGGATGATCGGCTTCGAATTCGATGTAGCCGCCGATGCCGCTCGGGATGTCGACGGTCCAGGTGTGAGGCCCGGCCGGGACTTTCTCCCAAGCGTTTAAGAGGATTTGTTGGCCAACGGGCTTGCTCAGATCTTCGAAGTCGATGCGTATGGTCGAGGGAGTCGAGCCTTCCACTTCGATGACCAGCTGATTGCCGCCATCGGCGACTTTCGCGGGGATATGGCTCATGGACTGCGCACTTGAACCCTTGTCGTGGTAAGTCCACCACAGCAAGGTGACAACCGTGCCTAAAACCGAGAGGCCCAAACGTAAAAGCAGTCTTTTCATTTGTGGGCTCCGTCAGAAGTGAACAACTTTGATTTCAGTTTACGGATGGAGTTAGAGCGCGCTAGATGCAAAGAGTTGCTTGTTTCCAGAAGAGCACAGCGACAGCCGCTTGGGCGAGGATTGGAGTTGGGGGAAAATAGCGCGGCGTTCGGCTGGATTTGGGATGCCGGGGAGACCGCAATTGAGAACGAGATTCCGATGGGGTGCGTTGCTACTGGCGATTGCGTGCAGCAGCGCAGCGGCACAAGACGGTGCCGGCAGAGCAAGACCAGGAGACGGACCGGACGACGGGCGGACGGTGGCTCTCGAGGTGGATGCCGGGTCTCCAGAAGGCGCGTGGAAACCACTGTGGAGCTACTTCGGGTACGACGAGCCCAACTACACATACGCGAAGAATGGCAGGAAACTGTTAAGTGAGCTGCGCGATCTCGGCGCGGCACCCGTATACATTCGCGTGCACAACCTGCTGACCAGCGGGGATAGTACGGCTTCGCTGAAGTGGGGGTCGACGAATGCCTACACCGAGGATACGAGCGGGAACCCGGTTTACGACTGGAAGACGGTGGACCGGATATTCGATACATTTCGGGATGCGGGCGTGAAGCCGCTGGTGGAAGTGGGATTCATGCCGGAAGCGCTGTCCACTCATCCGCGGCCGTATCGGCACACATTTCCGCAGGGGAACATCTTCACCGGTTGGGCGTATCCGCCAAAGGACTACGGCAAGTGGGAAGAGCTGGTGTATCAGTTCGCGAAGCATCTCGGCGACCGGTATGGCGCCGCTGAAGTGAAAAGCTGGCTGTGGGAAGTGTGGAACGAGCCGGACATCGACTACTGGAAGGGGACACGCGAAGAATTTTTCAAGCTGTACGACCACGCGGCGGCGGGGATCCTGAAAGCGGTGCCGGACGCGGCCGTGGGAGGGCCGGATTCGACCGGCGCGGCGGGGAAGAACGCGGCGGGATTTTTGCGCGCGTTTCTGGAGCATTGCTCGCGCGGAACCAATGCGGCGACGGGGAAAGTTGGGGCGCCGCTAAGTTTTATCAGCTGGCATCCTAAGGGCTCGCCCCTGTGGAAGGGTGACCACGTGCAGATGCGGCTCGGCAGGGAACTGCTTTCTGTGCAAAAGGGATTTGACGTTGTCGCGGAATTTCCGGAATGGAAGAACTTGCCGGTAATTTTGGGCGAGTGGGATCCCGAGGGATGTGCGGCGTGCTCGGCGAAGAGCCATCCGGAAAATGCGTATCGCAACAGCAGCCTCTATGCGGCGTACACTGCCGAAGCGCTGAAGGACACCATAACGCTCGCGCGGGAGAGCGGAGTGAACCTGACGGGAGTGGTGACGTGGTCGTTTGAATTTGAAGACCAGCCGTATTTCGAAGGATTCCGAGAGCTAGCGACCAACGGACTCGACAAGCCGGTGCTGAATACGTTTCGGATACTGGGAATGCTGGGCGGCGAGCGAGTGAAACTGACGAGCACAGGTTCTGCCGCGACGGAAGCAGTTGCGCAGCCGGGAGACTCGGTTATTGAAGGCGTAGATGGAATTGCGACGCTCGGCGAGCGCGAACTGGACGTGATGGTTTGGAATTATCAGGAAGAGGACGTAAGCGGGCCGGTAAGGAAGGTCGGTGTGGAAATTAACCGACTACCCGTGGCGGCACGAAACGCGAAGGCCGAAGAGTTTCGCGTCGACGGTCGGAACAGCAATTCGTATGCATCGTGGCGGGAGATGGGAAGTCCGCAAAATCCTACGGTGGTAGAGTATGCGAAGTTGCAGGCCGCCGGACGATTGCAGAAGGTTGGCACGCCAAAGCTGACTCACACGGCCGCGGGGGCCTACCTCGTTACGCTGGACTTGCCGCAGCAGAGCGTGTCGCTGCTGCGGCTGCGTTGGTGAAATCGTCTTCGTATTCCGGGCAAGCGCCCTTCGGCTAGGCCGGCGTGAACTTGAGGAAGACCGCGGCGAGAGGCGGGAGAGTAAGGCAAAGCGAGAATGGCCGGCCTTGGCGCGGATCGTTCGCCGCCCTCTGGCCGCCGATGTTGCCGACGTTCGAACCGCCATAGGCGCTGGCATCGGTGTTTAGGACTTCGTTGTAAAAACCGTCGCGAGGCACGCCGACGATGTAGCCCGCGCGAACGACGGGCGTGGCGTTGACGACGACCACCATCAGTTCGTCGGGGTTTCTTCCGGTGCGAATGAAAGAAAGGACGCTGCCGTCGCTGTCATTGCAGTCGATCCATTCAAAGCCGTGCCAGTCGAAATCGACCTGATGCATGGCGGGTTCTGTGGAGACCACCCGGTTGAGGTCTCGCACCAGCTGCTGGACCCCCCGGTGCGAATCGTATTGCAAGAGATGCCAGTCGAGACTGCGGGCCTCGCTCCATTCGTTGCGCTGACCAAATTCCTGACCCATGAAAAGGAGTTTTTTGCCCGGGTGCGCGTACTGATAGGCAAGCAGCAGGCGGAGGTTGGCGAACTGCTGCCACGTGTCGCCGGGCATCTTGTGAAGCAGGGAATTTTTCCCATGGACGACTTCGTCGTGGGAGAAGGGAAGCATGAAGTTTTCACTGAAGGCGTAAATCAGCGAAAAGGTGATCTTGTTGTGTTCGTATTTGCGATAGACCGGGTTGGATGAAAAATACTTCAGCGTATCGTTCATCCAGCCCATGTTCCATTTGAGGCTGAAGCCGAGACCGCCAAGATAGACCGGGCGAGAGACGCTGGGCCAGGCCGTGGATTCTTCGGCGATGGTGAGGATGCCGGGGAAGCGGCCATGCGCTTCTTCGTTCAGGCGCTTGAAAAAAGCGATGGCTTCGAGATTTTCACGGCCACCGTAGCGGTTGGGAATCCATTCACCTTGATTACGCGAGTAGTCGAGATAGAGCATGGAAGCGACGGCATCCACGCGCAGGCCGTCGATGTGGTATTTGTCGAGCCAAAACAGCGCGTTGGAAATGAGGAAATTCTGAACTTCGTTGCGTCCGTAGTTGTAGACGAGCGTGCCCCAGTCGGGATGCGAGCCCTGGCGGGGATCGGCGTGTTCGAATAGGTGAGTGCCGTCGAATTGCGCCAGGCCGTGGGCGTCACGCGGGAAGTGGGCGGGCGTCCAGTCGAGAAGAACGCCGATGCCCGCCTGGTGGCAGCGGTCGACGAACTCCATGAAATCAGCGGGCGAGCCGTAGCGGCTGGTCGCAGCGAAGTAGCCGAGCGTCTGATAGCCCCACGAGCCGTCGTAGGGATGCTCCATCACGGGGAGCAATTCGATGTGCGTGTAGCCGAGATCCTTGACATAAGGAATCAGCTGGTCGGCAAGTTCGTTGTAGGTGAGCCAGCGATTGTTGTCTTCAGGGACGCGCTTCCAGGATCCCAAGTGGACTTCGTAGACGTTGATGGGAGAGTCGAGCCAATTCTTCTTGGCGCGCTCGGCGAGCCACGCAGAGTCATTCCAATCGTGCGCTTCCAGGTTTGCTACCACCGAACCGGTGTTGGGGCGCAGTTCGGAGCGGAAGCCGTAAGGATCGGCTTTCAGCGGGAGCATGTTGCCGTGGGGTCCGGTGATTTCGTATTTGTAGATGGCGCCTTCGCCGAGCTCGGGCAGGAAAAGCTCCCAGATGCCGCTGGAACCGCGAGGACGCATGGGATGCACGCGGCCATCCCAGCCGTTCATGGTGCCGACTACACTGACCCGGCGGGCGCCGGGTGCCCACACCGCGAAATTGGTGCCGGCGATGCCTCTAACGGTGTGCAAATGCGCGCCTAACTTTTCGTAGGTGTCGTAGTGGCGGCCTTCGCTCATCAGGTGGAGATCGAAATCGGTGAGCTGAAAGGGAAAAGCGTATGGATCGAAGATCTCAAGCGAATCGCCGCGCTGCGTGCGGCATTGAATCTTGTAGCTGCCCGGTTCTGGCGCCGTTTGCTGGTCAGAGGGCCAAACAGCTTCGAAGAAGCCTTCGGGCCGAAGTTTCACGGCGTCCGCGATCTTGGACGGCGAGTGGGCAGGGTTTTTGAAAACGATGCTGGCCTCTGACGCCCAAGGAAGGAAAAAACGGATGGCCCAGCCATTTGGGACCGGATGCGGCCCGAGAAGTCCGAAAGGGTCGGCGTTGCGGGCGACGAGGAGAGCGTCGATGCGGGCATCCAAGTCCGTCCGGGGCTGCTTTTCGGCAGACGCGGCGGAAACGGCGAGCGGTTTGAAGCTTTCGGACGGCAACGGCGGACTCTCCGACGGCTAGGCAAAAAGGGCGGCGCACTTACACAGGGATTGCATGCCGGCCGAAGGCCAGTGTAAACAGTCTGGCGGGAAATGGAAAGTTTCCTCTAGACGGGGATGCCGGTATATTGTCCCGGTGAAATCTGCAAGGCCACGTCCTCAGGACAAGCGATTGCAGCACAGGAATAGGGTGAACACCGTGAATCGAAGGCTTGCGAAGGCTATTTTGGCCGGGGTGCTGTGCTTGGTGACTACGGCGCTGGTGGGCGGATCGTTCCTTGCGAACGCGCAAGAGAGAAGCCAGGCGCGCTCGATGGTCATTTCAAAGGGCGGGATTGTCGCGTCGGAATCGCCACTCGCTTCGCAGACCGGAGTTCACATTCTCGAAAGCGGCGGCAATGCCGTGGACGCGGCGATCGCGACCAACGCGATGATGGGCGTGGTCGAGCCGATGATGAACGGAATCGGCGGCGACCTGTTCGCGATTGTCTACGACGCGAAAGCGAACAAGCTCTACGGGCTGAACGCCAGCGGGTGGGCGCCTAAGGAGCTGACGATAGAGTACTTGGAGAAGCAGGGGCTGAAGGAGATGCCGCAGAAGGGAATCAACGCGGTCACCGTGCCGGGAGCGGTGGAAGGCTGGCAGAAGCTGGCGGACAAATTCGGCCGCAAGAAACTATCGGAAGATTTGGCCGCCGCCATCGCTACGGCTGGCAATGGGTTTCCGGTTCCCGAGATTACGGCGTCTTATTGGGCGGGAGATGTGGATGCGCTTCGCTCAAACGAAACCGCGACGAAGGTCTATCTACCGGGCGACCACGCGCCGAAGACCGGTGAGATCTTTCGTAATCGAGATCTGGCCTGGTCGCTCGAGCAGATCGCGGCGCACGGGCGCGATGCCTATTACAAGGGCGAAATCGCGGCAAAAATTCTGGCCGCAGAGAAGAAACACAACGGCCCGATGGCCGCCGACGATTTGAGCCAGTTTTCCGCGGAGTGGGTCGAGCCGATTTCCACGGCATATCGCGATTGGACGGTGTTCGAACTGCCGCCAAACGGGCAAGGCCTGGCGGCGCTCGAGATGCTCAACATCCTCGAGACCACACCGCTTGGGCAGAAGGGCTATGAGTTTGGCACCGCGAAAGCCCTGCACTTAATGATGGAAGCCAAAAAACTGGCCTATGCCGACTTGAAGAAATACATTGGCGATCCGCGCGGCCAGAGCCTGCCAGTGCAGAAATTGCTGTCGAAAGAATGGGCGGCGCAGCGCGCCAAACAGCTTGGCGACCGGGCGAATTGCGACGCGAGCGGCGGCGAAATGGAGGTCGGCAACGACACTACCTACCTGACGGTGGTGGATCGCGATGGGAACATGGTTTCGCTGATTCAGAGCAATTACTCGTCTTTCGGATCGGCGATAGTGGCGGAAGGGACGGGCTTCGTGCTGCACAATCGGGGCGGGCTGTTCGTCTTGGACCCGAAATCGCCGAATGCGCTGGCGGGGCGCAAGCGCCCGCTGCATACGATCATCCCTGCGTTCGCCCAAAAGGGTGACACGCGGGTGGCGTTTGGCATCATGGGAGGCTGGAACCAGTCGCAGGCGCATGCCCAGTTCGTGGTCGATCTAACGGACTACAAGATGAATATTCAGGCGGCGCTAGAGGCACCACGCTTTACCAAGATCAGTTTTGGCGGCTGCGATGTGCAGATGGAGAACCGCTTTTCGCAGAAAACTCGCGATGAGCTGAAGGCGCTCGGGCATGAAATTCAGCTGCGAGGAATGTATTCGTCAAACGTGGGCGGGGGCCAAGCTGTGCTTCGCGATTTTTCGAGCGGCGTGAATTACGGCGCGTCCGACCCGCGCAAAGACGGCGAAGCGATTGCCGAATTACCCGGTTTCTAGAGAGTACCGGCTTCTCGAGCGCCCGCCCGGTCGCAGCGGTCCTAGAAACCGGCGTCGTAGGCGGCAGCGGCGATTTCGCCGAGCGCCTGGCCCGCGACGTTTTGTGCCGCTTCGGGGTCGGACGGTAACGCCACATGGTTGACGTAGGCCGCGAACGCCAGTTTGCGGCCGGATTTGGTGATGACGTAGCCGGCAAGACCTTTCCCATTCAGCATGGTTCTGGCGTTGAGCTTGTCTTCCGAGCCGAACGTGCCGGTCTTCGCGAAAACATGGCCGGCGCCAGGATTTTCTTTCTGAATTTTTGCCAGCGTGCCGTCTTTGCCAAGAATCGGCAGAGCATGAAAGAAAACGTCATAGTCCGGGCGCGTCGTCCAATAGGCGAGATAGTGGCAGATGAAATCCGGGCTGAAGAGGTCGGCCCAGTCCCCACCGGCTCCATCGCCTTGCGATGCTCCAGAAAGATCGAGCTTGGCTTGTTCGAGGAATGCGCGCTCGAGCTCAAAACCTTTTTTCAGCGGATTTGTGCTGTCGTTGCCGACCATAGCGCCCAGAAGATATGGCCCCATACCGGCGTGGAGATTCTGGCTGACCTTGAGAGTGACCTTGATCTCTTCACTGAGCGGCAGGGAAACGTGCTCGGCTACCTGGTTTTCGGTGGTGTAAGAGTGGCGGAGCGGCGCGAAATCAGGTTGCACCGTTATGAGTGGGCCCTTGAGTTCGATGCCTTCCGCAGCCAGCGATTCCCGCAGCACCCATTGCGCAAAAATAGTGGGGGATGGGACGCCGACGGAAACAGTCTGCGCTTCAATTCCTGCTGGAAGCGAACCGGAGAGAGTGATGTCCACCGAGCCGTCGGGATTGTTGGTGAACTGCGGGTCGTCGAAAACCGGCGTGGTGCCCGCCGCGGTCGTGGTGGCGTCAACCGTGAAATGGGCGTAGCCGGTCACTGGTGACGTGGTCACGGTGAGCGGATCGCCCGCTTTGGCGCCAGGTTTCGCGACGACATCGATCACGTTGTCGTTGACCATAATGGACGACATGACCACGTCGGTGCCGCCTTCGCGAGGCCCGTCGGGAAACAGGGAAGTATCGATCAGGATTCGGCCGTCGATGCGGCGAATGCCTTTGGCGCGGACTTGTTTGGCGAGCTGTTTGATGACAGTGAGAGGATCGCCGGGCAAGGCGGGACCACCGTAGGAATGGTCCTCGTCCACGAATGACAAGGTACTGTCCGGCTGAATGCGATTGGAGAGGTTGGGATCGCCAGAGGCAACGAGGATCAAGTCGCCCTTCAGATGTCCCTTTTTATCGATTTTGCCGGTGTGAAAAATTTTAGTGTGAAAGCGGTAGTCCTTGCCGAGATTTGCAAGCAGCGCGCCTTCGGTCAAAATCTTTGTGGTCGAAGCAGGCACGAATAATTTGTCCGGATTGTGGGAGTAGATGACGTTGCCGGTGTCGAGCGCGTAGAACTCGACGCCAAAATTGGCGCGCTTGAACTCGGGACGGTCCATCACTTTCTGGATCGCCGACCCGAGAGCCTGGCTCTGCTGCCCGACAGCAGCCGCTGCACAACCCATGGTCAAGGAAAGCGCGATGCCTGTGACACGCAACCAGACCGTGCTACCGCCCACTTTGCTCACGAATTGCATTCAGATTCAGCCTCCAGCTAGTTCTTAGCGACGTTCAGTTTCTCAAACGGAATATTGCCGATCGCGTATTCGCGCCAGTCCTTGTAGTCGAAATGCCACCATTCGGATTCAAAGACCGTAAACCCTTCGGATTCCATAGCCCAGCGGAGCAGATCGCGGTGCCAGCGCTGTACGGTTGTGCCGCCCGGATAATCGGGAAAGGAGCGCGGCGACATCTCGTCGTAAAGGCCGGTCATCTCCACGGGCTGACCGGTTTTTAGATCGTAGAGAGTGAGGTCTACGGCGCATCCACGGTTGTGGCGGGAGCCTTGCGCGGGATCAGCAACGAAGATTTTCCCGTCGGCAGGCGTCGCATCCCAAAAAATCTTGGTTACATACCACGGGCGATAGCCATCGTGGATGAGCAAGCCGTAGCCGAGCGGCTCGACCTTTCGCAGAACGCGGAGGAGCGCTTCGGCAGCGGGCCGCTGCAAGAACGCACGCGCCTGGGTGTAAACCGGCATGCCCAGGAAGTCGTTGGTCGTTGCGTAGCGAACGTCGAGATGAATGGCGCGGTCAAGCGTAGTCAATTCGACCAGGTCAGATTCCCGGAACTTGCCCTTTTCGGCGGGCGGCGCAGCCGCGAGCGCTTCGGCGCGGATCTGAGCAAGAGGCCGCGCCGGTTTGACCCTCACCACGCCAGGGCTTCCCGCGGGGACCGAGTACGTCAGGCGGTGATACGGGCCGAGGTGAGTGAATACCTGCCAAACCGGATCGGATTTGTACTGCTCAAAGGCCAACACCCACGCGTCGGCTTCATTGCTGGCATAGGTGAAAGACGTTCGATCGCCGTTTCTTGCAAACGCCAGCGGGCTCAGCGGATGCTCGGTTCCTGCGGAGTCCCGCAGAAAGATATGCCCTGCGCGTTCCAATAAGACGAAAGTGTCGGTTTCGTATTGATTGCCAAAATCCCCCGCCTGATTCCTTAGGTTCTGCGGCAGGTTTTTTGGAGTCTGGCCGGGGAAGGGCGCGGGCGAACGAAGTGGTTCACTTGCGGCCATTGAGGAAAGCGCGTCGGCCCTGGCAGCCAGACGAACGTAGGTATCCTCTGCAAAATTCAGGCCTGCAACGTTTCCTGCGCCATCGCGAGTGAATTTGACCTGGTCGCGGGTCGTTGCGGTTGTTTCCTCAATCTGAAAAACATCGCCGGGCTCGGATTGCACGAGATGAAAGAGGGCGAGCGTCAATCCGTCGGCAGACTCGTAGATCAGCCGTCCGTCTTTCTCGAGTACGCGCACTCGCTTTTCGGAGGAGCGCTCTTTGTAGGTGCCGACGAAGTCGTGTAGCGGCCTGCTTTTGGCTTCGCCGCTTTGCGCGAATCCGGAAGGAGCGAAAACTGATACGAGTGCCAGGAAAGAAACAAGGGCGCACAAGCGTGAACGAAGAAGGTTTTCAGGATGCGCGGAAGTATTGTTTCTCAACGGTCCATCTTTCGATGAGGTCGTGGCGGACATGATAGCCGAGCCCGGGAGTTTGCGGGACCTTGATTGTACCTTGCGGTGTCACCGTGACTTCCGGTTCGATGAGGTCTTCGACCCAATAACGAGCGCTGGCGGAAATGTCCCCGGGCAATGTGTAGCCCGGCAAAGTGGACACCGCGATGTTGTGCGCGCGGCCGATGCCGCACTCCAGCATGCCTCCGCACCAGTTGGGAATATTCTTGCTCAGGCAGTAGGCCTGGATTTCGCGGGCACTGGCGAAGCCGCCTACGCGGCCGAGTTTGATGTTGATGATCCCACAGGCGCCGAGTTCAGAGGCGGTTTGTGCGTCGCGCAGATGGGAAATGGATTCGTCCAGGCATATTTTGGTTTTTAACTGCTTTTGCAGTTTGGAGTGAGCGTAGATGTCGTCCCACCACAGCGGCTGCTCAATCATCAGCAGGTTGAATTCGTCGAAGCTGCGCAAGAGCTCGAGATTGTCGAGTGTATAGGCCGAGTTCGCGTCGACGGACAACAGAATGCCGGGGTGCGCTTTGCGAACGGCCGCAATGAAGTCCCGATCCTTGCCAGGTTTGATCTTGATTTTGATCCGCTGATAGCCAGCCGCAAGTTCTATAGCGACTTTTTCCAAAAGCTTTTCCGGCGCGGCTTGCAAGCCGAGGGAGACGCCGCAGGGAATTTCCTGCTGCGTGCCGCCCAGCAGTTTCCAGAGCGGCAATCCGCGCTGTTGCGCTTCAACGTCCCACAATGCGTTTTCGATCCCGGCTCTGGCCATCTCGTGCCCGCGGACCGGGGCGAAAGTGTCGCGCACCTGTGAGGCGGTCGGGAAGGATTTGCCGAGGACGAGGGGAATCAGGAACTCGCGGAGAACCAGCGCGGCAATCTCCACCGATTCAGCGTTGAAGAAAGGGCCTTCGGTAGCCGTGACCTCGGACCAGCCGGTGATACCGTCGCTCTGAACTTCGACCAGCAGGAGTGGGCGATCGAAGGTAACGCCAAAACTCGTTTCAAAAGGCGCCTTGAGGCGCATCTGCAACTTGCGCAGCGTGATGGAGTCAACGCGCATCAACAATCCTTTGGGTTAAGCAGCACAGTCGAAGCCAGAAACGGACCCCCGACAGATGTGAATTGGACGTCAGCAATGCAACATTTGTTTCATCGAAATGGAAGAAAGCTTACTCATGAAACCAGCGGTAGCCGTGGCGTTGTTCTTCGGAGATTTCGCGCACGATTTGCAGCGTCTCCGAGGAGCGAATCTGGCCGCAGGCGGCCAAAAGCGAATTCAGAAGGGCCACCGGCGCCACGTAGGAGGCTCCAAAAGAGGTGGTTTCAATTCCGGCCAGGAAGGTTTCGTTGGCGGAGCGCGCGAGGGGAGAAAGGAAGGTGTCGGTGATCGCGACCAAATACGCGCCACGCTCCCGCGACTGTTTTGCGCCTTCGATCGTTTGCTTCAGGCCGCGGCGAAAGGAGATAGCTATAGCCACATCGTCGCTGGACAGCGAGCGGGTCAAGTGAACTATGCGTCCGGCTGTCGTCGCGGAGAAAACCGGCAAGCCCAGGAGCGTCAGATGGTACTCGAGGTAGTCGGCCAGGAACGACGCGAGGTCGCCAGCCAGGATGACCACTCTGCGGGCAGAATAGATGCGCTTGGCCAGCTCCGAAAGGCGGGCCGGGTTCAGCATGTTCTTGAGCGCATGCAGATTCTTGAGGTCGCGCTCGATGGAATCAGCTACGTAGGATGGCCGGCCGTCGCGCATCGACTCGCCGCTTTGCATGGTGTCGGCGGAGGTCGCAAAGGCGATAGACAGGTCGTGCAAATGTTTTTGGAACTCGCGGAAATTGGCAAATCCGAGGACGCGGACGATGCGAACGATCGTGGCCGGGTCGGTATTAAGGCGCTTAGCCATGTCGCGCACGCTAAGCAGGACAAAACCGCGGGGTTGCTCGAGGACAGGTCGCAGAATCTCCTGGCGCTTGGCGGTCAGCTTATCGAGACGTTCTTGCAGATTGATAGCATGCGGATGAGATACGTGTTTCATATAGCCAGAGTCCCTGAAAGGATCGATCCGCGGGGTAGTGTAGCGTGAAAACTGAGAACTCTCCACGCTGGACCACAAAAGAGGTTGCAGTCAGAGGACGCGCCCCGGGCGACCGCGTCGTACAAAGAAGAGCGAGTGATAGTATGGCGGCGAGGCACGGAGGGAGTTCTCTAATGACCGCAGTTACCGACGGGTCGAGTGCGCATGGGAGCTGAAATCGCACGGCTGCAACGCGACGAGCTACCTCTGCTGGGCGAGTTTTTGAAGCGAGCCTACCCCGACGACCGCAAGTGGACGCCTGGCTATCTCGATTGGTACTTCCTGCAAAATCCGAATACAGAGGAGCAAGGCCCGCCAGTTTGGGTAGTGAAAAGCGAACGAGAGATTGTCGGCCAGGTAGCGACGATTCCGGTTGAGCTGAAAGCCGGGGAGAATACGACCAAGGCCGTCTGGATCCTGGAGTTTATTCTGTTACCCGAGTTTCGCGGGCAAGGTCTCGGCAAGCGCCTGGTCGAGGAAGTAGGCAAGTCCTATCCGACGATGATCACGCTGGGGATCAACGAGGCGTCGACTCGAGTGTTTACGAGCCTCGGCTGGAAACCGCTAGGCGGGATTCACCGCTATCACCGCATGCTGTTTTTAGGCAGCGCCGCAAAAAAGGGAGGCTTGACTGGCGGAGCACTGGATCTGCTCTCGCTGCCGCTTCGGATATCTCTCAAGGGATGGCAGCAAGCGGGCAGGTTTGAAATTCGACATGACCAGACGGTTGACGCAGAGTTGGACACGCTGTGGAAGCGCGCATCGCGACAGTGGCAGGCTGCAGTCCGGAGAGAACACCGGTATCTGACATGGCAATTCCTGAGCCAGCCCGGCAAGAAGTTTGAAATGATCAAACTCTACGAGCGCGGAACCCTGGCGGGCTATGCCGTACTGTTTTTCCGGCGCGGAGGGGCGGCCGGCCGGCCGCCCAAGGCGGCGATCAGCGATCTGGTCTACGACGAACGGAAATCGGCTGAAGTAATCGACGGCTTGTTGGATGCGGCTTTGCAAATGGCCATCGAGCGCCGAGCAGGGAGCCTGGTCACCGATGTGCTGGACTTGTGCCTGGAACGTCGTTTGAAGAAGCATGGCTTTTGGCGAATCCAGAAATCGCCACGGTTCATGGCCAGCTCGACCGAGTTTTCTGAAGTGCTGTATCGGCCTGAGAATTGGTATTTGACGCGCGCCGATTCTGACGTGAGCATCTTTGAGGAGCCGAACATTGGCGAGGCTTGAAGGTTCGAGTGCGGAAGGGACTACCGAGTCTCGAGCAAAGGTGCCGCCGGTCGTCCCTGTCATTCAGTACCACATGATTGATGTTCCACCGCCGGGCGCGCGGGTGCGCGGTGGATTCACTCCGCCCAAACGATTCGCAAAGCAGATGGCGCACCTGAAGAAAAAAGGATTCGTTTTTTATACCGCGGCGGAGCTCATGGAATACTTCCGCGCGAACGGGAAGTTTCCTGAACAGGGGCTCGCCATTACGTTTGACGACGGATGCACGGACAACTACACAAACGCGTTTCCGGTGCTGAAGGAATCGGGGATCAAGGCGACGATGTACGTGGTGCCGTCTTGTATTGGGGAGACCAACAGCAAGACGCTGCCGGCAGGAGAGCCACCGCGGCCGCATTTTACTCGCGAACAGATGCTTGAGATGAGCAAATTTGGCATCGAGTTTGGTTCGCACAGTATGAACCACCGTTTGCTGCATGAACTTCCGCTGAACGAAGCGCAGTACGAGATTGAGAGGGCGAAAGGCTATCTGGAGGAACTCCTCGAGCAGACGTGCAAGACCTTTGCTTATCCGGCAGGATATTTCACGCCCGAGGTGGAACGGATGATCGAAAAAACCGGACACATATGCGCGTTTTCAACGACCTACGGGCCACAAGATCGCCTTGACTTGTATGCCATCAACCGGACGGAGATTTTCCGGCGAGACCGGTTTGTTTGGCAATTCGCCAGGAAAATCCAAAAGTTAAGAATACCGGCACGTTCCTGAGAGGCCCGGCACACACCTACAAGTCTTTGGTGGCGCTCTGCTCCAATAAGCCTTGCTCTATTTGTCCGAGGCTGCGGTCTTTACGCTCAGCCCGGGCGCGACGACCGGCTGCAGGAAAGGCATCATGGCGCGCAGTCCGGGGCCGAGCTGCTCGATCGAATGTTGCTGTTCGGCCTTGCGCTTGGCGAGGAACGTGGCGCAGCCCTTGTCGTTTTCTTCGATCCACTTCTGGGCGAAGCTGCCGTCTTTGATCTCTGCCAGAAGCTGCTTCATGGCCTTGCGCGTTTCTTCGGTAACGATGCGCGGGCCGGCGGTGTAGTCGCCGTGCTCGGCCGTGTCGCTGATGGAGTAACGCATGTAGCTGAGGCCGCCGCGATAAATGAGGTCGACAATGAGCTTGAGTTCGTGCAAGCACTCAAAGTAGGCGACTTCAGGTTGGTAGCCCGCTTCGGTGAGTGTTTCAAAACCCGCCTTGATGAGGGCGCTGACCCCTCCGCAGAGAACCGCTTGTTCGCCGAAGAGATCGGTTTCCGTCTCTTCCGTGAAAGTAGTTTCGAGAACCCCGGCGCGGGTGCAGCCGATTCCGCGAGCATAGGACAATGCAAGTGCTTTGGCATTGCCGGTGGCGTCGTGTTCGATCGCAAGGAGCCCAGGAGTGCCGCCGCCTTCGATGAAGACTTCACGGACGCGGTGGCCGGGCGCTTTCGGGGCGACCATAGAGACGTCCACCTGTTTTGGCGGCTTGATGGTGCCGAAGCGAATATTGAAGCCGTGCGCGAACATCAGAGTTTTGCCGGGCTTGAGGTTGGGCGCGATGGCTTCGTTATAGAGCTTTTGCTGCTTGGTGTCGGGGAC
>Ga0157378_10001417_pt1 | contig 21563 bp, 16 predicted proteins | sample M65metaG_FD_115309 | JGI IMG/M metagenome (GOLD analysis project Ga0157378, IMG submission 115309) | Miscanthus rhizosphere microbial communities from Kellogg Biological Station, Michigan, USA - M6-5 metaG | ecosystem: Host-associated > Plants > Roots > Rhizosphere > Soil | place: USA: Michigan...
GCTGCCATGATCACCGGCGATCGCACCTATCTCACCCACTCACTGCGCGAAGGGTTTGAGCGCACCGGATCCTTCCACATGCTTGTAGTCTCAGGCCTGCATCTGGGAATCGTGGCCGCCTGCATTCTGTGGCTCACCCGCAGGCTTCGCCTGCCGCAACTGCCCGCAACACTCATCACCATCGCAGCATCGCTCGCCTACGCTCTGTTCACTGGCTTCGCGGCTCCTGTGCAGCGGTCGCTCTGGATGATAACGCTGTACCTGGTAGGTCGCCTTGTCTATCGCCAGCGCAACATACTCAATACCATCGGATTCGCGTCTCTTTGCCTTCTCGCCGCAAACCCCCGCAGCCTGTTCGAATCGAGCCTGCAGATGACCGTCCTTGCCGTCGTCTCCATCGGAGGCGTTGCAGTGCCTCTGCTCGAGAAGACGGTGCATCCGTATCTAACCGCCGCACGCGATCTGCGGCTGGTTGCCCTCGATGTGAAACTTCCCGCGGCACAGACTCAGTTTCGCGTCACACTTCGCATGTTCGCCTTCGCATTGGGAAAGGCCATCAGCAAGCCAGTCGGATGGAAGCTGTTTCCCTGGATGATCCGCGTCACCCTGCGCTCTTCAGAAGCGCTCGTCGTCTCCTGCATTGTTGAGCTTGCGATGGCATTGCCAATGGCTACCTACTTCCACCGCATCACCATCTTTGCGTTGCCGGTGAATATGCTCATCCTTCCACTGCTCGTGGGGCTCGTGCCCAGTGCACTGCTCACCTTGTTGTTTACCCTCATCTCTCCCAGTGCCGCTACGGTCGCCGCCATTGTGACAGCAACGCTCCTGCATCTTGGAGTAGGGCTCATTCACGTGTTCGCGGCCATTCGGTCCGGCGACTTTCGTATCCCCGGGCCGCTACTCGCCCATACAGCAGCATTCTCCGTTCTGATGGGCGTAAGCCTGATCCTAGCGTGGGCAGGAAATCAGGCGAGACCGAACTGGCTTCGACGGGCAGCATGTCTTGCAATGCTCTTCGCTGCAATTGCAGTCGTCTTGCCGCGCCCGATCGATCACCCACCCGGCGCGCTCCTGGTGGAAGCTATCGACGTAGGCCAGGGCGATTCCCTTCTGTTGATCACACCCGAGGGAAAGACATTGCTCGTTGATGGAGGCGGATTCGGAGGCGCTCCATCTCAGGCTGCCCAGAATTTCGACATCGGTGAAGAGGTGGTCTCCCCAGCGCTCTGGTCGCGCGGCATTCGGCACATCGATGTCGTCGTCCTGACCCACGCGCACTCTGACCACATGGGCGGTCTTCCCGCCGTTCTTCGTAACTTCAAACCGGATGAATTGTGGGTCGGCAACAATCCGCTCTCCCAACCCTATCTTGCCTTCCTGGAGGAAGCGCGACACCTCGGCATTCACGTTCGCTCAATGCGTGCCGGCGATCACGCGACGCTAGGGACGGCAGAGGTCAGAGTCCTTGCGCCGTTGACGCAATACAGACCCGGCTTGGAGCCGAGTAACAATGACTCGCTGGTTTTGCATGTCGGCTACGGTACCACGTCTGTCTTGCTCGAAGGAGATGCGGAGGCGCCGATAGAACGAGGAATGCTCGCCGAACAGAATCTTGAAAGTACTCTGCTCAAGGTTGCACACCACGGCAGCGCCACCTCTACGCAGCCAGATTTTCTGTCGCGCGTCTCGCCTCGCTTCGCCATGATTTCATGCGGGCTGCACAACCACTATGGGCATCCGCGTCCCGAAGTTCTTCAATTCCTGCAAGCATCTCATGTACGCACTTTCTCGACAGACATCAACGGGGCAACCTGCTTCTCACTGAACGGAACAAGCGCTAAAGCGGAAGACTTCTGTGGTCTGCGGACTTACTAGCAGATCATGCGTCCATCGAAAACCTTCGTGTAATTTGTTCGCCTAAAACCTCACCCGAGCGCCAAACTGGAATTGCCTCTCGCGATATAAATCAGTCGCGTTGATATTCAGCGGCTTGCCAAATTCCGTCTGCCCGCTCTCCAGTCCGGTGAAGAAACTGAGACGCGGCATGGCTCCATTTGAAGTTCCCTGCTCGATGGAGTAGCCAACCGTTTCAATCTGCGTGACGTTCTGATGATTGAAGAGATTGAAACTCTCAGCCATCAGCTCAAGCTGCCGCATCTGCCCGAGGTTGAAGCGCTTTGCTAGCCGAAGATCCGCCTTCCAGGTGGCGGGATAGCGATACGTGTTGCGCCCAAGGCCATACACGCGATCGTCGCCGCCGTATCCGTTCATCCCCGTACTCAGTCCGACGATCGCTTGCCGATTCACGTTGAATTGTTTCGGCAAAGACCCAGAAGTGCGCATCGTGTACGGGAAGCCACTGTCAAAGTGACCCACGCCGCTGAGCAACCAACCGTTTGCCAGATGGCCCACGCCATGATTCAGCTTCCACCTGGGCTGCAGAATTACAGACGACCTGAGGGAATGCCGCACGTCAAGATCGCTCGTCCCGTATTCCTGCCGGAAGTCGTTAGGATCGAGAACGCTTGGACCGCCGATCTGCGGCGACTCATCGGGATTCCAATCAGCAGCCTGCCCAAAGGTGTAGCGCGCACGAAATGTCAGGCCATGCGAATTCCGTGATAGCCGCACCAGGATGGCCTTATAGGTTGAATTGGCTCGACTGAAGATCTCCGACACCTGCTGATAATTCGAATTCAGGCGCCCGCCGAAGCCAGTCGGCGCGACGGTAGACGGCCATAGCGCGAAAAATGGAACCGTGATTTGGGGAGCCTTGATCGGCCCCGATCCATCGCCGTCGACAACGGCATATGTGATCGTCTTCGGATTCATCGCAGGATCAATGTTGGCGTCTATCGTGACCGGCAGTCTCCGTCCAAGGCCTGCAACGGCGCTCGCCTCCAGATGAATCCGCCCCGGCAGACTCTCCTCCACCGATATCTCCGCGTGGTGCAGTTCGCCGTTGCGGAACGACGGAGCAAACTCGACCGCCCCCGGCTTCACCACGGAGCCAGGCGCGCCAGCCAGGACATACGGAAACGGCGGTGCTCCTCCTCCGTTTAAGTTGTCGGTAGGCCGCATAAAGAAGTTGAGATCTCCTTTCGTCGATCCGGTCTGAGTGAGCGCGGTCTCAGCCAGAGCGTTGGGCATGCGGCTAAAGTACATTCCGTATCCGAGCCGCAGCACAGGCCAATGGCTCTCGCCCGCACCCCAGGCGAAGCCGGCGCGCGGCCCCCATTCGCTTCCCAGGCTCGGCAAACGCTGCGTCAGCGGAAGATCCGGGTTGTTCAGCTTGCTGATGGGCGGCGGCAATTGCTCCAGATCCCACCGGCCAGCCAGGGTAAACACAGTTGCCTTGCTCGGATGCCACTGCGAAGTCACGTACCCCGCCCAGTCATTCGTCGAGAGCCACCATTCTGACGGCCCGATCGTCTGCGAATAGTACGAGTAACAAGGCAGGTATCCCAGCCCGTGCAGCACGCCGGCTGCATCGCGCCACGGCTTACCACGTTGATCGCAGTTGTGCTGGTCTATGGGATTAAGCTGCCCGCTCAGCCCGAAAGCGAAGAATGCGAGCGCATCCGACGCAAAGTCCTCGATGGTGGCGTAGTAATAAGTTCCGGCATGGTTGCGCAACCGGTTGGTCGAATCGATCTCGTGGCTCAACTCGCCGCCCAGATCCAGCAGAACATTGCCGTGTACCCACTTCACTTGCTGCTGCAGGCTGTAAATATTCTCGTCGGGGTAACTTCCTCGCCCGAAGCGTGCAGGGGTTCCAATTGTGAACCCGTCGCGCGAATCCACCACGATCTGCGGCAACTGTCCCCATGTGTTGATGTTCAGCGACTGCTCGAAAGCCGAAGGCCTTTGGGGCTCCAAACTTTGGACATGACCGCCGAAGGAACCTTGAGTCACCGCCAACACGTTTGGGCTCGCGAAAGCACTCCACCTGCCAAGCAGCCACCCGTTCGACATATAGGCGGACCCAAGGCTGTGTGCTCCATAGGCCTGCCATGCTCGCGTGAATCCTCCGCCGGGCGAGTTGCGTCTGCTGCCATTGCCCTCCAGAGTGAACTTGTGCCGTTCGCCTGCAGTCCAATCCAATCGCCAGAAGCCGCTAAGTTGCAAAGACGAACGAGGTGCCGGCCCTAATAGTCCAGCAAGTGACTCCAGAAGCTTTGAATAAGCATCCACCGCCCCCACGACGGGATCGAAACTGCTCAGCCCGAGTTGTGCGCTCAGCACCTGCATCTGGTCGTTCGCCGGCTGGGCGAAGAAGCGGTCCGGGTGACGAACCGCCGCTACTACAGGATCGCTCCGCCTGTATCCATCGAGCGCACCGAACCAGAACAGATGTGGCCCGTGCAGAACGCCACCGGCTCCGACGCCCCATCGCAGTTCGATGTCTGAAGGCGTGTAAGGCAGAGATGTGAATGTAGGAACCCTCGATCCAGATCCGGGCGCCGTCTCCCTCACCCATTGCGTGAAGGGGTTTTGTGCCGAGAGAAGCCTCTGGCGATTGAACAGGAACATCTGGCCGCGCAGGTGATCAGTGCCGCGCCGCGTTTCGATATGGATGGACTCGAGGCTCGGTTGCGCGATCGACAAACCATCCGGTCCGCCCCGATGGAGCAGACTGATGGCACTCTCGCCCGTAGCGAAGTGCTCTCCCCGGCCTCGATGCAGGACGCCAAACGCGGAACCCACCCGGAGATTGTCCACGCTTGTGTGCGGACTGATGCTGAGAGACCCGCCGCGCCCTTCATCTGCTTCATCGCTCGACGGTCCTGCATGACCGGGCAAAGTCGTCCAGTCCTCTCCTCCAGGCACCGATCCCAACTGCATCTCGTCCAGCGTCTCTGACGCGCTCTGCGCCGGTTCCATGTGAGCAGCCGAGATCTGCGGCTTCAAGGGCACACGCGCAGCGAGCATTGAATCCTGTAACGTAGCAAGACCAACGGGTTCCAGTTCTCCAGCAATAGAGGCACTCAAAAGAGGAACAATAGACGCGAAGATTTCTGTGGCCGGATGAGGAGAGCTCCGTCTTGAACTGATCGGTGGTAGCACCGCAAGCGATGCCAGGGGGAACGATGCTTCCAGAACCGCGCTCTGCGGACTGATCGTTGACTCCCTCGTAACTCGCGCCAGAAGTTCCCGTCTGCTGGATTGCACAGCGAGATCCGCCAATCTCAACCCACTCAGCGCCCCGGAAAAGTCCGCGCTCGCCGTATACGGAAGCAAAAAGTCGATCACTGTCTGTACATGTGAGACATGCCCTGGCGAGATCAAAATCCCGCTCACTTCCCCGCTGCCCCTTGGTCCGTATGCTGCGAGTGTGTACTCGCCTTCCGCGAGATCGTGGAATCTATACCTGCCTCCACGCGACGTCACCCCGCTGATCGCACTGCCAGAGACCACATGCCGCAGCGTGACAGTCACGTTCTCAAGCGGGGTAGAATGCGTATCGGTCAGCTTTCCCGCGAGCGAGCCGGTCAGCTTTTGTGCTCCGCTGCGGCCAGGGGAAAGCAGGCTTATGACAATCAGCAATCCAGAAACGACGAACAGCTTTCTTCCGAATTGCACTCCCATGCTGGCCAACTTGCGGTCAAGGACAGGCGCTCACAAAAGTCTCGTTCTCGTCCCAACGGCGAATCTGGAGCGAGACTGGATCAGATCGGGAAGACCTCTGGTGTCCAGCGCATTTTCCTTGCAGTGAATTAGGGAGCCAGTGTAAGCGGCTGACAAGAAACATGAAGGTGACTGAGAGCACAGGCAGTGGTGCGGAACGAGACATGGGTCCGGCGACTCCAGACCAACGGGTTGATAGACTGGGAGAGAGGTCGGAGCGAATTGTCAGCGGCTTTGCCTTTCTGGAAGGCAAATGACACAAATCGCTGAAAAATTGAGATTTATGTTTATCGATGAAGCCAAAATTCGGGTCAAGGCAGGCGATGGCGGAAATGGCTGTATGGCCTTTCGACGCGAGAAATTCGTTCCTCGCGGCGGCCCCTCCGGGGGTGACGGCGGTCGCGGCGGCGATGTGGTCATGGAATCATCCCAACGCCACAACACGCTTATCCACTTCCGCTACAACCCCGAACACAAGGCGCAGCGTGGCGAGCATGGCATGGGCTCCAACTGCACAGGGCTCGACGGCAAATCCATCGTCCTGCAGGTTCCGGTCGGCACATCCCTCTACGACTTCGAAACCGGCGAACTCGTTCATGACTTTTCTGAGCCCGACGAGCGACTCGTCGTTGCAAAGGGCGGCCGGGGAGGGCGCGGTAACCAGCACTTTGCCACCAGCACCCATCAGGCTCCGCGCGAACACGAACTGGGCCGTTCCGGCGAGGAACGCATCTACCGGCTGGAGTTGAAGCTGCTCGCCGATGTAGGCCTCGTCGGCTACCCGAATGCCGGCAAATCCACGTTGATCTCACGCATCTCTGCAGCCAAGCCGAAAATCGCCGACTACCCCTTCACCACCCTCGAGCCAAACCTGGGTGTCGTCACCGTTGGTGAAGAGCCTCACCTGCAGTCGTTTGTCGTCGCAGATGTTCCCGGCCTGATCGAAGGTGCCCACGAAGGTTCAGGGCTTGGCGCACAGTTTCTCCGTCACATTGAGCGCACCAGGGTCCTCGCTCACCTGGTTGACGTCTCCGACGCCTCAGGCCGGCCCGATCCCGTTGAGGACTTCAAGGTGATCAATAACGAACTGGCTAGCTTCGGCAACGGGCTCGTTGAAAAGCCCATGATCGTCGTTGCCACCAAGATCGATGCGGCTAATCCCGATAAGCTGAAGAAGATTACCTCATACGCCAGGCGCCACAAGCTGGAGTTCCATGCCATTTCGGCCGTCACCGGCAAGGGGATCGACGAGCTCAAGTGGGCGCTGGCCAAGCGCGTGCAACCTGAGCAAGTAGCCAAGCCGACCGGCGGACAACTGACTAGCAGATAGTCGCTAGGGATGAGGGCTCCTTTCTTGCTGGTCGTGCCCACGGAAAGTAGCCTCGGCGGATGCGACGCCTTCGGTATTCGATCAATGTCACACTGGACGGATCTGCGATCATCGCAAACCTCTTCGTAACACGGCGACCCGCACAGCGTTGTTACACTCGGAAAATGCTGAAGAAGATTCTGTTGTTACCAATCCTGGCCACCGCGCTCGCCGCGAACCTCGTCGCGCAAGATGTTAAACAGTTCCTAGGTCGTTGGGATATGACCGTTACAACGCCTGCCGGTGAATCGTATCCGCAGTGGATCGAACTCACTGACAACAACGGCAAGATTGAAGGTCGCCTTCAGCCGAGAGGTGGAGCATGGCACCCCGTCGAAGGCGCTCATATCGATTCGGGCAAACTCGTCGTAACTCTCGGTCCGGCGACCACCTGGGAATTGACTTCCCCCGGTTCCGGCAAGCTCACGGGCGTTGAGAAGCACGGCGACACAGCCGGTCCGAATCTCACGGGAGTGAAGGCCCCTTCACTCGATCGGCCAATGCCGAAGAAATGGACGAAACCCAGGCCAATCTTCGACGGCAAAGACCTCAAAGGTTGGGAGCCGATCGGAAACGTCGACAACAACAAATGGGTGGCTCGCAATGGCGAACTGGTCAATGACAATCCTGAAGTGCCTGGCCAAAGGAGCCACGGCGCCGCCAACATCAAGACCACCGAAAAGTTCCAGGACTTCAAGCTCCACATTGAAGTGAATTGCCCGGAAGGCGGAAACAGCGGCATCTATTTACGCGGCCGCTATGAAGTACAGGTGGGAACCGAAGGCGGCAAGCTCCCTTCGCATGAAATGGGCGCGATCTACAGCTGGTATCCGCCGCCACAGGGCGCGGAGAACAACCTCGGAAAATGGACGACCTTCGACGTTACGCTGGTCGGCAGACATGTAACTGTCTTGCGCGACGGCAAAATGTATCACGATAATGTCGAGCTCCCCGGCCCCACCGGCGGCGCTCTCGACAGCAACGAGGCAGAGCCTGGACCGTTCTACCTGCAAGGAGACCACCACGGCGTCATCGCCTACCGCAACATCACCATTTCCGTTCCGGAAAAGTAGCGTATCGGCTGCCTGTGTGTTTGTACCAATCGATCTCACTTCGATACGGCTGCGCAACGGCGTGCATTGTTCTGCAAATGCCGCCTATGCGCTCGGCTACACCATGGCCCGTTCTCTCACCATCAGGTACTGATTCAGCACCGAAGACGTGACCGCCTCTGGGTTCAGATCGAGCGTCAGCGCTCCCTGCTCGTGAAGGCGCGCGATCAGCAGTTCACGCCGACCCGCCATCTCCTGCGCCGCCGCGCTGCGGAACATTTGCTCTACGCTCTTCGGCCGCTCCTGAGCAATCGCCTCCACCTCGGGTTGTGCCATTGCCACAAACAGCAGCACGTGTCTCCGCAGCAACTGCATCGCGCCGTCGATCACCTCCGGCCTCATCGCCGTTTCGGCAAGATCGGTAATCCACAAGATCAGCGAGCGGCGAGGTTGCAGCCGTCCCATCAGCGCCGTGGCGCGCAAGTGATCGGCTTCGCTTGACTCTGCCTTGAGCTGCGCCAGCAGCTCAATCATCTGCCTTAGATGCGCTGCGCCCCGGCCCGGCAGCAACCGTTGCTGAACCGTCTGCCCATAGGCGAGCAGGCCCACGCGATCCCCGGAGAAGAGCGCGAGTTGGGCCAGCGCGACTGCAGTCGAACACGCATGATCGAGTTTCGAATGCGCGCGCAGACTCCCCGATGCGAGTGGCATCGCCGCATTCGACTGCGGCGGCGCCACCACACGCGAGCGCATGAGACGGCCGCAGTCCAGCACGATCCACACCGGCTGGCTCCGCTCCGTCTGGTACTGCCGCGTGATCAGGCTTCCCCGCCGCGCACTCGCCGTCCAGCAGATATCGCGCAGATCGTCGCCGTCGCGATACTCACGCAGACTTTCGAAGTCGCGCCCCAGCCCTCGCTGCCGTGTCTGTCGAAGCTGCAAATCAAGCTGCCGGCTCCGCGCCAGGAAGATCTGCTGCTCTTCGCTCGTGCGCAACATCGGGTATACGCGAACCGTTTGCGTTAGCGGCGCCTTTGCCCACCTCTCCGCCAATCCAAGCGGCGATCGGTAGCGAATGTAGAGCAGCCCGGCCGTGCAGTCTCCTCGCTCCTGCGGCTCGATCAGGTATCGCACCGACGCCGGCACCCGTGGAAATGCAGTCATCCGAATAGGCTCGAGATGAGCCGTCGCATCCATCAGGGCAGACGGCAGGTCATCCGTGAGCCGGCATTCCAGGATCACCGGCCCTCGGTTTTCGATTGTCAATTCAATTTCCGTATGGCTGTCGAGCGCCGGAGCGTTCGACCACCTGCGCGTCGCCGTGAGACTTCCCGCCTTCGGCAGCCGCATTCCATCCAGAGAAGCAGCCAGCAATACCAGTCCATCCCATGCCGGCATCGCGTAACTCAATCGCACATCCCAAAGGCCGAAGACCAGAAACACGAATCCCGCCAGCAGCAGCGCGATCGTCCGCGGCGTCAGCCCGAAGCTCATCTTGCCGCGCGGTTCGCATGCGCCGCGAACCTCAACGGGATGAAAGTGCGAAGCAATCATCGGCGTGGAACCGGCACCGCTGCGATCACGTCAGCCAGCACGCGGTCGGCATCGAAGCCTTCGAGTTCAGCTTCCGGCTTCAACATCACCCGATGTCGCAGCACCGGAGGTATCGCGCGTTTCACATCGTCCGGCACCAGGTAATCCCGCCCATCGAAAGCTGCTGATGCCTGAGCCACCCGCATCATGCTTAGTGCCGCTCGCGGACTCGCGCCCAGCAGTAACGTCGGCCACTCCCGCGTGCGCCGCGTCAGGTTGAGAATGTAGCCGTACAGCTCCGGCTCAATCCGAATCGCGCGAACCTCCGCACGTGCCGCCTCCAGCATGCCCTCCGAAATCGGCGCAATCGCAACGTCTTCCAACAGACCTGCTCCACTTCCCGCATGATGCCGCTCGAGGATCTGCAGTTCCTCCGATTCGGTCGGATAAGAGACCCGAATCTTCATGAGGAAGCGATCTAACTGTGCCTCGGGCAACGGGTAAGTGCCCTCGAAATCCACTGGATTCTGCGTCGCGAAAACAGTGAACCATGCCGGCAGCGGCCGCCGTGTTCCGTCGCTCGTCACCTGCCGCTCCTCCATGCACTCAAGCAATGCAGCCTGAGTGCGTGGAGGCATCCGGTTGATCTCATCCACAAGCAGCAGATCCGTAAACACCGGCCCCGCATGGAATGTAAACGTGTCGGTGCCGGGTCTCAGGATGGATGTGCCGAGGATATCCGCAGGCATCAGATCGGGTGTTGCCTGCACCCGTTGGAATCCAAGCCCCAGAAGCTTGCCTAGGGCTTTCACCATCAGGGTCTTCGCGATCCCCGGTACGCCTTCCAGCAGTGCATGTCCCTGGCAGAGCACTGCAATCAGCACCTCTTCCACTGCATGGGTCTGGCCCGAGATCACCCGGCCTAGCTCGGTTCGGGCGTGCGCAATCAGTTCGCCAGTCGCACGAAGCGTTGATCCTTCACTTGCCGCAGAATTTGCCGGCTGTTCTGTGCTGTTCTCTCTTAACTCCTCGCTCATGAGCGCCTTTCCTGCCTAATTTCATCTCTCGTACTAAATCCACTACCTGGTCTAGCTGCGTCGATCAGCAGCTGACGATGATGATGAATCATCTGGATCGCTTTCAACGCCGTGCGTGGTTCGATCTTTTCATCTCGAGTTGCATCTTCGCAGTAACGAAGATCGTCTTCAAGTGACGGATCGGCGTTCGGGAAGCGTCGTCTTATAGCAGTTGCCAGTTCCTCCGCGCTGACTCGAGACTGACGTAGACCGCACATCCGCAGCGAATTTCGTCTGAAACGCTCCCATGCAATCGAGACCGCGGTCGAGCTCGCGCCGGCGCTGCGGTAGAGCGATCCAAGCGCATCCAGAAACTCGATAGGCGTGGCTCGTGGCGGGGGAGGCAATTCTCGCAGCGGCCCGCTGCGTCGACTGAAGCTGAAAAGGATCAGGATAGAAATCAGAATCAGCCCCATCCACAACAGCCGCACTGTTGGACCGCCAATAAAGCTCCACGTTGACCGCATCTCGCCGTGCAGTGACTCATCCCAGTAAATCTGGCGGCCCTCGCGCGGCCCGATCGAATTCAGCAGCAAATCAAAATCCGCCCCGCGCGCCAGCGACGCATTCTCCAGAGGAGTCGAGTTGGCCCTCCACACCACATGACCCTTCCCGTAGTTGTACTCGATGACCGCTGGCTGCCCCGCGCAATCGTACTCGGTCCGGTGGCGCGGATCTTCCACTTTCCAGCTCGCCTCGGGAACCATCCAGACCTCGCCTGTATTCGCGAGAGAATCGAGTCCCTGTGCGTCAAGCTGGCATGCTGCAAACGTGAAGTTCTTCGGCTCGCTCACCCGTCCCTCGGGCACCAGGTATCCGCCATACAACCCCGTGGCGAGCACTCGACCCCCGCGAGACACAATCTGATCCACAGCCTTGTAGTCTTCCGTCTCGCGGCTGAAAGGCTGCGCGAAGATGACCACGGTATTCGGACCTGCCGAAGATGCCAACTCGGTCAGCGGACGCTCCCATCGCTCGATTTTGTAGCCCGCTCGCAAAAGGGATTCGTACGCTGCGCGCGCTCCGTGCTTGCCCGAGAGATAGGTGGAGGGCAAGGGATTCTGATCATTGTTTTCGTTGGGCACCGCGAATGCAATCAGGACCGCGAGTCCGACCGCAATCCCCACACTCCACAACAACAGCTTGCGATCCTTCGCGTCGAGCGACGACATGAATCTCATCGCGCACCGCCTGCCGAACCAGCAGTGCTCGAGCTGCCGCTGATCAGCCCCGTCGCAGCACTCTCAGCCGCCTTGTAATCGCCCTCTGCCGCCGTACGCCCTCCATACCAGAAGCGTTCAAACGTATTGGTGAGCTGCGACAGCCCCGATCTGCGTGGATCCTCCTGCGCCACCAGGGCGAGATACTCCCGCGGAGTCCGAGCCCGGTCTGCCGGCCAGAGTCGCCGCGATTCGAGCCTCGATATGGCCGCCCAGTAGAGGAAGTGAATCGCCTCTCGCCACTCGCCTTTCGCGGCCGCTCGTCGCGCATCGTCCAACCATAGCTGCCAGTCCCGCGCCGACGCAGCGCCAGCTGCCGGCATCTGATCGTCATCTGGCGTGAGCCTCGTGCGCCACCGCCGCTCGAGGCGCATCAGGGAGTAGACCAGCGCGACGCACACGCCCAGGATGAACCCCCATACGATCACCCGGCCAATCCACGCAGCTCGCGCCTTCAGAAAACCCGCACTCGCAAACAGATGGTTCAGCCATCGGGCGAACTTCTCCAGCACCGTATCCTGCACCGTCTGTTCCTGCAGATTACGAAATTCCTTGCCCGCCAGCACCTCGCGCATAAACCCATGTTCCTTCGCGTGATCTGCAGCAGGCTCGAGTGGTGCTCGCGCTTGCGCGAGATCCCCGTCAAGTCGCGCCTTCGCCTCTTCTACCAACTGCGCTGTCGGCGCCTCCGTCTGTGAAACCGTCGTCGGCTTCGCAGCGCCCTTCGACTTTTCGTCGGATTGATCCTTAGTTGCGGCCTTCTGAAACAGCACCCGAAGCCAGTCATAGCGAACCAGGCGCCGCTGCGACGCCACACCAACAGCGGCGGCCACGCGATCGTCGTTGCCGATGAGCCCCGGATCGCAGATCTTCGAGTCACGCCCCTTCGAGCAAGCCTCCAGAAGTGACTGGAGTTGGATGAGATGTTCTCGATAGCCCTCGATCGAAACGTCATCTGCGTGTACAGTCGTCTGTGATGACGGAGGCGGAAGCGTCTGCGCGCAAGTGATGAAGCCCGCAGAAAAAGCGGTGACAATGAGAACCGCACCAGCGCCCCACTGAACGAACCTCATCCCCGCACGTCCTCGCTCACTCTGCCCGGCTCTTCCGAATTGTCCGTCACCGCTGCGATTTGTATCGGTATCGCGTTCAACACCTCGACCGCAGGCGCCTCCGCCGCAACACTCGTAACCCTATCCTCCGCTGCGAGCGCTTCGACCGACAAGCCATGAGGAGTCGTAAGAGCAGGCTCTGCTGCAGACACCCCCACCATCCCCGCCTGCTGCATCATCCACTCGATATCGAATCCTTCGAGTCGTATCCGCTGATCATAGTAGAGAAGAGTGATGGCGATCGGAAGTACTGGCGCTGCGATGACAGCTGCCAGGTAGCTCGGTAAGTATATCCAGCTCGAGCGCAGCACATTCGAAATGTGATCTCGGGCTATCAAGTTGAAGGCGATTGAAAGGATGATCCGGGCCGACAGAGTTATGGACCAGATGATCAAAGACTGCAGCACACACGTGACGAACATCCGGCCATAAGCGCCTTTGGAAAGCGTCCAGCTTCGGGCGAGCGAATCTGCCACCCTCCTTTTCTCGATCGTCCATATTGGAAGGCCCAGGAGGAGAGGTGCTACCAGCGCGAATGCCTCAACAGGAGCCATAATGAAGCCGAGCCAAAACGGCATTGAAAGCCACGCTCCCGAGAGGAAGCGCGAGCCATGGAGGCCGCTCGGAATTGCGTTCTCAAGTAACCAAAAGACAGCAGCTATCGTGAGAAGGCCACGCCATCTATTCCGAAACGCCTTGAGAGTGTCCGCGATTCTAAACTGCTGCAATAATGCGATCTCTGCAGCAACTGCACAGAATACCGGCCACATCACGAAATCCAGAAAGTAATTGGAAAAACGAGTTGCTAGCCAGTCAAAACTACCAATGACGTCTCGCTGAAGGGTCACCGGAAGCGTCGTCTGTCTAACCAGACCTTCGAAGGGCAGGCCCACTAGGAGAAGGGCCATTCGCACCGTCAATGGCAAGACGGCAAGTCCCAGCATGGCGAAGAAACGCGAACGATAAATCTGAAAGGTCCTGTCGAGGATTTCGCCAAGCGACATCTGCCGCAACGTCGCTGTCATCTTCAGTTCCCCTGAACCAATGATTCTGAAGTCTTAGCCAACTTCTCAGACTCCACCGTCGACTGTTCATGCGCCTCGATCATCGGCACACCTGCCGTGTTTGCAGTGTTCTCTGCAACCGCAGCGATCATGACCCCCTGATTCGTCTGGGCAGCAGAAGCTGCAGGCACCCCCACCATACCCGCCTGCTGCATCATCCACTCGATATCGAAGCCTTCTTTTCGAATCCGCTGGTCGAAATAAAACACCGTCAGCCCGATTCCATACACCGGTTTCGTCAGGGCCCGTACCACGAACATCGCGCCGTACAGGCAAATCGTCATCATGACTCCCATCGCCTGCGCGTGAGCTTGTCCCTGCAGGCCGGGGATCATCGCCAGCAAGATGATCGCAGGAAAAACGACAACCCAGGCCAGGATCTGGTTTAGAAGTACCCCAAGAATGTACAGGACCAGAATGCGCCCTTTGGTGCCCTCGCTCAGACGTGTACTTCGCTTCAGGGCGCTCCATGCGCCTGCCTGTTCCACCACTGAAGCCGGAAAGGTTAGGCACAGCCGCAGCAGCATCCATACCGCGAGGGCGCCGAAAATCAGGAACATCAAAAATAGCACTCCACCGAATATCGGGCTGGGATCGCTCCGGGCGAATCCGCTCACATTCGCGGCGATCATCACTCCCATGACCAGCCCGAAAACGATCATCGGTCCCACAAAAATCGCGAGCCCCTGCAGAAGAAGAATGCCGACGTACCGCCATCCTCGCGGCCACGCCGTCTTGTACGAGTTGCGAATCGTGATAGTGTGCCCCAGAAAAGACCGAGCCGCCGCATCCGACATCGCTGCTTCGGCCAGAGCAGTTGCACCCACAATCGCCGGCAACAGGAGCAGTGCCAGCACGATGATGAACATCCAGGTGATGGCGTTGGCCGCAGTGGGCCCCTCGCTCGCCTTGGGCCCGATCCATCGGACCAGCCCGATGATCCCGGCGAAGAAAACGAAGGCCGTCCCGGCAGGAACCACGGCGATCCCGAGGAACACCAGAAAACGCGAACGGTAAATCTGCGCAGTTCGGTCGAGGATCTCTCCGAGTCTCAGCGGATGGAGCGGTTCATTCATTTCCGCTCCCGGGCTCCGCCCCAAGCGCATCAAGTGCAGGCCGAACTTCAGAAGAGCCGGACGGCTGCGTCATGCCTGCTCCCATCATCATGTGCTCGATGTCGAATCCCTCTTTGCGAATGCGCTGATCAAAATAGAACAGCGTAAATCCCGTCGCGTAGATCGGACCGACAAACGTATTGGTAAGAAAGGCCAGCAATTGCTGCAGAACGCTCATCCACAGAGGCAGCACACCCTTATGCTTTATCCCTGCAAGAATGAAAAATCCTTGAGTCAATGCTGCCAGGCCAATCTGGATGATGATCGTCAGCAATCCCAGCATGAAGATGCGGCCCCGCGAGCCCTTGCTCAGGGAAATGCTGCGCTTGATGGCGGCACGAGGTTTTAGGTTTTCCACGGTGCACGCCGGCACTGCTAATGAGTAGCGCAGCGTCATGATGATGCCGTAAATCCCAAACACCAACACCAGCACGATGAAAACTACAGAAGCTCCAAGCAACATCAGAGCTGTCTTCTGGTCAATCGCGGGCGCAGCATGCGCGTTCAGCATCCCGGTCGCGCGCACGTAATGGAACATCAGAACGGCGTACCCCGCATAGAGCAGCACGCAAGGAAACCACGCCAGAAAATAGATGATCGTCAGCAGCCAGACATACCGCCCTGTCCGCGGAAGAACGGCGCGATAAGCCGCGCTGATGCTCGCCGGCTCACCAAGATGCAGCCACCCCACCGCACGGGTGTTAGCCGCCACTGCAACTCCTCCGCATACTAGGCTAACTAGAAAAAGCACCACAATCCCGGCCACCGCGGCTATGATCGCGCCGGTATTCATATGCACCGCGGAGAAACCACGCTGCGCCCCGATTTGAACCAGTCCCAGCACCAGCAAAATGCCTGCGTACACGGACGAAATGCCCGCGAGAAGTAGAAAATTGGTCCGGTAAAGCTCAGCGGTGCGGTCCAGAATTTCTCCCAGAGTGAGCGGCCGCAGGATCGTCTGCATGGAATTGGTCCTTAGAATGTGCGGGAGTTGCTTGCCGGGATGCTAGCACAATCCAGGTCCCAACCGCCGTCCCACTCGGGGGTCAGGGTAGCGGAGTGGAGAATGCTCCGGGCAGTTTTTTCCGATTCGGAACTTCTTACCCGTCCCTGACACCCTCCTTATCTCGCAAAGTCATCGATCTAAAGCAACATCCATTTGGCATGTCTATTGCAAGATAACGCACTGAAAGACAAGGCCGTTTCCCCAGATCGATGCCATGTCTCTAAAGATAGATCCGATGGTACGAAGGGGCGACGAACCAGACCCCGGAGGTCAAATTATGAAAACTAGAATGTTAATGCTCGGACTCTCTTCCTGCGCGCTGATGATCGCAACCTCTCAGGCCCAGGGCTTCGTAATGCATGCAGCCACGCCGATGCCGGTCCTTCAGGAACCTCAGGCTCCCCCGGCTCAGACACCACCTGCTCAAACATCCCCTGACCAGTCCACCACGACAACCCAGGATCAATCCAAGGCGACTACCTTTACCGGCACAATCGTCAAGGACGGCGAGAACTATGTGCTCCGCGACTCTTCGGGCGGCATCTACAAGCTCGACGATTCCTCGCGCGCACAGACCTTCGAAGGCAAGACCGTCAAGGTAACCGGCAAGCTCGACGCAGACTCCAAGATGATCCACGTCGACAGCATTCAAGCACTGGCGTCGTAAACTTTCGCGCCAAACGGGAACATCACGGCAAATCAAACCGGATGCGGGGACATCACCTCGCATCCGGATTTGTGTCTGACCTCGCCATAGAATAATAAAAAAGAGGAGGACCGTACCATGCCTGTTGACCCTGCTTGCGATTTGTTCCTTGACTTCTCGCGCAACAAGCTCCTCAATCAGTATTGGCCGCGTCTCCGCAAAGCTGTCGAACCTCTCAGCCAGGAACAGATCTGGTGGCGTCCTAACGAAGCCAGCAACAGCATCGGCAACCTGATCCTTCATCTGAATGGCAATGTCTGGCAGTGGCTGGTCGCCTCGTTCAACCGCCTCGAAGATCAGCGCAATCGCCCCGCTGAATTCAGTGCCAGCGGAGATCTCTCGGCCGCCGACCTTCTCGCCCGCCTCAATCAGACCATGGACGAAGCGTCCAAAGTGCTTGCCCGGCTCACGTGTGAAGAGTTGCTCGCTACCTGGAAGATCCAAGGCTACACCGTGAGCGGACTGGCAGCCGTGTATCAGGTCGTCGAACACTTTGGGCTTCACTACGGACAGGTCGTCTACATCACCAAGATGCAGGAGGGCCGCGACCTCGCCTTCTACAGCGAACTCAGCAAAACCGGCCGCGGAACTGGCAGCTCCGCCTAACCCCGGCATTACACACAAACCAATCGATGCGCGCCGGACCGCGATCTTCGTCAGCCGCGCTTCAGTGCGGTGGCACGCTATTCCAGGTGCTGAATCTGCGTACCCGGTGGAATCTTCACCGCGAACTCATCCGCGGGTAGCTTCACATCCGTATTCACCTTGTCGACGGTGAGTGTGAGCTGAATTCCTTCCAGCGGTCGCTTGATCACAACTTTCGAAGGAAACTGCTTCCCGTTGAAATCCCTGTACCCCGAATAGCTCACCTGGCTCTCAAGATTCCCCTGCGCATCGTAGAGGTCCTGATTAGAAGGCTGCAGGTCGTCGCGATGAAACGTAATCACACGAACAGGCTTGTCCCGCTTGCTGCCGTCACTGGCATGCTTGGTGATACTTAGGACGTATTCCGGCATCAGGGTCAGGTGCTTCTTCTCCGCATCCTCAATTGTTTCGGTATCCGAAATCTCAGAGTAGTAGTCCTCCGGCTCCAGCCCACGCACCATCATCGCGTCGAAGAAGAACCCCGGTCGCAAATTCTCCATCTGCTTCTCCGACTTCTTCGTCAGCGCATTCGGACCCTCAATTGCCCTGCTTTTGGGTGGAATCAGAATGGTGAATCTGTTTCCGTCACTCGCCATGTCGAAAACCTTTACGGTCCCAAGCAACTGCCCGACCACCCGCATCTGGTTGGGCTTTTGCATCACGATCCATCCATGCACTGAGGGATAGTCAGTAGCCAGCCCTTCCTGCGGCTTCAGCAGCGTTGCGCGCATCTCTACTGTGGCGGTCAAATTCTGAAACTCATTCCAGCGCTTGCCGAGCGACGCCACCAGTTCCTCGGGCGAAGCGGTCTGCACGCGCGCGGGCGGTCTGGGTACCGGCAGATGTCGTTTCATCGGAATGATGCCGCACCCGCTCAGCACTAGCGGCAATGCCAACGCGGCGTACATGCTCCCCCCGCGTCGCCTCATCGCGCACCCGCCTTCTTCACCGCTCGGCGGTAGCCCGAAACGTTTTTCGTATGCTCCTCAAGCGTCGTCGAAAACAACGATTTCCCCTGCGGATTCGCCCCGGCAGCGACAAAGTAAAAGTAATTCGTCTGCGGCGGGTTCAGCGCTGCGCGCAACGAGGGTAGCCCCGGATTCGCAATCGGCCCCGGCGGCAACCCAGGATGAAGATACGTGTTGTACGGCGTGTCGCGGCTCAGATCGCTCTTGTAAATAGCGCCGCGCCACTGATCGCGAACCTCAAGCCCATAGATCACGGAGGGATCCGTCATCAACGGCATGCGCTTCGTCAGCCGGTTCTCGAAAACGCTGGCGACCAGCGGCCTTTCCGGTTCCAGGGCCGTCTCTCGTTCCACCAGCGAGGCCAGCGTTACCACGTTGTGCACGTTCTCCTTCAATCCAATCTCTGTCGCTATCGTTCTGAACCGGCGAACCATCGCGGAAGCAATCTGGGTGGCACTTGTCCGGCGGGGAAACTTGTACGTATCCGGAAACAGATAGCCCTCCAGCGTCTTTGCCTGGGGATCGATGTCGGCCACCAGCTCCGCAAGCCGCGGCTGCTGAGCCAGGAAATCCTCCCTCGATGAGATACCTGCCTCCTCCAGCCGGTTGGCAACCTCAAACACGGTTGCCCCCTCCGGAACCGTAACTGCAACCGTGAAGACCTCTCCCCGCGCGATCTGCTCGTACACCGCAGTCAGCGGCATCGCATGGTCAAACCGGTACTCGCCTGCCTTCAGTTTCCCCCGCCGAACCCAGCGCCACAGGTCAAACGCAAGTTGATTCCGGATAATACCCGAGGCCTGCAGTTGCCGGGCAATGCGCGTGGTTGAGGAACCCGGCGGAATATCAACAAATGTCTCGGTTGATGGACCGAACGGCGTAAAAATCGCCCAGCCAGCTATCCCAGCCGCGGCAACTGCAATCAGGAACAGCACCAGGAGGAACCCCGCCGCGCCGAGTCCCTTCTTCCGTTTCCCTCGACCGCGGCCTGATGCCATCTTGACAGAACCCTTCCTGCAATAAGACGCGCTGCTAACCCTATTGGATTCTCAACCTTTCCTTATTCTAATAGTTCGGTCGGAGATGATAGAAACGGCCCCGCGATTTAAGCTGGACTCGGAACTTAATATGCCCGATCAGCCCCGCCCGCCCCGATTTCTGGCGCTCGACATTGGGTCAAAGCGCATCGGCGTGGCTGTTTCTGACGAGCTCGGCCTGACCGCTCAGCCGGTGCTCACTTTAGAGCGCCGTCGTCATCCCCGGGAAGATCTCCGCTCTCTGGCCCGCCTCTGCCGCCGATACGAAGTTGCAGGAGTTGTTGTCGGAAATCCCCTGAACTCCGAGGGCGAGGTCACTTCGCAAGCCGCGAAGATTCAAGCATTCGCAGCTGAGTTAGCGGAATTCATCAAGCTGCCCATCCATCTCTGGGATGAACGCCTCACTACGCACGAAGCTCACCGGATACTCTATGAGGCTGGCCACACTCGCCAGACCCACCGCGGCGTCGTGGATCAGGTCGCTGCTACCCTGATCCTTCAATCATTTCTGGACGAACAGCGCAGGCTCCTCAGGTTGAGAAAAGAATGAAACCCGCTTACTCGCCGCTCGTCCCAGCAGCACCTGCCAGCAATATCGGCGCAGTCGGCGTCTTGGATCCCGCAGCATCCTCCAGCGTCACCCCGAATGCCTTAGCCTTCACGCCTTGCGGAATGGGGGGCAACACCACTGATCCATTCCCAGCCACATCCGGCTTGAACAGCCCCGCCGGAATCGGCGCCGAACCATCTGCTGGAATCACCCACAATTCGTAAGTCTTGCCGGCAGGAATGGGCGCGAGATTGTTCGCCTGCAGGATCAACCCTCCCCGCGACGCCAGGTAAACAACTCGCCCCGTGGGAGCCGGCTGCGTTTTGGGCGCTGTCAGCACGACCTTCTCCGCCGACGGAGCTGTCAGCACCTCAGCCACCTGCTTTGCACGCGACTCGCTCGTCTCCAGTGAAGCAATTCTGCTCTCACGCTCCTGCAGCACGGCCCGGAGCGTCTTCACCTCAAAGCCCAGCGCAGCTGCCACGATCAAGCCTGCCGCCGCTGCGATCCAACCCGTCCACGCAGCTCCTCTGAACCCTGACTTCCGCTCAATGGATATCGGCTCAGTGCGTTTCCTCTCGCCTGCACCGGCCGGCGCCTCGCTTCCGAGCCTCTGAACAAACCGCTCACGCGCTCCGGCCGGTAGAGGCTGTTGATCGACACTGAGGGCCACCATGGCCAGGTCACCTTCCAGCCTGCCAAGCTCGGCCTGGCACACATCGCAGCCCAACAGATGGTCGCGCACCGCCGCTGTCTCCTCCGAAGAGAGAGCCTGCAGCGCATAGAGCGCGAGATCTTCTGGTGAAATGTGCCGCAAGTCCATCATGGTTCGAGCCTCTTCCTTAAACTACTCAGAGCCGACCGGATACGGGTCTTCACCGTTCCCAGAGGCTGTCCTGTCCTCTCCGCTATCTCCGAGTGAGATAGCCCGTCGAAAAATGCCATTTCTAAAGACTGCTGCTGCTCCTGAGGCAGGTCTCCCACAATCCCGCGAACACGCTGCATCATGATGCTGCGCTCTGCCTCGCTCTGCAGATTCGTTGCAGAGGCGACTACCACTTCATCCACTGACTCCGTGGGTCTGCGCTGCCGCAGATAATCGATTGATCGATTGCGCGCCACGACCAAGAGCCATGTGCCCAGCGATCCCCTGGAGAATGAGAATTTGCCAGGGCTCCGCCAAAGCTGAAAAAAAATCTCCTGTGTCACGTCTTCCGCGTGGCCCGCATCCTTCAACACCCGCATAGCCACGGAGTAAACGAGCCCCGCATACCGGTCGAACACAGCCTCCATGGCCTGCTGTCCGCCAACGCGCACCTGGTCCATCAGCGCCCGATCGCTGTCTGCATCGCCTGAACCGAGTCCACGCAGATTCACCGTCTCGTTGTGAGTACGTCCCTCAGGCGGAAACGGATTTTTCGGTTCACTCGGCATCGACGGGGAAATAGCTGACAGGCGACATTCTATCCACTCAACCCC
>Ga0157378_10001419_pt1 | contig 21543 bp, 19 predicted proteins | sample M65metaG_FD_115309 | JGI IMG/M metagenome (GOLD analysis project Ga0157378, IMG submission 115309) | Miscanthus rhizosphere microbial communities from Kellogg Biological Station, Michigan, USA - M6-5 metaG | ecosystem: Host-associated > Plants > Roots > Rhizosphere > Soil | place: USA: Michigan...
GTTTTCCCGTCAAAATAGTCAAACAACTCGCTGTAGCCTACTGTATTTAATGCGTTAAGATGCCTGTAGGGCAGCAATGATCTCACTTCTTCAACGAGTCCTTGCTTTACCATATCGTCAACTCTGTGGTTAATGCGTTCGTACAAAAGCTCACGGGGCAGATCGAGCCCTGTTTTGACGCACCTGAAGGGTCTTGTATTGATCGCAGACCTACGATATGCAGAAAAAGGCACACCCGTGCTCTCAAATACTTCCAATGCCCTGATAAGCCGCTGAGGGTTATTGAGGTCGACCTGTTCATAATATGCAGGGTCGGCAGCTTTTAGTCTTTCCTGTAAATAAGCAATGCCTTTGTTGCCAAATTCCCGGTTTAGCTTATCTCTTACTTCGGCAGAGGCAGACGGTAATGCATCAAAGCCCTCACATATTGCTTTGATATAAAGGCCCGATCCGCCAACCAATATAGCGGTATCATGCTTCTTGAAAACTGTTTCTAACAATTCCAGCCCTTGTTTTTCAAAATCGCCTACCGAAAAATTTTCTGCAATGGAATGGGAATCGATAAAATGATGTTTCGCCTGGCTTAATTCTTCGGGAGTGGGTTTAGCCGTGCCGATAGCCATTTCGCGATAGAACTGGCGTGAATCAGCAGAAAGTATTTCTGTATTTAATTTTTTGGCAAGCTCAATAGCAAGCGTAGTTTTGCCGGACGCTGTCGGTCCGGCAATTACTATCAGTGTTTTTTTTGAGAGCGCATCAACCATCAGCTATAAGCTAATGCTAATAATCATCGCGATGCGAGGGGTGACCTTCATCGTCGAAGCCCTCATTGTCGGAAAACTCGTTGCCAAATTCGTCCTCTTCCTCCTCATCATCAGCAGGCGCTATAGGTTCGTCATGCTCCTCTAGGCCTTCAGCATCAGCAACCTCCGTAAAGCCTTCTTCCGTGTCTTCTTCTGAGAACTCTATTTCGTTCAAAAAGTCGAATTCATCGGTAGCGGGTGGTAAAACGGCAGGATTGAATACATTGCCAAACTGTTTCGGCGCCTCACCCACCGATTTTACTATCGAGGGATATTCAGTTCCGGGAGTTTCATCCAGGATTATCTTCAGCAATTCGACGTGGAAGTCAAAAGGGCGGTCGAAATTGAAAGTATAATAGAACTTTTGATGAGGGTCATCTATCCGGTTACTCAGCTTTACTTTATCCATCAGGACTATACCGCGGTCTATCCTGCGCTGATTAGGCATAAAAGTAATTTCTTCGCCCTTTATCCATTGATCATTGCTGATGTAGAAAGAGGACGGATATTCACAATTATAACCCGTTGACTGATGAATTGCGCGGTGAAGATCTTCAAATGTCTGGTTTGACTTGATATCGATCTCCCTTATCACATCATCGTAATCTTCAAAAGTAACCCTGAACCTGTATAGTGCCATTTATTGTAGTCGTATTATTTGCAAAAATATGTTTTAAATTTTAAATATTACCTGCCACAACTTTTAAGCCAATTTCTTCGCCCTTGCGGATAGTAAAGTCGATTGCAGCTTCCCGTGAGTTAGGTATCTCTCCTTCGAGGATCGCTTCGCGTATCTGGTTTTTAATAATTCCCACTTCGCGCCCCTCTTTTATGCCAAATATTTGCATTATATCCGTACCGGAGACCGGCGGTTGCCAATTACGTATTTTATCGCGCTGTTCAACATCTTTTAATTTTTGCTGAACCATCTCGAAATTATTGCGGTACTTTTTTACTTTGTACTCATTTTTCGTAGTAATGTCTGCTTTACACAACAACATCAGGGCTTCAATATCTTCACCTGCGTCAAACAATAGCCTCCGCACAGCCGAGTCGGTTACCACATCCTGCGCTAAAACGATGGGGCGTAAGTGTAGTTGCACCATTTTTTGTACAAACTTCATCTTTTCGTTCAGTGGCAGCTTTAGTTCAGCGAATATTTTGGGGACCATCCGCGCGCCTTTGTCTTCGTGACCGTGAAAGGTCCAGCCATGCCCTGCTTCAAATCGTTTGGTGGCAGGTTTGGCAATGTCATGAAGGATAGCAGCCCAGCGCAACCAAAGGTCATCAGTTGTTTCGCATATGTTATCCAGAACCTGAAGCGTATGATAAAAATTATCCTTATGGCCTTTGCCGTCAATAAAGTCCACCCCATAAAGGTTAGCCATCAGGGGGAATATCTTTTTAAGTAATCCCGTATCGAAAAGATATTTAAAACCAATGGACGGTTTGGGTGAAAGAATGATCTTATTAAGTTCCTCGGTTATCCTTTCCTGCGATATGATCGAAATCCGTTCCACATTGGCTTTAATTGCCGCCAATGCAACCGGATCAATAGTGAAATTGAGTTGCGATGCAAAGCGTATCGCGCGAAGCATGCGCAGCGGATCGTCTGAAAAGGTTTCTACCGGATTTAGCGGCGTCCTGATCAGTTTACGCTCCATGTCCTTTACACCGTCAAAGGGGTCGAGCAGTTCGCCAAGCTGATCCGGATGAAGGGCTATTGCCAGAGCATTGATCGTGAAATCACGGCGTTTTTGGTCATCCTCCAATGTGCCGTCCTCGACGATTGGCTTTCGTGAATGTGACCGGTACGATTCCCTGCGTGCGCCGACGAACTCTACTTCCACATCCCTGTATTTGAGCATAGCAGTCCCGAAGTTTTTGAATACCGCTACTTTTACTTTCAGTTTTCTGGCAACATTTTCGGCAAATTCAATGCCGTTGCCTATCACCACGATATCGATGTCCTTCGACGGGCGCTTCAAAAGCAAGTCTCTTACAAACCCGCCTATGGCATAAGCATGCACATTCTGCTCGGTTGCGGTTTGTGTTACGATACCAAATAAAGGATGCTGCAGGTGTTGTTTCATATTAGAGTTCGCGCTACAAAAATCGTAAATACTATGGCTAAAACCATAAATAAATTAACGGCGGATAAATTCGAAGCGGCCGTCAGGTTGCAGGCGCATAATGGTGGATGGTTTTTTTTGCTCTGTGCTGTACTGTTCCAGGTCGACCACGTAGTCCACACCATCGATGATCTCCTGGTCAACCTGGCCAAAGTTTTGTGGCGAAGGCTTGCCGCTTATGTTTGCTGAGGTAGAAACCAATGGCTTCCGCAGGCGTTGTATTAAGTTCTGGCAAAAATCATGTTTAGCTATACGAATGCCTACGCTTCTGTCCTCACTTAACAAGGCAGGTGATATATTTTTAGCGCCAGGCAATACCAGTGTCAAAGGGTTTTCCGCATATTCTATCAGATCGTAAGCTATTGCCGGCACCTCTCTGACGTAGCTCTCCAGCTTGTTTTCGGTATCCAGCAGTATGATCATGCTTTTGGCTTCATCGCGTTGTTTGAGTCTGTATATTTTTTTTATGGCTTCAGTATTGGTAGCATCGCAGCCGATACCCCAGATGGTATCGGTAGGGTAGAGGATAATACCACCTTCCTGTATAACTTTAAACGCTTTGGCAACTTCGTCTCTAAGCATGTTGGAGTAGTTTTTGATAAACAGCAAACATTTGGGCTGCCAGTTTATCGTCGGCAAAATTACCGGAATATTCTTTGCCTTTAAGGATCATTTTTTGCCGCAGACTTTCGTCGCCCAATACCAGGTTCAATTTATCCGCTAATCCTTTTACATCATCCGGCCCGGCATACAAACTATCCGGCCCGCCCGCCTCTTCCAGGCACGACCCGGTAGCGGCAATAACCGGAGCGCCCGAACAAAGCGCTTCCAGCACCGGGATACCAAAACCCTCGTAACGCGATGGGTAAACAAATACTTTCGCCAATTGATAAATAGCAGGTAAATCGCTAAAACTGACTGAATCCAGGAATATAACCCTGTCCCCTAATTGTAGTTCATAGATAGCCTGTTTTACCTTTTCGGTATATTTTGTGTGCCGGCCTACTACCACCAGTTTAATTTTGCTTTTTAATTCTGGTAACGCTTTAATCAACTGAAGCAGGTTTTTTCGCTCCTCAATAGTCCCGACACTTAACACAAACTCGGACGGCAAATTATATTTTTCGACAACAGCCTGTTTCTGATCTTCCATACAGATCGATCTGAATGAAACATCGCAGCCCTGGTATATCACATCAATCTTATCCGGGGATACTTTTAATAATTCGACCAGGTCCTGTTTGGTGCGCTCGCTAATGGCAACTATCCCGTCCGCTATCCGGCAGGCGTGTCGCAGTTTTGCCCCATATATCAGCCTGTCGAAAAGCCCAAAATATAGCGGAAAACGCATAAAGACGAGGTCGTGAACAGTTACTACTGATTTGATGTCCTTTTTATGTATGTTCCTGGGGAGTTCATGGCTAAGTCCGTGATAAAGCTCTATCTGGTCGCGCTTCAGGTCATGTACAATCCCCGAACTGCGCCACCACGAAGTAAATAGCTTGGAACGCGGAACTATTGCGACAACATTTTTCAGGTCGATATGAACACTCAAGCCATTATCCTGTTCTACTTTTGGGGTATACAGGTAATAAGAGTTTTTGGGATAATAAAAAGCCATTGACCAAATGAGCCAACGGCTGTAATTACCCAATCCGGTATGGTTCAAAAAGGCCCGTTTGGCATCGTATCCTATACGCATGTTGCTATGTAGCTGTTAATGTTTTGCTGCAAAACAAACCCTGTTCGTTTTATACAGCAACATTGTTATCTCTCAAAGCATCGTTAAGCGAGGTTTTCTTGTCTGTCGACTCCTTACGTGTGCCTATAATAAGCGCGCAGGGCACCTGGTACTCGCCGGCCGGGAACTTTTTGGTATAAGAGCCCGGAATAACTACCGAACGTTCAGGCACACGGCCCTTATATTCAATGGGTCTTTCGCCGGTTACGTCGATGATCTTGGTGGACGCTGTTAAAACTACATTAGCGCCTAATACTACTTCCTTTTCAAGATGTATGCCTTCAACCACTATAGCCCGCGAACCTAAAAAACAATTATCTTCGATGATGACAGGTGATGCCTGCACAGGTTCCAGCACACCGCCGATACCCACACCTCCGCTTAAATGGCAATGTTTGCCAACTTGTGCACATGAACCTACAGTGGCCCAGGTATCAACCATGGTGCCTTCATCCACATAAGCGCCGATATTGACATAAGACGGCATCATAATGACTCCTTTTGCCAGGTACGCACCATAACGCGCGATAGCATGAGGAACAACCCGCACGCCGGTTTTCTGATAATCGGTCTTAAGCTTCATCTTATCATGAAAAACGAATGGACCGACTTTAACCTCTTCCATCTGCCTTAGCGGAAAGTAAAGGATCACGGCTTTTTTTATCCAGTCATTGGTGTGCCACCTGTTGCCGATAGGCTCGGCTACACGCATTTCGCCCTGATCAAGGCTTTGTATCACGGTCTCGATAGCAGTTGTGTAGTCACGATTGCCCAGCAGGGCTCTGTCTTCCCAAGCCTCTTCAATTAATTTTTTTAGATTTTGCATCGATAAATAAACTTTTGACAAATTAAAGGATTTTGATGCAGATTTGTTTACGCAATATTTGCTTAAGTTTAATACTCAAAATTGCGCTTTATACATTGATAAACAATGCCTGAAAAAGAGAAATTAAGAATAGACAAATACCTGTGGGCAATCAGGCTGTTTAAAACACGCACACTGGCCACCGAAGCCTGCAAAGCCGGCAGAATAAAACTGGACGGACAAAATATAAAGCCGTCGCACGAGGTGAAAGTTGGTGAGGTGTACCAGGTATCAAAGGGGATTGAACGTAAAGTGATCAGGGTAACCGGCCTGCTTGAAACCAGGATGGATGCCAAAAGTGTTATTAATTTTTTTGCTGATGAAACACCCGTCGAGCAAACCCTTCAATTCAAATCCATGTTTCAGGCGCCGGTATTAAAGCGTGACCGCGGAACAGGCCGTCCCACCAAGCGCGACAGGCGTGAAATAGATGATATGCAGGGGAATTTCTTTGACCGCGAAGAATGAGTTTCCCGGGATAATTCCTATATTGAGAGTGACAGTCAGCGGGTTAAGCAGGGCATTTTGAAACTATACTTTGCAATTAACCAAAAAAGTCTATTTTTGACGCCATTATCGATAGATTGGGTACATAATATGTAATCAAACTCCTATGAAGAAAACCATCTACCTCTACATTTTTATATTCATTGCTATTGCTGGTCTGTCTTCCTGTATTTCCCAAAAACAAATTGCTTATTTTCAAAAAGCACCGGGAGATAAGGATACTATTGCCATATCGCAATTATACATACCTAAAATACAGCCGGGTGAAATACTTGCTATCACCGTTGGGTCATTGAATCCGGTTGCGAGCAGCTTTTTTAATCCGTTTTCGAGTGTGCCCGTTACCGGTGATAATTCGGCAACTTCATCAGGTACTACCAATAGCACATCACCTTCGCTGACTCAATCCTCTGCACCGGGTGTCCTGGTTGATGCCAATGGCACCGTTGAGTTACAGATCGTAGGCCCTGTTAAGGTTGCAGGATTAACCACTTCGCAGGCACGAGATACGATAAAGGCCCGTTTAAGGAAATACCTGAAAGAGCCTACCGTTAACGTCAGGTTCCTGAATTATAAAATATCGGTTATGGGCGAAGTGCTTCATCCGTCGGTATATGTTATTCCAAATGAAACGATCACCCTTCCCGAAGCCTTAAGTCTGGCAGGCGACATGACCATTTTCGGCCGCCGCGATAATGTGCTGGTCATCAGGGAAAATAATGGGAAAAAGGAACTGGGTTATGTTAATCTTAATAGTCGTGACCTTTTTACTTCGCCTTATTATTACCTGCATGCCAACGACGTGGTTTATGTGGAACCGGGCAAAGGCAGGATAGCGCAGACAGACAAGACTTATCAAATACTTCCAATAGTATTAAGCGCACTTTCATTTTTATCGATCATATTTGTGTACAGTAAAAGATAATAGCAGTATTATCCCGATTTTATTTTGAACTAATGAATTTAAATGAGGATTTAATTGATTCCCCGAGAGAGGAAAGCCAGGATAATGAATTTATTGAGACTTTTTATACCTATTTACGATACTGGAAGTGGTTTGTGTTCTCAATCTTTTTTTCGCTGGTATTGGGTTATGTATATTTAAAGCTCGTCACGCCAAAATATAAGATAGAAACTGATCTTTTAATTAAGCCGGATAAATCGTCCTCAGGAGGCCAGAATGATTTGTTGCAGGACCTTAATCTTTTTACTTCAGACAAGATAATTGATAATGAGGTCCAAATACTTCAATCAAAAGATATCCTGGAAAAGGTAATAAGATCATTAAATCTGCAAACATCTTATTATCTTATTAAAGGAGTCAGAAAACGGGAGCTATATGGATTTATCCCTTTTGAAGTAAAATTAATCATGCCTGACCCGCATGCGGAATATGATCAAAAATTTGCTGTTCGGCTGATAGACTCAACAACTGCGGAGGTAAATGGTAAAAAGGTAACACTAAATACGCCTTATCAGATAAGTACAGGGCGGATAATTATTACCCGCAGGCCAAAATGGAATGGGGCTTTCACAGAATTATACAATGTTAAATTCAATGATACAGAGGACCTGATTGAAAGTTACAGCACTAAATTAAAGGTAGAGCCAGTAAGTAAACAGGCTACGGTATTAACGATCAGCATAGAGGATGCATTGCCTGATAGGGGTAAAGACATTTTAAACAAACTTTTAGAAGAATATAACCAGGCTGCTTTAGAGGATAAAAATATAGTAAGCGCAAATACCTTGTCTTTTATTACTGACAGGTTAAACAATATTAAAGGGAACCTTGGAACAGTTGAAGCGAATGTGGAGAATTATAAATCGCGCAACGGGATAGCAAATATCGGATCGCAATCGCAACTGCTGTTGCAGAATGTGGGCACCAACGACGCACAATTGAACAAGGTTGTGATACAGCTTAACGTGTTGAAACTGCTCGAAAATTATGTAAGTACCAACAATAACGATCCTTCCGCACTCCCTTCAATGCTTGGAATTGAGGATGCTACCTTATTGGGATTAGTAGCCAGTTTGGGCGATGTACAGCAGAAAAGGTTAAGCTTGCTTCAAACTGTGACAGAGACCAATCCATTGGTAGGTTCATTTGACGACCAGATAACCGCCCTGAAAAAAGCAATTGTGCAATCCGTCCAAAACCTAAAAACCGGCCTTGAAACAACCCGGCATCAACTGGAAGAAAAAAACAAACAGTTTGAAAGCCTTATTAAGCAAGTTCCTGGTCAGGAACGTGGCTTGCTCGATGTAATGAGGCAGCAGCATCTACAGGACACGCTTTATATGTACCTGCTTCAAAAGCGTGAAGAAACCGCAATGAAGCTAGCGTCGGGCGTAGCGGACAGCCGGACCATTGACCGTGCGCGGAGTAGCAAGCGGCCTGTGAAACCGGTTAAAAGTCTTGTATATGTAACATTTTTCTTGCTTGGAAATATTGTACCTACATCGGTCATCTATGGAAGGGGGGTTTTAAATTTCAGGATATCTAAGAAAACTGATATAGAAAAGGTAACCAATGTGCCCATCATGGCCGAGATATCACACTCGGATTCGCAAAGTGCATTATTGGTTGTTGAAAAGCCCCGTTCAATTGTAGCTGAACAGATAAGGGCTTTGCGAACCAATCTGCAGTTCATAATTCCAAAGGAGGACCAGAAAACTATACTCTTTACATCCAGTATAAGCGGAGAAGGTAAATCATTTATTTCATTGAATTTGGGCTCAAGTTTAGCTATGTCAGGTAAAAGAGTTGTAATACTTGAGCTGGATTTGCGAAAGCCTAAATTACACTCCGGACTGGATATTGATAACACCAACGGTTTATCAACCTATTTGATCGGTAAAGTTAGTTACAAGGATATCCTTATAGAGATACCGATGCAAAAAAATTATTATATTATACCATGCGGTCCCATTCCGCCAAACCCGGCTGAGTTGCTTGGCAACGGGTCCATTGAGAAACTAATAGAGCAGCTTAAAAAGGAATTTGATTACATAATTCTTGACGCACCCCCGGTAGGTTTGGTTACTGATGCTCAAATTTTAGGCACTTACGCGGATGCAACAATGTTTATAGTAAGGCATAATTATACTGCAAAAAATCACATTTATGCTATTGAAAATTTAAACAGGCATAAAAAATTCAAGAACCTGAACATCGTATTAAATTCAATTAAATTTCAGGAGGGCTATGGTTATGGTTACGGCTATGGCTACGGTTACGGCGGCGGCTATTACGAGGAAGAAAATACTTCTAAATCATTTAAGTTAGGCCAGTGGTTCAACGGCAAAAAGAAAGTATAATAGCAGCATATTTCATATAGTGCAATTTAAAAATGAAGTTTCTATTTTTTTAACTATGTCTCAAGAACAACAAAGACAGGAGTTTTCTAATTACTTTGAATTCCCTGACCGAGTTAAAATAGCAATTATAGGATTAGGTTATGTTGGTTTACCCCTTGCTATTGAATTTGCGAAAAAGTACGATGTACTTGGATTTGATATCAACGAAAAGCGGGTTGCAGAATTAAAAACAGGTGAGGATACTACCCGGGAGGCAAATGTTGAAGATTTACGGCAAGTTATTGGTTCAGCGAAAAATGAAAGGATTGGCTTGCATTTTTCTGCAGATAAAAACGATTTAAAAAGTTATCGCATTTTTATTGTAACGGTACCTACGCCGATTAATAAGTTCAAATCTCCCGACCTCGGCCCTTTACTGAAAGCTTCGGCAATGCTTGGTGGAGTTTTGAAGCAGAATGACATCGTGATATATGAATCGACGGTTTATCCGGGTTGTACAGAAGAAGACTGTGTACCTGTTCTGGAATCGGTATCCGGTTTAAAGTTTAACACCGGTTTTTTTGTAGGCTACTCGCCTGAAAGGATCAACCCCGGCGACAAGGTAAATACGCTCACCAATATCAAAAAGGTAACATCCGGTTCAACATTGGTTATTGCAGAACTTGTGGATCAGCTGTACAACTCCATTATCACAGCAGGCACTCATAAAGCGCCTAATATTAAGGTTGCCGAAGCATCAAAGGCTATAGAAAATGCCCAGCGCGATATAAATATTTCCTTTGTGAATGAATTAGCATTAATATTTGACCGCATAGGAATTGATACTAATGATGTACTGGATGCCGCGGGAACGAAATGGAACTTTCTGAAGTATAAGCCCGGGCTGGTGGGCGGGCATTGCATCGGTGTTGACCCTTATTACCTTGCTCACAAGGCGGAGTCTTTAGGCTATCATCCCCAGGTTATTTTGTCGGGAAGACGTGTAAACGACAATATGGGAATGTTTGTCGCAAATAAAGTAGTTAAGTTAATGATCCAAAAAGGCCAGAAGATTGCTGGCTCCAGGGTATTGATACTGGGAATCACTTTTAAAGAAAACTGCCCGGATATAAGAAATACTAAAGTGGTGGATATCCATCATGAGCTTGAGCAATTCGGTATGGCGGTGGATATCTACGATCCATGGGCGATTGCTGAAGAAGTTGAACATGAATATGATTTAAAGATATTGGCGGAATTAAATAGAGAAATGCTGTACGATGCTATCATTTTAGCGGTATCGCATAAGGAGTTTTTGAATTTAGATTTGGGTACTCTAAAAAGCAGCAATGCTATAGTTTTTGATACCAAATCTTTTTTGGATAGAAATTCAATTGATGGACGCTTATAAATAACAATGGTCGTAAAATTTTATAAAGGAATTTAAAAATATGCTGGATTTAAAAGGCAAATCTATTTTAATAACGGGAGGCACAGGGTCTTTAGGTCAGGCCCTCACCCAAAATATCCTGAAAACATATCCGGACGTCAGAAGAGTGGTGATATTTTCAAGAGACGAGCAAAAGCAATTCCAGATGGCCCAGGTCTTTTCTGAAAGTGAATACCCGCAAATGCGTTATTTCATTGGTGATGTTCGTGATCTTGATCGTTTGAAAAGAGCCTTCCAGGGGATCGACTATGTTATTCACGCGGCCGCAATGAAACACGTGCCGATAGCAGAATTTAATCCGACTGAATGTGTTCGTACCAACATTAACGGTGCTGAAAATGTGATCAATGCTGCGTTGGAAACCGGTGTCAAAAAAGTGATCGCCCTTTCGACTGATAAAGCCGCAGCGCCAATCAACTTATATGGAGCTACAAAACTAACGTCTGATAAATTATTTATCGCGGCAAATAATATCAGGGGATATAATCCTATAACCTTTTCCGTTGTCCGCTATGGGAACGTAATGGGTTCAAATGGCTCTGTTATCCCTTTCTTTTTGCAGAAAAAGAAAACCGGCGTGCTTCCTATCACGGATGTGAATATGACGAGGTTTAATATAAGCCTTCAGGGCGGGGTAGATATGGTGTTGCATGCTTTGGAAGTAGCCTGGGGCGGCGAGATATTTATTCCCAAGATCCCCTCGTACCGTATCACCGACATAGCAAACGCAATTGGGCCTGAATGTGAACATAAAATAGTTGGAATAAGGCCAGGCGAAAAGGTACACGAGGAAATGATCACTGCATCGGATTCACATACTACATATGATATCGGGAAATATTATGTGATCTTACCACAGGTGCCCAAATGGTCGTTAGATGAATATCTCGTTAATTTTAAGGGTATACGGGTTCCTTATGGATTTAAGTATAATTCCGAAGAAAATACTGAATGGCTTTCAGTCGAGGAATTGCGTATTTTGATAAAAAAATATGAAAACGGGGAGTTATAGAAATGCCAACAAAGCTTGCGATCGGAACGGTTCAATTTGGTCTTAATTATGGTATAAGTAATACAGTTGGCCAGGTATCCATAGATGAGGTTGGCAAAATTTTCAACTATGCCACAAGTAAGGGCGAATGCTTTGCTGATACAGCCCAGGCCTATGGTAATAGCGAAGAAGTTTTGGGCCTATTTACGGATAAGTACCCGCTTCAGATAATTACCAAATTAAAATCCGATTTTGGTTCTGATGAAGCTGTGATCTCAGCTTTTAGCTCATCACTGAACAATCTGAACCTCAGCTCTGTTTATGGTTTGCTGTATCATGATTTCCAATCATTCTTAAATAACCCCGGCTCGCTTGAAATATTAGATAATTTTAAACAGGAAGGGAAGGTTAAAAAGATCGGATTTTCGCTGTATTACCCTGAAGAACTTAAATACCTGTTAGAAAATAAAGTAGTGTTTGACCTGATCCAGATACCTTACAGCATTTTCGACCGCCGGTTTGAACCCTATTTCGAAACACTTTATCAACATGGGGTGGAAATTCATGTGCGAAGTGTTTTTCTGCAGGGCATTATATTTATGGACCAGAAAAAATTGAGTAATTTTTTTAATGGCTTTCAAAGTAAACTGAATTTATTTCATACTATATGCGGGCAGTTACAGGTTAGTCCGGGCCACGCAGCATTACAGTTTGCAGCTGTGAATAAGTTTATTGATAAAATTGTTTTAGGTATACAATCACTTGAACATTTAAAGATCAACATGGATTGGCTTGAAAAAAGCATTGAATTTAATGCCGCATCTTTAGCTGAACTAAAAGAATATAACCTGGATTTTATTATCCCGTCAAATTGGAAATTATGATTGCAGCTATAATACAGGCGAGAACGGGGTCAAGCCGGTTGCCCAATAAGATATTTAAACTGATAGAAGATAAGCCCCTTATTGGTCATATTACGGAAAGGGTGAAACGCGCCAAACTGGTTGACCGGGTGATAATTGCCACTACCACTAATCCGTCCGACAATAGTGTTGAGGAATGGTGTAACGAAAATAATATTGCAGTATACAGGGGTAGCGAAAATGACGTACTGAACAGATATTATAGTGCTGCAGTGGCGTTTGGCGCGACTGTAGTGGTAAGAATTACCTGTGATGATCCATTTAAGGACCCCGGTATTATTGACGAAGTAATAAATTATTTCCTGGAGAATGAGCTTGACTTCGCTTCAAATAACAATCCACCCACTTATCCCGAAGGATTGGACGTTGAAGTTATGAGCTTTAAAACGCTTGAAATCATGGAACAACATGCTGAAACAGAATTCGAGAGGGAGCATGTTACCCAATATGTTTATAAAAATCCTGGTTTGTTCAAAATTGGAAATTATCCATATTTTACAAACCTGTCTAAATTGAGATGGACAATTGATACCGATAAGGATTTGGAAATGGCAAGGGCGGTTTATGCACGTTTGTACCCCCAATCGCCTTTTTTTTCATATAAGGATATTTTAAAGCTTATTGAACAACAACCCGAAATTACTGAAATAAACCAAAATGAGAAGCGGAGCACGCTCTACAATTAATAGGATTAACATGAAAAGAATCGGAGATTTAGAAAAAAAATATGTACTTGATGTTTTAGAAAACGCCTTTCAAACATCTAAAAACAGTATTTATAACAACTTGATGGAAAAGAAATTTTCCGAAATATTCAGGGCTAATTATTCCATAGGGCACGTTAACGGAACCGCAACTATGCATACTGCCTTGCAGGCATTAGGAGTGAAAGCGGGCGATGAAGTTATTGTCCCGCCTTTGACCATGTCGAGCACATCGTTGGCCGTCCTTGAAAATGGCTCTATTCCCGTTTTTGCCGATGTGGATAAGGAGACCTTTACAATTGACCCCGAATCCTTCAGAGCTAATATTACTCCTAAGACAAAAGCAATTATTACGGTTTCCCTATATGGACTTTCACCGGATTATGACCCCATAATAGAAATATGTAAGGAGCATGGTATTTACCTGATAGAGGATAATGCTGAATGTTTTTTGGGTGAGTACAAAGGAAAATATGTGGGCGAATTCGGTGATTTTTCCAGCTTCAGCTTCCAGGCAAGTAAACATTTAACTTCAGGTGAAGGAGGAATGTTAACTACCAACAGCGAAGATCTGGCAAATAATGCCCGCCGTTTCAGCAGTTTGGGATATGCCGGTGTTTCGGCCAGTAAAGGAAAGATCACACGGGAAGATATTCAGGACCCTAATTATTCAAGGCATGTTTCCCTGGGCTTTAATTACCGGATGTCAGAGTTGCAGGCGGCAGTAGTTTTAGGTCAGTTGGAGCGGATTGAAGAACTTGTTAACCGCCGTATTGAAGTAGCTAAGTTATTTGATGCGGCAATTGCAGGTTCATCATTGCTAACGCGCCAGGCAGAGCCAGAGGGCTATGTAAATTCATACTGGGCCTATTCGCTTGTTTTGAATACTGATGCCCCTGAAACAGAATGGTACAGGTTCAGAAAGCTTTTCATGTCTTTAGGCGGCGATGGGTATTATGCTGCATGGAAATTATCATACAGGGAGCCTTACTTTTTAAATGATGTTCAGAAAATGGATGGCGTGTGGCAGAATTATGAAAAGGGCTTATGTCCTGTTGCTGAATATCTACAATTAAGAATGATACAGCTTAAAACCAACTACTGGGATATCGAGGAAGCTAAGGTGCAGGCAGATATACTGAATAAGGCAATTAAAGCTTTTTAACCGGAAACTTGTTTATCGTATTAACTTCTGAAGAATGGGAAAAAAGATTTTGATTACTGGTGTTAACGGTATGTTAGGGTCTTTCGTAGTTCAGGAGCTTATGAGAGACGGACAAGCGTATGAAATATACGGGTTGGGAAGAAATAACGCGAATGAATTTATACCTGCTTCGCAATATTACGAACTCGACCTGTTAAACTTTGCAGAATTAAGTAAAGTTTTGATTGATACCGATCCTGAAATAATTATTCATTGCGCCGCGGAAGTTAACCTTGAGCTTTGCGAAAATAACAAGGACTATGCAGATCAGGTGCACAGGGATGTAACTTCAATTCTTTCCTCTTATAACCCCGTAAAAACTAAATTAATTTATATTTCAACTGATTCGGTTTTTGACGGGGTTTCAGGAAATTACAATGAAGAGGATAAAGTACATCCATTAAATTTTTATGCTTTATCCAAATTTAACGGTGAAGAAGCAGTACGTGCAAGAGGGATAAATTATCTAATTTTAAGGACCAATATTTATGGTTTTAAAAAGAAGGCGGGAAACTCGCTTTTTGAATGGATAGCTGGTAAATTAAGCGCGGGTGAAACCATTACAGGTTACGAAGATCTGTTTTTTAATCCTTTGTATATAGGGCAACTGGCGTCGCTTATATCAAAATTGCTTGTGGTAGATTATTGTGGGACTTTGAATGCCGGGTGCAGCGAGTTTATCAGCAAATATCAATTTGCTGTTGATGTAGCGACGGAATTTGGATGGGACACTTCTTTGATAACGCCTGGTAGGTCCGATCAGTTCGCATCCAAATTATCAAGGCCGAAGAATACCACGCTTAATACAGATAAATTAAAACAGGTTGCAGGTTATGTGCCTGATTTTAGATCAGGTATAAAACAATTATTCATAGATTTTCAAAATAAATAGACTGGGAAATGGAAATTACAATTGGTAAAAGAAAGTTCGATCAAAAAGGGCCATTGTATTTTATTGCTGACATTGGCGCAAACCATGATGGCGATCTTAATCGTGCACTTAGACTTGTCGAACTGGCTAAAGAGGCCGGAGCAGATGCGGCAAAATTTCAAAATTTTAAAGCGGAGAAAATTGTCAGCAAATCTGGTTTTTCAAATATGGGAGGAAAACTATCGCACCAGGCCAATTGGAAAAAACCCGTGTTTGAAATATATCAGGATGCAAGTATTTCACAGGACTGGACATCTGTATTAAAAAAGAAATGTGATGAGGTGGGAATCGATTATTTTACAAGTGCGTATGATTTTGATTCCGTAGATCATGTGGAACCTTACGTGGATGTATTCAAGATCGGATCAGGGGATATAACCTGGACTGATATTCTGCAATACACCGCAAAAAAGGGCAAGCCTGTTATTGTAGCAACTGGCGCATCTGCAATAGAAGATGTTGAACGTGCCATGACGACCCTGCAAAAAGAAACCAATAAGATTGTGCTAATGCAATGCAATACGAATTATACCGGTAGCCCGGATAATTTTAAATACATTCATCTTAATGTGCTTAAGGATTTTAGCAGGAGATATCCTGACGTTATATTAGGATTGTCAGATCATACTACAGGACATGCTACAGTATTAGGTGCCATTGCATTAGGTGCTACTTTTATTGAAAAACATTTTACCGATGATAACAGCAGAAGCGGACCCGATCATGCTTTCGCAATGAATCCGCAAACCTGGAGAGATATGGTCGACCGTTCAAACGAACTATTTTTGGCATTAGGTACTGAGGAGAAGAAAATAGAAGACAATGAGCAGCAAACGGTCCTCGTACAGCGCCGGGGAATAAGGTATGCAAGTGATCTTACGGCTGGTCATGTTATTACCAGTGCTGACCTGTTTCCTTTACGTCCTTACCAAACTGATGGGCTGCATCCTTACGAAGCAGAAATGGTGATCGGTAAGAAATTAATTCATGACGTAAGTGAGGATCAGTACACTTCCTTAAAAGATATACAATTATGATAGCAGGCAAAATTGTCGGTTTAAGGGCCGTCGAAGAAAGTGATCTGGAGTTACTTAAAGAATGGCGCAACATACCATCTTTCAGACGGAATTTCAGGGAAGTAAAAGAGCTGAGTACCGATAGCCAGCAAAGATGGTATAAAATGATCTGCGATCATTCAACGCGGGATTTCATGTTTGCTATCGTTGACCTTGCTGATGGCAAATTGATAGGGGCCTGTGGATTGCTATATATTAATTGGATCATTCGTTCAGCGGATTTTTCATTTTACATAGGCAAAGACCAGGCTTATATAGATACTAAAGGTTTTGCCGAAGAGGCTACAAAGATTTTAATTGAATATGGGTTCAACAATCTTAACCTGCATAAAATATGGATGGAACTCTATGAATTTGACACCGTAAAGTATGATTTTTTTACCAGAAAATTCAATTTCAGGCAAGATGCTGTTTTGCGAGATAATTGTTTCGAGGATGGTAAATATTGGAATTCATATATCATTTCACTCATAAAAGGCCAGTAGCTTTTTAATGAAAACGATATTTTTATTTTTCAGCAGTATTATAAGCAGATTGAGGACATTCATTTGCTCTTCGGTCGTAAAATATACTTGCGGAAGTTATAAAGGTAAATTAAAGGTGAACCATTGGTCGCTGATTGGAAGAAATGTGTTTTTGGGAGACAATGTAAATTTTAATGGGATTAAAATTTATGCCGGTGCAAAAAGTAAAATACTTATTGGCGACAATTTTCATTCAGGAAGTGGCTGCATGATCATGGCGCAATATCATAATTTTGAGGGTGAAACCATACCTTACGATACAACCAACATTGATAAGGACGTTGCCATAGAAGATAACGTTTGGATAGGCCACAGAGTTATTATATTAGGTGGAGTGACAATAGGCGAGGGTGCAATAATCCAGGCGGGTGCTGTCGTTGTCAATAACATTGAGCCATGTGGAATAGCTGGCGGAAATCCTGCGAAAGTTTTTAAATACCGGGACAAAGACCACTACTATCAGCTAAAGCGTGAAGGGCGTTTTCATTAATAGTTTTAATAATAATTCGGTTTTATTTGCGGTAGGACATTGGAAAAAAATAAAGGCTTTAGATTAAAAACTGGATTAAGATCGATTCCTATACTTGGGTATTTGCTCATATTGCTAAATATGTCCCAATATATGACCATTATTCCTTCATTGCTTTTCGGCAATGAGGAGTGGTATTATCATCAAAGCTTCATTATTGCCCTAAATATTTTGTTTTTATTGAGGCACAAATTGCACCTCAATATGTTCGTTCAAATTAAAAAAAGCAGTATTTATTGGGCTGTAATGATTTTATGCTTCATTTTTTTGTTGGAGTTACCCAGGTTTTTAATAAACAGCGATGGGCGTAACCTTATTTTGACTGTTTTAAACGCAATTGAATTTGTGACCTTTTTTTACATCATGTCGGATGTTTTTTTTAGGGCCTCTTTAAAATCAGGATTTCGGACCGCACATCAGAACTTCCTGAAAGTATACGTTATCTGGGCCTCATTTATTGTTTTGACTTCTGTCGCCGTATTTATTCTTACTTCTTTAAGAATAATTGACCCTACAGCTTATCCTATGCCAATGGATATAAGCTTAAATGTGAGCAGCAACGCCAATGAACTTGGAACTCAGTATTTCTTCCCCCTGCATTTGACGGTCGTCACATCGGATAACAGAGGCTTGCCTTTTTTTAGCAATTACGGTGTTTTTTGCGGATTAAGTCATGAGCCGCATATTGCAACTTACCTCATAACGCCCGCATTCTTTTTTTTACAAGCCCTGGATTGGAGTAAAAGAAATAAAATAATACTTAGTGCTTTTTTTATTTTTTTTATGCTGCTGGCAACTTCAACTACAAATTTGATTGCCTTTATGGTAGTCCTTTTTGTTTTGATATTGATCAATATCAAAAACGGGCACCATACAATTCTAAATATTATCTTTTTGCTCACAATCATCTTTTTGTTTTCTTTCTTTTCATTAAATGATTTAGGGTTTGCGGCTGTTAAGGCTAAAATTGACACAAGTAGCGGAAGCTCTCTCGATTACTCAAAGAACTTTTTAACTCACGTTGTTTCACCAAAGGAATTTTGGGGAGATGGCGCTTTCAATGTGCCTTTTCCCAATGCCGGCGTAAAAGATGTGGGGGTTCTTTTTTCTATTCTGTGCATAGGTTTTTATGTTTTGATGCTGATTGCATCCATCAGGCTTGTTTTATCACCTATAAGAATAATTAAATTTGTAGGAGTGGGGAGCTTTTATTTTTTACTGCATACTTTAAAGGTAGTACAGTTATCTTTGATTTATCCTTACACCATATTTATTATTTTTTACATGCTCATTGCCTTCGCAGCAATCAAACGCAAGGTATATAAACCCGTATGAAACTTCCTATGAGCATTAAACAGAGGGTTTATCAATACCGGAAAGATATTTTCTTTTTAGTGTCAAATATTTCCACCCCGGCATTTGGTTTTGCCGGCAGTATTTTAGCAGCTAAGTTTTTAACACCCTTTGAGTTTGGCGTTAGCCAGACAGTGATGCTGATCCCGTCTTATTTTTTCTTTATGCAACTGGGAGTATATTCTGGCTTGAACCGCAATATACCCTATTACCAGGGAAAAGGCGACCTCGAAAAAGTTGAGCGGCAAACCTCTACTTCTTATAAATTTAGCTTCTACAATGCTATGGTCGGCATTGTTTTTGCCTTTGGTTTTCTGATATACCATCTTATTGCCGAAAAAAGTCGTTTATATGCCTGGATGGATATCGCCATTATCGCCTTTTTTATTTTTCAGCCATTTTATACACATTTTGATACCTTACTTCGGTCCAAACAGGATTTTAAAGCGTCTGCACGATATACTTTTTTTGATAATGTCCTCAATCTGACCTGTTCCATTTCCATGATATTTTTAGGATATACAGGGATGATACTAAAAAATGCCAACACATTCATATTAGGATATTTATACCGCTACCGGTATGTGCTTAAAAGAGACGGCGTTCGTGCTAAATTTTACAAAGATGAATTTACAGACCTGGTAAAAGTGGGCGTGCCAATAGCTTTGGCAGGCTATTTTTATAGTTTGAACGTAGTTGCCGATCGTAGCGTAGTGGCCCTTACTCTCAACCCGCAAAGTGTAGGGGTATACTCTATCTCAAATCTGATCATCGTTGCATTTCAAACATTGCCCACTGCCATTTCCATGCTGATATACCCTCGTGCAGCACACCTGTATGGTCAGACTAATTCAATGCAGTCCTTAAGGAAGTTCATATACCTGGCCCTGATCATTAATATTGCGGCAATTCTGCCGTTTGCACTCATCGGATATTTTTATGTCGACCAGGTAATTACTATGTTTTTGCCGAAATACACCGCGGGTATAGGGGCGGCTAGGGTATCATGTTTAACCTCTGTCTCGCTGGCTTACATGGGTTGTAATATTGTTTTCCTCGTGGCCAAGAAAAATCATATCTATATTGCCGGGCTATGCATTACGCTTATTTTAACCTGGATATTAGGCAAGCTTTTCCTGAGCTATGGGTATGGGCTGGAAGGGGTGGCCTGGGCCAAACTTATTTCTAATTCATTTTTGTTTGTGTTTGTAGTTGCAGTAAGCTTATTTTTAACCCGCAGAAATTTGCAGGAAGCATAATTTATAATATGTCATCATTTGAAGACCTTCTGGATTCCAATTATATATTCAGTTCTGAAAAAACCGATGTTTTTTCGTGGCGCATTTATAAAAAGAAATATTATTTTTATTTAGCCTGGGGCCTCGTTCGATATCTGGGGCATTTTTTGAAAAGCTTCAAAACCGTTATTTATCTCCCAACCTTATTTAAGGTTAAAAAGGATAACATCGTGGTTATAGTCACTTCCTCAAATCAATACGATTCTATTTCGCCATTTTTGAAAGACAAGAGTTTTAATATTAAGGTTATCGCCATCGATTTTAAAGGAGGGGATGGCATTTTAAAATTTCCTATGTTCATAAGTTACCTGGTGAGCCTGTTTTTTATCCCGCAAACACTATACTATTACTTCAAATGCAAGAATGCTTACGTTAGAAAGTCATTCCGTTATGGGTTTAGAGAGTATTGCCTTACATACGCTTATCGCCTTGTAAACGGTGTCTGGTTGGGACTTTGCAAACCGCGGTTGCTTATTATTCTTACCGACCACCAGATGGTGGCAAGGGACATGGTTAAATCAGCCAAACAAAAAGGTGTTAAAACACTTTACATGCAGCACGCATCTATTACGGACAAGTTTCCGCCCCTTATTACCGATTATGCATTCCTGGAAGGAAACGATGCAAAAGATAAATATATAAATATCAGCAACGGTCATACCGATACTATAATTGAATTAGTTGGGATATTAAAGCTGAACGGGATAAAAAATGGTATAGGTAAAGAACATGATATAAATAATATTGGTCTTTGCACTAATGAATTTGACGACATTGCAATTGCTGATGGTTTGATTGCCGCGCTAAAAAAAGATTTTAAAATCACTTTGCGGCCACACCCGGGCGATCACCGGTATGAGGAATGGCGCGAAATTACCCAAAAACACGATATACTGTTTTCAGATTCGAGAACGCAAAATGCATCCGATTTTTTAATGGCTGTTAATTGTATAATATCCTACAATTGCGGTATTATCACTGAATCGCTGATGCTGAATAAACCGACCTTTTCTTTTCAGCTTGCAAAAGAAGATTTTGATCATTATGGCTTTATTGAACATAATATAGTCAGTCATTTCAATAATGCTACCGCCCTTGCAAACGAGCTTAATAGCATACACTCAGCTCCTGATGCGATCAATTGGAAAAGAAAGATGAAATATTTTTGTGATACAATTGATACACCTTACGAAAGAAAAAGCGATAAGA
>Ga0157378_10001421_pt1 | contig 21532 bp, 19 predicted proteins | sample M65metaG_FD_115309 | JGI IMG/M metagenome (GOLD analysis project Ga0157378, IMG submission 115309) | Miscanthus rhizosphere microbial communities from Kellogg Biological Station, Michigan, USA - M6-5 metaG | ecosystem: Host-associated > Plants > Roots > Rhizosphere > Soil | place: USA: Michigan...
CGGTACGGCGGCCAGGTGCACCAGGTAGTGAGTTCCGGCGCGGTTCAGCCAGATCCGCACGTAGTCGGCGCCCTTGAGCACCTGCACCTTTGAGCCCCCGGCGGCGGGCGGCGGCATCTTGGCGATGGTCGCTCAGGTCGTTGTAGCTTTCATTCTTCTAACACGCAATCGGCAGGAGATTGAATCCAGACGAGAGCGGCGACAATCAAAGCTATTGCGTGTTGCGCTGCTGATGAGTCTCGTAACTGTGATTCTCGCCGGCACTGTTTGGATGGGTGGGGATGCTCTAGTAAGTACTTTCGGCGCTGCGAGTACTGAACTGAATCCTGACCCAGAAGGTTTCCACGCGGGCTCAACGAGAAATGAGATTTGGCGAGCAAGCTTGAAGATGTTTGCTGCGCATCCAGTGCTGGGAGTAGGTTTGGGCGGTTATTGGATCGCCATTACTGCTTACCACGACGCATCGGGGTCCACAACGCCCCAGGAGGCACATAACGACTATCTGGAATTGCTGACGAGCGGCGGCCTCGTTGGATTCGCAGTTGGGATCTGGTTTGCCGTGTCGTTGTTCCGCAGCGCGCGGCAGAAACTCCATTCGCCGGATCGCTTTCAGCGCGCGATATGTATCGCCGCGCTACTGGGAATGACAGGAGTCGCTGTACACAGTCTAGTCGACTTCGGTTTGCACCTGCTTGTAAATGCTTTCATTTTTCTCGTCTTGGTTATGCTCGCGACAACGAAGCTTGACGTTGAAGGTTAAGTTGAGCGATCTCTCCTGCAAAGCAAGATCGATGGTTGCCGCCGCCCTATTGTTCTGTTGGTGCGCCAATACGATCATTGGGGCAGTTGCCTTGCTCCTACCGCAGGACATTGGTGGGTCCAATGCTTTCCAGGGACAGGACATCATGGGTGGTGCCGGTGTCATCTTCAAACGTCCCGCACGTGTTCGTGACCTGGTCGGAAGTGCCGCGATGCTCGTAGTCAGGCGCCAGCCAAGACCATCACGATCAGCGGAGTTGGCGCGGAATAATCCTCCTGATCGAAGGCGGCCAATTCCAACTCGAACGGAAATGGACGTCGCTAGTAGCACGCCTTCCGAGAATGACAAGGCAGAAGCTCTCAAGAACCAGGGAAACACGTATTACGACCTTGGCCAGTATGCACAAGCGATCGATGCCTATCAGAACGCTCTCAAGTTTGCACCGCAAGACCCGATCATCTACAACAACTTGGGAGCCGCTTACTTCAGTCTCAACAAAAACCGCGAAGCAGGTGAGGCTTTCAAGAAATCGGTGTCGATTAAGAAAGATGATCCTGACGCCTACTTCAATCTTGGAATCTCATACAGTGCGACCGATCAGTTTGACGAAGCGTTGGATGCTTTCAAGAGAGCCGTTCAACTCAAACCCGACTGGGGAGAGGCTCACACTGCATTGGGGGATACGTATCTCAGCCTGAACAAATTTGCTGAAGCTGCAACTGCATATGAAGAAGGTGTCCGGTTGCAGCCAAAAAACGCAAGCGCATTCAGCAATCTCGGCTATGCATACGACCGTCTCGATAAGGCCGAGCAATCTATCCAGGCGTTGAGAAACGCTGTGCGACTAAAGTCGGACGACGCCGTCGCTTTCAACAACCTGGGAGCCAGTCTTTACAAAGCGGGTCGTTACCAGGAGGCGATTGAAGCATTTGCCAATGCGGTGAAACTGAAACCGGGTGATGGTGAGTCACTAAACAATCTTGGAGCTGCATATTACATAACTGAGCAGTATGCGAACGCTCTCGAAAGTTTTCTAAAGGCTGCGGCGCTTAAGTCTGACTCCGCGGAAGTGCAATACAACCTGGGTAACACCTACTACATGACTGGTAAGTACGCGGACGCGGCAATGACATATCGCAAAGCTTTACAGATCAAGCCCGACTACGTGGAGGCGCAAACTAATCTCGGTAGCTTGCTAATTGTTCTGGGCGACTTTCGCCAGGCAATCATTGAATTGCAGGAATCGATTCGACGTCGTTCAGACAACGCCGTTTCCCAGAACGACCTCGGCTATGCATACGTCAAGCTCGGCGAAACACTCGACAAGGCAGCAGCAGTTGAGAACTTCAGAAAGGCTGTTGAGGCGTACAAGGAAGCCCTAAGATTGCGCCCCGATTACATCAAGGCTTTGAATAACCTGGGCGCCGTAAACAACAAACTCGGTCAATACCAGGAGGCCGTTGAGGTCTTGCAGCTTGCGACTAAAGCAAAGCCCGACTTCGCCGAGGCCCAATACAATCTCGGCACTGCCTACTACAACCTGGGCCAGTTCAACGAAGCTGTCGGCCCACTTGAGCAGGCAGTTAAGATCAAAGCTGACTATTTTGAAGCGTACAATAGTCTAGGTACTGCGTTGTATCGCGCTCAACAATTCGATAGGTCAATTGAAGCATACAAGCACACACTTGCTTTGAAGCCTGGCTCGCCTGAGACCTACAACAATCTTGGAACTGTTTACTTCAGAACCAAGAAATATCAGGATGCCGCCGCATCATTTAAAGAGGCAATCAAACTCAAACCTGATTATTCAGAAGCACACTACAATCTGGCGTTGGCCTATGTGGCTCTCAATGACAGGAAGGGAGCGCTTGATGAGTACAGCAAGTTGAAAACTCTGGATCAGAAACTCGCTGATGATCTATTTCAACGCTTCCTGAAGAAGTGACCAAGCGAAACCAACAATCGTTGACCGAAAAACTAATTGACCTAAAGTTTGGAACAACAGTAAACTCCGGCAAGCAAAGGGATTGGTAGCTGACGTTGAGAGAAGGGATCACGCGGATGTATCGACGACATAAGAGATACAAAGTAATTGCAGCGTTGCTTCTTTGTGCGATGGCGCAACTCGCAATGCAAATTGCTTTCGCTGCTTCTACATCACCCACGCCAAATGCAGCTCCAATCCCACAACAGTTCATTGCACGACTGACAACGAAGAACAATCAACCAATCACAGTTAATGGTAACAGCGCCGCAACTGGAGCCTCGATTGTCACCGGAGCGACGATCGAAACGGGAGCTGATCAGTCCGCGACGGTCAACCTGGGATCTTTGGGAACGTTGGACATTGCGCCCAACACTAAGCTCGTACTCACCTACGATGAGAATGGACACATCAAAGTAACTCTCATCTACGGATGCGCAGTTGTCGCTGCTAAGAAGAAGACAACGGCGGAAGTAGGAACAGAACAAGGTGGCACCGCTGCTAAGACGGACTCGGCTAAGGGTGGCATCATTGATATTTGCTTTCCTGCGGGAGCCGCAGCCCCAACAGTGGGTCAGGGTGCTGCAGCAGCAGCAGGTGCTGGCGCCGGTGCGGGAGCTGCAGCTGCTGGCTCTAGCGCGGGCGGATTGTTTGGCATAGGACTCCCTGCGACAATCGCTATTGCTACCCTTGGTACACTCGCGGCGGCGACGCCTATTGTTGCGTTTCAAAATAATCCAAGCGGTGTTTAGTTAGACCTTCAAATAAGTTTTTGGGGAAACGTGTCCTTTCAAGTGGAGGGGGCACGTTTTAGTTTTTCGTGCTACCTGATAACTCTCAGCGGGTTGGGGCAATCGTAAGACCACCTATCTCAGTTCTTGGAATTGTTGTCTGTCTGTTGCTCATTGTGTGGTCGGGGCAATACGGACTTTCTCGAGTTTTGGGACGTTATGCACTTCTAACGCATTCAATTTCTGCCGCTGCCGAGGCTGTACGTTTGACGCCGTGGGATCCGGACGCGCATCGAGCTCTCTCAACGACGTTTCGCGAAGTACATATGTTTCGCGAAGCAGAACGCGAAGTTGCTCTTGCCGCGAGTTTGCGACCCAACGACGATCTCCTTTGGTTAGATCTCGGGACTGCTCGAGACCAGCTCGAGGATGCACAAGGTGCACTATCAGCCTTCGACCAAGCTGTAACTCGGGCGCCGTATTACGCACATACTCGTTGGGAACGCGCTAACGTTCGTTTAAGGATGGGACGATATGACGAGGCTTTCGCAGAGCTTCGCGAGGCCGCAAAAAGTAATCGAATGTACCTATCCACTTTGATCGATCTGGCCTGGGGACTTTCTCGCGGTGATGCCAAGGAGACTGAGCAACTCGCAGGAATAGAGTCGGCAAATTCACGAGTTGAGTTCGCTCGCTTTCTTGCGTTGAAAGGAGAGGGAACGGAGACCCTTGAGCAGTACAAGCAAGCGGAGAGTTGTTTTACTGAAGTTCAAAAGCGTCAGCTGGTTCAATCACTCATGGCAGCTCACGAATACGAGGCAGCTTTTGCTATTTGGAGTGGCGCAGACTCAAAGAGTTCAATTTACGATGGCGGGTTTGAAGGTGTGATCAGTTTTGATGAAGTCGGGTTCGGCTGGCACGTTCCACGGGCGCAGTCCAATATCGAAGTGTCACTAGATACATCGGAGAAGGAAAGCGGATCAAAGAGCATCCGAGTTGCATATAAGGGCGACTCGCCTCCCGAGTCCCCAGTACTTACTCAGACTGTAGTTGTGAAACCGAATCAAACCTACCGCATCTATTTTGCGGTCAAAGCGAATAACATCGTCAGTGGCGGATTACCAGTTTTCGCCGTAAACGACGCACGAAGCAACACGGTGCTGTCAATTACCAATCTGCCTGAGAACGATGGTGCCTGGGAAAAACGAACGCTTGAATTTACGACGGCACCTACGTGTCAAGCGATCGCATTGAGCCTGAAGAGGAAACAGTGCCAGTCGTCGCCGTGCCCAATCTTTGGAACTATATGGCTTGATGGTTTTGCCATCGAAGAGCTAAAACTCTGACAAGCGGTGTAGAAGGAAATTTCTTATTCTTAACTCAATGGAATCACAGCAGCTCCTACTGAGTCTGGAAACGGCGACGCGTGCGGGAAGCATTGCCCTTTTGAAAGGCTCGGACGTTTTGGCATTGAGTGGTGGCGACCCGGAAGTGTCGCATTCCAACACGTTGTTGGCGGACACCGACATTCTGCTGTCGAAAGTTAATCTAACGATTCGCCATATAGACATTTTTGCTGTTGCGACAGGGCCCGGTAGTTTCACCGGGCTTCGGATTGGAATCTCCACGGTAAAAGCGTTGGCGGAGACTCTGCATCGGCCTTGCGTCGGCGTCCCGACTCTCGAAGCGATCGCTCATTCAGCCGGACCTTCTGACTTCACTGTTTCACTCTTACCGGCTGGACGAGGAGAACTCTTTGTCCAGTTATTTTCGACGTCCAGTGAAGGAGTGGTGATCGCTCTGGACCAGCCGGCGCATTTGTCGCCGTCGCAGATTATTGAGAAGTACAGAACACTTAGTAATATTTGCTGGGCTGGTGATGGATCTGATCTCTATTCAGATCTCATACGTGAGTCAGCAATACAAAAGGGTTATCAATTTACGGAGGCAGCGAGGATAGAAGAAAGTACAGATGGCTGGAGAACTGTAAAGCCGGCTTCCAATCTCGCTCAGCACGTCGCATCATTAGCTTTGTCACGGTTGCAGGAAATGGATGTTACGCCGAACGACTTACGTGCAATCTATGTTCGACCTTCAGATGCTGAATTGAAGTTGTGATGTCTATTGTAGAGAAAAAAATGAGTGCTGCGGTTGATGAGATTTTGATCAATCGAATGTCGGAGCATGATCTGCTGGAGGTCGTAGCGATTGAAGAAGAGTCTGGATTGAGTAGGTGGGGTTGGGCAGCTTATTACGCGGAACTGCAGTCTGGTAACCCCAACCTCATGCTCATCGCCCTACCAAAGAAATCAGCAATACTCGAACATAGCCGCATTGCCGGATACATTGTCGCGAGAGAAACGGCTGGTGAACTGCATATCAACAACGTTGCAGTGAGAGAGCAGTACCGGAGACGTGGGATTGGGCGAGTATTGCTTAGGCGAATCATCGAAGAAGCCCGCCACTTAGGCGTAAGTACCGCCTTTTTAGAAGTTAGAAGCGGAAACGAAGCCGCGCAGGCGCTGTATGAACAAGCTGGTTTTAGAGCGATTGCGCGACGGAAAAACTATTATTCGGATCCGCCAGAAGATGCGGTCGTAATGAGCCTCGTTTTGAAGCAACTACCTGCTTGATTTGGTCAGAGTGTTGGGCTAACATTTTTCTGTGCGACACAATCCGATGGAGGCTTTGAGCCCTCGCCTCCAAAAACAATCCCGCCATTCCCATCGTCTGAAAGGAGACATGCACGAAATGGACATCGCAACCACGGATAGTCTGAAGGAAGAGTTGATTAATCGGGATCCGGAATTTAGAGAATTAGCCAGGGAACATCATAAGTACGAAGAACGTCTTACTGAATTATCCGCTCTAGCCTATCCGAGTTATGAAGAACAGTTGGAGGAGACCACGCTCAAGAAGAAAAAACTAGCTCTCAAGGATCAAATGTATTCAATAATGACTCAATATCAGAAATCTCACAGTTTGAGTCATTAGTCTACGCCGAAGACAATTTCTCACAGCACCGTAGGGGACGTGGAATCAAAGTACACGTCCCTTTTTTGCAAAATCGAAGTTAGGCAAGTCATTGTCACTTAACGTGAGCATCGTTCGAGAGGGTATTCCATTCATAACGATACCGCTGATATTGGCCTTCGTAGCGGCAGCGTTAGGTCTTTGGTACGTCTTTGTGCTCCTGGTGTTCCTTGCAATCTTTATGGCTTACTTCTTCCGGGATCCAAAGCGACAGCCACCAGGTGAACCGGACGTTGTTGTTGCGCCGGCAGACGGTCGGGTGACGAGCATAAGGTCGCTTGCACATGACAAGGAAACTTCCTCAACCGTCATCAGCATTTTTCTTTCCCCACTGGATGTTCATATTAATCGCTCTCCTATCCCGGGTAAGATTACAGATGTTGTTTACTCACCCGGCAGATTCCTGATGGCTACAAACGAAAAGGCCAGCTTAGTAAATGAACAAAACATTCTGACCATTGAGGGCGAGAAGATTACGATCGTTTGTAAGCAGATCGCGGGAATACTCGCTCGCCGGGTAGTCTGCTGGAAGAAGAAGGGCGATAATGTGACCCTGGGAGAACGTTTTGGACTGATCAAGTTTAGCTCCCGCACAGATGTGATCTTACCCCCGAATGTAACAATCATTGTTTCGGAAGGTGCTCGAGTACGTGGTGGCACCACAGTGATTGGGAGAATCTCATGAGCGCTGCTCACGGTGAGCAAATCGAACAGGAAACCCCAAATCCTCCGCGCAGAGGACTGCGAAAAGGTGTCTACTTAATACCTTCAGTCTTTACCGCAGCGAACATAGGCATGGGCTTCTTCGCAGTGATGGCTTCGTTGCGGGCGTTTCAGCTACTTGCCGGACCAAATCCCGACCTGATTGGAGCTGCGGTACGATTTGATCACGCCGCAATTGCAATTGGCTTTGCTGTGTTGTTCGACATGCTTGACGGTCGTATTGCTCGGATGACGAAAACGACCACGGAGATCGGGATACAACTCGATTCAATCGCTGACGTTGTCACCTTCGGTCTTGCCCCTGCGGTCCTCGCATATGTCTGGGGGTACGGAGCAAGTTTGACTGAAGGAACTAATCTTCATCAGCTGGCTTGGTTCATCTCCTTCATGTATTTGATGTGCGGCGCTTTCAGGTTGGCCAGGTTTAATGTTCAGGCTTCACGGCCGAGAATCGTCGCAGCCGGCACAATTAAAGTCGACAAAAAGAGTTTTGTGGGATTGCCAATTCCTGTCGCCGGCGGATTGATCGCCGCAATTGTTCACTTTGCGCCATTACCTTTGATCGGTTACGGCGCCGAACGTGCGAACATTTACTCAGGCCTACTGATGTTGTTGGTGGGACTCTTAAGTTTGATGATGGTTAGCACTCTGCGTTTTTCAAGTTTCAAAACAGTAGGAACGGGTAGTCGCAGCATGAGGACGATAATCCTGGTGCTCGCTATCGGCGGATTAATCGTGTTGTATTCGCAGTACGTGCTGCTTGGGATTGTTATCGCCTACATCTTTCATGGTCTGCTATCAAGAGTGTTCAGCATGTTCTGGCGGCGAGGTGATTCTGCTGAAACCAAGATGGAGACCAACCCGGTAACCAGATCGGGTCACTGACGTTTCTGCTTAACACTCGTATCTGCTGGTCTAGCAAAAGCCACTAGTCCATGTTCAGTCGTAACAAAAACTGCGTCTCCGACAAGTATCGGAGCTGCCGAACTAGTCATTTCCTCACCAGTCGGAAGCGTATTTACCTGCTTTCCATCCCGTAACGCCAAAACTACTGCAGTTGAGCTCGAGAGAGGAGTGAAGAGCGCTGCCTCCTGCACTGCAAGTGGCTGAGCAGCGATACGGCCGGGCAAGAGTCTCTTCCAGAGCATGGATCCTTTCAGGTTTAGTAAGTAGGCATAATTATCAAGTGACGCGACAAGCAGGGTTTCGCCACTTAGCAAGACAGCCTCTACGCCGGCTCCGGTACGCTTCCTCCAGTCGAGGTGACCATTGTCCGCGTGAACTGAGTAGACATAGCCATCACTTGATCCGAAAAACACGATTCCTGCTGAAGCAGCAACCGGCCCTCGAATAGCGCCTTTGGTTCTATACCGCCAGAGAACTTTTCCAGTTGATTCCTCAAGAGCGAGGAGCGTTCCGTCTTCACTACCAAAATAGACACGGCCGTCTTTTGCTACTGGGGCGCCGCTGAAGGAGGATGAAAAGGGAATTGACCAATAGACTCCGCCTGTTTTCTTATCGAATGCGTAAGCGCGTCCGTCACTTCCGCCGGCAAAGAGCTTGTTGCCGCTTACAGCTATTGCTCCTCTCAGAGGCTTTACGAGAGGTGTTAGCCACTGGGTAACTCCTCCTTCTCTTCCAAGTGCGCGCAACACTCCCGATGAATTGCTCGGTGCGTAGCCTAGCTCGAGAATCTCAGAAGCGACGTAGATTGCTGACTCATCTGCCGCAGGGGACGCTGAGAGTTCGCCGCCAATCTCAGATCGCCAGAACAGTTGGCCGTCCTTGGCGTTCAGGGCCACCAGAATTCCCCCGGCTAATGGTAGGTAGACTCGTTCATTATCAAAGGCGGGAGTTAGGTTGAGCGTCACACTCGATGCGTAGCGCCAGCGTACGGTCAAAGGTTCAGATAGTACGACATCACCATTAACAGCCAGTGCCGGTAAACCGGTCAGCAAAAACAAGAGAAGACTTGCGAGTCCTCTAAAAGGTCTCTTGATGAACAATTCTTTTGAATCCCGCATGATCATTTGTTACTTACGACAACAATCAATCGTTGGTTGGCGTTCTCTAATGCGAAAAGTATAATCTGCCACTCTTTCGTTCCAGCTTTGAAACCAAAACTCAGCCAGAGGTTTTCTTGACCAACTCTAGCCAGCATGAAACCGTCATAATACTTGACTTCGGATCGCAGTACACTCAGCTTATCGCCCGTCGCGTCAGAGAGGCGGGCGTTTATTGTGAGATTCTTCCATTCAATGCAACGGTTGAGACAATTAATGCCCGCTCACCGAAGGGAGTAATCTTCTCTGGCGGACCATCCTCTGTTTACGACCAAGGTGCGCCGAAACCTCACGACGACCTGCTCGACTCAATCAATTGCCCAAAGTTAGGTATCTGTTACGGCTTTCAAGTTTTTGCTGAGGATCTCGGCGGTAAAGTCGTTGCGTCCCCTAATCGGGAGTTTGGCTACGCTCGTCTGAAAGTTCTCGACGTGACTAGCCGCCTGTTCGGTGGACTGCCTCAGGAAATGGATGTTTGGATGAGTCACGGTGATCATGTCACTGAAGTTCCGCCTGGATTCAAACGAACTGCGCTTACTGATGACGCGCTAAATGCGATGGAAAATGAGTCGCGCGCAATCTTTGGAGTTCAGTTTCATCCCGAAGTGGCCCACACACCACTGGGTGCGCAGGTACTGCGTAACTTTCTGTTTTCAATCTGTGACTGTCGCGGAGATTGGTCGCCCGAGGCTGTCGTACATGAACAGGTCCAGCGGATTCGAGCAGAGTTAGGCGATCGAGGTCGCGTCGTCTCAGGTTTGTCCGGAGGTGTTGATTCCACCGTCGCTGCCGCGCTAGTTCACAAAGCGGTTGGCGATCGGCAGACATGCATTTTCGTCGATAACGGTTTGCTTCGCGAAGGCGAGTTTGAGTCGACACTGTCATTGCTCAAACAAAGCATGGATCTGAACATTATTGGCATACGCGCGGGCGAGAAGTTCCTTGGAGCCTTGCGCGGAGTGACTGATCCCGAAGAAAAGCGAAAGACGATTGGTAGAGTATTCATTGACGTATTCGACGAAGAAGCAAAGCGATTGGGAGACGTCGGCTACCTTGTTCAGGGGACTTTGTATCCGGATGTGATTGAGTCTGTCTCAGTTCGTGGACCTTCTGCCGTGATTAAGAGTCATCATAACGTCGGTGGTTTGCCTGAGAAGATGAAGCTAAAACTCATCGAACCACTTCGCGAACTCTTTAAAGACGAAGTGAGGCTGATTGGTAGGGAACTGGATGTGCCGGAGGAGATTCTCGGCAGGCACCCATTTCCTGGGCCAGGTTTGGCTGTTCGGATTATTGGCGACATCACCGAAGAGAAAATCAGACTAGTCCAAGCGGCCGACAGGATCCTCGATGAAGAACTGCGCCTCGCTGAGTTATACAATTCCGTTTGGCAGGCGTTTCCCGTACTTCTGCCCGTATCCACTGTCGGCGTGATGGGTGATGAGCGTACGTATGAACGCGTTGTTGCGATCCGAGCAGTCACGAGTGTCGATGGAATGACTGCTGACTGGGCACGATTACCTCACGATCTTCTCGCGAGAGTTTCTGGTCGTATAGTGTCCGAGATCCGCGGGATTAATCGAGTTGTTTATGACATCAGTTCCAAGCCGCCTTCAACCATCGAGTGGGAGTGATTTTTCATTTGCAGTCGCCCATACGAGCTGTCGCTCGATCTGTTGTATAGTTAGTCATCTCAAACTAATCGTTCCACCATCGGCAATTCATAACAGGAAACGTTAACGGGGAATAATGCCGGATCGCCAATTCGTACACCTCCACCTTCATACTGACTACAGCCTTCTGGACGGCGCGATTCAGATCAAGCCACTTGCAAACCGAGTTGAAGAACTTGGCATGCAGGCGTGTGCAATGACGGATCACGGCAACATGTTTGGCGCGATTTCGTTCTACAACGCCATGAAGTATCGCGGCGTTAAGCCGATTATAGGTTGTGAGACTTACATAGCTCGCGGAAGTCGTAAAGACAAAGCAGCAACGGGCGCAGGCGAAAAAGCAAACTTTCATCTGATTCTGCTTGCGCAGAACTACGAAGGCTACCAGAACCTCGTTCGCTTGACGTCGAAGGCATACACCGAAGGGTTTTACTACAAGCCGCGAATCGATAAAGAGCTCCTGGCTCAGCACAGCAAAGGGTTGATCGGATTGTCGGCGTGCATGTCCGGTGTTCCATCCGCGCTACTTGCTCAGGAGAAGTGCGACGAAGCCGCGGCCGCAGCGATTGAGTTTCAAGAGATTTTTGGCAAGGGAAACTACTTTCTCGAGATCCAGGAACATGGCCTCGATGCTCAGCGCCGTATTCGAAAATCTCTGGTTGAACTCTCAACCCGAACGGGAGTGCCACTCGTCGCTACAAACGATGCTCACTACCTGATGCCTGAAGACTCCAGGGCTCATGATGTATTGCTCTGCATTGGTTCGGGAAAGACCGTCAACGATACAAACCGACTACGTTATGCCAGTCCAAACTTTTATGTGCGCTCGCCGGAGGAGATGTGGCGGATTTTTGGCGACGAAATCCCCGAAGTACTAACACGCACAGTCGAGATTGCTGAACGAATCGACCTGTCGCTACCCCAGGGCATCAATCATCTCCCCAAGTATCCCATTCCAGAATCTGAACAGGGACTCTCGGCCGATGACTACTTCGAGAAAGTTGTTCGGGGCGGATTTGAACGACGCCGTCAAACAGTGTGGGAGACACAGGCTGCCCGCGGTGAGTTGAAACAGCCTATCGCTGATTATCAGACTCGTCTTTCGAATGAGATTGAGATGATTAAGCAGATGGGGTTCGCGGGGTACTTTCTGATTGTCTGGGACTTCGTGCGCTATGCGAAGGAGAACTTGATTCCGGTCGGACCCGGTCGCGGTTCAGCCGCAGGCTCCCTCGTCGCCTACTGTCTGGACATTACTGACGTCGACCCACTGCAATACGACCTTCTGTTCGAGCGATTCCTTAACCCCGGTAGAGTATCTTTGCCTGATATCGACATCGATTTCTGCGTACGCGGTCGTGGCGAAGTGATTAATCACGTCGCCGACCTTTACGGACGAGACTCGGTTTGTCAGATCATCACATTTGGAACCTTGGCCTCGAAGGCGGCAATCAAGGATGTTGGGAGGGCACTTGAAGTTCCGTACTCAGAGGTGGACCGGATCGCGAAAATGATCCCGCCGCCCGTGCGGGGCCGGAATGTCAGCATAACTCAGGCTCTTGAACAAGTACCTGAACTAAAACGTGAGGTCGAGACGAACCCGCAGGTCAGAGAGATTATTGAGATTGCCAGGCGGCTCGAAGGCTGTGCTCGCCATTCTTCCGTCCACGCAGCAGGAGTCGTTATATCGCCGCTGCCCCTTCAGGAACTCATACCCATTGCCGTCTCCGGCAAAGAAGAACTAACCACTCAGTATGTCATGTCTGATCTAGAAAAGACGGGCATGCTTAAGATGGACTTCTTAGCGCTTACCGCTTTAACCGTTATAAATGACTGCTTAATTAGCATTAAACAGCTGCTTGGGCAGGAGATTAACTGGGCTGAGATATCGCTTAATGACGCTAAAACTATGCAGGTGTTTGGCGAGGGAAGGACGGAAGCGGTATTTCAGTTTGAGTCTTCTGGTATGCAGGAGATCTGTCGGAAGCTGAAGCCTAAAGGTGTAGAAGATCTCGCTGCACTTAATGCTCTTTATCGCCCTGGCCCCTTGGACGGCGGGATGGTCGATGAGTTTATTCTCAGGCATCACGGGAAGAAGAGTGTTCGCTACCTGGTACCCGAGATGAAGGATATTCTCAGCAACACTTACGGCATTATCGTTTACCAGGAGCAGATAATGCAGCTGGCGCAGAAGCTTGCGGGCTATACACTTAGCGAAGCCGACCTGATGCGCCGCGCGATGGGTAAGAAGAAGCGAGAAGAAATGGCATTGCACAAGGAGAAGTTCATAACCGGCGCTGTCGAACGCGGAATCAAACAGGAGAAAGCAGAGAAGATCTTCTCCCTGATGGAACAATTTTCCGATTATGGCTTTAACCGGAGTCACAGTGTTGCTTATGCCTACCTGGCGTTTCAGACAGCCTATTTGAAGGCTCACTTCCCAGAACATTTCTATGCCGCTGTTCTATCAAGTGAAGCCCAGGATGCAGCTAAGGTGTTTAAGTACTCGAAGGAACTCCGCACACAAAAGATCAGTTTGCTGCCTCCTGACGTTAATGAAAGCAATTCTGGCTTCACGCCCTTAAGCGGCGCAATCAGGTATGGGCTTACCGCGATTAAGGGATTGGGTCAGTCAGCCGTTAAAGCAATTTGTGAGGCTCGCAACAATGGACCGTTCAGGTCTTTCTTTGACTTTTCAGAGCGGGTCGATACATCGACTCTTAACAAGAGGGTCTTTGAGAGCCTGGTTAGTGCGGGGGCTTTCGACTCGCTAAAAGACAGCCGCATACCCAGTGATTGGCGCGGGGCTCTCTTCAATTCAATCGATATAGCGCTCTCTGGATCGCAGCGGGCGAAAAAAGAGCGGCTACTTGGACAAACGGGTCTGTTTGGAAGTGTCCCATCGGAAAATGACTTTGCTAACGAAATTCCCGCGAACGCTAAGGGATGGTCAACTGCTGAACTCTTAGCGGCTGAAAAAGCGGCACTTGGCTTCTATATCACCGGACATCCACTTGAAAAGCACTTTGACTTGCTTCAGAGTCTGAAGGCAGTGAAATCCTCAGATCTGCCAACTATGACTACGGGATCCCGAGTCGTTGCAGGTGGGGTAATGGGTGACTTACAAATCCGAACTACGAAGAAGGGCGATAAGTTCGCTCTACTTCGTTTGGAAGACGAAGCTGGCGGAACTAAATGTGTACTGTGGCCCGAGGTCTACCGTAAACACTCAACCGTGCTTAAAAACGATGCTCCGGCAATCATCAAGGGTAGACTCGAGTTGAGTGAGGACAATCCGCCAACGATAATCGTCGACCAAGTACAGTCAATGGACGCCGCTTCAGAGAGCACCGAGTTTGTGATTTTGAAAGTGCCACAGGTTGAGGACTACTCGTCCCTCTTCGAATCGGTTCTCAGCGTGCTTAGCTCACATCCCGGCGATTGTGATATTACGTTGGAAGCTGAGGTCGCAGGGGGCACACTGGTTCGAGTTAAAGCTAACCCCGCGCTGCGAATCAGACGAAGCGGCGAGTTGGAAGAGAAACTGAAGAGTCTGGGATGCCAGGTAGGTATTGAGCGCATCGCAACCAAGCCCGAATATAGAACTTAAAAGAGATGGCAAAAGACAAGAAACAAAAAGCCGTGGCGGAGTCGGTAGCACCCGAACAGGATCCAAAGACTGCATTTGATCGCGTGCTTCTCGCCAGGCACGCGGACCGTCCATATACGTTAGATTTCGTCGAGCGTTTGTTTGAAGACTTCGTCGAACTTCATGGTGACAAGCGGTTTGCTGAAGACCCTGCAATCGTGTGCGGCCTTGCGAAGTTTCACGGTCTGCCGGTAATCGTTGTTGGCCACCAAAAGGGTCGTGATACGAAACAGCGAAGTTTTAGAAATTTCGGCATGCCCAAGCCTGAAGGTTATCGAAAAGCCCTTCGCGTGATGAAACTAGGCGAAAAGTTTGGTCGTCCGATTTTTACTTTCATTGATACGCCCGGTGCCTATCCAGGAATTGATGCTGAGGAACGTGGGCAAGCCGAAGCGATTGCCTACAACCTGCGCGAGATGGCAAAGATTAAAGTGCCGATCATTGTAACTGTGATTGGTGAAGGCGGGTCCGGTGGTGCACTTGCAATCGGAGTTGGCGATCAAGTCATGATGTTGGAAAACGCTACGTACTCAGTGATCACTCCAGAGGGCTGTGCCGCAATCCTTTGGAAGGATTCAGCGCAGGCACCGCGCGCGGCTGAAGAGCTCTGTATGACAGCTCAGCATCTGCATGCGGAAGGTATCGTTGACAAGATCATTCCTGAGCCCGAAGGCGGCGCGCATAACGACTATGATCAATCGGCTCGTTATCTCGATTCGGCTCTAAGTGAGCGACTTGCCGAAGCAGTGAGTTGTTCGCAGGAGGAACGACTGTCGAGACGTTATAGCAAACTTCGCCACTTCGGCCGTTGGGGCACCGCTGGTAAGGAAGCGCGCCCAACACCAGCTTCGTAGCTTTAGAATAAAACCTTCCAGTTTCCTAGAACGGAATATCCTCGTCTGACAAGTCAGGTTCGGCTGTTGGTGCAGGGGCTGATGATGTTGCCGACGTAGCAACGGCACGCTCGCCTGCCGGCTGTTCGTCGTGTCCGTCGTGTCGTGAACCGATGAAGTGCATCTCAGTCGCCGTTACCTCGAGAGAAGTTCGAGGTCGCCCTTCACGATCGGTGTACTCTTCTATACGCAAACGACCTTCAATATAAACAGGCCTACCTTTTTGCAGATACTGTGAGGCAGTCTCCGCTTGACGATTCCAAAGCGTAACCTTGAACCAGGTCGTTTGTTCCTGGAATTCACCGTTTCGATCTTTGCGTTTTTCGCTGGTTGCCATGGTGAACGAACACACAGGTGTTCCTTGCGCTGTGTATCGCAATTCGGGATCACGACCGAGATTTCCCACGAGAATTATTTTGTTAAAGGACATGAGGAGCCTTTCTTTTACTGGGATTTTCTAAACGACGCGATACTACTCGCGCATGAAACAAGAATCAAGCGCACCTTTGTTTGGACATGATCGACAAAGTTCATGCTATCGCGTTAAGCAAATGATTTCTGATAGACTGTCGACACTGAATCGGTTTTTACGGAATGAAACCACGCGTTTATATCGAGACCTTTGGTTGCCAGATGAACGTCGCTGACACTGAGCGTGCAGCCACAGGCTTGCGTGCATCGGGTTACGATCTATGTGTCTCTGAGCAGGAAGCGGACGTGGTTCTTCTAAATACTTGTTCCGTTCGGGAAAAAGCGGAACACAAAGTCTTTACGCGAATAGGTGAGATACGTTCAGCTGATGAAGGTCACAAGAAACTTATCGGTGTGATGGGGTGCGTAGCTCAACTTCAGGGCGAATCGATTTTCAAGCAGTCGCCCACAGTCGATTTAGTTGTTGGTACACGGGCAACTGACCGGCTGCCAACGCTCATTCAACGGGCCCAACATGGCGAGCGAAGAGTGTTCGATTTGGCTGAGAGAGATGCCCACGATTCATGGGAAGTTTCACCAGTTGAACGTCACTCACCACACGTTGCTTTCATTCCGATCATCGAAGGCTGTAACAAGTTTTGTTCGTTCTGTATCGTGCCTTATTCAAGAGGTCGAGAACGAAGTCGACCGGCTGACTTGATTCTGGATGAGATCAAGAATCTGCAGCAGTTGGGCTACAAAGAAGTCCATTTGATTGGTCAAAACGTAAATAGTTATCGACCAAGAATAGAAACCGGACTCGAAGGCCACAAAGGCGCCACTCCTTTTAGCCGACTCCTCAGGGCAGTTGCCGGCACTGGTATGCCGAGAATCAAGTTCACGACTTCATTCCCACGCGATTTTCATCCTGACATTGTTTCTGCGATCGAAGCCAATGAGAATCTATGCAACTGGGTTCATTTGCCGGTCCAATCCGGTAGTGATCGTATTTTGAAACGCATGCGGCGCGGACATAACCGAGGCGACTATCTCGACAGGATTGCCCGCATCAAGAGTTCGACGCGGCATTTAGCATTAACGACTGATGTGATTGTCGGTTTCCCTGGTGAGACAGATGACGACTTTCGTCAAACACTCAATCTCATCGAAGACTGTTCTTTCGATGGTTTGTATATCTTTAAGTATTCAAGACGTCGTGGGACGCCAGCTGCCGATTTCGAAGACACGGTTTCAGAGTCCGAAAAGACCGCGCGTTTTCTTGAACTTGAGAATGTACACCGAAGATGCCAAGAGAAGGTGTACAGTTCATACGTTGGTCAAACGATTAGTGTCCTTGCCGAGCGACAGAGTTCGCGATCGGAATCTGACATGATGGGACACTCAACCTGTCACAAGGTTGTAAACTTTAAGGGAGATGAATCGTTAGAAGGTGAGATCGTTGACGTGCTGATTACTAAAGCAAAACCAAACAGTCTTTATGGCACGTTTGTGAAATCGCCCGGTGTTTAGCGTAAGGGGTTAGGGTTATGGAAATCGAAGTAAAAATCCGAGCTTTGATGATGGATCCCAACAGCGGTACACCAATCATCATTCTTAAGGACGTTCAGAGTGATACGATGTTGCCGATCTGGGTGGGAGCTTATGAAGCAAATGCCATCGCTTTGGAGATTGAAAAGATTGCGCCACCACGCCCGATGACCCACGACTTATTACGCAACCTAATTACTGAATTAGGAGTTAGAGTTGAACGGGTTGTCGTCACGCGTTTGCAGGACAACACGTTCTTTGCGGAAATCGAAATGCGCAACAGCGATGGTTCACTGATGCGGCTCGACTCCAGACCGTCGGATGCTATCGCCCTTGCCCTAAGAGCCGACTGTCCTATATACGTCGACATGGAAGTCATCAAAGCTTCTCGAAATACCATGCCCACAGAAGAGGGCGAGGAAAACGAACTTACAACTGGTGAAGAAGAATGGCCCGACGTTATCGGTGAAGCGGGCGATTTGCCAATGTAGTTGGCTAATTGGACCTACTGATTTCATGACTCCACACATAGCGGGACACCCACAGTGCAGCGAATGGTAATTGCCATCGCAAATCAAAAAGGTGGGGTAGGTAAAACAACTACCGCCATCAATTTGGCCGCCGCGTTTGCACGTATCGGAAAACGTGTCCTTCTTCTGGATCTCGACCCTCAAGCCAACAGCTCCATTTCGTTTCTTGATCCGCAAACAGTTGAACGCTCAATCTATGAGTTGATGATGGACGGGGAGGCACCTATCGAGGAAACGATCTACCGGACTCCGGTTGAAAACCTCGACGTTGTTCCCGCGCGAATAAGCCTGGCTAAGTTGGAAGCAAAGCTTGTTGGTGACTTCGACGCACCTTTTCGTTTGAAGGATCGGCTGGAGCCGTTTCGTCAGAAGTACGACGTGATTGTTATCGATACTCCGCCAACGCTGGGCTTGATCACAGTAAATGCATTAGTGGCAGCGTCACATGTCTTGATACCTATTCAATCGTCCTACTTCGCTTTAGAAGGAACCGACGATTTACTCGAAACAATTGAGAAGGTCAAAGCAAGGCCGAATCCAAATCTCGAACTACTGGGTGTTCTCGTAACGCTTCACGACAAGCGAACTACACTTGCCCGTGAAGTATACGAACAAATCAAAAACGTATTTGGCCCAAAACTTTTTGAGACTGTTATCACCAAGAGTGTCAGACTCGAAGAGTCGCCCGCGTACAAGGAATCAATCTTTAGTTTTGCACCGACATCTTCAGGTGCGATCGAATACGGAAAACTTTGTAAAGAGGTAATAAGCCGTGTCTAAGAGAGGACTACCCACTGGCCTACAAATGCGCCACGACGCACACTACGTCGAGGAACTATCACAACACCGGCCTGCGCAAATCGGTCGGATGATACCTCTCGATAAACTCGACCCCAATCCGGAACAGCCCCGCGTGGACTTTGGCGATTTGACTGAACTAACTGCGTCAATCGCTGAGAAGGGTGTTTTGGAACCTTTGCTTGTAAAACCCAATCGCCTGACAGGCCGCTGGATGATCATTGCGGGGGAGCGCCGTTTCCGCTCAGCACAAAGGGCAGGCTTGAAAGAGGTGCCGTGTGTTGAGATGGAAGTCGATGATGGCACGATTGCCGAAATCGCGCTCATCGAAAACATGCAGCGCAAAGATTTAACCGTTTGGGAAGAAGCTGATGGATTACTGGCGCTGTGTGAAAGGTTTGGCTACACGCACGACGATGTTGCTCGCAAAGTCGGAAAGAGCAGAACCACTGTCACAGAAGCGATGGCGATTGCGAGAATTCCAGAGGATGTCCGGGAGATATGCAAAGGCGGCGACATCAATGCGAAGTCTTCTCTGCTACAGATCGTTCGACAACCAGACGACGAAACCATGCTCAGCCTTGCAAAACAGATTGCGTCAAAAGGGTTAAATCGTAACGATGCGCGTGAGGTGCGACGACAGGAAATGGGACCCAGAGTTGTTCCCGAGTCAAAGCCCTACACCTTCAAGTATGCTTCACCGGATAAGGATTTCAACCTGGAAATCAAGTTCCGCAGTGCAAATGTTCCTGACTCTGATGTTGCGTTGATCTTGAGAGCAGTAGCCGACGAGATCGACGAAGTGAGTTAGTTCCATTCTACTTTGAGGCGAGCGACTTTTTCTTCTCAGCCGCAGCTCGCTTCTGAAGCCCTTTAGCCCATTTCTCAAATGTAGGTTGCAACGGCTTGAATAGCCGTGCGCGGAAGCTGTGTTTCCTTTCATTCCAGAGTTTCAGCTGCTTTTCAGTGTATGAACGAATGGCAGGCTCAAGTTGAGTCTTCTTCAAAGAATGGCGCAAGGTGAGGTGGTAGTGTTGTCCGACCAACGAAATGACGAGCGCTACCAGGTTACTCTTGAATGACAAACGCGGAACAATTCTCTTATGGAAAGGCTTATCCATTGGAAGCAAAACATTGACAGCGACTTCCAGCCATGGCCCTTTCGGGCCTTGCCTGGGGTGATAGAGACCGGGAAGTTCAGTTGCCTGAAACGATCCTTTGATTCGCGGATCGGATATGTATGGAACAAGGCGAATCCGTTCAATACCTCGTGTATGTTCCCTTGGGAGACTGTTGAAAGCATCTTCAACGGTTTCTACTGAGCCTTTCGGCAAGGTTCCTTCGTACTGATTTTCAATGCGTATAGCCACAGTTATTGGTTCCTGGAATCGATAATGGTGTGAATTAGAAGCCAGTCACTTTAGGTGGAAGCCGCGACTCGGGTCAAGTGGGGATAGAGCCCGTGAGTTCTGGACTCGCTTCGAGGGATCTTCTCTAATTCTTACCTTGGCTTGAGCTCGGTATATTTTGACGCCGGAGAACTGGTTGAGTTTTATGAGAAGGGAATCCTACGAACTGAGCCCCAGATCTGTCACAGCGCCCAAACTAGCGCTGCTTACAAGCTTCGCATATTTTGCGAGGACACCTGTGCTGTACCTTTGTTCAGGTGGATGCCAATTCTCATAACGACGTGCCAGTTCAGCATCTGAAACATTCAAAGACAGTAGTCCTGCATCAGCGTCGATTGTGATCGAATCGCCCTCCTCCACGAGTGCGATGTTGCCTCCCACGGCCGCCTCCGGTGCAACGTGGCCAACAACCATCCCGTAAGTGCCTCCGGAGAAACGTCCGTCCGTTATGAGTCCAACGGTGTCACCCAGTCCAGCACCGATGATGGCTGACGTTGGCGCCAGCATCTCACGCATGCCTGGACCGCCTTTGGGGCCCTCGTAGCGGATGACTATGACGTCGCCAGGTTTGATGTCGCCTTTCAGGATTGCTGCAAGGCATAACTCCTCGGACTCAAATACTCGAGATGGACCAGTAATTCGACGGTGCTTAACGCCGGACACTTTGGCCACAGCGCCTTCGGTGGCGAGATTGCCTCTCAGGATCGCCAGGTGTCCTTCCGAGTACAACGGCTGCTCCCATTGTCTGATTACTTCCTGATTCTCTGGCGGTTTCTCTGGAACATCATTCAACACCTCGGCAATCGTTTGTCCGGTGATCGTAAGTGCATCACCGTGAATCAACCCACGATCAAGAAGCATCTTCATTACTTGAGGAATGCCGCCAACTCTATGAAGGTCTGTTGCGACGTATCGACCCGACGGTTTTAGATCACAGAACAGAGGAATTTGTTTACGTATCCGTTCAAAGTCGTCAAGCGTTAGTTCAACCTCAGCGGCATGAGCGATTGCAAGCAAATGCAGAACGGCATTCGTTGATCCGCCCACGGCCATCACAACTGCGATCGCGTTTTCAAATGCAGCTTTGGTCAAGAGTTGACGAGGTAGTATCTGCTTATCGATTGCGACAGCTAAAGCTCTTGCGGAGGCAGCCGCGCTTTCGGCTTTCTCGTCGTCTTCGGCAGCCATCGTCGAGGAAAAGGGAAGACTCAGCCCCAACGCCTCGATTGCTGACGACATCGTGTTTGCCGTGTACATCCCACCACAGGAGCCAGAGCCCGGACATGCGCTTCGCTCGACCGCCACTAATTCATTCTCATCGATCTTA
>Ga0157378_10001422_pt1 | contig 21517 bp, 15 predicted proteins | sample M65metaG_FD_115309 | JGI IMG/M metagenome (GOLD analysis project Ga0157378, IMG submission 115309) | Miscanthus rhizosphere microbial communities from Kellogg Biological Station, Michigan, USA - M6-5 metaG | ecosystem: Host-associated > Plants > Roots > Rhizosphere > Soil | place: USA: Michigan...
GAGCGTGACAGTATAATCGCGGCACTTTTCTCGGAGCTCATACGACGCATGGCAACGTACCCCGGCAATGCATCGCTCTCATCAGCCGTAAAGGACCGCGTTCTCTCGACCTTCCAGCAGACCCTCACGCTCTACAAACAGGGGCGGTCGGCGGAGGTGGTAGAGGGTTGCACGCTGATCCTGCGGATGGACCCGACGTTCGATCCGGCCAGGAAGCTGCTCGAGAAGACGCGCAATCCGAACGCCCCGGTCGACGTCGATTCGCTGATGCCGGCGGATTCGGGATCGGCGTTGAGCGAGGCGCATGCCGCGCTGCTGGCGCGTGATTTCCAGCGGGCCGCGGATCTGACCTCCGAGGTGCTGCGCGACGATTTCACCAACGAGGAGGCGCGCCTGCTCAACGACACGGCGCGCGAGAAGATGGAAGCGGCTCCGTTCGTCGAACAGTTCATCCGCAAGGCGGAGATGTTCGCCAAACAAGGCAACGCCAGCGCCGCGCGGTCGGAACTGGAGAAAGCCCGGGCGCTCGACGATGGCAACCCGGCCATCCGGCGTGTGATCGAATCGATGCAATCGACCGAGCCGGCCGCGTCATTCAACGCCGGCGGCAGCCCCTCCTTCGTGGTCGAAGCGCCGCCGCCCGCGCCAACGGGCCGCGGCGCCGCGCAGGCGACCGATTTCGGCTTCACGTTCGAAGAGGAAAAGCCGGCGGCGGCGCCGGAGTCGCCGTTCGGAGGGTTCTCTTTCGACTCCCCCGCGCCCGCCCCGCCGCCTCCCCCGCCCGCATCCGGCGGGTTTTCGTTCGATGCACCTGCGGCGCCTCCGGCTTCGCCCTCGTCGCCGTTCGGCGGTGGGTTCTCGTTCGACAGCCCTGCCGCGCCGGCGGGCGGCGGCTTCGATTTCGCGCCTACGCCAACTCCCGCGAGCGGCGACGATCAGCGAAAGATCCAGCAGTATCTGGCGGATGGCGATCGCGCCGCCGCGGCTGGCGATTACCAGCAGGCCATCGATCTCTGGTCGCGCATTTTTCTGATCGATGTGACCAACGATGAGGCGTCGCACCGCATCGAGGCGGCGAAGGCGAAGCGGCGCGAGATCGAGAACAAGGTCGATGTGATCATCGCCCTCGCCGAGCAGGCCTACAACGCGCGCGATAACGACACGGCGCGGGCGAAGTTCAACGAGGCGCTGCAACTCGATCCGGGCAATCTCACCGCACACGAGTATCTCGAGAGAATCAACAATGCTTCCGGCAAGAGCACGCCGGTCATCGAGCCGCCGTTCGCGGCCTCGCCCGCTCCGCGCGGCGACATCTTCGACGACGATTCGGAGCTGAGCGGCTCGTACGATTCACTCAAGCCTCCCGAGATCCCGGCGCCGAAGAAGGTAACGAAAGCGACCGCACCGGCGCCGGCACCAGCGAAGAGCAGCGGCGGGCGGATGGGCATCGTCATCACCATCGCCGCCGTCGTCGTCGTCGCGGTGTTGGGCTGGTTCATCTGGTCGAAGTACATGGCCAAGCCGCCGTACGATCCGGCTGCGACGCAGGCGATCTTCACCCAGGCCAACCAGCTGGCGAAGAAGAGTCGCTACGATCAGGCCATCGCCATGCTGCGCGACGTAAAGCCGTCCGATCCGCAGCACGACAAGGCGCTGGAGATGATCGCCGACCTGCAGCACAAGAAGGCGCAGGCGGCGGAGATGGTGGGCGGGCGCCCGTCCGCGATCGTTTACGAGGAGAGCATCGCTGCCGGACGCGTGGCCTACGACGGGCACGATTACGATGCGGCCAAGACCGCCTTCGATACCGCGGCGCGCATCAAGCCGCTGCCGGCCGATGTCTCGGTCATGTATGCAGCCGCATCGCAGCAGGTGGCCAAGCTCGACGCGGCCAAGGCGCTGTTCAACGAGCAGAAGTACCAGGATGCGATCGCGAATCTCGATCCGCTGCTTGCTGCCGATCCTCAAAATCAATCGATCCGCCGGCTCATCACCAACGCCCATTTCAACCTCGGCGCGATCGCTCTTCAGGAGGAGCGCCTGCCCGATGCCCTTCATCAGTTCGACGAGGTGCTGAAGAACGATCCGAATGACGAGCTGGCCAAACGCAGCCGGACGCTGGCCGATCGCTATTCCGGTCAGCAGCAGCAGAAAGACCTTCTGTACAAGATTTACGTAAAATATCTGCCGTTGCGGAAACCGTAGGTCACGCGCGCGGTCGGCGCTGGGAGGGTGTGATGCGATTTGATGAGGTCGAGTTGCAGCCGGTGACGTTCGACGTTGATCCTGCCGCCCCGCGACGATCGCCGATCGCATCCTTCTTCCGGCGACTGGCGGCGCTTCTCGTCGATCTCTCCCTCTTCGCCGCGCTCGGCCTGGCCCTCTCCCCTCTTCTGCCGGACTCGATGAGCACGATCTCGATCGCATCGCTGGCCGGCTTCGTCATCATCGTGGCGGTTTATTACTTCCTCGGCACACGGGCGCTTTGGGGAAAGACCATCGGCGGCGCGATCTTCGACGTGCGCGCGAAGGGCCGGTCTACTGCTGTTTCTTGAAGGGCGCGATCTGTAACGCCGCCACGCGCTTCTGAGCATCGAAGGCCACGCTGAAGGCAACCGGGCCGTTGGAGTACGCAAGCGTCAGATCGATGACCTTGTAAGTCCTGTCGTCCCTCTGATGAACCTCGGTGACCGAACGATACGTCCCGAAAATCCTGCCGATATTTTCAGAGAGCGTGGCCATGCCGGCAGGCGTCAGTTGCGCGGCCATGTCGGAGTTGAAGGGCTTGACGGCATCATCGAAATGCCCGGCGGTGAAGTTGGTCAGGATCTCGCGGGCAATGGTCTCGAGAGCCGGATCGGGCGGCGGGTCGACGATCGGATTGAAATACACCGCCTGCACGCGATCGAAGGGATCAAACTGCACCTGAACCGCGACCAGACACTTCTCATACCTGGCGATCATGTCGATGGTGCGGAAGCCATCCTTTATCCCCTGGTGCGCTTCCTTGATCAGATAGAACTGGCCGGCCTGCTGATCGAGCTGCGTTTTGACCTCGGCCAGCAGTGCCGGCGTAACCACCGGCCGCAGCTGGTCGTTGAAATCGCGCGTGGCGTCGGCGATTCGTCCCGAGGCGAAGTTCGTCAGCAGCGCGCGCGCCTCCGATTCGATCGGGGTCTGCAGGCGCGCTTTCGGCCCGGCAGCGAACAGCGTGGTCAACAGGAGCGAGGCGACGAGTTTCACGAGGGGATGGTATCAGCGGAGCGCTGGCGTCCCGCCGGCTGGCTCGGCGTCGTCCCGACGCCGAGCCTCGAGCATTGCCAGCGCTCCATCAAGTCTGTGCTTGTGGCGGCTTCGGGCCGATGTGAATCATCGCCGTCGCCAGTGCGCCGATGCGGTCGGCGATCACGTTCTCGGGCGCTATCGAAGGCATCTTCGGCGCGTTTGCCTTGACCGCCTCGGTGAAGGCATAAACGGTGGGATACGTGTGGGCGAAGGTCGCCTTGCCGCTCTCGTAGTTGCTGCAGATCTCGTTGAAGGCATGGCGGCCGAGGGCGCGATAGCTCTCAAACTGCGACTCGCTGAAGAACTGATCGGCGGTCGACTCGTGCGGGAACTCGAGCGACTCCGTGGCGTAGTTGTAGACGTCCTTGGGGAAGTAGTCGTCGTCGTAGAGGCCGGGCTTGATGTAGACCAGCGTCCCATCCTTGGCGTTGTCGTCGATGGCGGTGTAGCGGATGCGCGCGGTGGTGACGTAGCGGCCCTTGCGCAGCGTGGCTTCATCGCTGCGCGGATGCATGTCGTCGTACTCGATGTCGATGGGGACGCCGAGGTCCGTCCGGATCTTGCGGATGGCGTTGCCAAGGTCTTCGAACGAGCACTTCGGATCGCAGCCGCCGTCGCTGACTACGATGAAGCGGCAGCGGCGGAGGACCATCTCGTAGATGCCGAGGTTCTCGAAGTGGCCGCCGTCGGACAGGTAGACCAGCGGACACTGATCGTTAGTTGAACCGGTCAGCTCCCAGAGCAGCGGCTCGAGATTCGTGCGCGGGTGCGCCGAGTCGTAGGTGTTGCGGCCGGCCAGTCCGGGATTTCCCAGCCACGAGCCGAGACGGACGTTCAGGATGGTCATGAGAAACGCCATGGCTGGCGAGGAGTGGTAGCCCTGATTGGGGCTGGCGGCGGCGCCGGAGATGGTGACCGCGGTGCCGATGGAGATGCCGTCCTTGCCGCCGTACTCGCGGGAGTCGCGATAGCCGACGTAGAAGCTGCCCGAATGGAGCGGCGAGACGGGGAATGACTCCGCCTTGCGCTGCTGCCAGGCCAGCTTCTCGCCGGAGGTGAGGTTGAGGGCGGTGTTGATGATGTGCATCGGCGCGTGCTTCTTCGGGCGGAGCGACTTGCCGAACGTCTTCTGCAGCGTGTCCCGGTTGCGGCAAAGGCGCGCCGCGGTGGACTCGCCATCGATGCCGCCGCCGAGGTTCTCGGTGACGAGGATGTTGTTGATGTTCTGCATCAGCGCGTTCTTGAGCGCATCGTTGACGTCGCGCTTGTCTTCGAGCCACTGGCGCGTGGTCTTGTCGAGCGCGTTCCAGATGATCTGCTCGACGGAATCGGCGTTGACGAAGTTGTCGGTCAGCTGCTTCACGAATGCGGGAAAGTCGACGAAGCTGGTCGGCCAGAGGAGCTCGGGGCGAAGCTCGTACTTCTGCAGGTTGTCGTGCGGATCGAAGCCGGTGAAGCCGTCCGGATCGCGGGCGTAGCGTGACGCGCCGAGGTAGGCGCGGATCAACCGATTCCGATACAAACCGTGCATCGAGAAGCGATTCACGCTGATGAATCGCGAGAGGATGGCCGCGCCGATGGCCGCGAGCAGGATGCAGGCCAGATCGATGGCGTGTGTGGCGTAGACCGTCTTGAGATGCTCGACGCCGTTGACCGTGGCCATGGAGAGGAACGGCGTCGGCGCCGTTTCGTACTTCGCCTCCAGCTTCGCGCCGGAAGCGATCTGCGCCGTTTCGGTGAAGGTGGCGTTGGACTGGAACTGCTCCTGCCATTTCGTCGTCACCGGCACCTTCTGGCCATCGATGAGACGGATGAGCACCGTGGTCGAAAGCGAGATCGCGGCGAGCAGGAAGACGACGAAGAGCGGAACGGCCAGCGCCAGCACCGCGTCCGTGATCGCGCTGGACTTGCTCTGTTCCTGCTTCTTCTCGTCCGCCGGCGTCTTCGCGCTCGAGCCGAGGAAGCCCGCCAGGATGCCGGAAATGCCGCCCATCGACGCCATGATCACCGGCGCGCGATAGAGCAGCACCGGGCCGAAGACGGCAATGAAACAGGCCGCCGCGAGGATGACGGCCGACATCAGGATCAGCGCGCCGCCGCGGCCCCACCACTCCCGGTCGTAGTCTTCGTTGACTCGGCTGGAGATGCCGACGAAGGCGGTGTTCTGCGCGAAGAATGCGAAGAGCACGAGCGGAACGGAGAAGCAGATGTACAGCGCCGAGATCGGAGTGGCATCGACCAGGCTGCGAAGGAACGGCGGGATGCCGCTGAGATCGACGACGTCGCGCACCGGCTGGTCGAAGACTTTGTTCGCCAGGAGGTAGAGCAATCCGAGGAGCGTGGAGACGCTGACGATCGTGGCCAGCAGCTCCGCTCCCATCTTCTTGAGCGCGCCGTGCTGGCGCTGGATCGGCTCGCGGCGCTCGGCGGCCGAGGACTGGACGAAGAAACGGTAGTAGTAGATGGCGGCCGGCAGGACGGACATGACCACGGCTGCGGCGACGTAGTACATCCAGTCGCGGGCCGCCGCGGCGCGGAAGTCGCCGGCGACCTTGGCCCAGTAGAGGCTGAGCGTCGTTGCGGCGACGATCAGCGGCACGACGTGAAACGAGAGGAATCCGGCGCTGCCTCGCACGCTCATCGCACTGGCGTGCCTGCCGTGAACGGTTGGCCGCGACAGGCCGAGGTACCCGAAACCGATCGCCAACGCGATCAGAGTGATGTCCATGAGCCACTGCGACGAGAAGTGAACGTCCGCGCGCAGAAGCAGCGCGAAAAGACGCGGCACCGCAAGCGCCGCGGCGAGCAGCGGAATGAGCACCAGCAGATTGAGAAGCAGGTTGCGGATGTACAGCGACGCCATCGTCCAGGTGTCGCCGGAAAGTAGACCGAGCCTGGGGCTGAGGTAGTTGCTGTAGGCGCGAAGATGCCGGAGCGGCCGCGGCTCGGGATCGATCTTCTTCCGCGGGAAGTCGGCCTTGCCCGTAGATTTTTGCGAATCCTTCGTCCCTTCGACGGCGGTATCGGCACGCACCAGATCTTCCTGGACGCCGGAGATGCCCTCGGGATGCCGGCGCGTCCACGAGGAGAGCCAGCTTCCGATGTAGCCGCCGCCCGAAACGGTGGAGAGGTAGTCGAACTTGTCGAGAAGCCGGGCGCCGGCCAGGCCCTGGATGATGCCGAGCGCGAAGGTGGCCGTGCGGATGCCGCCGCCGGAGATGCAGAGCGCCGTGCGCGCCTCGGCATCACTCTTCGCGTGCAGCCTGGCGTAAAGCGCTTCGAGCCGGATGTCGCGATGCCGTTTCACCGCGCCGAGAAATGCGTCATCGACGATCGCACGGTTGATCTCGCGGCGCCGGTTTTCGTTCACCCCCTCGGTGTAGACGTCGTTGCGATCGATGAGATCGCGGCCGCTGTCGGTAATCGCCGGCGATTCGAGGAGGGCTTTCAAATCGCGCGCGTCAACGAGGGCGTTCAATGCCGCGACGACACCCTTGGGTACGTCGATCCCGCACTTCAAGAAGATCGCCCGCGCCCACGCCTCATCGATGATGTCGCCCTCGGTGTAATCGGGCGACAGAATGTCGATCGGCCCGTACATCGAGACGTACTCCTGCTCCAGTACCTCGTGCACTTCGAACGGCAACGAAGACATAGGTCCTCCTCGGGAACCGAAATGTTGTGGTGGTGAGTTCGAGGATTATAGACGGATGGAGCGCATCGGTTCCTACGATTTCAACAGCGGCCGTGGATCGGCCGCGCTCGCTTTCCCCGCTTCGATCCAGGCGATGCGGGTGATCAGCGAGCCTAGAAGCGCGGAGGCGGAAGCGGCGCGGCGGGCGCGTTTGGAGCGGATGCCGAGAAGCCGGAGCGCGAGCGGGAGCGGGCCGGAGAAGAAGCCGCCGATGCGGGTCGTAAGTCCGGTGGGACCTCGGCGCAGCGGCTCCGATTCGATGTCGTCGCACGATTCGATCTCGATGCCGGTGTAGGTCTCGAACGCGGCGGCGGCGAGGCCGAGGGCGTTGAGCGCGGCATCGTCGTGTCCGCGAAGCGTGAGCAGCGCCGTCGCGGATGCGAGCGCCGAGGCGCCGAAGTGAATCGGGAGCGTGCGGGCGTGTTTCGACCAGACCGGAATCGCCGTCGCGCCGATGAGGACACCGGTGTAGGTGGCCATGACCAGGCCGGAGAGCGCGGCGACGAAGGCGGCAGCATCGCCGATGCGTTTCATTCGCAGGAGCTCGGCGATGACCGCGCCGGCGCTGGCGGTGCCGAAGACGGTCAGCGTCCAGGCGCCGACCGACATCGGCGACTGCGGTTTGAAAACGCGCAGCATGTTGAGAAAGCGCTCGGGCCGCCCGAGGTCGAGGATGAGCAACGGTCCGGACGCGGCGGCGCCGATGGCCGCGATCCAGCGCGCGTCGCGGACGAGCGATGACGATGCGCCCGTCATCTGCGCGGCGATGGCGATGACGCTCGATGCGCCCGCAGCGCCGCCGGCGAAGAAGTAGAGCGGGATTTCCCAAGTCCACACCGGCGGCTTGACGATCGGGAGTCCGTTGTAGCTGGGCGTTTCGGGGAACGGCGAGCCGGAAGGTCGGACCCCTTTGGCGTCGAGCTGGCCGAGCGCGGCTTGTTCGCGGATTTGGTCGAGGCGGCTTTCGGGGATCTTCGTCACTTCGCACCTCGGCGGCGGGACGCCGCCGAGCCAGCCGGCGGGACGCCAGCGCTCCGTTTGCCGAGCGCGAATGCGATGAGCGACAGGCCCACCATCGCTCCCGCCGCCACCGCGGCTGCGCTCCACGATTGATGCAGCAGCGTGGTCGGCACTTCCGGTTTCGGCGGGAGGTTGTAGTTGCGCGGGTCGCCGCGGACGATGAAGAAGGCGTGCGTGCCGCCGACGCTGGTCTCTTTCGGATTCCAGATCGTGGCGTCATCCATACCCGATGCGTGGAGCTGAGCGATGCGGCGATCGGCGGCGATTTCGAGGTCATCGAGTCGTCCGAAGAGGATCGACCCGGTCGGACACGCTTTCGCGCAGGCCGGTTCGGCTCCCGCCTTCTGGCGGTCGTAGCAGAAGGTGCATTTGAAGGCGCGGCCGTCGTCGGGACGGCGGTCGACGACGCCGAAGGGACAGGAGACGACGCAGTAGCCGCAGCCGTTGCAGATGTCGGGCTGCACGAAGACGCCGCCGAATTCGGTGCGGACGATCGAGCCGGTCGGACACGCTTCCAGGCAGCCGGCGTTCTCGCAGTGCTTGCAGACGTCGGACGAGAACTCCCACGTCATTTGTTCTTTTGCGTTCCCGCCGCAACCGGCCTTCGGTTCGCGCTCGACGAACTTGACGTGGCGGTAGGTGGAGTGGCCGAGGGCGAGCGTGTTGTCGTAGGAGAGGCCGCTCCAGACGAAGCCGTCGTCCGGCACGTCGTTCCACTCCTTGCACGCCACTTCGCATGCTTTGCAGCCGATGCAGAGCGTGGAATCGGTCAGGAAGCCGGTGACGGCCATGGGCACGGAGCTTACCGCATTCGAAATGCGTACCCGGTCGTCAGCGATTCTGCGGCCGGCGGCGCGGGAGACCGAAGCTCTGCGCGAAGTTGGCGAAGCTTGCCACTCCGGTCGGGCGTGAATAGACGAAGGTAAGCAGGTTTGCGGCATCGGCGGTGAAGTCGCCGGTTGCCGGCAATGCCGGGACGTCGATCGTGCCGAGTGCGACGCCATCGCTCGATGTGAGCGCGATGCGGTTCAGTGACAGCGTCGCGAATCCGCCGGCCATCGGGTGCGAGCGCGGGCGCGCGACGGCGTCCGGCCAGCTGACGTCGATGAACTTGCCGAGTTGCTTGCCGGTGGAGTCGAAGAGTGCCTGGCGAAGCGTATTGCCGGGTCGTCCCCAGGAGACGAGCATGCGATCGCCGTTGAGAGCAACGGCGGGCGCCGCAATGGTGTCGGCGGAATCGAGCATGAGCGGGAGCGACACCGCACCCGAGGGGCTGACGCTGGCGATCACAGCGCGGGCCACGACCGGTTGTCCGGGCGGCGTCGTTTCACGCCACGCCACGAAGAAGGCCTTGCCGCTCCACGCGACCGCGGGCTCCGTCTGCAGGAGCGCGACCGGAGACGCCAGGAGCAACGGCATCGCGCCGGAGGAGAAGACGTGGCCGTCGCTGTCGACGATTGCAAACTGAACCAGGCCGTTCGATTGCCACGCCGCCAGCCATTCTTTGCCGTCGAAGGCGACGGCTGGAGCGATGCCGGCGCCCAGAGGCAATGTCGCGATGACGGCTTTGCTGGCGTCGTCGACGATGGTCATCCGGATCTTTTCCGGCGTCCCTTCGGTCCAGAGCACCATCGTCCGGCCGGAGCCTGCGGCCATGGCGGGCGTTGTCTGATCGAACGCCGTCGCGAACACCGCGCGGTCGGGCAGCTTCGCATTCTTGCTGGTGATGCCGCCGAGGTGAATCTCGACGTGTTTCGAAGTCTGGTTGTATTCGCTCCAGGCAGCGGCGATCGATCCGTCGCTGCGCCGTTCGACCGCGGGGACGGGCGGCGCGACGTCGGCGCTGCGGCCGGCACCGAGCGCAGCGCGCGGCACGTCGGGCAGCGGCGTGGCCAGCACGCGCACGGTGTCGCGGCCGCCGGTGCTCTCGCTCCAGGCGAACAGAACGGATGTCGACGATGTGGCGATGGCCGGATCGTGCTGCAGGCCCGCCGTGGCCGGCGAGCAAACGGGTTGCGTAAATACGTCAAACCGCGCGGTACAGACTTGAGTGTGCAAGAGGTCGCGCATCGACTCCCATGAGGAGACGATCCGGCCGTCGCGCGTGGCCAGCCGGGGAAATCCGCTGCCTCCCTGACTCACTACCGAGGTCGTGATCGTCGTGCCGTCCGCGCGCAGGCGCATGAAGGAGAGGTTGACCTCGTCGTCCAGGATCATGGCGTAGCCGCCATCGACGCCGACGATGTTGCCGCGGGCACCTTTCAGCGGGACCAGCTTTCCCAACTCGCCGGCCGCGGAGACCGGCTGGAGATAGAGCGCGCCATTGAAATGCCCGGTGTAGGCGGAGAGAAGAACGATGAACGATCCGCCCGAGGTTGCCGCATACCACGGCGTACCTCCAAGCGACGGAAGCAGAACGAGCCGCGAGTGCTGCAGATCGGCGTCGACGATGGCCATCCCACGAGACCAGGTGACGAGATATTCGCTTCCGTTCCAGTCGACCGTGGTGACGTCGGAAAACGGATTCGACTCGGCGATGAGCGTGACCGGCTGGGCATCGATCAGCGATCCATCCTCGCGCACCCGGACGCCAACGACCGAGGGCGTGAACCCCGGCCCGACCGTAGGCGTCGTGACTCCCCAGACCACGAGGTATTCATGACCGTTCCAGACGATGCGCGGCTCCTGGCCGGTCCCGAGTGCAATCGCCGAGGTGCCGAGTGGGGCGCCGGCGGCATCGATGGCCCGGATGCGGATCGTGCTGATCAGGGGATCCGCCGTCGCCGCCTCTTCCCAGGCGATCAGGTAGCCGTTTCCGCTGGATGCCGCGTGAAGCCGCAAGTGGTAGGGAGCTGGATCGGGCACCGTTTGCGAGATCTGCGTTTCGGAAGCAGCATGCGCGCAAGGGAGGACAGCGAGGACGAGGAGGGCTACAACCCAAGCGCGCATGCTGTTACAGCATATTCGCGATAGGCGGGAAAGTCATCCCCCAAATCCGGAATCGACCGGCTCGCTCCTGCGGACGCTGCACGTGAGCGCTTTCGATTCCATGATCCTGACGTTCGGCTCTTCGGAAATGGCCACGAGGTCGTTGACGACGTCGCCGGTGACCAGCCCGCGGCCGCCCCAGTGATACGGAAGGCCGACCTGGTGAACGCGCCGCCCCTGCACGTCGAGCGAGGGCATGCGCGCGGTGACGAGTGCGCGCGCTTCGATCTCGCCGCGGGCGGTGGCGATGATGACGCAGTCGCCGTTGGCCGCGCCGACCTCCGCGGCCAGCTCGGGCGAGATCTCTGCGAAAAGCTCCGGCTGCAATTCGGCGAGATGCGCCAGCGTCCGCGACATCGATCCCGAGGTGTGATGCTCGGTCAGGCGATAGGTCGTCAGCACGTGCGGGAAGCGCGAGTCGGGCGAGGGGGCGTAGGCGTTGTCGGGACGTTCCTTTTTGTCAGCGACCGGATTGGTCAGCTGATTCGGGTAGATCTCGTTGCTGAGGTTCGATTCGAGCGGCTCGTAGTGCGCCGGGAGCGGCCCGTCTTTCAATCCCGAGGCGACGTAGAGCCAGCCGACGCCGTCGGGATGCATGATGAAGGGGGCGTCGCCGGGAAGCGCATCGTCGCCGCCTTTGTCGGGATCACCCTTGGCGTCGGGATGCTTGGTCTTGTTGAAATCGGCGATGTCATCGCCGCCCCACTCCCCTTTCGATTCATCCCACCACACCAGCTTCTTGCGCTCGCTCCACGGCGTTCCGTTCGGCGCCGCCGACGCGCGGTTGTAGAGGATGCGGCGATCCATCGGCCACGCGTAACCCCAGCCGTGACCGTATCGTCCCTGCGCGTTGCGGCCGTTCGCTTTGTTCTCGCCGTCGAAAACGCCGGAGTAGATCCAGCAGCCACAGGCGGTGGTGCCGTCGGCTTTCAGCTCGCTGAAGTTTTTGATCGAACCTCGATCAGACCAGCCATGAATCTCCCGCAGCACCGCCTCGGGATCGGGCTCCTCGATCGCGCCGTGAACCGGGTAGTCCCAGGTCAGCGCGCGGAGGCCGGCATCGCGCGGAGCGTCGGTAGCCTTCTCTTTGAGCAGCCGGCCGAGGTGATAGACGAAATGCAGTTCGCTGCGCGCGTCGCCGGGCGGCTCGACGGCCTGCTCGCGCCATTGCAGGAGGCGCTGGGTGTTGGTGAAGGTCCCCGCCTTCTCCACGTGTGACGCCGCCGGAAAGAGAAAGACCTCGGTGTCGATCTCCTCGGTCTTCAGCTCCCCGCTGGCAATCTCCGGCGAGTCGAGCCAGAAGCTGGCCGTTTCGATCTCGACCAGATCGCGAACGACCAGCCACTTCAGTTTCGCCAGCGCTTTTCGCTCCAGCCGCGCGTTCGGCGCGCCGACGGCCGGGTTCTGGCCCATGACGAAGAGTCCTTCGAGCTTGCCGTCAGCCATGTCCAGCCAGTAGCCGAAGTGCGAGTGGTCGCCGGTCAGGCGCGGCAGCCAGTCGAAGCCGAAGTCGTTCTCGTTCGTGGCCGCGTCGCCGTAGTACGCCTTCAGCAGCGAGACGATGTACTTGTCGATGTTGAACCACCACCCCTTCGGCGACTTGTGCGTCTTGATCCACGATTCCAGCGAGCACTCGTCCTCGCTCTTGTGCGTCGGCATCGGCAGGTAGCCCGGAAGGATGTCGTAGAGCGTGGGGATGTCGGTCGATCCCTGAATCGAGGCATGGCCGCGCAGGGCCATGATGCCGCCGCCGGGCCGGCCGATGTTGCCGAGGAGCAACTGCAGGATGGCCGCGGCGCGGATGATCTGAACGCCGGACGAGTGCTGCGTCCAGCCGACGGCGTAACAGATCGCGCCGGTTTTTTCGCGTCCCGAGGCGCTGGTAAAGATGTCGGCCACGTCGAGGAAGCGCTCTTTGGCAATGCCGCAGTTCTGTTCGACCATCTCCGGCGTGTAGCGCGCGAAGTGACGCTTGAGCACCTGAAAGACGCAGCGCGGATGCTGCAGCGTCGGATCGCGATGCGATTCGTGGAGTTCCTGCGCTTCGCCGCCGCGATCCTTGCCGTGACCTCCCCGCTCCTCGGCCATCCCCGGTTGCGCGGTCGGTTCGGCTCCTTCGTAGAGCCAGGTCTTGGAGTCGTACTGTTTCTTTTCCGGATCCCAGCCGCTGAACAGACCCCCGAGGTCCTCGGTGTCCTGAAAGTCCTCGCGCAGAATCGTGGCGGCATTCGTGTACGGGACGACGTAGTCACGAAAGTAACGATCGTTACTAAGCGTGTAGTTGATCAGCGCGCCGAGAAAGACGATGTCGCTCCCGGCGCGCAGCGGCAGCCAGTAGTCGGACATCGCCGAGGTGCGGTTGAAGCGCGGATCGACATGGATGATCTTCGCGCCATTTTTCTCGCGCGCCTCGATCACCCACTGGAACGCGACGGGATGGTTCTCCGCCATCGACGAGCCCATGATCAGGATGGCGTCCGAGTTGGCGAGATCGTTGGGCGCGGTGGTGGCGCCGCCTCTTCCGAACGAGGTCCCCAGACCGGGGACCGTGGAGCTGTGTCATATCCGGGCCTGGTTGCTTATGCAAACCATGCCCAGACCTCCTGTGAAGAGTTTCTTGATCAGGTAGTTCTCTTCGTTGTCGAGCGTGGCCCCGCCGAGGTGGGCCATGCCGGTAGTGTGCATGACCGGCTTGCCGTCGAGCGTCTCGGTGAACGTGCGCTCGCGCGTCTCCCACATCCGCCGCGCCACCATGCGCATAGCCCGATCGAGCGGGATCTCGGTCCACTGCTTCGACCGTGCCGCGCGGTACTTGACGGTAGTGAGCCGTCCCTCGTGCGTCACCAGTTGATACGAAGCCGCCCCTTTCGGACAGAGATGCCCGCGCGAAATCGGCGACTCCGGATCGCCTTCGATGGAGATGACCTTGCCATCCCGATGGTAAACAAGTTGACCACATCCGACGCCGCAGTAGGGACAGATGGAGCGCGCCACGTCGTCGCCCTCGTTTTTGGGTCTCAAATTCAGAGTCGCCGCGGACATCGATTCGACACCGGTCCCGTCCGCGCCGGTTCTAAGTTGACGAATGAGCGGCCACTTCAGCAGGAGCTCGGCAAGCACGTTTGCAGTCTATGCAAAAATCGATCAATGCACTCGATCCGCAGCGTTCCGGTCACGAGAGTTCCCGGCGGAACCACGGATGACGCTGTAGTCGTCGAAGAGCCGCTGGAGATTCGCGTCGGTGACAAGCCGGTATCGGTAACGCTGCGGACTCCGGGAGAGGACTCAGATCTCGCGGCCGGGTTCCTCTTCACGGAGTCGATTCTCTCGTCACGCGACGAGATCGATTCGATCCGGCATTGGGGCTCGCCGAATGTCGTGCGCGTCGGATTGAAGGATGGCTCGCGCGTCGATCTGCAGCGGTTGCAGCGCCATTTCTATTCGACGTCGTCGTGCGGCGTTTGCGGGAAAGCGTCGATCGATGCGCTGCGGGTGAATGCCGCGCCGCTCGAGGATGGCGTCCGCGTTCCGGCCGGGACGCTGCTCGCGTTGCCTGATCTGTTACGCGCCGAGCAGAGCGCGTTCGAGGCCACCGGCGCGATTCACGGCGCGGCCGCCTTCACACGCGATGGCGCGCTCCTGCGCGTTCGCGAAGACGTCGGCCGGCACAACGCCGTCGACAAAGTGATCGGATCGCTCTTCCTCGAAGGCGGCAGCGCGGACATCCTCGTCGTCTCCGGACGAACGTCCTTCGAGATCGTGCAAAAGTGCGTCGTGGCCCGCATCCCCATCCTCGTGGCCGTCGGCGCTCCCTCCTCGCTGGCCATCGAGCTGGCCCAGGAGTTCCGCCTCACGCTCCTCGGCTTCGTCCGCGACGGGCGTTGCAACATTTACGCGGGCGAAGAGCGCGTCAGTACATGACCGCGCGCGAGATCATCACCACATTGATGGCGATGAAGGACGCGGCAAAGAGAATGAACGAGACCTCGTCGATCTTGCGCGATTTCTCGATCCGGTCGTGCTCGCAGAGCCTGCGCGAGAGCAGCGCGGACACCGCCGCGATCAGGATGTAGACCGTGATCAGCAGGTGAATCTGGTCGACCAGCGTGAAATCCTCGGTTCGTCCGAGGACGGATTCAGTAGCACGGAGATTCACGATCGTGGCGAAGAGCGAGCCAACCAGCAGGCCGATCCGCGCCGAGAAAAGCGTCGGTTGGTCGGTCTTGATGCGATACGAGATCACCGCCAGCAGGAATGCCACGTACGCACCGATCAGGAGCTTGAAGAAGATCGCCCCGTGCTGGCGCTCCACCTCGATCACCGCCTTTCCGAAGGCCATCGAGGTGAGCGGCTTCGTCAGCGTCGGATCGCCAAACGTCGACGGATACTGCATCGCGCCAGTGTCGAAGCGGAATCGCGTAACCCGCCAGTGCGCGGGCATGGCGTCCGGCTCGATGCCCGACTGCCGCGTGTCGGCGACGTACGTCACAGTGCTCGTGTCGTAGATCCCCTCCCCGAACTCGAGGGGGAGGTTGTATTCATCGAACGGATACTCGCGCATGTCCCACGAGTAGCGGATCACGGCGCGGAAGTAGCGCTGGTCCCAGATCTCGCCTCCCTTTTCGATCGAAACCGTCTTCTCGGCTTTGACGTCTTTCGCCTGGTAGATCTCCAGAGTCTCGAGCGGATGGATTTCGCGCGATTTGTGCCGCGCCCACGCCCAGAAGCCGACGGTGAACGAATTGCCTCCCGGGTTGAGGTCGTAAACGTGCGTGACGTAGACGCCGATGATCACGCCCGCCGGTTTGGCCGGTGCCTGCTTCGGGAACTCGCCGTACACCGGCGCACTGATCGCCAGCAGGAAGAGAAGCGCAGCAGGTGCAATCACGCGTCGCATGGTCATCAGATGACTAGGAGAGTCGTCTCGGCCGCATTCCCCTACCTCCCCGCGTCAAGATGACACCCGCCTCGTGGTTCGCACACTGACCCGCTCCGATGCGCTTTTTTCGTGAACAGCATGTGAACTCCGCCTGCGACTTTCCGTGAACGGTGTAACCGTTTACATGAAACGTCATCTAAGGAGCGTTGTGAGGGAACCAATGTCGATGAATGACCACGCGTCGAGGACCACAAAGACCGAACAGCCGGTCGGTATGCGCGAGCCGATTCGCGAAATGCTCGAGGGACTTTCGCTGTGCAGTCCCGGTCCCGAGTACTTCCGCACGCTCGTCAGCGAGCTGGCGCGCACGCTCGACGCCGAGTTCGCATTCGCCGCGGAGCTGGCCGGCGAAGAACCGTTGCGCGCGCGCACTGTAGCCCGCTTCGTCGACAACGCCCACGTCGCGAACATCGAGTACGTCCTCGCGGGAACGCCGTGCGGCGACGTGGTTCAGGAGCATTTCTGCTGGATTCCCAACGGCGTCGCCGCGCGCTATCCGCTCGACTTCGGCCTGGCCGAGCAGTCGATCGAGAGCTACGCGGCGATCGCGCTGATCGATGCCGACGGCGCCGCGTTCGGCTGGATCGGCGTGATGAGCCGGAAGCCGATGGCCGATGCGGCGCTGGTCCGCTCCACGCTTCTCATCGTCGCCGGCCGCACCTCGGCCGAATTACAGCGCCAGCAGGCCACACACGCGCTGGAGCGCGCCCACGCTGATCTGGCCGCGCACGAGGAGCGCGGCGAGGAGCTGCTGCGCATCAACGCCGAGCTGCAGCGCGAGATCACGGAGCGCCAGCATTGCGAGAAGCGGATGACCCACGATGCCATGCACGACGGCGTCACCGGACTCCCCAACCGGATGCTGTTCATGAACCGGCTCGATCACGCCATCGCCATGAATGCCCGCGAGCACGTCTACGACTTTGCCGTGCTCTTTCTCGATCTCGATCGCTTCAAGCTGGTCAACGACTCGCTCGGCCACATCGCCGGCGATGATCTTCTTCGCGCGGCGGCGGGCCGGCTGAAGGACTGCGTCCGCCCGTCCGATCTCGTGGCCCGCATCGGCGGCGACGAATTCACCATCCTCATCGAGAACATCTCCGACGCCAGCGAAGCAACCGGCATCGCCGAGCGCATCACCGCCGAGCTGTCGCGCCCCTTCATCGTCTCGGACGAAGAGGTCTTCACCTCCGCCAGCATCGGCATCGCCGTCAGCGCCACTGGCTACCGCTCCGCCGACGCCGTGCTGCGCGACGCCGACACCGCCATGTATCGCGCCAAGGAGCGCGGCAAGGGGCGTTACGAGATCTTCGATCGCCGCATGCACGTTCAGGCCGTCGAGCGGATGCTGATCGAGATGGATCTGCGCCGCGCCGTGGAGCGCGAGGAGTTCCGCCTCGTTTATCAGCCGATCATTTCGCTGCGTTCCGGCGAGGTCACCGGCTTCGAGGCGCTGCTCCGTTGGGAGCATCCGCTGCGCGGCACCATCGCGCCGAACGATTTCATCTCCATCGCCGAGGAGAACGGTCTGATCGTCCCCATCGGCGTGTGGGTGCTCAAGCGCGTCTGTGCGCAGCTGCGACGCTGGCATTCGATGACCAACGCGCCGCTGACCGCGAGCATCAACGTCTCGCTGCGGCAGACGTTCGATCCGACGCTGATCGATGAGCTCGACCGTGTTCTTTCCGCCGCGCAGGTGGAAGGAGCATCGATCCGGCTCGAGATCACCGAGAGCGCCATGGTCGAGCGAAGCGCCGCGGAGTTCTTCGAACGCGTACAGCAGCTGGGCATCGAGCTTTGCATCGACGACTTCGGCACCGGCTATTCGTCCCTCGCCTATCTGGTCACGCTGCCGATCGACGCGCTGAAGATCGATCGTTCGTTCGTGGCCACGCTCGATTCGAGCGACGAGCATTGCGAGCTGGTGAAGACGATCATGTCGCTCGCCCACAACCTCGGCATCGAAGTCGTGGCCGAAGGCGTGGAGACCGTGAGCCAGCTGCGCCGCCTGACGTCCCTCAGATGCGAGTACGCGCAGGGCTTCCTCTTCTCCGAGCTGCTCTCCGAGGAGGCGGCGGATCGCCTGGTGGCCTCGGGGCACATGTTCAATGCTCTCCTCGACGACTGAACGCGCTACGCTGTACGCAATGCTGGTCGATGACGGGTCCCTCATCGAACGATTGCGCACCGGCGACAACTTCGCGTTCGAAGAGCTGGTGGAACACCACGCCGCGCCGTTGCTCGCCGTAACGCGCCGCATTCTTCGCGACGAGGAAGAGGCGCGCGACGCCGTGCAGGAAACGTTCGTAGCCGCCTTCCGCAGCATCGGCGACTTCAACGCCGAGAGCCGCGTCTCGACGTGGCTGCACCGCATCGCCGTGAATTGCGCGCTGATGAAACTGCGCGTCCGCGCGAGACGCGAGAAGGACGTCGACGCACTGCTGCCATCCTTCGAAGCCGACGGCCATCAACAACAGTCATCCGTCAGCTGGCCGGAAACCGCCGAAGACATCCTGCAGCGCGAACAAGCCTGCGCGCTGGTGCGGCAATGCATCGATCAATTGCCGGAGCCCTACCGCATCGTGCTGGTGCTCCGCGACATCGAACAGCTCCCCGCCGACGTCGTCGCCGAAAAACTGAACATCACCCGCGACAATCTCAAGGTAAAGCTCCACCGCGCCCGCCAGGCCCTGCGCACCCTGCTCGACCCTCACATGCGAGGTGCCATGTGAGCCACGTGACCTGCATCGAGCTGATCGCCTTCTTAGATTCGTACGTCGACAACGAGCTCGATGCGGAAACGCGCAACAGTTTCGACCTCCACCTCCTCGTTTGCCCGTCGTGCCGCGCGTATCTGGCCAGTTACCGCGAAACCATCGAGTTGGTCCGCGGCGCCGCGGAGAAGGAGGAGCAGCTGGCGCACGACGCGCCCGCGGAGTTAATCGAGGCGGTGAAGAGGGTCAAGCGATAGGCGCGAAGCGCCGCCGTAGAGCGTAGCGCCGTCGGCCCGACGGCTGTACCGCCGCCGGCTCGGCGGCAGTACTCAACTTTGCGGATACGCGTCCGACGCGAGAGAACGCTACGATTCAACCGAATCGGTTCGGCCCAATATCAAAACACCCTGACGATCGCCAACGAACCCGGCTCGACATTCAAGATTGCCGTTCGCAGCTGCAGCACAGCCTTTCGAAGGTTGGGCAAACGAGTATCGACGGCGACAATTACGACCACGCCAATATTGAAACTCGTGATGTTCTGTTGATGCTGAAGCCGTTGATCGGCTGTCACCAGCACATCGAACGAGGCCGACGCACGACGCAACAACTCACCGTTTTGAACCGAGGACCAACCTTCTTCCTGAACGGTTCGAACTTCAAACTCCGGCAAGTCCCGACGCAGTTGCCGAGGCATGTCCTCATCGAAAAGAACGCGTCTCACACGATCTGAGCGAGCGCCGCTCGGCCCGCTTCCTCAAGAAACGCAATCGCCTGCTCGCGTGTGACGCTCGGATAGTTATCCAGGAACTCCTCCAACGAATCGCCGCCTTCGAGATAGTCGAGGAGCGTCTGCGCGGGAACGCGGGTACCGACGAAGACCGGAGTCCCGCTGTGAATCCCTGGATCGGAGTGAACGATCGTTCGCAGGTCTGCCATGGCTACAAAAACCGCGGATACTTCCGCGGCATTGCCTCGTGCATCAGCTCGTACACACACTCGAAAATCGTCTCGCGATTCGGCTTCGACCAGTAATCGCCGTCGGAGCCGTACGCTGGCCGGTGTTCCTTGGCGGGTAACGTGCGCGGCTCGGAGTCCAGCCAGTCGTAGCCGCGATCGCGCTCAAGGACGTTCTGCATCATGTACGCGGTGGTGCCGCCGGGGACATCTTCATCGATGAAGACGACCCGGTTCGTTTTCTTCAGCGATTCGACGATCACGCCGCGGACGTCGAATGGGAGCAGGGTTTGGATATCGATCACTTCTGCATCGATTCCGACTTGCGCAAGAACCTCGGCCGCTTCGAGAACGATGCGCAGCGTCGCGCCGTAGCTGACCAGCGTTACATCTTTCCCTTCGCGCATGATCTCGGGGACGCCGAGGGGGAGGGTGAAGTCGGCGATGTTCGACGGGAGCTGTTCCTTGATGCGGTAGCCGTTCAGCACCTCGACCACCATCGCCGGGTCGTCGGAGCGCAGCATCGTGTTGTAGAAGCCGGCGGCCTGGGTCATGTTGCGCGGAACGCAGACGCGCATGCCGCGAACGAGATTGATGATCGCCGACATCGGCGAGCCGGAGTGCCACACCCCTTCGAGCCGGTGGCCGCGCGTGCGGATGATCACCGGGCACTTCTGCCCGCCGCGCGTCCGCCAGCGCGTGGTGGCCAGGTCGTCGGAGAGGATCTGGATGGCGTAGAGGATGTAGTCGAGATACTGGATCTCCGCGATCGGCCGCAGGCCGCGCAGCGCCATGCCGATGGCCTGGCCGACGATGGTGCACTCGCGAATGCCGGTGTCCGAGACACGATAGATCCCGTACTTTTCCTGCAGGCCGATACAGCCCTGGTTGACGTCGCCCAGCTTGCCGACGTCTTCGCCGAGGGCGATGAGGTTCGGATAGCGCTGGAAGGCGGCGTCGAAACAGGCGTTGATGATCTCCGAGCCGTTTTTCTCCGGCGCGTCGCCGTCGTAGCGCGGCTTGACCTCGTCGACATTCAGCGCCGACTCGACGCCGCTGCTGTACAACTCATCGTCATACAACGCGGCGATGGCGAACTAGCGATCGCGGCGCCACTCGGCGACGCGGTTGAGAAGGTCTTCCTGTCCGGAGTTTCGTGCGGCGATCAGAGCGTTCGTCAGCGCCTTCATGACGTCGCGGCGATACGGCGACTGCACGCGTAGCAAATCCGACTTGATGCCATCGATCTCCGCGCGATTGGAAGCAGCCGAGGCCAGTTCGTCGATCAGCGCAACAGCCGTTTTCAACTCGGCGTCGATCGGCGCGCGATAGACGTCCCACGCCCGGCGCTGCGCTTCGCGCACCAGACGGACATCCTCTTTCTCCAGTCCGTCCAGCTCGTCGGCGGTGGCGATGCCGTGGCCGATCATCCACTCGCGCATCTTGCGGATGCAGTCGAACTCGGTCTCCCACTCAAGGCGCTCTTTCGACTTGTAGCGCTCGTGCGATCCCGAGGTTGAGTGGCCTTGGGGCTGCGTCATCTCGTCGACATGAATGATGGCCGGCACGTGCTCCATCCGCACGATCGACGCGGCGGCGATGTAGGTCTCGCACAACGCCGGATAGTCCCAGCCGTGCACGACGTAGATGTCGTAGCCGGACTTCTGTTTCGGGTCGCGCTGAAATCCCTTGAGCACCTCGGAGATGTTGCCTTTGGTGATCTGGAAATCGTTCGGCACGGAGATGCCGTAGTTGTCGTCCCAGACGGAGACGAGCATCGGGATCTGCAGCACGCCCGCGGCGTTGATCGACTCCCAGAACATCCCCTCGGCGCAGCTGGCGTTGCCGATGGTGCCCCAGGCGATCTCGTCGCCGTTGCGCGAGAACTGCGTCATCGACTTCAGCTCGTCGAGCTCGCGA